>ERZ794963.1-NODE-1-length-318662-cov-84.748650_pt1 | contig 318662 bp, 308 predicted proteins | sample MGYA00375740_ERZ794963 | MGnify/ENA primary metagenome ERZ794963 (study PRJEB30138, sample SAMN05968720) | food fermentation metagenome | isolation source: fermented_meat | host: inoculated_fermented_meat_time_40_first_replicate;inocula... | place: Italy... | reverse complement strand
TTTTACAACCCAGAAAGCTGCTTAAAGTTTCGTCCAATATTTGGGGTTCACTTCATTAAATCCTCAGCTTTTTTAGTGCCATTAAATATCTTGGCCAATACTACTTTTCTTCTTATTGAGTGCATGTTTATTGTCGAGATCTGTTCTAACCACTAAAACGTCGCAAACAGCTGTCCGAGTAACGTATTCCGTTACTGAACCGATTAATAATCGTTCAACCGCATTTAGACCTGTCGCACCAATCATGATGAGATCGATGTCTTTTTTCTCAGGGACTTCGCGAGCGATAAGACTCTTAGGTGCCCCATATTCGATACTATAATCGACGTCGGTTAAGCCGAGATCATTGGCAGTAACGATATATTCGTCCATTGTTTTCTTAGCTGTTTCAGTTACTTGTTCGACCATTGCTGAATCGAAACTTGAAATGTTTTGGAAAGCGCGTGTATCGATAACGTGAATCAAATGTAATTGACCGTTGTTTCTAAGGGCTACTTCAACTGCTTTTCTAAAAGCAAGTTCAGCTTCATAAGAACCATCAATTGCGACCAAAATATGTTTATATTGTTGTAACATAGTCATCACCTCATTTAGATTTACAAGCTTATTGTACGCTAATTCAAGAACAAAAGTAAAACTTAAAGACTACCAGCAAAAGATAATGCAACAAATCCAGTGACTAAACTAGCGGCAATTACGGTGATTAGATTCCATGTGAGGGGCAGTGTTATAAAAATAACGAGGCCCAACACAGCAATTAATAAGAGTAACCAACCGGCAACTAGCACGCGACGACCTAAGCGACGATTCTCAGCGAGGTTGAAAAGTAAAAATGATTTATTTTGGTAGTAACAAAGTACACCGCCTAATAGGGCGATGACTACCAAAAATAAAATAAGGACAAAAGAAATCAAAAGAAAACCTCCTAAAAATTGTCAACAAAAAAGGGCCAACGCAAACGTTAGCCCTGTCAAAGTCATTGGACTTTGGGAAATCTAGTGGTACCGTAGAAGCTTCCCGATAGTTGAGCCCGCTTTAATATGCAGGTGGGTCAGACTATTGTTAGACTTGGTTCCTTCATGAAAAAGTATACACTTGCTAACAACTCGTCCATCCCATTAACGAATTACTTGATCGGTCAACATAAGGTGGGAAGACGCGCATACCTTAGAAATCCTACTATTATAGTAGCACGCTTATGGGATTGGTGCAACTTTTTTGTAACCGTTCACTTGTGGCGGCTTGCTTGTCTCAGCCGTTCAAGTTGTTGTTTCAAAACTTGCTCGTATTTACCAGTTGCTTTGGCTTCGTAGTAATGACTCCCTAAAAGTTTTGTCGGGAGGTAATCTTGTGCGACCCAATCATTGGGATAGTTGTGTGGATACTTGTAGTCTACACCATGACCAAGCTTAGCAGCACCGGCGTAATGGGCGTCTTTTAAATGCGCGGGCACTTCACCGGCCTTACCGGCGCGAATGTCGCCTAACGCATTATCGATTGCTGTGATAGCGGAGTTTGATTTTGGTGAGAGACAGAGATCAATCACGGCAACTGCCAATGGAATCCGTGCTTCGGGGAAACCTAATTGCTTGGCGGCTGTTACTGCTTCAACGGTTCGAGCGCAGGCTTGCGGATTAGCTAAACCAACGTCTTCATAAGCCATCGTCATCAAACGGCGACTAATGGAAGGCAGATCACCGGCTTCAATTAAGCGGCCCATATAATGTAAAGCGGCGTCAACGTCGCTACCGCGAACAGATTTTTGAAAAGCCGAGATGACGTCATAGTGCGCATCGCCATCTTTATCATGGGTAATGGCCTTTCTTTGAACGCATTCCTCAATGACAGCAATATCAATGTCGATTAAACCAGTTTCTGGGTTTTTAGGTGTCGAGCGGACGGCTAATTCTAGCGCGTTTAAGGCGCTTCGAAGATCACCATTGGTGACTTGTGCGAGGTATTTTTCAGCCGTTTCATCGAGGTTAACGGGTTCATCACCCAAGCCTTTTTGAGGGTCGGTTAAGGCCCGCTGGATGGCGACGTGAATATCGGCTTCATTAAGTGGGTGAACTTCAAATATCTGGGTCCGACTCCGAATAGCGGGGTTAATCGTGATGTAGGGATTTTCGGTGGTAGCACCAATTAGAACAATCCGACCGCTTTCGAGATGGGGCAGTAAGAAATCCTGTTTTGTTTTATCGAGTCGATGAATTTCATCGAGTAATAAAATAACAGTGCCGCTCATTTTAGCTTCTTCAGCGACAATTTGAAGATCCTTTTTACTATCTGTTGCGGCATTCAGCATCCGAAAGGCGTATTGCGTACTACCAGCAATGGCGCTGGCAATACTGGTTTTTCCGGTGCCAGGTGGGCCATAAAGAATCATTGACGAGAGTAATTTGGCATCAACCATTCGTCGAATGATTTTTTGCGGACCCACTAAGTGTGTTTGACCCACAATTTCATCGATATTTGTGGGGCGCATACGATATGCGAGTGGTTGTTGCATAGCTGTCATCCTTTAAAATAATGTTTATCATTAGTATAACACGTGTCAAAAATTTAACGACGAACAAGCGTTTTAAAAAACGGTGGGGATGTGTATAATGGGGATACAACTTTGAATAAAAGAGGCCTCGATATGTCCAATCAACTATTTGAACAAATTCAACAATTACATTTAGCCCCACTTTTAAATTGGGGGGCCTTCGGGATTGAAAAAGAAGGACACCGGGTGACAGCCGCTGGACAATTAAGTCCGCTAAGTCATCCAGCAAGTTTGGGTTCTCGTGATTTTCATCCGTACATTAAAACTGATTTTGCTGAAATGCAGACGGAATTGGTTAGCGATACCTTCGATAATACCGACGAAATCATGCAACAGCTGGGTGCCTTATCAGAAGTACTTGAGATGAATCTAGCCGACGATGAATTGATTTGGCCCCTCAGTATGCCACCTGTATTACCAAGCGATGAAACGACGATTCCAATTGCAGACGTCGCACCAGATGCGCGTGCTTACCGTGACTACTTAGCCAATCGTTATGGTCGCCGGCTACAGATGATTTCTGGCGTTCACTTTAATTTTAGCCTGGCCCCAGCCTTAATCGCGCGCTTATACGATGAGGTCTATCATGATCAATTTGCAACGGTGAAAGATTTTAGCGATATGTTGTACTTACAAATCGCACAGAATTATAGCCAATACCGGTATTTATTAACCTATTTATTTGGTGCTAGTCCGATTACTGAAGCACTTTTTCAAACAGATACGACGAACTTGCCAGATTATGCAGTCCGCAGTTTGCGTTCAAGTCAACTCTTTGGTTATGCCAATCATGACTTGGTTGTCTCGTTTGAATCGGTTGCTGCGTATCACGATTCATTGGAACAGGCAATTAGTAAGAAACAATTGATTTCAGAACGTGAATATTACGGCAGTGTTCGGTTACGTAGTCACGGCCATCTCGCCCAAGACGGTGTTGATTATCTTGAATTCCGCGGTTTTGATTTGAATCCATTCGCTGCAAGTGGTGTGACACAAGAACAACTTGATTTCTTACATCTGTTCTTTACGTACTTATTATCGTTACCTAAGGCTGTTGAAAGTTTAACGGCTCGCATGGCGGAAGGGCAACAACTAAATGAGGCGATTGCGCTTGAAGATGCGACGAAAGCATCGGCACAACAAGCTAATATGCAAATATTGATGACTAATATCCGTCAATTTATCACGACTTATCAATTGGATCAACGATTTATTGATGCGTGGACAGTTATGAATGAACGAGTTAATGATTTCAAACAGACATTGAGTTATCGACTAGCCCAAGAAGTCCAAGACGATTCTCTAACCGCTTTTGCCATGCAGCAAGCACGGCAATTTAAACGCGAATTAACCGAGAAACCATTCCAATTACAAGGCTATACGGATATGGAATTATCAACGCAAATGTTAATGCTAGATGCCTTTCAAAAAGGGCTCCACGTTGCCGTATTAGATCGCAGTGATCAATTTGTCGAATTGACCTACCAACAACATCATGAGTTGGTGAAAAATGGCAATATGACCAGTCTCGACCGTCTAATTAGTTGGCCGTTGGTGGATAACAAAGTTGTTACCAAGATTGTCTTGGCCAACCAAGGTATTCGCGTGCCAGCCGGTGCTGAATATGCGGATTTAGAAGTTGCTAAGCGCGACTACCAAGCGGCCTTTGGGCAACGGGCGTTGGTGATTAAGCCCAAGACTAGTAACATGGGGGCCGGTATTACGACCTTTTTAACGCGACCATCAGAAACTGATTTTGTTACAGCCTTTAAACTCGCACAACAATACGACCAACAGGTGTTAGTTGAAGAGTATATCGCCGGTTCAGAATACCGTTTCTTAGTCATGGATCATCAGGTGCAAGCCGTCTTGGAACGCGTGCCTGCCAATGTTGTTGGCGATGGCCGTTCAACAATTACGCAATTAGTCGCTAAGAAAAATCGAAATGAGTTACGTGGTGAGGATCACCGCACACCGCTCCAAAATATTCGCTTAGGAGCGCGTGAACAATTGATTTTGAAACAACAAGGTTACCAAGTCGATGATGTGCCAATGCGTGGGTCGCAGGTCTTCTTATTACAAAATTCCAATATTTCAAATGGTGGGGATTCCGTTGATGTGACGGATGATATCGATAAGAGCTATTTTGCAATTGCTGAAAAGGTTGCGGAAATTCTTAATCTGAACGTTACCGGTGTTGATATCATTATTCCTAATTTATATCAACCGTATGATCCTGAACATCCTGAAATGGCGGTTGTCTTAGAAGCTAACTACAATCCAGCGATGTTGATGCATCTTTTCCCAATGATGGGGCAACAGCGCCGTGTGACAACTAAAATGTTAACGATGTTGTTCCCTGAAATGGATTAATTTAAAAAGAATACCAAAAAAGCCGTTGGCATTGCCAACGGCTTTTTTGTGTGGTTAATCGAATAGACGACCGAAAAGCCCTTCTTTTTTAGGCTTTTCCGGAGTCGGTGCTGCTGATGGATATTTAGCGCTAATTGCGACAGTTTCGCAATTAATCGCGTCTTTGGCAACGACTAGTAAGCCGATTGCTTCTGGTGCAGTTTGCGCAGTTTCGTTATTGACCAAAGTAAATTCAACTTGGTGTTTGGTAATTGCCGCGAGATAATTAGTGGCCGCGTCATTTTTACCATTCAAGAGAATATGGTAAGCCTTGAAATCGGGTAGATGGCTTTCAAATGTCGCTTGAATTGCAGGTTGGCTTAATTCAGCATTGGTGATGCTGAGTAAGACGCGTTCGCGCAGAGAGCCTAAATACCGACGGCGTTCATCAGGATTGGTTTGGGGCGCGCCATGGATCGCACTATCTAGATGTTGTTGCAATTGATCGTTCTCTGACAAAATGGTCACCTCATTTCTAATTTGTGCTATATTAGAACTAAACCTAAGTATAACATGTTGGAGGAAAAAGATGTTTACACGTGCTGATTTTGAAATTTTTGATGACCCGACTCTAAAGGGGCGTTTAAATAAAATTTATACGGAACTTGATCCCAAATTTGAAGTATTTGGGGCACAATTACAAAATGAACTAGCTGTAGCTACTAACCGCGAATTTACGCTGCATATTGCCAAACATTTACGCCGCTTCAAAAATCCACCAATGAATACTTGGATGGCGCTTAGCGAGAGTTCACGTGGTTACAAGATGATGCCGCACTTTGAAGTTGGCTTTTGGGATGACCGAATTTTCGTTTGGTTTGCCCTAATGGCCGAAATGCCAGACAAGACGGATTATGCACCACTATTGGCGAGCCAATCAGAAAAACTCTTAAGTGATTTTACTGATTATGATTTAAGTTATGATCACATGACGAAACAAAAATTTCCGATGTCACCGGATAACTTACAGTTGATCCAAGACAAGTTTGCTAAGACCAAAAAAGGGGAGTGGTTGCTCGGAAAGGTCTATCTGAAGGACAATCCTTTGTTTGACCACCCTGAAGCACTAATGGCCGATATCCAGGCCACATTATTAAAGATGGTGCCACTTTACGAATTAATAAATGCTAAATAAACCAAAAGGCGCTGCTAAATTTTAGCAACGCCTTTTTTGATGACAAAAAAAGAGCCAGACCGAAGTCTGACTCTTTTTGTTTAACAGATAACAGCTTATCTGTTGTAGAATTCAACGATTAAGGCTTCGTCGATTTCTGGTTCTAATTCTGAACGTTCTGGTAAACGAACAAGTGAACCTTTTAAGTTGTCAGCGTCAAATTCAACGAATGAAGGACGACCAACAGTGCCTTCGATAGCGTCTTTGATGATAACAAGGTTCTTAGATTTTTCACGGATTGAAATTTCTTGACCAGGTTTTACTTCGTATGAAGGAATATCAACACGTTTGCCATCAACGGTAACGTGACCATGGTTAACTAATTGACGTGCTTGTGCACGAGTGCTTGCTAAACCTAAACGATAAACAATGTTGTCTAAACGTTGTTCTAGTAAGATCATCAAGTTAACACCATGTTTACCTTCGCGAATCTTACCAGCGCGAGCAAATAAGTTCCGGAATTGGCGTTCTGTTAAACCATACATTAAACGTAGTTTTTGCTTTTCGCTTAATTGCATACCATATTCTGAAATCTTACCGCGACGGTCGTTACCATGTTGACCAGGAGCGTATGGGCGACGGGCAAGTTCTTTACCTGTACCTGATAATGAAATTCCTAAACGACGTGAAAGTTTCCACTTTGGACCTGTATAACGTGACATAAAAAAATCCTCCAATAATTGTTTTGGAGTAAAATAATCCGATGTAAACTTAGTAATCGTTCAGTTCACTTATTAACAATCTTCACCTTTGCAGCCGCAAGGTTACACAATTGAACCAAAACTCTGGGCAAATGAACTGTTGACGGCTTTACCGTTTACTGCTGCATTATTTTACACAATGGCTAGTATAGCTTATTCATTTGGACAACGCAAGCTATTTTAATAGTTGCTTGGTTTAATTTTTATACAATTTATCGGCAAATATTGCTGTATCAACGGCTTATTCATGCTATAATCAAGATTAGTTTGTAATAAAGAAATCGGTTAACTATTTAAAAATCTGAGTTAAATCGCAAAAGGGTGGGTCTTTGAATGCTTTACATTCTCATAGGAATCGTAGTCGTCGTTTTGATTGGCTACTTAGGAGTTGCTTTTTATCAGCGTTACTTCACCAAACAAATTAAGAGTTTAGAAGAACGTAAGGGCGCTTTAATGGCGTTGCCGATTCCCGAAAAGTTGACGAAGTTGCGCTCACTACGTTTAACGGGTGAAAGCCAACAAAACTTTGATCGTTGGGAAAAACAATATAATGACATTACCAATCATAATTTCGAAGCGATTGAAGCTTATTTATTTGATGCGGAAACAGCCAATGGTAAGTATCAATTCCTATTAGTAGCGCGGATTTTAAAACAACTACGTGCCTACCTACAGGAAACGGATCAAGATTTGGTTGATGTCAAAGATGCGCTGGATCAACTATTAGCAAACGAAGCTGATACGCGCGAACAAATCGAAACGCTGCGGGTTAAGTATCAAGGCCTGCGCAAACGTCTGTTGACGAAGAGCTTTTCATTTGGCCCAGGACTAGAAGGATTAGAAGCCATTTTAGGTCAATTAGAAGAAGATTTTAACCAAGCTAATGAATTAACGGGTGCCGGTGATTACTTAGGTGCCAAGATGATGTTACAAAAATTAATTGAACAAACTGATGATTTAGAAGATAAAATGGCACGTATTCCGAAGCGTTATAGCGAGTTAGCCAATGAGTTCCCTGAACAAATTGACGAAATTAGTGAAACGTATCAAGCCATGTTGCGTGAACATTATAATTTTGGCGATAATCAATTGGAAGTGCAGCTCACACAAGTGACAGAACGCGTTGATAAGAGTTTAGATTTAATGGAAGCTCTTGATATTGAATCTGTTGAAGCCAATAATGTTGAAATTGCGCAAAATATTGATCAACTCTACGCGAGTTTAGAGGTTGAATTAAATGCACGCCAAACAGTTGAGGAACATATTGGTAAGACTGAGACAATTGTGTCACACGCGCAAACTCAAAATCGCGAACTACTATTAGAACTTGATCATTTGAACCAAAGTTATGCCTTAACGCATGATGAGTTGGTTACTGCTAAAAAATTAACGAAGCAAATTAATGAGCAAAAAGCGATGCTTGAAGGCCATCAAGGTAAGATTGCCAATCATGAAGCCGTTTATTCTGTTATTGCGGATGACTTAATGGCCATTGATGAGCGCCTTACTGAGATTGAAACACAACAAAGAGATATTCATGAACAAGTTTCTGGATTACATCAAGGTGAAGCAGTTGCTAACGAGAATTTACAACAATTCGAATTAGAATTGCGAAATTTAAAACGAACCGTCGAAAAATTACACTTACCAGGTCTTGCGGATAGTTACCTTGACTTCTTCTTTGTCGTAACGGATGAAATTAAACGCTTAGATCATGATTTAAGTCAGATTAAGATTAATTTAGACGAGATTGCCAAACAAATGGTACTTATTCAAGATGATCTAGATAAGTTGAAAGTCAAAACAAATAATTTGATCGATAGCGCGTTGATTACAGAACAACTCTTGCAATATGCTAACCGTTACCGAATTGATTTCCCTGAAATTCAAACGGCTTGTGAAGAAGCGCAAGCGGTCTTTAACCGTGAGTTTGATTATCCTAAATCAGTTGATATTTTAGCAACAGCCTTAGAACGAATCGATCCAGGGGCTTATACGCAGGTTGAAAAGAACTACTATAGTCAAAAACAAACTGATGCATTATAATCTTTAAAAAAGTGGGCTAAAAGATAGCGCTGATATTAATCAGGTGTTGTCTTTTGGCCCACTCTTGTGTTTAATGTAAGATAGAACACTGGTCTTTATAAAAGAATTTGTTATAATTAAAAAAGTTTAAATACTAATTTTTAGTAAGAAGGATCGATAATGATTTATTTTGATAATAGTGCGACTACCAAGATAGCGCCCGGCGCGCTACAAACTTACCAGGCAGTCAGCGAACAGTTTTACGGTAATCCCTCAAGTTTACACGTTGTCGGCGAAAAAGCATTTCATCTTCTAGAACAATCACGGCAGCAAATCGCCGATTTATTGAACGTTCAATCCGATGAAATCTACTTCACCAGTGGCGGGACTGAAGGTGACAACTGGGTATTAAAGGGGACTGCGATTGAAAAGAGTGCTTTTGGCAAGCATCTAATCACAACGTCAGTCGAACATCCAGCCATCATCAAATCAATGCAGCAACTTGAAAAGTTAGGCTTTGAAGTGACCTACTTACCAGTTGATAAGTTTGGTCGGATTAATCCGGCTGATCTAAAAGCGGCGATTCGTTCCGATACCATTTTGGTGTCAATCATGGCCGTTAATAATGAAATTGGGACGTGCCAACCATTAATGGCAGCGGCAGAAATCTTAAAAGATTATCCTAATATCCATTTCCACGTTGATGCGGTTCAGGGGATCGGTAAAGGTATCCAAAAAGAAATCTTTAACGATCGCGTCGATTTTGTAACGCTCTCTGGGCATAAGTTCCATGGCCCACGTGGCACGGGAATTTTATACAAAAAACGAGATCGTCATCTTGCGCCGCTACTAACAGGTGGCGGTCAAGAACATGATTTGCGTTCTGGTACCGAAAACGTTCCGGCAATTGCCGCTATGGCTAAGGCCCTTCGTTTGTTATTGACTGATGAAGCACAAAAGGTTCAAAAACAAGCAGCTATTCGTGAACGCATCTACCAACATGTCAGCCAAGCTGAAAAAACGGTGATGTTTTCACAATTGACACCTGATTTTGCACCGCATATCTTATGTTTTGCAATCAAGGGTGTCCGGGGTGAAACGACGGTTCATGCTTTTGAAGAACACGAAATCTATATTTCAACGACGAGTGCTTGTTCTTCTAAGAAGGGCATGGAATCAAGTACGTTAAAAGCGATGCACGTTAACGAAAAGATTGCGACAAGTGCCATTCGGATTTCATTGGACGAATATAACACTTTAGCTGAAGCGGATGAATTCATCAAAGCCTTTGACCAAATTAACCACCGTTTCAAGAAAATTAATTCTTAAAATTAAACATTAAGGGAGATATTAATGCAATACACTGAAATTATGGTTCGCTACGGCGAGCTTTCAACAAAGGGTAAAAACCGTAACGATTTTATCGGTCGTTTGAACGGTAACGTGACAAAAGCACTTCACGAATACAAGCAATTAAGAATTCATCCAAAACGCGATCGGATGCACATTATTTTAAATGGCGACGATGCTGAAGGGGTTATCGAACGTTTGCGCCACGTTTTCGGAATTCAAAACTTTTCACCAAGTATTGAAGTTAATCGCGATTTAGATTCTGTTAAAGAAACAGCTTTGGCGATGATGAAAGAAATCGGTAAGCCCGGTATGACCTTCAAAGTTAATACACGTCGTTCTGATCATAACTTCTTCTTGGATACCAATGATATGAACCGTGAATTGGGCGGTTACTTATCAGACGAATTACCAGAATTAGAAGTTCAAATGAAAAAACCTGATATCACATTGCGCGTTGAAATTCGCCAAGATGCGATTTATTTAACAAATCAAGTGATCCAAGGTGCCGGTGGTTTACCAGTTGGTTCAGCCGGTAAAGGGATGTTGATGTTATCTGGTGGGATTGATTCACCAGTTGCTGGCTACTTAACGCTTAAACGGGGCGTGGATATTGAAATGGTGCATTTCTTTAGCCCACCATACACAAGTGATAATGCTCTAAACAAAGCGAAAGAATTAACGGCTAAATTGGTGCCATACGTTGGTGGAATTAAGTTTATCGAGGTCCCATTCACTGAAATTCAAGAAGAAGTGAAACATTCTGTACCAGAAGGCTACTTGATGACGATTCAACGACGGATGATGCTACGTTTAACGGATCAAATTCGTGCTAAACGTCAAGGGTTAGCCATCTTTAATGGCGAATCAGTTGGCCAAGTGGCTTCACAAACGCTTGAAAGCATGATGGCAATCAATGACGTTACAACAACGCCAATTGTCCGCCCGGTAGCAACGATGGATAAGAATGAAATCATCGAAATCGCTAAAGATATCGATACGTATGATTTATCAATCATGCCATTTGAAGATTGTTGTACGATTTTTGCACCACCAGCACCAAAGACGCGTCCTAATTTGGATAAAACACGTTTTTACGAACAACGGATCGATGTCGACGCTTTAATCGAACGTTCACTTGCTGGTGTTAAGGTAACAGAAATCAAAGCAGGTGATCAATTCTTAAATCAAGACGAAGAGATCATTGCCGAACTTTTATAGCATCAAACGGTCCAACCAGAAATGGTTGGGCTTTTTTGTTTTTAAAAGAATATGAAATATTTCACAAAAACGAAAGCGCTTATGTTATGATAAATTTATCAGGATTAATAAAGTGAGGTTAGCAAAATGAGAACGCCAAAGCATGATTTACCAGAAGCAGTTGCTAAACGGATTCCAATTTATTATCGTTACTTTAAACTACTCGAAACAGATGGTATCGAGCGGATTAAATCGGAACAATTGGCAAAATTGGTTGCCATTCCTTCGGCGACGATTCGCCGCGACTTTTCTTATATTGGTGACTTAGGCCGGAGCGGTTACGGTTATGAAGTGAGTCACTTAATTCAAATTTTTTCAGCTGTTTTAAAAGCCGATATTCTAACTAAAATGGCCGTTATCGGGGTTGGTAACTTGGGCCGCGCCCTAATTGAAAACAACTTTAGAAGAAATGACAACTTACAGATTACATGTGCTTTTGATACGAACCCCGCATTAGTCGGTCAAATTTTAAATGGCGTACCAATCTACGCCATTGATCAACTGGCGACCGTTATTCCCGCTGCTGGGATCACAACGGCGATTTCGACCGTGCCTAGTGAAGCCTCGCAACGGTCAGCTGAACAGCTGATTGATGTTGGGATTACATCAATTTTAAATTTTGCACCGACGCGTCTGCAAGTGCCACGGCATATCAATGTGCGTTATCTAGATTTAACGGCGGAACTTCAAACTTTATTATTATTTGAGGAATGAAGGCCCTAGCCTATTGACCTTTGGCGTCGACTCAGCTAAACTATTAACAACGCGTTGAACAAGAGCGATTAATATTGGACTAGTTTAGAGAGAAGATGCATGGCTGAGACGTCTTCCAATGACCAATTAATCGGTAGCTTGTGAGCTGTTAACCTGAAATTTAGTAGGGCTAACCGGACCATTTCGTTCGTTAACAAATCATGAGTTGGGGACTAGTCTAGTCCTAATTTAGGTGGTACCGCGAAAAAGCATTCGTCCTATTGTGAGGAATGCTTTTTTGTTTGCCATTAAACGCAATATTCAAAAGGAGTGAAGCAGATGACTGATCACAAAGAAATGTCAACCAAATACGATCCTAATCAAGTCGAAGACGGTCGTTATCAAGATTGGTTAAAAGAAGATTTATTTAAACCAAATGCCAATCCAGATGCAAAACCATATTCAATTGTTATTCCACCGCCCAATGTTACAGGTAAACTACATTTAGGCCATGCTTGGGATACCACTTTACAAGATATGTTAATTCGCCAAAAACGGATGCAAGGTTACGATGTGTTATGGCTACCAGGAATGGATCACGCCGGCATCGCAACCCAAGCCAAAGTTGAAGCAAAATTAGCAGAACAAGGGATTTCACGTTATGACCTTGGCCGCGAAAAATTCATCGATCAAGTTTGGGAATGGAAAGATGAATATGCCGCAACAATTCATGATCAATGGGCTAAAATGGGCTTATCACTTGATTATTCACGTGAACGTTTCACATTAGACGATGGTTTATCAGACGCTGTTCGTAAAGTCTTTGTTAACTTATACAACAAAGGACTGATCTATCGTGGCGAATACATCATCAACTGGGATCCAAAAGCGCGGACTGCTTTATCAGATATCGAAGTGCTTCATCAAGATGATGAAGGGGCCTTCTATCATGTTAGTTATCCATTGACAGACGGTTCTGGCAGCATTGAAATTGCCACAACGCGTCCCGAAACATTACCTGGTGATACAGCAATTGCCGTTCACCCAGATGATGAACGTTACGCTGATCTTGTTGGCAAGACGGTCACATTGCCATTAATGAATCGTGAAATTCCAATTATCGCCGATCACTATGTTGATAAGGATTTTGGAACAGGGGCGCTTAAGATTACACCAGCGCATGACCCTAACGATTTTGAAGTTGGTAACCGTCATGACTTACCACGGATTAACGTGATGAATGAAGATGCAAGCATGAACGAAAGTGCCGGTAAGTATAACGGTATGGATCGTTTTGAAGCACGTAAAGCAATTGTTGCCGACTTAAAAGAACAAGGTTTCTTAATTAAAGTCGACCCAATGACGCATAGTGTTGGTCATTCAGAACGGACTGGTGTTCAAGTTGAAGCCCGCCTTTCAACTCAATGGTTTGTTAAGATGAAACCACTTGCTGAAATGGCTTTGAAGAATCAAGAAACAGATCAAAAGGTTAACTTTGTGCCAGAACGATTCGAAAATACCTTCACACAATGGATGGAAAACGTTCATGATTGGGTTATTTCACGTCAATTATGGTGGGGTCACCAAATCCCAGCTTGGTACCATAAACAAACTGGTGAAATGTACGTTGGTGAAGAAGCGCCAGAAGATATCGAAAACTGGACACAAGATACTGATGTCTTAGATACATGGTTCAGTAGTGCGTTATGGCCATTTTCAACAATGGGTTGGCCTAACACAGAAGCACCTGATTTCAAACGCTATTTCCCAACAAATACGTTGGTAACTGGTTATGACATCATCTTCTTCTGGGTATCACGAATGATCTTCCAAAGTTTGGAATTCACGGAACAACGCCCATTCGAACACGTCCTTATCCACGGTTTAATCCGTGACGAACAAGGCCGTAAGATGAGTAAATCACTTGGTAACGGGATTGACCCAATGGAAGTCATTGAAAAATACGGCGCTGATGCATTACGTTGGTTCTTAACAAGTGGTTCAACACCTGGTCAAGATGTGCGTTTCAGTTACACGAAGATGGATGCTGCCTGGAACTTCATTAATAAGATTTGGAACGCGAGTCGTTTCGTTATCATGAATCTTGAAGATACACCGGCACCAACTAAGGTTCCAGAAGCTGCTAACCTCGATTTAACGGATAAATGGATCTTAAGTCAATTAAACCAAACCGTTGCTGACGTGACCCGTTTATACGAAGGCTTTGAATTTGGTGAAGCTGGTCGGACATTGTATAACTTTATCTGGAATGATTTCTGTGATTGGTATATTGAAATGGCTAAGGAAGTGCTTTATGGTGATGATCAAGAAGCGATTGCCAATAAACGCTATAACTTAGCTTACGTATTGGACCAAACATTGCGTCTATTACACCCAGTAATGCCATTTGTAACGGAAGAAATCTGGCAAAGTATGCCACATACTGGCGAATCAATCATGACCGCTAGCTATCCTGAAGTACATGCTGAATTAGATGATCAAGAAGCAACAACTCAAATGAACGCTTTGATCGATTTAATTAGAAGTGTTCGGAATATCCGTTCAGAGGCAAATGCCCCATTAAGTAAGCCAATCGATATCTTAATCAACATCCAAGATACACCGTTGATGGCCATCTTTAAGCAAAATCAAGACTTTATCGAACGTTTCGTTCATCCTAAGTCACTTGAAATTGCAGAAGGCCTAACAGCCCCTGCATTAGCTAAGACAGCCATTATCAGTGGCGCTGAAGTTTACGTGCCATTGGCAGAACTATTGGACTTAGACGAAGAAATTACGCGCCTAGAAGGCGAATTGAAACGTCTAAACGGCGAAATCAAACGCGCACAAGGTAAGTTAGCCAATAAAGGCTTCACTGACCGCGCTCCTGAAAAAGTCGTCCAAGAAGAACGCGATAAACAAGCTGATTATGAACAACAATATCAATCAGTTGAAAAACGGCTTGCAGAACTAAAAGCAGCTCGTTAAAGCACATCTCAAAACGCCACCTTATTTTAAGGTGGCGTTTTTGTATGCCATCAGTTTTTGGCAACCGATTAGCGGTCAATCTATGCTAAAATGGAAGGAGCATGTTAAAGGGGATTGAGCAATGTTGGTGACAGATTACGAAACAGCTTTGGCATATATTCATTCACGGCCAAGATTACATAAAGAAGCAAATTTAAACCGAATGACCCAGTTATTAGCGGCACTGGGTAATCCACATCAGGGACAACAGTTTATTCATGTGACAGGCACCAATGGGAAAGGCTCAGTGGTCAATATGGTCAGTAGCTTGCTGGTCGAATTGGGTTTAAAAGTTGGTCGCTACACATCGCCATTTATTACCCGTTTCAATGAACGCATTGCGATTGATCAACAACCAATTGCGGATGACGATCTGGTCGCAGTTACGCAACATGTTCAACAGACAATTGAAACAGTCCAACAAACAGACGCGGACTTTGAAGTGACGGAATTCGAACTGATTACTGCAATTATGTTCACCTATTTCAAGCAGCAAGCAGTTGATATTGCGGTCATTGAAGTTGGCATTGGCGGCTTATACGATTCTACTAACGTCCTAACACCATTGATTTCGGTAATTACTTCGGTTGGGCTAGATCATCAAGCCTTGCTGGGCGATACGTTGGCAGCGATTGCCACCCAAAAAGCCGGCATTATCAAAGCGCAACACCCTGTAGTGATTGGCAAATTACCAGCGGAAGCACAAACCGTGATTGTTGAAACAGCCAAACGATTAGCAAGTCCACTAGCAATTAGTGGGGTCGACTTTTCGACAACAGCGGTTAAAACCTTACCAACTTGGGGGCAACAGTTAAACTTTCAGAATCAAACGGTGACACTTAAGCAACTTCAAATACCATTGATGGGCGATTATCAGATTGAAAATGCTGCAGTAGCGTTAGAAACCTTTTGTCAGTATCTAGCGTTGACGCAGCAGCCACTTGATATTAAGACGCTTAAGCGGGGCTTGGCTCACGTGAGTTGGCCGGGCCGCTTTGAAAAAGTAAATGATGAACCGTTGATTATTTTGGATGGGGCGCATAATCCAGCCGGTGTTGAGCAGTTGGTTAAAACAGCTAAGCATCAATTTAAACATCAAGATATTTATATTTTATTCGGTGCTTTGGGTGATAAATCACTGGCTGGGATGTTGCCTCAACTTAATCAGTTAGCAACCCACTTAGTATTAACGACGGTGCCGGACAATCCGCGAGCTGCTACCCAGGTGCAGTACGCGGCAGTTGATAACACGATTCCATTTGAAGCGGGTTGGCCCGTGGCATTAACCACAATGATCAGTGAATTATCGGCCGATGATGTTTTATTGGTGACCGGTTCCTTGTACCTAATTAGTACCATTCGTAGTTATTTTAAAGGAGTGTCATAGATGCAAACTAGAGGGATTATTTTTGACATGGACGGCTTATTAGTCGATTCAGAAAAAGTTTATTATCAAGCTAACCAATTAGCGGCGCAAAAAATGGGCTTTGAGGTGACGGCAGAAGACCATCAAGCCATTCTGGGGACGACAGATACTTATTTACGCCAATATTTCTTACAGAAATTAGGCTCACCGGAATTAGTGAAGCAGTTTATTGATTTGTCTTATAGAACAGTTGATGAAATTATTCAAGACCAAGGGGTAGCCATTAAACCGGGGTTAGTAGAATTATTGGACTACTGTGACAATCACGGGATTAATCGGGTGATTGCTTCTAGTAATTTTAGAACAATGGTCGAAGATTTCATGCAAAGCACAGGGTTAAAGCCCCGTTTCAACCAGATTGTCTCGGGCGATGAAGTGACACACGGTAAACCTCATCCAGAAATCTTTTTAAAGGCTTTAGATAAACTTGCCATTCCAGCCCCTAGCGCTTTAGTACTCGAAGATTCACCAAATGGGATTTTAGCGGCTAGCAAGGCTGACATTCCAGTGATTATGGTGCCAGATTTGATTGCCCCAACTGCCATTACTAACCAACAAACATTGGCAACGGTTGATAATTTAGCAGCCGTTATTCCGTTTTTAGAAAAATAAAGGACCAGTTAACACGTATAGTTAAATGAATCGAAAAGGCGATTAAAAATGCCTTTTGCAGGAGGCTATGACGATGTTAACGAGTCAATCAAAGTTACAACCCAGAGAGCAAGTCGCACTGTATGGTGCGGCCAGTCTAAGTGATGAACAATTAGCAACCGTAATTTTACGTTCAGGCACCCAACATTTACCCGTTGAAGTCGTTGCACAACGATTATTGCAACGCTATCCCGACTTTCAAGATCTTGAACAAGCGGACTTAGTACAATTACGTCAAATCGAAGGTATTGGACCGGTTAAAGCGATTGAACTCCAAGCGATTTGTGAGTTAAGTCGGCGCATTCAAAATCAGCGGACATTACGTTTTGGTGTAGTGGCTTCTAGTCAGATGGTAGGCCAACGGATGATTGAATCCTTAGCGGGAGAGACACAAGAACAGCTATTAGCGGTCTATTTAGATGTTAAAAATCAGATTATTCAGATTAAGCAACTCTATCTGGGTACACTTAATAGTTCTGTTGCACATCCGCGGGAAGTCTTTAAATGGGCGGTTCAGTATTCAGCGGCTAAGTTTATCTTGGTCCATAATCACCCGAGCGGTCAATTGGCACCATCAACGCAAGATATTAACTTTACAAAAAGAATTGTTAATTGCGGACAGTTGATGGGGATTACTTGTTTGGATCATTTAATCATTGGTAGCTCACAGTACTTAAGCCTACGTGAAGAAGGGTATCTAGTCGATTAAAGGTGTTTTGAATCTTGTTAAGAATCTATTAATTTTAAGGTAGACTTGAAAATTCTCCTGAAAATCAGGTACCATGAAGCTACATTGCGTTTTTTATTATTAAAAATTATGATATAATGCCAATGACTATAAAAACGTTTGGTTATTGAAGGAGAGAAAAATAGTGTTCGGATTAGGGACTAGAAATATTGGTATCGACTTAGGTACCGCAAACACACTTGTATATATGGACGGGAAAGACATTGTCTTAAGAGAACCCTCTGTTGTCGCCAAAAATACACAAACAGGCGAAGTCATCGCTGTCGGTTCCGAAGCACGCGACATGATCGGCCGGACACCTGGTAATATTGTAGCGATTCGTCCTATGAAAGACGGCGTTATTGCAGATTATGATACAACTGCAGCAATGCTTAAATATTTTATCGAAAAAACAATCGGCCATTCATCAAGTAAACCATTTGTAATGGTTTGTGTGCCTAGTGGTGTTACAGAAGTTGAAAAACGCGCCGTTATCGATGCCACTAAAGTTGCCGGTGCGCGTGATGCTTATGTAATTGAAGAACCTTTCGCAGCCGCAATTGGTGCAGGACTTCCTGTAATGGATCCAACTGGTAGCATGGTTGTTGATATCGGTGGTGGTACAACAGATGTTGCTACCATTTCATTAGGTGGGATTGTCTCAAGTCGTTCAATTCGAATGGCTGGCGATAAGTTTGACGACGCAATTATTTCTTACATCCGTCAAAACAGTAACCTATTAATTGGTGAACGGACAGCTGAACAAATCAAATTAGCGATTGCTTCAGCTTCACCAGAACGTGCTAAAGAAGTTGAATCAATGAGTGTTCGTGGCCGTGATTTAGTCACTGGTCTACCAAAGACTGTTGATATTAAAGCAAGTGATATTGCCGAAGCAATTAAGGAAATTGTGACAGCAATTATCGATGCTATCAAAGAAACGCTTGAAGAAACATCTCCTGAAATTGCAGCCGATGTGATTGATCACGGGATTGTTTTAACTGGTGGTGGTGCTTTATTGAAACATTTACCAGAAGTTATCTCTGATGCTACTAAAGTACCTGTCTTCATTGCCCAAGATCCATTGGACTGTGTTGCAGTCGGTACTGGTGAATCATTGAAGAATATCGAAGTCATGAAAAAAAATTAAGATTAGCGTAAAATAGTGGGACAAAGAGCGGTTAGCGTTTAAGTAGGCCTAAATTAGTGATTGATTCAGGTTTTTTTGAATCAATCGCACAAGGCCCTTAATAACCGGTTTTTGTCCCATATTTACGATATTAAAGATGGATGGTGGCGAATAAACCATGCAAAAATTCTTTTCAAATAAAAAGTTAATCATTTTATTGGTGACATTAATCGTCTGCATGGGCTTTATCGCAATGTCAGTTGGCTTGCGTAATAGTAAGAAGAGTCCAAGTTTTATCCGTCAATTCGGAAACGATGTGACAGGCATTACAAACCAAGTTGTTAGTGTGCCTGCTAATGGGATTGGTAAAGGTGTCGATGCACTGACAGACTTAATTAATACTTATCAAGAAAATAAAGCCTTAAAAGCGCAATTAGATGATTTAGCACAAACTAAGGTCCAAGCACAAACTTTAAAAGAAGAAAACAAGAACTTGAAAAAAGAATTAAACTTAGCAGGGACTTTAACAGACTATACGACGCTCAATGCTTCCGTGTTGTCACGAAATCCGGATAATTGGCAGAATTCACTGGTGATCAATAAGGGTGCTCTAGCAGGCCTTAAGAAGAATATGCCAGTGATGTCTGAATCAGGCATTATCGGGCGTATTTCAGAAGTTAATAAGACCAATGCTAAGGTGGAACTCGTTTCAAGCACTGGTCGTAACAGTAATGGTTTTGCCGCAGTGGTTAATACCAAAGATGGTAAACAAGTTAACGGTATTATGACGGGCTATAATTCAGATAAAAAACAATTGAAATTAGGTCAAATTAAAACCGATACAGCGATTGCTAAAGGCGATAAAGTTGTTACTTCTGGCTTGGGTGGTTTAACACCTAAGGGACTTTATTTAGGTAAAGTAGCTTCAGTTAAAAAGGACGACTATGGTTTGGCATTAACCGTGTATGTTACGCCAGCTGCTGATCTGAATAACTTAACAGTTGTAACGGTTATCAAACGTTCGATTGAAGGTGAGTAATATGGGGACATTTCGCTTGAAACATCGCTATTTAATCCCAATTTACTTACTAGTCGCTTTTTACCTGGATGGTGCGATTAGTTCATTAGGGGAACAATGGCTATATACGCCAGATCATACCCTAATTAGTCGGTTATTCATGTTAATGTTTATCATGGTTGCGTTTGTTCTGCCTGAAGAGACGAATTTATCATGGTATGCAGTGGGGATTGGTCTTTTGTATGATTTATATTATACGGGGATGATTGGCATGTATCTTTTTGTATTGCCACTGATTATTTATATCGTGCGTTACTTAAAACAATACATTCCAGATTCACCATTCTTTATTGGGTTAGTCGACGTTATTTGTTTAACGTTGTTGGAGGCCTCAATTTATATTATGAATCGGCTCGTTAATTTAACGAGTATGACACCAGTTGATTTCATTAGTAACGTTTTAGCACCGACAATTGCATTAAACTTAGTCTTTTTTATCTTTTTGTATTTGCCTTTAAAGAAATTATTGCTAAAATTAAAATCAGAACGATGAGGGGTTTGATTTTTTTATGGATGCAGTCACGTTAAGAGGACGCAAAGAAGGATTCGAATTAAACATTGATGCTGGTGCCGATTTTGATCAAGCATTAGATTCAATTGTCGCATTATTGAGTAAAATTCGCTCAGAACAACCTAAGTTGGGTAATGATAAGATTGAACTTGAGTTAACAACTGGGATGCGTTTATTAAGTGAACAACAAAAAAAGGCGCTATATCAAACACTAGAACCATTCCCTGAGTTTGATATTATGAGTATTCAGTCTTCGGTAATGACGATTGAGCAAGCCCAAATTGAACGGCAAGAAAATAGTATTCATGTTGAACCGAATGTTATTCGGAGTGGACAAGAAGTTAACTATGTCGGTGATGTTTTATTTGTTGGTAATTTACACCAAGGGGCTGTCATCAAAGCGACGGGGAGTATTTTCATTCTAGGGTCTGTTGCAGGGATTGTGCATGCTGGTTTTCCAGATAATGCAGATGCAATCGTTGCTGGGAACCTGACGAAAGCTGTCCAACTTAGAATTGCAGATGCGGTTGAAATTATCGATCCAAAGAAAACGCCCTTTAATTCACAAAGTATCAGTTATATTAACGATTTACACGTCATCGATTACGGTGAGATAACGGATTTAAAACAAATTAATCCTAAACTATATCGTAAAATGGAGGAGCAATAAAATGGGAACAGCTTTGGTCATCACATCCGGTAAAGGCGGTGTTGGTAAAACAACCTCGAGCGCTAATATTGGAACGGCGCTTGCGCTTTTGGATAAAAAAGTTTGTTTGCTTGATTTAGATATCGGTTTAAGAAATTTAGACGTCGTATTGGGATTAAGCAATCGAATCATCTATGATATCGTGGATGTTGCCAAAGGCCGTGCCAAATTACATCAAGCGTTGATTAAAGATAAACGCTTTGATGAAAAACTCTATTTATTACCAGCCGCACAAAACACGGATAAAGAAGCACTCGTACCAGAAGATGTTACAGCGATTGTGACGGCTTTAAAAGAAGAATTTGATTTTGTCATCATTGATTGCCCAGCCGGAATTGAATCAGGCTTTAAGAACGCGATTGCCGGCGCAGATGGTGCGATTGTAGTCGCAACGCCTGAGATTTCATCAGTAAGCGATGCTGATCGTGTTGTTGGTTTGCTTGAAGAAACTGAAATGCAAATCGCACCACGTTTGGTCATCAATCGCATTCGTCGTCATATGATGAACGATGGTGAAACAATGGACGTCGATGAGATTACGAAACATCTCTCAGTATCATTGTTGGGGATTGTTTTTGATGACGACGCCGTTATCAAGACATCCAATGCTGGTGAACCGATTGTCTTAGATCCTAAAAACTCGGCCAGCCAAGGTTATCGCAATATTGCCCGGCGCCTATTAGGTGAAACAGTGCCATTAATGACGTTGAAAGAAAAGAAAATCGGTTTTTGGGGTCGACTCTTTGGTAAAAAATAGTTGACTTTTCAAGTGAGAATCACTAGAATAATGTCAATACTTAAAACGTTGAACGGACCAAATTAGTTTTTAAGGCACAGAGAGCTGAGGTATGGTGTAAATCAGCCCTTCGAAACTAGTGGCACATCCGTGAGTTGATTATCTGAACGAAGTAAGATAATCCGTTAGCCCGTTATCGCTGTAGTTTTAGAAACTACATAAGTTTAAGCAATGTGAGTTGTTTATTAAACTGAGGTGGAACCGCGATAATATTCGTCCTCTTGGAGTAATCCGAGGGGACTTTTTTTATTGGTCTAAAACTAGTAGAGTTGTTTGCTGTGAAGTAAACAAAAAAACTGAGGTGGAACCGCGATTGATCGCCCTCTTGACGTGTAAACGTGAAGAGGGCTTTTTTTGTGGCAATGTTTAGCTAACACGCTTTGAAGGATATGTTTATATAAGGGAGATTTTATCATGCAATATAGTTTATCGATTTTACCAGCGCTTTTGAGTGGCGCTAAAATGACGTTAGCCATTTTTAGTTTAACCGTGATTGGTGCCATTCCCCTGGGGTTATTATTGAGCCTTGGGTTATTATCTAAATTCAAGCCACTGCATTATTTGCTTAACCTGTATGTTTGGCTAATGCGGGGAACGCCATTGCTATTACAATTGATCTTTGTCTTTTACGGCTTACCGGTGATTGGGATTGTCTTTAATCGTTTCGACGCCGCATTAATTGCATTTATCTTGAATTACGCCGCTTACTTCGCTGAAATCTTCAGAGGGGGCTTTCAAGCGGTTGATGATGGTCAAATCGAAGCCGCATCAGTTTTAGGATTAACCTATCCCCAAACCATTTTAAAAATTATCGTGCCCCAAACGGTTAAAATCGTTTTACCGTCTGTCGGTAATGAAGTCATTAATTTGATCAAGGATTCATCATTAGTTTATGTGATTGGGATTGGCGATTTATTACGGGCAGGAAACGTTGCCAGCGCGCGTGACGTTAATTTAGTGCCATTGCTGTTAGTGGGTGTGATTTATCTCGCATTAACCGCCATTTGTACATGGTTGTTAGGCCGATTAGAACAATATTATCGTTATTACCGTTAGGAGGACTTATCGATGTTTAAATTAGAAAATATTAATCAGTCATTCAAGGGTCGCCAAATTTTGAATGATTTAAATTTAGAAGTTGAAACGGGCAGTATTTTAGCAATCGTGGGTCCTAGTGGCGCCGGTAAATCGACCTTGCTCCGCTTAATCAGTGGGTTGGATCAACCAGACAGTGGCCGGTTCGTGATTGACGGTGAAACCTATGTCCCAAGTGCCGCTGAAAAAGGGGGCCGGATAGGTGTTGTCTTCCAAGATTTCCGCTTATTCCCGCATTTATCAGTGTTAGAAAACGTCACGTTAGCGCCTAAGATGGTGAAGCAATTGGCTAAGGACAAAGCGAATGCATTAGGTCAGCAATTATTACGCCAATTAGGATTAAGTGCACAAGAGGCGGCCTATCCGTTTCAATTATCAGGTGGTCAACGACAACGGGTTGCGATTGCGCGCGCGTTAGCGATGCAGCCGGATATTTTGTGCTATGACGAACCAACCAGTGCCTTAGATCCATCGTTAGTCGCTAGTGTGGCAGAATTGATTTTAAGCCTTAAGGAAGACGGCATGACCCAAATTGTTGTCACTCATGATATTCAATTTGCGAATAAAATTGCCGATCAAGTTTTTGAATTACAACCAAACGAGGCCAACCAATGATGAGATTAAAGAGATTAGCAACAGCTGGTTTATTATTAGGGTTATTAGTCAGTTTAGCGGGCTGTCACAGTCGGCAAAAGACCGATAGTTGGGCAACGATTGAACGCCGCCAAAAAGTGGTAATCGGGATTGATGATAGTTTTGTGCCAATGACTTACCGTGAGAAAAATGGGCAATTGACGGGCTTTGATGTTGAGCTAGCTAAAGCGATTTTTAAAGGCAGTGGCATCCAGGTTGATTTTCAATCGATTGATTGGGATATGAAGGAAACCGAATTGAACAATCAAACGATTGATTTAATTTGGAGTGGTTATTCTAAGACCGAAGAACGGGCCAAACGAGTGGCCTTCAGTCAACCTTATCTCACGAATCACCAGATGATTGTCTCGATGAAACAGAACCCAGTGAATCGCTTAGCTGATTTAAAAGGCCAAAATTTGGGCGTTCAAACCGGTTCTTCGGGCATGGCGCAATTGGATCGTCGGCCAGCTGTTTTAAAACAAAAAATTGCCAATCAAACGCCAATCCTATATGATACCTATAACAATGCTTTTATCGATTTGCAGGCTAAACGGATTAAGGGCATCTTAATTGATCAAGTTTATGCTAACTTTGAGATTAAAGCGCGGGCAAATGGACAAGATTTTCAAGTGATTGAGAGTCCTTTTGCAGCCGAGAAATTTGCGGTTGGCATGCGCCCGGAAGATCAAAAATTACGACGCTTTATTAATCGCCGGTATCAAGTCCTTAAGCAAAATGGACAATTAGCGAAGATTCAAGCCAAGTGGTTTAAAGAATAGGACGCGACAGAGATGACGACGATGATTATCATAATTCTTAGTCTCATATTAGTAATTAATACAATCGGAGCGGTGATTACCGTTTTTCGACAATCAAGAGATATTGCGGCGACTTGGGCCTGGCTACTCGTTTTAATTTTGTTGCCAGTGATTGGGTTTGGGTTTTATCTCTTTTTTGGTAAAAAATTATCAGCAGAGCATCTTTACGATTTGCGGACGCAAGCGAAACTAGGGATTGATGAACGGGTGACGCAACAAAAAGCGGAATTACGGCAACGACGCAAGCAAAACCATCATTCATCGACACCGGAGATTCAAAGCTTGATTAATCTCTTTTTAGTGTCCAATACAGCTGTTTTGACGCAAGAAAATAAGGTATCGGTCTTAACGGACACAACCACTGCTCAAGAACGACTACTGGCCGATATGAGCCGTGCGCGCGATCATATTCATTTAGAATACTATGCTTTTTTTGATGATCCTTTCGGGCACATCTTAATCAAGACGCTTGCCTATAAAGCGTATCAGGGTGTTAAGGTCCGCGTCATTTATGATGGCTTTGGCTCGCAAAAGGTGCCGCGTTCATTTTTCAAACCGCTAGAAGAAGCTGGTGGGCAAGTAACGCCCTTTTTCAGTTCGCGGTTTCGATTCATTAATTTTCGGTTGAATTTTAGAAATCACCGTCAATTGGTCGTGATCGATGGTAATACGGCCTATCTTGGCAACTTTAACCAACATAGTGTTGATACGCATTTACCGGTCCGAGATACACGTTTACGGGTGAGTGGTGATGGTGTCTTGTCGTTTCAATCACGCTTTTTTATGGATTGGAATGCGGCAACGCAACGCCAAAAGGTTTATTACAGTCAACATTATTTTCCAAGTTCTGTTGAACATGGCAAAACCAGTATGCAACTTGTTTCAGGCGGTCCGGATCGTGATTTACCTGAAATTAAACTCGGTTTTTTGAAGTTAATTGCGGCTGCTAAAAAGCGGTTATGGATTCAAACCCCCTTTTTTATTCCGGATGATTCTGTTTTGGCAGCATTAATACTTGCTATTAATTCTGGGGTAACCGTTAAAATTATGATACCTGAAAAAGCCAAACACAGCTTAGTCCAACATGCCAATCTTTATTATGCTAGGCAAATTGTTAAAGCAGGCGGACAGATCTACCTATACAAAGCGAGTGCTTTTAGAGCCCGGACAATGATGGTCGATGGCCAGCTTTCGGCTGTGGGAACGGCTAATTTGGATATTCGCAGTTTTAAACTTAATTTTGAAACGACGGACTTTTTATATGATCCGGCATTAACCAACACATTGGAATTAACTTTCCAAAAAGATTTAAAAGCGAGTGTACCGCTTACTAAACAACAGTTAAACGCGCAGACAACTAATCAGCGGCTCTCGCAAGATTTAGCGCGACTGTTGGCGCCCATTTTATAAAAGTAGTCACAAAAAGGCCCTCGAAATTTTTCGAGGGCCTTTTTGTGATAGTGATTATTTGAAATAGTTTTGTAAACCAGCGTAAACGGCATCCGCCACTTTTTCTTGATAACTACTACTACTGATGTAATTAAAGTCTTGATCAGAATTGATATAACCCATTTCCAATAGAACAGAAGGGCGTTCGTTATCACGAAGTACTTGATAATTACCGTATTCAACACCACGATTAGTTAGTGGTAATGATTTAATCTGATTATTAAGCGCGTTGGCTAAGCTAGTGTCCTTACTATTTGAGTAATAATAAGTAGTTGTGCCACTCGCTTGGTTAGATTGCGCACTGGAATCAAAATGAATACTGATAAAGGCATCTGCACGTAATTTATTAGAAAGTGCAGGCCGAGGTGCTAAATCAACGAATTTATCAGACGAACGGGTTAAGACAACGTTGGCGCCGGCGGCTTTTAACTTCTTAGCAATCGCATCGACGGTCTTAAGCGTATAAGTCTTTTCGTATTTATTACTATTTGATAGCGCCCCAACATCGTTACCGCCATGACCGGCATCTAAAACAATGGTTGCTTCAGAAAGGGAGGTAGCACTTGTTTTAACGACTTCGTTCTTAGCAGAAGGGGTGACGACCCAACTGGCGACATAACCCGTATTGCCGTCCGCGTCTTTAACTTTGTACCAAGTGTCGCTCTTATCGAGATACGTTAGCTTCGTGTTGGCGGAATAGACTTGAGAATAGGTGTAGTTGACACCAGGACCGCTTCGCAACTTAGTATTATCCAGTTGCGTTGTGACGGATTTAATATCAGAAGTGGATTGACTGCTACTATCATCTGTTTTCGTATCCGTTTGAACAGCTGTTGGTGCTTCGTTAGAAATACTAATCAGGTCACTTTGGACCCAGCCCACAGCTGAATTATATTTAACTTGGCTCCAACCGTTTTGTTGGTAGAGAACTGTTAACTTGTCGCCTTTATTGACTTTTCCTAACAGGGGGCTGCTGGCATTGCTGCTTTGGCGGACATTTGCAAAATCATTGGTGACAGTTGCGACCCGGTTAGAGGTTGCGCTGACTTCCGTATTATTGACCAACCAACTGGCAACCCAACCAATTTTATCGCCACTTAAGCGGACTTGATACCAGTTATTCTTTTGTGAGATAACGTTCATTACTTCGCCTTTGCTTGCCTGGCCCATTGTGTCGTAGGAAAGACCGGGTCCTTGGCGCACATTAACGACGTTTGCTTTAATGGTAATTTGTTGGTACGTTGCAAGGACGTGTGTCGCGAAGAGACCGACACCAACTAGAATGAATAATATGAGAACGGCAGGATACCGTTTTATCCAGTTCAAAGGTTTTTGCATATCTTCAACACCTTTGTCATTTATTTATAAGAGCTTCACATGGTTCATTATAGCAAAGATAGTGGATATCTAAAGGGGTTGACCCTTAAAAATTAGAAAAAATTCAGGAATTATTGACTTTTTTTTCAAATAACGTTAATCTAATAGCAACGAGAATATGAGATGACCAGTGATAAAGTATGGTAAACGCACCACTTAACAGAGACGATTTCAGAGCTGAAAGAAATTGGCGGTGTCCACCTGACTGCTTTTGAGGTCTGCGTGTCTAACACGCCGTTGGCTAACAACGTTATGCTTAAGCAAAAATTAAGGTGGTACCGTGCATTCAAGCACCCTTGTTCAACGACAGGGGTGTTTTTTTATTGGGTATCTATTGGAGGAATGGAACATGGGTTATCAAAAGCCAAAAGGCACAGCCGATATTTTGCCAGGAGAATCAGATCAATGGCAACTTGTTGAAAAAACAGTGCGCGACGTTTTTGCGCGTTATCAATTTAAGGAAATCAGAACACCATTATTCGAAAGCTACGATGTCTTTTCACGAAGCTCAGGCGATACATCTGATATTGTCAGCAAAGAAATGTATGATTTCATGGATAAAGGGGATCGGCACATTGCGTTGCGTCCAGAAGGCACAGCCGGTGTTGTCCGCGCCTTTGTTGAAAACAAATTATATGGTCCTGAACATCAAAAACCTTACAAAGTGTATTACATGGGGCCTATGTTCCGTTATGAACGGCCACAATCAGGTCGGCAACGTCAATTCCACCAAATCGGCGTGGAATCATTTGGTTCTGAAAGCCCAGCAGTTGATGTTGAAGTCATCAGCATGGCAATGCGTCTATTACGTGAATTTAAAATCACTGATTTGAAGTTAGCGATTAATACACTGGGCGATGCTGCTAGCCGGGCTGCTTATCATGAAGCCTTAGTTAACTACTTAGAACCACATTTTGATGAACTGAGTGATGACTCTAAAGTTCGTCTACACAAGAATCCATTGCGGGTTCTTGATAGTAAAGATGCGAAAGATCAAGAAATTGTCAAAGATGCACCAGTCATTCTTGATTATTTAACGGATGAAGCCAAAGTGCATTTCAATACAGTGAAGACTTTATTAGAATCATTAAATATTCCATACGAAGTTGATACTGAAATGGTTCGTGGTTTGGATTATTATAACCACACCATCTTTGAAATCATGACGAACAATAAAGTCTTGGGTCGCGGCTATACAACGGTCTTAGCCGGTGGTCGTTACAATGGCTTAGTTGAACAATTAGGTGGTCCTGACATGCCGGGGGTTGGTTTTGGCCTGGGTGTTGAGCGCTTATTATTATTGATGAACGCTCAAAATAGTGACTTAGTAGCGGCGCCTGTGTTAGATGCCTACGTGGTTGGCATCGGTGCTGAAACGAGTGCAACAACGCTCCACTTGGTTGAAAGCTTGCGGGAAGCTGGGTTGACAGCTGATCGTGATTATTTAGATCGGAAACCAAAAGCCCAATTTAAGACAGCCAATAAGTTAAACGCCCAATTTGTGGTGACAATTGGTGAATCAGAATTAGCTGATAAGACGGCCCACGTGAAGGATATGACCAGTGGTGTTGAAATCACAGTGCCATTGACGATGCTAGAAGCCGATTTTGCAGCAGTTAAAAATGAACTAAAAGCACAAGAGGAGAATGCATAATGAAAACAAGAACAACTTACAGTGGTTTAGTTGATGAAACATTTGTTGGTCAAACAGTCACATTACATGGCTGGGTTCAAAAACGCCGGAGTTTAGGTAATTTAATCTTCGTTGATTTACGTGATCGTGAAGGTTTAGTGCAATTAGTCTTTAACCAAGACAATGCTGATATCTTAACGCTTGCTAACACTTTACGTAACGAATACGTTATTGAAGTGACTGGGACGGTGCAAGCCCGTGATGAAGCTGCTATTAACCCAGATATGAAGACTGGTAAAGTAGAAGTCACCGTGAGTGAATTAACGATTTTAAACGAAGCTAAAAACTTACCTTTTGAAATTAAAGATGGCATCACAACTTCTGAAGAAACAAAATTAAAGTATCGCTACCTTGATTTACGTCGGCCAGAAATGCAAAAAGCAATTATTCGCCGTTCACAAATTACACAAGCAGCACACAGATATTTAGACAATAATGGTTTCTTAAACATCGAAACACCTGATTTAACACGTTCAACACCAGAAGGTGCTCGTGATTACTTAGTGCCATCTCGTGTTTATCCTGGTAGTTTCTATGCCTTGCCACAATCACCACAAGTCTTCAAACAACTTTTGATGGATGCTGGTTTTGATCGTTACTACCAAATGGCCCGTTGTTTCCGTGATGAAGATTTACGTGGCGATCGTCAACCAGAATTTACACAAATCGATGTTGAAACATCATTTATGAGTGCCGAAGAAATTCAAGAACAAGCAGAAGGTATTATCAAACAAGTGATGCAAGATGTCATGCATATTGATGTCCCAACACCATTCAAACGAATGAAATGGCAAGAAGCAATGGACCGTTACGGTTCAGATAAACCTGATATCCGTTTTGATCTTGAAATCCAAGACTTAACTAAAATGATGAAAACAAGCTCATTTAAGGTCTTCAGTGACACTGCCAATAGTGGCAATCTGGTTCGTGCAATTGTGGTCCCAGAAGGTGCTGCTAAGTACTCACGGAAGATGTTGGACGAACAAACAGAATATATCAAACGTTACGGTGCTAAAGGGATGGCCTGGGTCAAAGTTGTTGATGGCGAATTAACAGGACCAGCTGCCAAATTCTTAAAAGAACAAGAAGCTGAATTGCTTAGTGCCCTATCAGCAAATGATGGCGATTTAGTGCTCTTTGTAGCTGATAAGTTCCAAGTAGTCTGCGATAGCTTAGGCTACTTACGGAAACACTTTGCACATGACATGGGCTTAGTGGATGAATCACAATTTGCCTACCTTTGGGTTGTTGATTGGCCATTATTTGAATATGATGAAGGCTTTGGTCGTTGGATTGCAGCACATCATCCATTCACACGTCCAAACGATAGCGATGTTGATTTATTGGAAACTGATCCGCATAAAGCACATGCGCAATCATATGACATTATCTTAAATGGTTACGAATTAGGTGGCGGTTCACTCCGTATCTACCAACGTGATATCCAAGAAAGAATGTTCAAAGCACTTGGTATCAGTCCAGAAACTTATGAAGAACAATTTGGTCACTTATTAAGTGCCATGGATTATGGTTTCCCACCACATGGTGGCTTTGCCATTGGCCTTGATCGTTTTGCAATGTTACTCGCAGGCCGCGATAACATTCGTGACGTAATTGCCTTCCCTAAAAACTCACATGCTTCAGAACCAATGACGAATGCACCTAGTCGTGTTGCACCAGCACAATTAGATGAACTCGGCTTAGAAGTTGAACCAGAGGTTGAAAAGGATTAATTAAATACTCAATAAAAAGGGCTCTCCAAATGGGGAGTCCTTTTTTGTGAGCATATTAATCGCTAATTGCGGGCATCTGACTATAATAATAACCACGAAGGAGTGATGGATAATGAGCGATGATTTACGACAACAGTTAACACCAGAGCAGTATGCGGTGACACAGGAGAATGCAACTGAGATGCCATTTAGTGGGGAGTACGATGAATTTGATCAACTAGGTATCTACGTTGATGTCGTCAGTCATGAGCCGCTATTTAGTTCCTTAGATAAATATGATGCTGGATGTGGTTGGCCCTCATTTACGCGACCAATTACTAAGTTAAATGAAAAACGAGATCAAACACACGGGATGGAACGTGTTGAAGTTCGTAGTCAAAACGCCGATTCGCATTTAGGTCACGTTTTTACGGACGGTCCGCAAGAACAAGGTGGTTTGCGCTATTGTATTAATTCAGCAGCCTTAAAGTTTATTTTCAAAGACGACTTAAAAGCTGCAGGGTATGGCGAATATCTCGCGTTATTTGAAAAGGAGGGTCAATAATGGCAACTGAAACAGCAATTTTTGCAGGTGGGTGTTTCTGGTGTATGGTCCATCCGTTCGATCAACAACCAGGGATTATTAAAGTGGTCTCTGGCTACACCGGCGGGCACGTCGCTAATCCAACCTACGAACAAGTTTGTTCCCATACAACCGGGCATACAGAAGCGGTTGAGATTACGTTTGATCCCGCAGTGATTTCGTATGCTGAACTAGTCGAAATCTATTGGCGCCAAACAGATCCAACAGATGCGATGGGGCAATTCCAAGACCGAGGCGATAGTTATCGGCCAGTGATTTTTGTTAATTCAGCGCAACAACGGGTAATTGCTGAAGCGTCTAAAGAAAAATTGATTGCTAGCGGTCGATTTAATGAACCAATCGTGACGCAAATCGAAGCAGCTAAACCATTTTATCCTGCTGAAGAGTACCATCAAGATTTCTATAAAAAGGAACCCTGGCGAGCAGAATTAGGAGAAGTCAAGCGAAAAGCCTTCATTAAAGAGAAATGGTCGGACTAATTCTAAAATAGCCTTTAGTATTAAGGGTTTGTGTGCTAGAATGAAAGACATTAAAACGAATGATAGGTGATTATTAAGTGGACGATCTAGCGCGAAAGCATCAGAATATGGCCAAAGTTTCGGCGGCTATCTTATATGGGATTTGTGTGTCAATTGCATTGAACTTTTTCTGGGAAGAAGGCGGCGTATACGCCTCGGGCATTACCGGGTTCGCGCAATTTATTCACACCGTGACGGCGAAGTTTATGCCGTTTCTACCGTTTCCATTATCAACTTCCTTGATGTTATTCTTGCTAAACGTACCGCTTTTTGTTTTAGCTTGGTTTAAAATTGGGCATCATTTTACAATTTATACGTTTATTGCTGTTATTTTTTCAAGTTTAATGGTTCAAATTATGCCATTAACCCAATTGACGGACAATCCAATTATCTGTGCGATTTTTGGGGCCGTTATTAACGGTTTCGGGACCGGGATGGCCTTGAAAAATGATATTTCAACCGGTGGGTTAGATATTATCGGAATTGTCCTTCGGAAGAAGACCGGGCGTTCTGTTGGGACCATCAATATTATCTTCAACGTTGCGTTAGTCTTTGCGGCTGGCTTTATCTTTGGCTGGGAACACGCTTTGTATAGTATCTTGAGTATCTTCGTTAATGGTAAGGTCATCGATATGGTCTATACGCGTCAACAAAAGATGCAAGTGATGATCATTACGGACAATCCTAAAGTCGTGATTCAAATGATTCAAGACGAGATGCGTCGCGGGATTACGATTGTGCACGACGTTGAAGGGGCTTATAACCGCGAAGAAAAAACGATGTTATTCACCGTTATCTCACGCTTTGAAATGCATGACCTTGAGATGGTCATGAAAGAAGCTGATGATCACGCTTTTGTCAGCATTACAGAAGCGGTCAAGATTCTGGGGCATTTCTACGAACCGAAAATTAAATAACTATCAACGGAGCCATCAATATTAAATTGACGGCTCTTTTATTTTCTGAACAGGCGTTTATCAGCTAATAACCGCGCTCTTTTTCGCTTGCTTTTTATTCTGGTATCTGTGACAATCGAAGTAATTATGATAGTTGGAGGTCACGCGATGTTATTAGGTAGTCACGTTAGTATGAAGGGTAAAGAAATGCTGTTAGGTTCGGCGCAACAGGCGGCTGAGTTTGGGGCAAACACATTCATGATTTATACCGGGGCACCTCAAAATACCCGGCGTAAACCAATTGAAGAGTTGAATATTCAAGCAGCACAAGAATTAATTGCAGCCAAAAACTTAGGCCCGATTGTAGTGCATGCGCCTTATATTGTTAACTTAGGCAATACAGTGAAACCAGAAAACTTTAAATTCGCAATTGAATTTTTACAACAAGAAGTCATTCGAGCTGAAGCGCTAGGCGCAAGCCAAATCGTTTTACATCCGGGTGCACATGTTGGTGCAGGCGCAGACGCTGGTATTCAACAAATTATTAAAGGGTTAAATGAAGTTTTACGACCAGATCAAACGGCTCAAATTGCCTTGGAAACAATGGCTGGCAAAGGAACAGAAGTTGGCCGTCGTTTTGAAGAAATCGCTCAGATGATTGACGGCGTAACGTTGAATGATAAGTTGTCCGTGACGTTTGATACTTGTCATACCAGTGATGCGGGTTACAATATTCGCGAGGATTTTGACGGCGTTTTAAACGAATTTGATCATATTATCGGTTTGGACCGACTTAAGGTGATCCATTTGAACGACTCTAAGAATCCACAAGGGGCGCATAAAGATCGACACGCCAATATCGGATTTGGCGAAATTGGTTTTGATGCCTTACACGGTGTTGTGACCCATCCACAGCTTGTTGATGTCCCTAAAATTATGGAAACACCATACGTTGGTGAGGATAAGAAACATAATTTTGCACCATATGCATACGAAATTGCGATGCTCAAAAAGGGCGAATTTGACCCAGAATTATTAACGAAGATTGAGCAGAATGAAGGTCGATTATGAGATTGAAACGTTCTCGCTATCTTTGGCTAGCGCTAATGGTTTTACCGGTATTGTTATTGCTGGTCAAACCGGTGCAAGCAGCCGATACGTATGATATTAGTCGCTATCATGTTCAGGTTAACGTCCAAAAAGACGGTAGCGCACTAGTAGAACAAAAAATGAATTTTGATATTCAAGATAATATCAACGGTATTTACCTCAATCAAAATTTACAAACAACCGTTGGTGAGTCTAAAAAGTTGGTGCAGCCACAAGTGGCCGTTAATGGCCGGACTTTCCAAGCGAGTCAATCCGAGACGGCGGGGACGTATTCGCTAACAGATGATGATCAAAAATATCGTTTCAAGCTCTACCAACCAGCGACAGAAGATGATCGGTTAGCGGTCACTTTGAAATATCAGTTACAAAATCTGATTGTTAATTATCAAGATACTGCTGAATTGAACTGGAAAGTGATAGGGGACGCCTGGGACAGCAGTCTGGGCGATGTTCAAGTTACGATTCAATTACCGACAACTCTGAAACAGTCTGAATTAAAGTCGTGGACACATGGCGATTTAGATGGCCAACAGATTGTTGATCCGGCAAAAGGGCGGGTTACCATCAAGATGACAAATAACCCGGCCAATCAATTTGTTGAATCCCATCTTATTTTTCCAACTTCAGTTACCCCAACTAACCCCAATCGGGTGGCTAAAAAGCAACGGGCAACCATTATCGTGCAAGAAGCGAAACGGGCTGAAGAAGCCAATCAAGCACGTCAGGCGCAACAACGGCGGTATTGGGTACTTTCGGTGATTGCAGTGGTCTTAGCGCCAGTCTTATTGTTAGTGGTTTGGTATCGGGTTAAACGGGCATTGCCCCGGATGCATTATCAGGGTCATGCGCCAGAACACGTCTACGACCTACCAGATAATAATGGTCCAGCCGTTATTCGTTATCTATTAGCACTACCAATGACGGAAAAAGCAAAGGAAGAAAGCTTATCGGCTACCATTTTAGATTTGGTAGCCCGTAAAAAACTGACAATCGAGGTCCAAACACCTGAGAAACAAGTTTTTAGAAAAGTAAAACCACAATTTACGTTAACTTTATTAAATCGCAATCGATTATCACGTTCTGAACAAAAATTAGTGACCTGGTTATTCGATATCATTGGAAATGGACAACAGGTTAGCCTTTTTGAAATTGAAAAATATCCTAAACGCCATAGCGAAAAAGTCTTTAATCAACATTATCGCGGTTGGCAAATGGCGGTTGAAGATGAAGCGAACCAAAGTGGTTGGCTACGGGACCGTGTTTTTGCCGTTGCAACTAGTTTAAATTATTGGTTGATAGGACTTGGTACACTAACCGTGATTTTAATGTTAGCAGCGTTAATCGAAGTCGCCGCTTGGTGGACGATTTTACCAATGTTGATAGCCTTTCTCCTAACGGGCTGGCAGAGGCTACGATTGCAATTATGGACGCAACACGGTTATGAAAAACGGGGCGAGTGGTTAGGCTTTAAACAGATGTTGAAAGACATTTCGACGCTTGATATGGTCAATGTGCCGGATGTCATGTTGTGGGATCGTTATCTGAGTTTTGCAACGGCATTCGGAGTAGCCGATAAAGTGGTCAAAGCGTTGAAGATTAAATTGACTCCTGAGCAACTACAAACAATGCCATTAGGTTATTATTATTACTACGGCTATACAGGCGGCCTCAATATTGGCCAATCCTTTACAAGTGCCCTTAGTAGTAGTGTGAATAGTGCGGTGAGTGCGGCTAATCCAACTAGTGTTAGTGGTGGCTCTGGCGGATTCTCCGGGGGTTCATCAGGTGGTTTTGGTGGCGGTTCCGGCGGCGGTACATTCTAGCAAACAAATGATTATGATATTCCCGTTAAACGTGGTATGACTATATGGAATAAATACAAAGTATAAGTGATACCGGTTTAAAATAAGGAAGGCACCAATATGGAATTCAACGATGTTATTAATAACAGAAAGTCAATCCGCTCGTTTGATCCTCACAAAACAGTATCAGATGAATTAATTAAAAAAATTATTACCTCAGCACAACGCACACCGTCATGGACGAATTCACAACCTTGGCGAGTTTACGTGGCAACTGGTGGAACACTTGCTAGTATCAAAGCAGATCACCTTGAACGGACGCAAAATAAGGTTAAGGGCAATTCTGATTTAGCAGTGATTCATCGTGTTGATTGGGGTCAGGCGATGGCTGAAAATAGTCGGGTGTGGAATGCTGAAATCAGTGATTATTTGGGCGAAGAAGGTTTAGCAGCATTTAGCGATTTACAAATGCATCTTTTTAACGCACCAGCCGTTATCTATTTGACGGTTGAACGCAAAGTCTCACCGTGGATGATTTATGACATGGGTGCTTTTAGCCAGTCGATTTTACTGGCGGCGGCTAATGAACAGGTAGACACAATTCCGGCTTACGAAACAGCTAAATATCCGGATGCAATTCGCAAAATTGTGGGTATTCCAGACAATGAAGTAATTATTGGCGGTATTGCGATGGGTTATCGCAGCGAAGGAAAGATTAATCAATTCCACGCTAAACGAAGTGCACTTGATCATTTCTTGACGATTAAACATTAAAAAAGACCTCGGACAAATTGAATTTTGTTCGAGGTCTTTTAATTGGGATTAATTAACGTGATCTGTCGAGCTACTTGCAAAATCTAAGCCAGTTTGTTCGAGAATGATAGCCGCTGTTTCTTCGATTGAGCGGTTGGCGACGTTGATGACTTGGCAACCAATTTTGTCATATAAATCTTGTGCGAAGTCTAATTCGGCTTTAATTTCATCCATATCGGAATAGGTTGTGTCGGGATTTAAGCCATAGGCAATCATCCGTTCACGACGAATATTATTCAAAACTTCGGGTGTATTCATCAAACCTATAATCTTCTTAGGATCAACATGCCATATTTCGTCTGGAATGTGCGCCTGTGGCACGATTGGCAAATTGGCAACCTTGATGTTCCGGTTTGCTAAAAACAGCGACAGTGGCGTTTTAGAGGTCCGAGAGACCCCTAATAAGACGATGTCTGCCTCTAAGAAGCCGTGGGGATCTTTACCATCATCGTACATTACAGCAAATTCCATTGCTGAAATCCGGTCAAAGTAGCGCTCGTTTAAATGATGGAGTGCGCCGGCTTCACCTGATGGGGCCAAACCTGTTTGAGCCGTAATTAATTTAGAAAGTGGGCTCATCATATCAAATGACGCAATTTTTTTAGCGTCACAATAATTTTGAGCAATTTCTGAAAGGCCTGTTGTGGCTAATGTATGCACAACAATTGTTTCTCCCGGAACAGCCTTGCTTAAAACGTCAGTTAATTTATCAACAGAATGCACAAATGGAAAACGAATAATATCGGGTTTAATGTTTGGATATTGCGCTAAGGCTGCTTGCGCAAGTTGTAAAGCGGTTTGACCAACTGAATCTGAGAGGACAAAAACCGTTAAGGGGGTAGACTGTGACATAATAAAACTCCTTTTTGCACTTTTATAGCGCTATCATATCATATTTGGGCAAAAAGCGGCGATATTTAAAAAAAGTTTTAATTAATTGCCCGTGGGTTATTGACCGTATTTTCAACATTCGCTATAATAGCAAAGAACAGTTTATGTGAAACCAATTTTTGGGCGCGCATAAACGGTTATACTTAGCACGCGAGGGGAGGGATATCATATGGGCAAGACAGTCGTTCGCAGTAACGAATCTCTAGATGATGCTCTTCGTCGCTTCAAGCGTTCCGTATCAAAAGCTGGTACAATACAAGAATATCGTAAACGTGAATTTTACGAGAAACCAAGTGTAAAACGTAAGTTGAAATCAGAAGCAGCAAGAAAACGTAAGAAATTCTAATTTCTTCATAAAGGAAATGATTGAATGAGTTTACTTGAACAATTAAGTTCTGATTTGAAAACGGCGATGAAGGCCAAGGATAAGTTGCGACTAACAGTTATTCGGAGTTTAAAGACCGCTTTAACTAACGCAAAAATTAGTGCAGGGCAAGACTTATCTTCTGACGAAGAACTAAGTGTATTATCATCACAAGTTAAGCAGCGTAAGGATTCTTTAGCTGAGTTTGAAAAGGGCGATCGTGCAGATCTCGCTGAACAAACAAAAGCAGAAATTGAAATCGTACAAGCTTATTTACCAGAACAGCTGGATGAAGCCGCTGTGATTGTAATTGTTGATGAAGCAATGCAGGCAACAGGAGCGACAGGCAAGGCTGACTTTGGTAAGGTGATGCAATATGTAATGCCTAAGGTCAAAGGACGAGCTGATGGCGCAATGGTCAATCAAGTCGTTAAATCAAAATTGAGTTAATTTTTGGTAGGACTTCCCGCGGGAGGTCCTACTTTTTTTGTGGCAAAGACGGGCTTAAACAAGGAAATCAGTTAATTTTTTCCCTTTGTGATTATAAAGTCGCTATAATTGAAGAAATAGCGCGGTTGTCTGCTTTTAAAACCAGTCTTGATTGTGATAGAATGAATGTAGTTTTCATCTTGAAAGGATGAATCGTGCTATTGAAAGTTGCTTTTCACACTTTCAAGGTAGTTTGATTTTGAAATGTGTTTAGGTGAATAAGCTCATCTAAACATTCTGAGAGGGGTTTACTTTTTGGTTGAGGTAGAAGAGCGTTTATTTCAATTAGCAACGCCTAATTTGGCGGCTGCTTTAATGGGTGCACACGATCACTTTTTAAAAATCATTGAAGAAAGTCTAACCGTTGAATTGATTGCGTTTGATGATCATATTACGATTCGGGGGACTCAGCCGGGGTTAAGACAAGCAAACGCGGTTTTAGAGAGTCTAGTCGCGTTATTACAACACGGTGTGATCCTCAAGGAGACAGACGTGGTCAGTGCGACGAAAATGGCGCTCAAAGGGACGTTAAATCAATTTGAGGCCCTTTATACTGAACCACTCATCAATGACCGCAAAGGCCAACCAATTCGTGTTAAGACGTTTGGACAACGGCAATATATCGATGCAATTCGCCACAATGATGTGACGTTTGGGATTGGGCCTGCCGGAACCGGTAAAACGTTCTTAGCAGTCGTCATGGCGATTGCTACTTTGAAAAAAGGAACGGTTGAACGCATTATTCTAACGCGGCCAGCTGTTGAAGCTGGTGAAAGTCTCGGCTTTTTACCAGGTGATCTAAAAGAAAAGGTCGATCCTTATTTACGGCCCATTTACGACGCGCTTTATGCGGTGTTGGGTAAGGAACATACGGAACGACTAATGGACCGTGGGGTCATTGAAATTGCGCCACTTGCGTATATGCGGGGCCGGACGCTGGAAGAAGCTTTCGTTATTTTAGATGAGGCCCAAAATACGACACCTGCTCAGATGAAGATGTTTTTAACGCGATTAGGGTTTAATTCTAAAATGATTGTTAATGGCGATATCAGCCAAATTGATTTACCTAATAAAACCCAGAGTGGGTTAGTACAAGCGGAACAAATTTTGCACGACATTCCTAAAATTAGCTTTGTGCAATTTAGTGCGGAAGATGTTGTTCGGCACCCAGTTGTCGCGAGAATTATTAATGCCTATGCGGCAATGGATAAGACGAGAAAGTAGGACGAATGAATGGATATTCAAATCATCGATGAAACAAAAATTGTACCAGAAGCACAAATTAAATTGGTGGAAGATGTATTAGAGTTTGCTGGTCAAAAGCTTGAATTAGCTGAAGATACAGAAATGTCAGTAACATTTGTAACCAACGAACGCATTCGCCAAATTAATCAAGAATACCGTAATACGGATCGTGCGACTGATGTTATCAGTTTTGCAATTGAAGAGGATCCTGAAGAAGAAGGCTTACCTGCCAACTTTGAAGAATTGTTTGATATTCCTAAGAATATTGGCGACCTATTTGTTTCATTAGAAAAAGCCGCTGAACAAGCAGAAACTTACGGACATTCATTTGAACGTGAATTAGGGTATACGATGGTTCATGGTTTCCTTCATTTGAATGGCTATGACCACATCCACACCGAAGATGAAGTTAAAATGATTCCTTTACAGGAGACTATCTTAGATGAATTCGGACTCAAACGCTAAAAAGACGCAGACGGATAAAAATCGTAATTTTAATCAATCGACACATCACGCTTTAGATGGGATTATCACCGCTTTTAAGGAAGAAGCTAATCTGAGACGTGATTTCGTGATTGCGATGGTCGTGCTAGTAGCCGGTTATTTTGCCCGATTACACTATCTAGATTGGCTATTTTTGATTTTAGCGATTTTTATGGTGTTGTTGGCTGAATTTTGGAATACCGTGATGGAACACTTTGTCGACTTATTGGTTGATCGGCAGTTTCATCCACTGGCGAAGAAGATTAAGGATATCAGCGCTGGTAGTGTTTTAATTGGCGCGTGTTTAGCCGTGATTATCGGTTGTGTCGTTTTTGGACACGCGATGCTTTATTATTTTTAAAAGAGATTAATTAAGATTTAAAAAAGGGGACTATTATGTCAGATACTTATCGCTCAGGCTTTGTGGCCATTGTTGGCCGACCAAACGTTGGGAAATCAACATTTATGAATCGAATGATCGGTGAAAAAATCGCCATCATGTCATCAAAGGCACAAACAACTCGGAACAAGATTCAAGGGATTTATACAGATGACAACGCACAAATCGTGTTCGTTGATACACCTGGGATCCATAAACCACATAACGAATTAGACGAATACATGGATCAAGCAGCTCTTTCAACATTTAATGAAGTCGATGCGATTTTATTCATGATTAGTGGCGTTGATAAGAAGGGCCCTGGTGATCAATACATCATGGACCAACTTAAGAATGTTAAAAAGCCTGTTTATTTGGTTGTTAACAAAATTGATGCCATTCACCCAGACGATTTATTACCAATGATCGAACAATATCGTCATGAATTGGACTTCAAGGCTGTTTACCCAATTTCAGCATTGGAAGGCAATAACGTGCCCGAAATGTTAAAAGAACTTGAATTAACATTGCCAGAAGGCCCACAATACTATCCTGAAGATCAATTAACAGATCACCCAGAATATTTCGTTGTTGGTGAATTAATCCGCGAAAAAATTCTTGAATTAACCCACGAAGAAGTGCCACATTCAGTAGCCGTTGTGGTCGAACGAATGAAAGACCGCGTCAATGGTAAACTTCAAATTGAAGCCAACATCATTGTTGAACGTGATGGTCAAAAACGGATTATTATCGGTCAAAAAGGCTCAATTATCAAAGAAATCGGGATTCGTTCACGTCGCGAAATCGAAGCTCTTTTAGGCGAAAAGGTTAACTTGAAGCTTTGGGTCAAGATTCAAAAGAACTGGCGTGATAATAACCAATATCTCCGTGAATTTGGTTACAATAAAAAGAGATTGTAGGCTTTAAAGATGGCGGAACATCGATTTGAAGACTTTAACGGTCTAGTGATGTATCGAAAGAATTATAAAGAAAAAGATATGTTGGTTAAGATTTTAACCGATCGTTTTGGTAAAAAGATGTTTTACTTGCGTGGGGCCAATAAGCCTAAATTTCGTCTAAGTGCGGCTATTTTGCCGTTTACGCAGGCCGAATATGGCGGCGATATTCGCGATGATGGCTTATCATTTTTGAATAATGTGAAGTCAGCCACGCAATTTCAAACGATCAGTCAGGATTTATTTTTAAATGCTTATGCGACTTATATCCTGAACTTAATTGATGTCGGCTTTCCGGACAGTGAACCATTAGGCATCTGGTATGATAAGGTTGAACAGGCGTTAAATCTGATTGATGAAGGTTTTGATGCGGCGATGATTACCCATATTATCGAAATTCAATTACTACAGGTGTTTGGTGTGCAGCCGCAATTACAAGGATGTGCCGTTTGTGGCCGAACCGATTTAGCGTTTGATTACTCTGAGAGTTATGGGGGGCTTTTGTGCCAACGTCATTGGCATTTAGATCCCAATCGTTTCCACAGTAGTCAGCGGGCAATCTATTATCTCCGATTGTTTTCCGTGATTGATCTGTTTAAGATTCAATCGGTGAACGTGAAGGAAGCCACTCAGGTCGAACTCAAAATGATTATTGACCGACTCTATCAAGATACTGTGGGCCTGTCATTGAAGAGTAAGCAATTCATCGACAAGATGTACAGTTTTGATAGTCAATTACCACAATTAAAAAAAGTGCCGTCAGAAATTGACAGCACACCAAAAGACGACTAAAATAGTAATCAACTTAATAGACGTTGAAGAAAAGGGTCCCTTAAAACGGTCAGACAGTGATTCTAGGTGAGTGAGAACTAGAACAAGTTTTAAGTGGATTGGCATTTCGGAGTCATACCAATGAAGCAGCAGCTCGCTTTGAGCTGAAGTAGGGTGGAACCGCGAGAAATCGTCCCTATGTGACTAACTGTCGCATAGGCTTTTTTTATGCGCAAATAACGGAAAAGAGGAATTGAAATGGTTAAAAAGTTGAATGTTCAAGAAATGATTTTAACCTTACAGCGTTTTTGGTCTGAAAAAGGCTGTATGTTGATGCAATCTTATGATACAGAAAAAGGGGCCGGCACAATGAGCCCTTACACGTTCTTACGGGCAATTGGACCAGAACCTTGGAACGCCGCTTACGTGGAACCTTCACGGCGTCCAGCAGATGGCCGTTATGGTGAAAACCCTAACCGTTTATTCCAACATCACCAATTCCAAGTGATCATGAAACCAGCACCTTTAAATATTCAAGAATTTTATTTGGATAGTTTACGGGCCTTAGGAATCGATCCTTTAGAACATGATATCCGTTTTGTTGAAGATAACTGGGAAAACCCATCAATGGGCTGTGCCGGTGTTGGTTGGGAAGTTTGGTTAGACGGAATGGAAGTCACACAATTCACATACTTCCAACAAGTTGGTGGTTTGCAATGTGACCCTGTCACGAGCGAAATCACATACGGTGTTGAACGTCTCGCTTCTTACATTCAAGATGTTGATAATGTTTTTGATCTTGAATGGGGTAACGGCGTTTTATATGGTGATATTTTCAAAGAACCAGAATATGAACACTCAAAATACGCCTTTGAAGATAGTAATCAAGAAATGCTTTTGAAATTCTTTGATGAATACGAAACAGAGGCCAAACGTTTAATCGATTTAGGTCTTGTTCACCCAGCTTACGATTACGTCTTGAAATGTAGCCATACCTTTAACTTATTGGATGCACACGGTGCTGTTTCCGTTACAGAACGGGCCGGCTACTTGTCACGCATTCGGCGGATGGCACATTCAATCGCGCAAGCATTCGTCGCTGAACGTGAAAAACGCGGATTCCCACTATTAAAACATGCACAAGAAGCAAAAACGGAGGTCGTAGATCATGACTAAACCATTCTTATTAGAAATTGGCTTGGAAGAAATGCCAGCCCACGTTGTGATGCCAAGTATCCAACAATTAGAAAAACGGGTGCGTGACTTCTTAGAAGAACAACATCTTGAATTTGGTCAATTAAAAACTTATGCCACACCACGGCGTCTTGCAATCTTGATTGAAGACTTAGCTGACAAACAAGCTGATATTCATGAAGAAGCAAAGGGCCCTGCTAAAAAGATTGCCCTCGATGCTGAAGGTAACTGGAGTAAAGCAGCCCAAGGTTTCGTTCGGGGTCAAGGCTTAACAACAGATGACATTACTTTTAAAGAATTAAAAGGCGTTGAATACGTCTATGTTGAAAAATCAATTATCGGCAAACCCGTTGAAGCCATTTTACCGGAGTTAAAAGCTGTCATTATGGCGATGACCTTCCCAACACGGATGCACTGGGCTGATTACGATTTCGAATATATTCGCCCAATTCACTGGATTATTGCGCTATTAGATGATGAAGTTATCGACTTTAGTATTCTAAACGTCACAACTGGCCGCACAACGCAAGGGCACCGTTTCTTAGGCCAAGAAGTGACTTTGGCTAAAGCAACCGACTATGAAGCTGCCCTTGAAGCCCAATTCGTGATTGCTGATGAAGCTAAACGCCAAAACTTAATTCAAACGCAAATTGAAAAAATGGCGCAAGAAAATGACTGGCAAGTTGATTTAGACGCTAACTTGTTAGAAGAAGTGACGAACTTAGTTGAATGGCCAACCGCTTTTTACGGTCAATTTGATGCTAAATACCTTGAAATTCCAGAAGAAGTGCTCATTACTTCAATGAAGGATAACCAACGTTACTTCTATGCACGGAGCCAAGCTGGTGATTTATTACCAGTCTTTATCGGCGTTCGTAATGGGAACGACGCTTTCATGGAAAACGTGATTGCTGGGAACGAAAAAGTCCTTACAGCACGTTTAGAAGATGCTGATTTCTTCTACCATGAAGATCAAAAAGTAACCATCGCTGAAAACGTCGCTAAGTTACAAAACGTTTCTTTCCACGATAAAATTGGGAGCCTTGCTGAAAAGATGACCCGTGTTGGTTTAATCGCTCAATTCTTAGGTCAAAAATTCGGTTTATCTGAAGCTGAATTAGTTGATTTACAACGTGCTAGCGACATCTATAAATTCGATTTAGTAACCGGCATGGTCGGCGAATTTTCTGAATTACAAGGTGTGATGGGTGAAAAATACGCGCTATTACAAGGCGAAACACCTGCTGTTGCGACTGCTGTTCGTGAACATTACATGCCAATCAGTGCAGAAGGCGCCTTACCTGCAACGAAAGTCGGTGCTGTTTTAGCAATTGCTGATAAGTTTGATAGTATGGCTGATTTCTTCGCTGTTGGGATGATTCCAAGCGGTTCAAATGATCCATACGCATTGCGTCGTCAAGCTTACGGGATTGTCCGGATCTTAGAAAACCAAGACTGGCACTTCCCAATGGCTGATTTCCAAGCAGCTATGAGCGATATCGTTAAACAACAAGCCGATTTCGATCTAGATTGGTCAGCCAATGCAGCTGCCATTAGCGATTTCTTAACAGATCGTGTTCGTCAACGCTTTAACGGGATGCGTCCTAAGGTTCGTCGGGATATCGTCGACGCTGTCTTGAAAAACCAAGCGCAAGACCCAGTTGTGATGTTTGAAGCCGCTAAAGTGCTCTCAGCACATCAAGATGATGCTGATTTCAAGGCAACAATTGAAGCTATCACGCGTGTCTTACGTTTAGCTGAAAAAGTTGACTTTGAAACAACTGATTTAACGGTTGATCCAGCGTTATTTGAAAACGATGCTGAAAAAGCACTTTATACAGCAGTCGAAGACTTACGTGGCGCAACAGCGACAAATACGTTAGCTGAAAATTATGCCGCGTTACAAACACTACGACCATTAATTGAAGCTTACTTCGATGCCACAATGGTAATGGCTGAAGATGAAGCCGTTCGTCGTAATCGTTTGACACAACTCATGATTATCGCTCAAATCGCGCTTAGCTTAGGCGATTTAAACGAATTGATTGTTAAATAAGCAATTCAAAAGGGGATAATAAACATGTTACAAATGAAACGGGTTTATGAAGCAGCCGCCGATTCTGACGGTTATCGGATCTTGGTTGATCGAATTTGGCCACGGGGGATTTCAAAAGAACGCGCCGAAATTGAGACGTGGGCTAAAGAAATTACACCCACCACTGACTTACGGAAGTGGTTTGGTCATGAACCAGCTAAGTTTCCCGTTTTTAAAGAAAAGTATCTTGCTGAAATTGCTACCAACCCGGATTGGCCAGAATTCTGTCACTTAGTGCAGCATCAATTAGCGCTTGGTGATGTGACGCTCGTCTATGCGGCTAAAGATCCGCAATATAACCATGTTGTGATTTTAATGGCACTTTTAAAAAAGACGCTTGACAAGTAATAAAAATGTTTGTTATATTTATTTGCAACTACACCTAAATGGTGCTATGATATATAGTGTATTTTTGTGCTGATAATCCTAAGAGTCGCATTTCATTGTGAGGTGCGGCTTTTACAGTCTTAGTACAAATTGAAGTGAATTGTGAGGTGAGACCAATGGCGGGTAAGATTCCGAACGAAGTCATCGATGAGATTCGGAGCCAGACTAATATTGTTGATGTTGTTGGTCAATACGTTCAACTCAAGAAAGCCGGCAAGAACTTATTTGGTGTTTGTCCTTTTCATGATGAGAAGACACCATCATTTTCTGTGAGTGAAGAGAAACAGATTTTCCATTGTTTTTCTTGCGGTCGCGGGGGGAACGTCTTCAAGTTCTTGATGGAATTGGAACAAATTAGTTTTCCAGAAGCACTGACGAAAGTCGCAGATTTTGCTGGAGTGACATTGGCAGATAGTTATAAGCCAACTGCTGTTCATCGCGAATCAAGCGAGGTTACGCAGTTTAAGCAACTCTATCAACAAGCCAACGAACTGTTTAAGCATATTTTAACTAGTACGGTGGCTGGGCAACCAGCGCTTGATTATTTACACGAACGACAGATGACCGATGCGTTAATTGAGACCTTTAGTATTGGTTATTTACCGGATCAATCGGATCTATTGTTGACGTTTTTCCAGAATAAGGATATTCCTTATCAGGTATTGCGCCAATCCGGATTGTTTATTGAAACACAAACGGGTAAGTTACACGATCGTTTTTCTGGGCGGGTAATGTTCCCAATTCGAAATGCGCAGGGTGAGGTCATCGCCTTTTCTGGGCGGGTTTTAACCAAACAGCCGGATCAACCAAAATATTTAAATAGCCCTGAAACCGTGATTTTTAATAAGCGGAAAGTACTGTTTAACTATGATTTGGCTAAACAAACCATTCATCAATCCAAAAAAGTTTATCTTTTTGAAGGCTTTATGGATGTGATTGCGGCCTATTCGGCGGATGTCGTCAACGGTGTCGCGTCAATGGGGACGAGTTTGACCACCGAGCAGTTGAACCTATTGGCACAACAAGCGCAGGAATTAGTGGTGTGTTATGATGGGGATCAACCCGGGATTGAAGCGATGAAACGGGCGATTAACCTATTGCAACAGCATACGACACTTGAATTGAGCGTCGTGGTCTTACCAGGCGGCGTCGATCCGGATGAGTATGTCCGTCAATATGGTGGTCCGCAATTTAAGGAAACCTTGCAAAATGGAACGGAAACGCCCATTGCGTTTGAACTACGTTACTTGAAACAAGGTTTAAACCTCGATAACGAGAAGGACCAGCTTGATTACGTACAACAAGCATTAGAAGTTGTGGCGCGTGTTGAGTCGCCTTTAGCAATCGAAGTTTACTTGAAACAGGTCGAAGCCGATAGCGGGATTACGCTGGATACATTGAAGCGGCAGTTACAAACGGTGCGGGTTAAACATGCCACGCAAGTTCCCATCAATCAGGTGGGACAACCGGAAGCACCGCCATACTTTGATGATTTTCAGGCACCACCGCTACCACCAGAAGAAACGGCTGGAGCTTTTGGCGATCCACGGACGATTGCACCCAAGCGGCAGCCTAAACGGTTAACGCGGATTGAGCATGCTGAGCAAGAAATTTTGCACATGCTGATTCATAACGAAGATGTGCGTTTACAACTCGAAAATAATGCCGATTTTAGCTTCGTGCATACCCCGTATCAACTCTTATACGAGTTATGGCGGTCCTTCATCGCAGAAGGGCAGCCGGCTGATATAGCGGGTTTCACGAGTTATATTCCAGATGACTTGCAGGAACTAGTCGTTCAGATTGATCTTCTTGATTTACCTGAAGAGGCTAATCAAGAAGCGTTGAACGATTGTTTGGCGGTCATCGGGCAAAATTCGATTCAGGAACGTTTAAAAGAAGCAAAAATCGCCTTAAAAGAGGCAACTAAATTAGGTAATCATAGTGAGGAACTACGGTTAACTAATGAAGTGATACAACTTGTTTCGCAAATGAAATGAGATATTAACTAGGAGGTTTCTGAATGGCTGACAATAAAAAAGCTGATACGAAGAAATTAGACACTGCGGTTAAGGCCTTAATTAAGGAATACAAACCCAAAAAAGAAATCACCAATGATGAATTAGTGGCAAAAATCGTTAAACCATTTGCACTTGAAGCAGATGAAATCAACGAATTAATGCAACAAGTGGAAGATCACGGGATTGGGATCGTCGATGAAGACGGGAATCCAAGTGCTGCCACATTAAAAAAAGAAAAAGTTTCTGCTAAAGAATTAAAAGATATGTCTGCACCAACTGGGATCAAAATCAATGATCCTGTTCGGATGTATCTTAAGGAAATCGGACGTGTTTCTCTTTTAAATGCGCAACAAGAAGTTGACTTGGCCTTGAGAATCGAACAAGGTGATCAAGAAGCTAAACAACGTCTTGCCGAAGCTAACTTACGTTTGGTGGTCTCAATCGCTAAACGGTACGTCGGCCGTGGCATGCAATTCTTGGATTTAATCCAAGAAGGGAACATGGGCTTAATGAAGGCTGTTGAAAAATTTGATCATCGTAAAGGGTTCAAGTTCTCAACTTACGCCACATGGTGGATTCGTCAAGCGATTACGCGTGCGATTGCCGATCAAGCTCGGACAATTCGGATTCCAGTTCACATGGTTGAAACGATTAACAAGTTAATCCGGATTCAACGTCAATTACTCCAAGATTTAGGGCGCGAACCAACGCCTGAAGAAATTGGGGCTGAAATGGATATGAACACGGATAAAGTTCGTGAAATCTTGAAGATTGCTCAAGAACCAGTTTCCCTTGAAACCCCAATCGGTGAAGAGGACGACTCACACTTAGGCGATTTTATCGAAGATCAAGATGCAACTAGTCCTGAAGAACATGCTTCTTATGAATTGTTGAAAGAACAATTAGAAAGTGTCCTAGACACCTTAACAGATCGTGAAGAAAACGTCTTACGTTTACGTTTCGGTCTTGATGATGGTCGGACACGGACGTTAGAAGAAGTGGGTAAAGTATTCGGTGTAACCCGCGAACGGATTCGTCAAATCGAAGCCAAAGCATTGCGGAAACTACGCCACCCATCGCGTTCAAAACAATTAAAAGATTTCTTAGAATAAATTCAAAAAACGGTCATCTAAAAAGATGGCCGTTTTTAATTTGGACAATACTTCAAATAATAAATCTTATGTCAACTAGATGTATCTTTCAACACTAAAGACACTGATAGAGCGTTTGCTAAAGATTGAAAATGCCCCATAACCCAAAGCCAATCATCATGAGTGCCATTAAGCCCCCTGAGTACAGGGCAATTGGCATGAAGTACGAAACGTTGCGATTGGCCTCTGTTTTTAAATACTTGAAAGTATTTAAAGTTGCGTAAACCTGATAGAGACCGAGCATTAAAAGGACAACACTTAAGAAGATAGACATAGGACAACCTCCAAATCATTATTTAAAACGCTTTCTTTTATTTAACTAGAGTATAGAACGGCGAGGATGATTATGCAACCTTTAACGACAATCAATATTCATAATGAGACGATTGTTTGATGCGAGCTTAGTCTGCTTTGACGCTCAAAATTTGGTATACTAACTGTAACAATCAAAGTTTCTAGAATGGAGTTTTATTTTTGTCACCAATTAATTTATCGAAACGTTTAGCTGCAGTTGCGCAGTTCGTCCCACAAGATAGCATCGTTGCTGATATCGGCTCAGATCATGCTTATTTACCAATCTGGCTCACAGAGCAAAAACGATTAAAGGGGGCCATCGCGGGTGAAGTGGTTGCTGGACCTTTTGAATCAACCCAAACACATGTGATCCAATGGCACTTAGAGGACCAAATTCAAGTCCGGTTAGGTGATGGTGTCGAAGTGCTTAACCCCGAAGAAGACCAAGTCACCTGTATTGTGATTGCGGGGATGGGTGGTCTATTGATTACTGAAATATTGGAACGTGGCTTAGCACATCTAAACGGGCACGAACGATTAGTCCTACAACCTAATATTATGGAACCCACCGTCCGGGAATGGTTAATGAAGCACCACTACGCCATTGTAGAAGAAGCAATCGTTGCTGAAGACGGTCATATTTACGAAGTCATCGTTGGTGAACCAAGAACTGAGGCTGTTGAACTCGACGAAGCTGACTTAGTATTCGGCCCAGTTTTACGACGCTGTCAACCGGCAGATTTCCAATTGAAATGGTCAACTTTATTAAATAAGAAACGTCATTTATTGGTGCAACTTCAAGGTGCTCAGGTCACGCCAACTGAAAAAATTGCTACAGTGCAACATGAAATTCAATTAATTGAGGAGGTTCAAACATGGGACAATTAATCGCGAGTGACTTGATTGCGGCGATTGAAGAGTATGCGCCATTAGCGCTTAGAGAGGGTAATGATCCAACAGGTTTTCAAATTGGTCGCCGTGATAAGGTGGTTAAGAAAGTACTCGTCACATTAGATGTTCGGCCGGAAGTGGTCCAAGAAGCGATTGATAACGAGATCGATTTTATTTTTGCCCACCACCCAGTGATGTTCCGACCTGCACGCAATCTTGATCTAAGTGATCCGCAAAATAAGATGTACGCTGATATACTGACGCATGATATGACGGTCTATGCAGCCCATACCAATCTCGATAAGGCGCAAGGTGGGATGAATGATTGGTTGGCAGCAGCGTTAGCACTTAAAAATGTGCAACCGTTCAACGTGACTGATTATGAAGCATTAATGAAATTGGCTGTTTTCGTACCTGAAACACATGCGGATGTGGTACGCCAAGCGTTAGGGCAAGCTGGTGCCGGTGAATTAGGAAACTATCAAAACTGCAGTTTTAGCGCTGAAGGCACCGGTCGTTTTGAACCGCAAGCTGCGGCTGATCCGTTTATTGGACAAGCGGGTCAGGCAGAAGCGGTTGCTGAAGTTAAAATAGAGGTTATTTTACCAGCAGCTAAAAAGAACCGCGTGTTAAAAGCGATGCTTGCTGTACATCCTTACGAAGAACCAGCGTATGATTTAATCCCATTGGCTAATCAACAACAACCTATCGGGATCGGGCGCATTGGTCAAGTTGATCAACCAATGACAGTCCGGGACTACGCCCAATTTGTTTGCGAAACGTTTGATTTAACCGGTCTCCGCTTGATTTCAAATGAACCTGATAAATTAGTTGAAACAGTTGCAGTAGTTGGCGGTGATGGTGGTAAGTTCTTCCCCGCTGCTCTGCAAGCCAAGGCTGATTTGTATATTACTGGTGACGTTTATTATCATACGGGTCATGACATGTTAGCGGCCGGATTATCCGTTATCGATCCTGGTCATCATATTGAAAGCATTGTGAAGACTAAGATGACTGCGTTATTTGAAGAATGGCGTCAAATAAACGATTGGCAAGTTACTTTTATTAAATCTCAGCAAAAAACTGATCCGTTTACATTTATTTTTAATGCGAAGTAGGTTAGAATAGAATTAGTATTAAATAATATCTAGGAGGCTTCACCATGGCTAAATATGAAAAATTAATTCCGCGTTTTCTAGAATATATCACAACAGAAACTCGTTCAGACGAAAATGCGACGACGATTCCATCAACACAAACACAAGTGGTTTTCTTACACAAATTGATGGATGACTTGAAAGAAATCGGCTTAAGCGACGTTAAGTATAACGAAAAAAACGGCTATGTTACAGCGTTATTACCAAGTAATATCGATAAAAAAGTGCCAACAATGGGCTTTTTATCTCACGTTGATACAGCAGATTTCAATGCCAAGGGTGTTAATCCCCAAACAATTGAAAATTATGATGGCGAATCAATTATCAAATTAGACGAAGCTGGTCAATTTGTTTTAGATCCTAAAGAATTCCCTAACATGAAAAACTACAAGGGCCAAACATTAATTACAACAGACGGCTCAACATTATTAGGTTCAGATGATAAATCTGGGGTTGCTGAAATTATCACAGCGATGGATTACTTCATCCAACATCCTGAAATCAAACATGGCGACATCAAGATTGGTTTAGGACCAGATGAAGAAATCGGCACAGGTGCTGATCACTTCGATGCTGAAGATTTTGCAACAGACTTCGCTTATACAATGGATGGCGGCCCAATTGGTCAACTTGAATATGAAACATTTAATGCAGCTGCAATGAAAGTTGATATTCAAGGTAAAAACGTGCATCCTAGTGAAGCTAAAGACATCATGATCAACGCTTTACAAGTTGCTGTTGATTTCCAAGATGCTTTCCCACGCGATGAAGTGCCTGAAAAAACAGATGGCCGTCAAGGTTTCTATCACTTATTGAGCTTAGACGGTACTGTTGATGAAGCACACATGGCATATATCATCCGTGATTTTGATCGCGATGGTTTAGAAACACGTAAAGCATTTGCTGCTAAAGTGGCTGAAGACATGAATGCTAAATACGGTGAAGGTCGCGTTAAAGCAACCATTAAAGATCAATATTACAACATGGCAGAAGTCTTAAAAGATCATATGGATGTTGTTGATTTGGCTAAGGACGCTATGGAAGCAATCGATATCAAACCATTAATCGAACCCGTTCGTGGTGGGACAGATGGTTCTAAGATTTCATTCATGGGAATTCCAACACCAAATATCTTTGCCGGTGCTGAAAATATGCATGGTCGCTACGAATTCGTTTCAGTTCAAACGATGGAAAAAGCGGTTGATACAATGATTAAGATGAACGAATTAAACGTTGAAAGAAACTAAAGATATAAAAAAGAGTCCAACAATTCAATTTGTTGGGCTCTTTTTATGCTTAATTTAAGCTTGATTAGTTGTCAGTAAACCTTTTAGTTGCTCAATTGGTAGTTGACCGGGCGCGCTAGGTGTTTCGAGATAGCCAAAACTGATAGCTGAGCCAAATTGACCGCCAAAGATTCGCGAGGCGACACCAAATTCAGACATTGCCATTGTCGTCAATGGTTTATCGAATTGATGCGTAAAACTTTGAGTGGCTGCTAACAAGCGGGTTGTATCTGCTGGTGATTGGGCCGTCGTCGCTAATTTCAAGAGGTCCGCATCAGGATCGGCTTGCATGGCTAATAATTGCGTGCGCAAGGTATCATTATCCGGTGTTTGAACGGTATCATGATGACTCAAAAGCACTTGGTAATGCTGTTGATGGGCTAATTCAGCCAATTGATGACGTTGCTCGGCTGCTAGTGACCACTCTAAATCGATTGCTTGACCAATATGGGCTTTGATCAAGGGAGCGTAGTAGGTGAGGTAGTCTTGAGCTGATGCTAAGCCACCATCGTTAGTGGTTCTAACCGTTAAAATTAAGGGCAAATCAAGCGCGGCTATTTTTTCAGCAGCGGTCAATAGTTGTGCAGAAGCTTGCCAATAATCAAGGCGCCATTCGAGAATATCGATGGCGTCTTTTTTTTGATTGATGAGGATTAGTTCGCGCAGACAGTCGTCCAAATGGCGTGGCATTAGGGAAACTGCCGTTTGGGTTTGACCGGTAGTAAACTCGAGGTGCATTTCAAAAACTCACTTTCTTAAAGAGATTGATCGATATGGTTGACGAGATATTGTCCGTCAACCTGTTTGAATTCCCAGATTTCGCTGAAACGTTCGATATAAGTTGCTTCACGGCGTTTTTCATTGTCTTCGTCTGATAAGCGATCATTAGTGAAATAATCGCGCATTTGGGCCGTTACAAGGACTTTACGGACGTTTGGATTGTCCGATAGGATCAGTTCCTCTGAGATGATGGTCAGACTTTCCAGCTGATTGTGTTTGTGTTGGCGTTGATAACGATTTAAAATACGTTGTTGCTGCCGTTGGAAATGGGGGGTCATGAGCGGTGCGACCAAACTAAGATCATTGGTGGTCCAAGCGGCTTCAATTTGGTAAAAGCATTCTTCAAAACGTTCGCGGGTTGCATCGTCAATCGTGACGGTTCGTGATAGTGCCCGTTCGTGACGCCGCGCCAGCCAGTCGCGTTTCTTGCGGATAATCATTAGGAAGGCTGATATGATAAAAAAAATTGCAAAAACGAGGTTGTTGAGAAAACTACGGGGCCCGTAGTAACCCCGGCGACCGTAATAATTGTTCGTTGTTCTGTCGGTGGTCGTACTTGTGCTGCCACGAAACGAACCACTAGAGGTTGAACCACCGCCACCACCTGAAGCCCCACCGGCTCTTGCATAGGTAGCAGTTGGCGCTAGACAGATGAGACTTAATAATAAAATGAAACTAATGATTACTTTTTTCATATTCGACCTCGCTATTAAATAACATTAGTCACTATTTTAGAGGAATTAATGGGATTAGGCAATTTAAAGATTAGTAACGTTTAATCTTAACATTAAAAAAAGAGCCGGGATTTTATCCCAACTCCTTTTTATGATCGTTTAAACTTTTAACGATGAGCAATATCGATTTCTGCGAGCCAAGTTAGCGCAAGCGGGAGCCACTGGGCAACCGGTTCATTAACGTCTTGTGGTTTACCGGGACGCTGGGTTACTTTATTGGCCAATGCCAAACCGTGAACACCATCGCTGAATAAGTGATACTCAGTTGTGATGTTTAGCCGATTTAATTCAGTGACGTACAGTAATGAATTGATGGCTGGTACGAGTTCATCAGTTGCCGTTTGCCATACGAAACACGGTTTGGCCCATTTTGTTAATGTGTCCTGTGCGTGCCAGAGACGTTGATCGGTTGTAATCCGCTCTTTTTCACTTTCTTCTTTAGGAAAACCAGCGTCTAAATCAATGACAGGATAGCTTAAAATAACTGCGGCATGGTGGCCACGATAACTGTCGAGTTGATATTGTGTGTTCAGTTCAGGGTTAGTAGCGATACCGTTAAAAGTAGCCACTAGATGCCCACCAGCTGAGAAACCAACGAGTACGATTCGTTCGGGATCAACTTTTTGAGTATCTGATTGATCTGTAATCCACTCGATCGTTTTAGCGAGCTGTTGGAGCGCTGTAGGATAAACCATTTGGTCTGGTTCGATGAGTTGATAAGGTAAGACAACTGCGTGACAGCCTTCAGCTAATGCCTTTAAGGCAATTGGTTCTGTTTCACGCTGTGAATGGTAGCGGAAACCACCTCCTGGGCAGATAATCACGACCGGTTGATGGCGAGTGTTGTTAAAATCTTGATTGGAATCTAGCCAGTAGGCTGTAACTTGAAAGTCCTGGTGATTCGTTGTGAGCGTTTGATTCATAATTTGCATAGATAGACAGCCTTTCCGTCTGAATAAGCGAAGCGCTTTCAGTTGATGCTTTTATTTTACTTTAAATAAATAACACCTGTCAATACAATCGGGGAAATATATTTCAGGCTATGAACAATACGAGTGCTTTTAAAAACGACTTTAAAAAGCCGATTATTTAAAGTATGATAGTTGCTAGAGGAAAAATGCAATGATATCAGGTTATACAGCACTTTATGGCTTGATTGCGCACCCAGCGCAACATAGCTTATCACCATTTATTCATAATACCGGTTTTCACCAAATTCAAATGGATGCGCGCTATGCCGTCTTCGACAGTCAGGCGACACCGGCAGCAATTACCAGCGCAATTAAGACACTAGGTATTCGGGGCGTCAACCTATCGATGCCTTATAAGCAATCGCTGGTTCCGCTAGTAGATAACTTAACGTCAACGGCTAAATTAGTGGGGGCCATCAATACTATTAAAAACGAAGCTGGTCGTTTAACAGCAACCAATACGGATGGTGATGGTTTTTGGTGTGCCTTGCAAAAGGCACATCCCCAGCGCCGATATCGTTCTGTCACGATTCTAGGGGCTGGTGGGGCGGCACTAGCGGTAATTGAGGCAGCCGTGCGGTATGGTGTACAGCAGGTGACCGTTTTTAAACGTGCTAATGCGACTTATGATTCAGTCATTCAACGATTGGCTCAAATTAGCCTAGCCAGTGGCCTACAGATCATCGTTGAACCGTACGATGACCAGTTAGCATTGGCAACTGCCTTGCAAAATGCTGATTGTTTAATTAATGCAACTAATATTGGCATGACCGCAACACCGGGTAATCCCTTACCAATTAACTTACTGCAATATTTGCCCGAAGATAGCCTCGTCGCAGATCTAATTTACGCACCGCGAGAGACAGCTTTTTTAAAAACGGCCCAAAAAGCGCATTACCAAATACAAAATGGCCTGGGCATGCTGATTGAACAAGCGGCCTTGAGTTTTGAATTCTGGACCAACGAATCAATGACGACAATGCCAATTTACCAACATCTAACTGGAGGCAACGATGCATCATGATTATTCAATTTAAAGCAGCAACGAGCAAATCACTCATCCAAGATTTTTGTGAACGACAACGCCAAGCTGGTGTCGTGGTTTACCAATCAGCACAACACGTCGCATTAATTGGACTTAAGGAAGTGACATTAACTGCTGCAGAACAAACAGGCGTCGATTCAATGACAACTGATGAACCAAGTTATGTTTTAAGTAGTCGATTATTCCAACCTGAAAATACAATCATTCAATTACCACACAGTACAATTGGTGGCGAGCAGTTTACAATGATGGCTGGGCCATGTTCGGTAGAATCAGCTGAGCATATTTTAGCGATGGCTAAAGTGGCCAAGGAAGGTGGCGCAACTTTACTGCGTGGTGGCGCCTATAAGCCACGGACTTCACCTTACTCATTCCAAGGAATGGGTGAAGCAGGGCTCAAAGCACTCCGCCAAGCAGCCGATGCAACGGGCATGGATGTCATTACGGAAGTCATGGATGAAACGCATGTGGCCCTAATTGCACAATACACAGATGTCTTTCAAATTGGGGCTCGGAATATGCAAAACTTTTCATTGTTAAAGGCCGTTGGGCAGACGAACATTCCAGTTGCTTTAAAACGCGGTCTAGCCGCTACAGTTGATGATCTATTAAACGCTGCTGAATATATCGCAGCCAATGGTAATCACCAAATCATGCTCTTAGAACGCGGAATTCGGACTTTTGATAATCAATATACCCGCAATACGTTTGATTTAAACGCGGTTCCTGTCCTTCAAAAATTATCACACTACCCAGTGGTCGTTGATCCAAGTCATGCGACGGGGGAATGGGACTTGGTGACACCGATGGCTAGAGCCGGCGTAGCAACTGGTGCCAGCGGGATGATGGTGGAGATTCATGACCATCCTGAAGCCGCCTTTTCCGATGGGCCACAAGCGTTGAAACCCGCGACTTATTTAGAAATGTGTCGTCAGATCTGGGCGATTGATCAATTGATGCGGTCGTGGTAAAAATGCCAACTATTTCGGTTAATTTAACGACGCAGAAATATCAAATTAAAATTGAAAATGGCTTAGCGACTTCAATCGGACGTGAGGTTCAACGGGTGTGGTCTGTACGTAAAATTGCATTGGTCACAGATACGATTGTCGGCCCTTTGTATCAAGCACAAATTACTGAGCAATTGACGCAGGCGGGTTTTCAAGTGACCGTCCTAACCATCCCAGCCGGCGAATCCGCTAAATCTCTCGAACAAGCGATGAGTCTCTATGAGGCATTGTTAACGGCCAACTTTAATCGCAGTGATGGCCTGATTGCTCTCGGTGGCGGCGTTGTTGGGGATTTAACGGGGTTTGTTGCCTCAACCTATATGCGGGGCTTACCGTTTATTCAAATTCCCACTTCCTTATTAGCGCAGGTGGATAGTAGTGTTGGCGGCAAAACCGCTGTTGATTTACCAGCGGGGAAAAATTTAGTCGGGACTTTTTATCAACCTGAGCTAGTCTTAATTGATCCGCAAATGCTCGAGACGCTACCACAACGGCAATTAGTCACTGGGTATGCTGAAGTGGTCAAGATAGCGGCCTTAGTCGGTGCCGATTTTTGGAACCTCGTTCAACAAATCGAATCGCCGACTGCAATTTTGGATAAAGCCCCAGAGCTGATCGCGCGCAGCATTGCCTATAAGGCGCAGATTGTGATGGCGGATGTTCAAGAAAGTGGGCAACGGCGATTGTTGAATTTCGGTCATACAATTGGTCATGCTGTTGAGTCTTTGGCAGATGGTGAGCTAACGCATGGCGAAGCAGTTAGTATCGGGTTAATTGCGATTAGTCGCCTTTTCGAACAACCGACTCAAATTGCGGCACAACTGCAAACTGTTCTTGAACGGGTTGGCTTACCGGTCACGCACCCGTTATTACAATCACCCGCATTATTTGAGAAAATTACGCATGACAAGAAGAATCAAGGCGCTCTGATTAACATTGTTTATTTAAAAGCGATCGGGCAGCCAACTATTTTACAACTACCATTAACACAATTTAGTGCCCAATTAAAAATGAAACAGCGCTCGTTTTAGAAAATACTGGTAACCTGCAAGCAGATACTTTACAATTAGACTAGATTGAAACTGATTTACAGGGGTTGATTCACTAGATGCAGTTAATTTTAATTGGGTTTATGGGTTCTGGTAAAACAACCATTGCGCGTAAAGTCGCACATCATTTCAAGAGCGAATGGATTGATTTGGACAAATACATCATGCGGGAACAGCAGATGACGATTAACGAAATTTTTGCCATTAAAGGCCAATCTGCGTTTCGGCAGATGGAATTTGAAGCACTTGCAAAATTGGTTCAAGAAGATGTCGTCATTGCGACCGGTGGTGGTGTGGTTGATGACGCACAGACGCGCTATCTACTGGAACAAAGTGGCATCCCCATCTTTTACTTAAATGGGAGTTATGAGGCGCACTGGCGCCGCGTTTCGCGTAATGATCGCCGACCACTGGTCAATCAACTTGGTCATGATGGTTTACGGGAGTTATATCACGAACGACGCCCTAAATATTATCGTTTGGCAGACTACACGATTTTCTTTCAACATAAAACACCAAACATGATGTTGACGGAAATTGAAGGACAACTGCCGCGCATTCAAAAAAAACTGGCTAAGCGACATGCTTAGTCAGTTTTTTTAATATTAAAAAAGCATATCATTGGCTTTTTGAGACCGGTTACTTGTATGATAGAGTTAGAAAGAGGAGGGATGCCCATGACTTTTAAATTACCAGCATTACCGTATGAGTATGTTGCTTTAGATCCCTATATCGACTCCGAAACAATGCATCTTCATCATGATAAGCATCATAAGACTTATGTGACGAAGTTAAACGCAGCCTTGGCAAAACACCCCGACTTAGCTAGCAAATCCTTACACGACTTGCTAACACACATTGATGATCTTCCTGAGTCATTACAGACACCGATTCGCAATAACGCAGGGGGGCACGCTAATCACAGCTTTTTCTGGCGAATTTTGACTGAAAATGCCCCACTGATGCCAACAGGTGAATTATTAGAAAAAATTGAAGCACGTTTTGGCACCTTTAAAGATTTTCAAGCTGAATTCAATAATGCCGCACTAGGCGTTTTTGGTTCTGGTTGGGCATGGTTAGTTGTTGACCACGACGGTGAATTACAAATCATGACCACCCCTAACCAAGATTCACCAATCATGAGTGGGAATCGCCCATTGATCGGTCTTGATGTTTGGGAACATGCTTATTACTTGAAATACCAGAATAATCGAATTGACTATATCGAAAACTTCTGGAAAATAATTAATTGGCCGCTTGTGGCGGAGTTAATCTAAGCAGCGGCCAATAGATGACAACAACCGGAGTGGTTTCGTGCGTTTCCGCTGGGCTGTTGTCATTTTTTGTAGATAATCAAAAAAGCATTCGCTGAAACTAGCGAATGCTTTTTATTTTAGAGATTACTATCCGTTGTAAAGTTCAATGGTGAGAGGTTTGCACTGTCCGTAATGAGCTTAACAGTGAGGCGTTCCATTTCATGTTGTGCAAGTTGGGCCGCTTTAGCGGAACCTTTGGTTATCAACATCGTCCGTTGGTGCGCATCGGTTTCAGCTGCAACAAGCTTGTCAGTAGCAACGATATTTTGAACCATCAAACTGTTGATGTGTTTTTGGGTTTGTTCTAAGTCTTTAGCGAACTTAGCGTAGTGGGCATCGACTAGAATACCAGCCAATTTGTAGGTCCAATAGATTGAATCCTTTGAGTAATCTTTTGTACCTTTTTGGTAGTTGACTGGGACATCATCAGCACCGGCGTAAAATGGCACGTAGACGCTTTGGGCAGTCACACCCATCGCTAACCAGTGAAGACCGCTGACATCAACAGGGCGGTTAGGGCGCATTTGAAGAATATGTGACTCTTGTGTTTTCGCTAAACTAATTGGGCGGAAAGCATGTTTTTGTTGTGGTGTGCCGTGACCAATTGGATCGTAGACGGTCCCTTCATAGTGCGAGCCTAAAATCTGAGCGACATCTTCGACTTGAATAGGTGCATCAGGTTGGCGTAAGAAGGGCAAGTTAAAGTCTTGTGGTTGTTGTTCAACAGACGGTGTTAAAAGCTTTTGACCGTACCAAACACGTGGTGTGTTGTAAACGAGGTCGCTTTGATCTTGTGTCCCAAAGATGTTGCGGAAATTAAACGGTGTGCCAGCTTGCCAGAGGTGGTTATCACGGGTAAAGTTTTGAAGCCCCTCAGAAGTCATGAAGGCCTCTGGTTGATCAAAATCAACTTCTTGAATGGCCAGTTGGTTGGCCACGACAGCGTAACTGTCATCAGGAATTCGTTGCGCGACCCAGTGATGACCACTACCAATTTCTAAGTACCAAACTTCATCAACGTCTGAAAAAAGGATACCGTTACTTTCGGTTGTGCCATATTCACTGACAATCGCACCTAAACGAGCAACCCCTTCGCGGGCAGTTTTCACGTATGGTAAAATAACAGTGATCATTGCTTCTTCAGCAATGCCGTTATCGATGTAGGGATCGAAGCCGAGTACGCGACTATTGCTATAAGCACTTTCGGTCCCACTCATAGCCACGCCGTATTCATTGATACCATCTTCTTCGAATAAGCCGTATTCATCGGTCCATTCTGGGGTTGCGGTATATTTAGCGGCTTCTAGTGGTAGATCAAGCGTAAAGCCGGTGTCTTTTGAAACAAAGTGAGGTGCTTTCGTTAATTGTTGGTGGGGATGAATCACCATGTGTTTAGGCCAAGCAGCTTGGCTATCTTCGTTCCGTGCGATTAAGGTCGAGCCATCTGCGCTCGCTTTTTTACCGACCAGAACACTGGTACAGGCGGTTAATTGACGATAAAGGGGTTCACTCATAATAATGCCTCCAAATAAATTCGATATTAATGCTCATTATACAATCTTTTAGGGGAAAACACAGCAATTACCGTTGCCCAATTGCGCTAAAACAGGCATAATAATAGTATTCGAAAAAAGGAGGCTATTATTATGCCATTAGTACACATCGATCTTATTGCTGGTCGTAGTCAAGCACAATTAAAACAACTTTGTGCTGACGTGACAGAAGCAATCTCAAAAAACACAGGGGCACCTGCAGAACACGTGCACGTTGTCTTAAATGAAATGCAACCAGACCGTTACTCAGTAGGCGGCGTTTTAAAAAGCGACGAAAAATAGAGTGTAACTCGAGCTGGTTAGGCTTTGAGGATTAACAGTAAAATTGGGAATTATGGGGGGTTCGCCATGATTCCCAATTTTGCAGTTAACCGGAAAAGGCTGCTCGAGGAGCACGTTTAAGCCATTTAAAAAGCGATTCAACAATTTAGTCGGATCGCTTTTTGATTAGTCCATTTTAAAATATTGGCGTAAATAATTTGCTACACCGTCCTGTGCGTTGGTTAGTGGGGTAATGTCATCTGCAATTGCTTTAACTGGTGCAATCGCATTTTGCATCGCGACCCCGGTACCGGCATAGGCCAGCATGTCTAAGTCATTACTTTCGTCACCAAAGGCAATAATGTCGGCTTGGTCAATTTGGTAATGATTTGCTAAACGTTCAAGCCCAGTTGCTTTTTGAATACCGTGGTGCACGATTTCTAAGACGCTTGCTGGGCCACCCCACGTATTAACGGAAACTTGGGGGAATTGGCGTAAAATTTCGGCCCGTAAAGCAGCTTGGTCCTCACGTTCGACAAAGACTGTTACAGCTGCTGGATCTTGTTGGAGTGATTTACGCGTTAGAATTTCATCTGATTTGAGTGTTGCGGGGAAAAACGAAAAAGTATTGCTGTAAGCTTGATCAGCTAAAAACATTGTTTTCCCTTCAGCGGCAATCATCTGAATTTTAAAACGTTCTTTTAATTGAAAGAGACTAAAAACGACATCCTTATTAATGGTGTATTGATATTCGTCGGACCAATTTTGCCCAGGAATATGCATGAGGGCGCCGTTAAAATTGACCATCGGTGACGTGCGCCCTAATTGATGGTAGAAAGGTTCACTCAAGCGATTAGGCCGACCAGTCACAATACTGACAATGTGGCCAGCTGATTGTAGTTGGGTGAGTGTTTCTTGTGTTTTAAGTGAAATTTTGGCTTCTGGATTTAAAGTCGTGCCATCCAGGTCTAAGGCGATTAATTTTTGGTTCATCATAGGGCCTCCTTTAAAGGGTACTTAAGCTATCATTCTAGGGATAAACGATTCAATTGTCAATTAACCTGTATTGTATCTAAAGCGGTTAAACAGTATAATAAAGCTATTGAAATAGCGTAGGAGGCAGTCAGATGGCAGATGAAGAAATGAACACGCAACAAGACGATTCAGCAATCGAAGATTTAAAGGAACGGATTTTAGCAGCGCTAGAAACCGTGATTGATCCTGAATTGGGGATTGATATTGTTAATCTAGGACTTGTCTACGGCCTTAACCTAGATGAAAAGGGCCTATGTACAATCGATATGACGTTGACGACGATGGGCTGTCCTTTAACAGATGTCTTAACGGATTCAATTCATCAAGCACTTGCGAAAGTCCCAGAGGTTAAAGATGTGAACGTCAATCTTGTTTGGTACCCAGCTTGGGATACAAGTAAGATGTCACGGTATGCACGAATTGCCTTAGGGATTCGTTAAACTATCAGTATGAACCTTCTCCTTTCACCTGAGCGAGGAGGTTTTTTATGTTATTTAGTCTAAGAAATGAGTGGAATAATGACCCAAGAAACCTACCTGTCACAGTTAAAGCAAAGTGCCGTCTTTTTCAAAAACGTACCGCAACTAACAGCGCAATTTCAAGCGATCAAAGCGAGTTTAACACGTCTACAACAAAAACAGTTACCACAGCACAATCTCCCAGTACTCGGGATTGACGAATCACTCTATCTAACGTTATTATTGGCAGCAGAGCAGGGTCAATTCAAGGCGGTCTCTTCACAGCGATTACAAGCGCAAATTAAAAAGACGGATCATTTACTCCGCAATTATCGGCAATATTTGCAAAATCAATTCGGCATGTGGGCTTATATTAGTCAGGATTTGACGGATAGTATCGTCCAACAGTTTCCCGATTGGCGCTTTTTGGAAATTATGGCTGGTAATGGCTACCTGAGTGCCGGTTTAAGGGCGGCAGGTGCCGAATCGGTCATTTGTACGGATAGTTTGGCCTGGACGAGCGAAAACCAGACAGGGCGGCAATTATTGACGCAGGTGGCACCTCTCGATGCACAGGCGGCGCTCAAACAATATGGTGATCAAGTGGATGCCGTATTGATGTCGTGGTCGCCCAACGGTGTGCCGATTGATTTAGCCGTTTTAAACCAATTACGGCAATTAGAAAACGGGCCCGTCCTTTTATGCTTGGGTGAGCGCTACGGTGCCACAAATAGTACTGAATTCTGGGATGCCGCTCATTTCCATAATGATCAACGCTTATCGCGGGTTAATCGCTATTTACGCCCGTTTGATTTAATGCGTGATCGGTTTTACTGGATTCAATAACGTATCAAGGAGGAATCAGCGTTTGCGTTTAAAAAAATTAGTGCTTGATGTTCTATTTGTCGGGGTGGTCGTCTTAGGCCTCCTCGTCATCAGTCAGCGAGCTAAATCGATGTACAGTGAACGACTTAATCATAATAGTTTATCGCAAAAGGCGGTTATCTTTAAGACGAAGAGTCACCAATCGATTCAATCAACGATCCAAGCGATTGACAAGACCAAACTCAATAATTTCCAAGTGCAATTCAATGTCAATAATCATTTATCCTATGTTTATGCTAAAGGTAAGCAAGCTAATGTGCCGCTCAAGGACGGTCGTTTCTTCTCAAATTATGATTTTAAATCACGAATTCCGGTGGTGGTCGTCGGACAATCCCGGGTCAACGAACTCTATCAACCAGCTAGCCAGGCTTATTATCAGACTAAGAATCGTTACTTGTCAGTAATTGGGGTTGTGGGTACCAATCAGACAACTTCGCTTGACCAACACGTCTTTATTTCGGCTTCACCAGAGTTCGTCTTGAACAACCGCTCGCTAAACCAGGTAACGGTGTTAGTCGATGATCAACAAATCGGGGCGCATCTTAAAGAATATCAAAAGATCTTTAAGACCAAATCAATCTCCAATTTAACGCCTAAGAACACGCCGATTATTGGGGTCAACTGGTTGCGAGAAAATGGGACGGCAGCGATCATCCTGGTCTTGCTAATCATAGTTGCTGGGGTGCTTAGTCATTTATTTGCGCAATTGGTCAATGGCTATCACGCTCAAAAGAATTTGACCGCTAGCCTTTACCGTAAATATAGTATGGGACAAACGCAGATTTTTGCAGCACATCTCTTAAGCATGACACTGATCGGTTTTATTATCGGTAGTTGGTTCTTCTACTTAACACACTTGGGTATTATTTTCGGTGGGTTAGTGGTAGTTGATCTGGTTTTAATTGCTTATTTCTACTTTAGAATGACGCGCATTAAATCAGCGCACTAAAAAAGCAAGTTAGTTGCTAGACAACTGACTTGCTTTTTTTTGTATTTAAAGTGATAAATGTCGTTCGTTTAAATAATGTCGTAAATTAGGGCTTAAGATCATGGGTGCTGATTGAAGTGCTGTTAGGTTTCTTGCACCCAACATCGCCATGATTGACTGGATTTGAGCTTGCCAAGCCAATAATTGTTCAGCAGTTTCAGTAGGCCCCGTTTTGATCAGCATGTGTAAAATCTGACCTGAAATCCCAACAGCAGAAGCGCCAAGACGTAATGCTTTGACGATATCAAGCGGGTTACGAATCCCACCAGACGCCAAAATTGTTAATTCATTTTGGAAGGCTTGTGATTCGAAGAGTGATTCAACCGTTGATTGCCCCCAATCACTGAGGTAGTCGTAGGCTTTATCTCGGCGGCGTTCATTTTCAATTGTGACGAAGTTGGTGCCACCTTTACCGGAAACATCAATATTGGTAACGCCGACACTTTGCAATTTAGCAATTGTTTCGGCGCTCATCCCAAAACCAACTTCCTTAACGATCACAGGGACGTCTAAGTTGGCGACGATTTCGCCAATCTGATCGAGCCAGTAGAATTCACGATCACCTTCTGGCATCACGACTTCTTGCGCTGTATTGACGTGGATTTCAAGGGCATTGGCTTGGGTCATCGCTACCGCTTTTTGCGCAACCGATAGGTCATTACCAGCACCGATATTAGCGAGGATGAAGCCAGCCGGGTTAAATTCGCGAATCACACTAAACGTATCAACGAGTGTCGGATCTTTAATCGCCACGGACTGTGAACCGGTGGCCATTGGTAAGCCAGCAATCTGTGCCACTTGTGCTAATTGGGCATTTAACTTTTTAGTTTGTTGGCTCCCGCCAGTCATCCCATTAATGTAGAAGGGACTTTGCCAAGTGGTCCCAGCAAATTGCGTACTAATATCGACATCGGCAATTGCTAGTTCGGGTAAACTTTGATGGATAAAACGAAGCCCGTCAAAATCGTTTTGACGATCATCTTGATGAAATTTTTCTGCTAAAAAGACATGTTCATCTTTACGATGCGATTGGATAGATTGTTTTGGTCTCACCATGTTAGTCAACTCCTAATCTACAAGGTGAACGGCAAGGTTTAACCGTTCGATTTGATTATCACGCCATTTTTCAAAGAGTGACGTTGTATCAATTGCACGATCAATAATCACAATCCCGCAATCACCACCGCCAGCACCAGATGTTTTAGCAGCGCCACCGGCTTCTTCGGCGAGGGCGCCCATTTTCTGGAGTACAGGGGTTTCAATTGCGACGTGACTAAAATCGGCTAGTTCTTGTAATAATGCGCGATTGTGGCGCAATTCAGCTTGGATTTGTTGTAAATTGTTAGTTCGGAATCCTGCAACCATGTCTTCTAGGCAGGCTTTGCTAGCCTTTAAGAAGTTTTGATAGTCAGCTTGGCGTTCTGTTTTTGCCAGTGCGATTTTATCAACCAAATGAGAAGTTGAAGCGGGGGAACCCGTCCAACCAATCAAGAGTGATAATTCAGCAGGTGGTGTCAATAACTCGATTGATAATGACGGCCAAGGAATCGCCAATAATTCGTTCAACGTCATCGTTGGTCTAGTCTCTGCCAACCATTGCTTGTCAAAAGAGCGATAGGCAATCCAACCACCATAAACGCTGGCTGCAATATCCCCTAAAGAACCGTTACCTTGCACATCAAGATGGGCAATCGCGGCGAGTTTATAGAGTTGGTCGTTAGTTAGTTCGAGTTCATAAAAAGCACAGAGCGCTTTGACTGTCGCTACAGTGACAGCTGCCGAACTACCAAGACCATATTTCTTACCATCGGCCGAGTCTAAGTCACTGTTAACCCGTAGATGATAGATACTTAATTTCTTACCCGCTTGGCGGGCATATTGTTCCGTTAATTTAATGGCGGATAAAATATAATGAAAGGGATTATCACGGTTATCAAAAACCATTTCATCACCTTGTCGTTGCCAATATAAAGAATTTTCTTGGTATTGTTTTGAAACAATACTGCCATATTCTTGACTCTCTTCAATTGATACCGTTACAAATTGATTCAAAGCCACAATAATAGCCGGAAAACCAGTTTCTACTACTGCGTATTCGCCAGCAATATACAGCTTCCCGGGTGCTTTAGCCGTTATCAAACCATCAGAACCTTTCACATTTAACTTATTCATTATGCTCACAGATAGGTCACGCCCGGTCCTGGTTTTGCAACCAATAATTGCTCAGCTGTAAAGTAGGGCGCAAGAGCTGCCAAGATCTGTGGCGTTTCGCGACTCGTACAAATCACTTTCACGTTTGGACCTGCATCCATAGTATAATAGCAAGAAACCCCTTGTTGGCGCAAGCGCTCAACGACTTCTATTGCTTGGAGGGTTTCAGGTTCGAAATAGGTGAAAGGTGGGACGGCACTAAGCGTGGTTGCATGCATCTGCATCGCACTCTTTTCAGCGAGTTGTCCCACTAAATTTATATCTTTCTTAACGATTGCGTCCTTCATCTTAGGTAAGTCCGCTTGGGCCGTTTCGACCCAACTGGGATAATAAGGTGAGGTTGCTACAACGCTTGCCATACCGGCTCGACTGGCAACCCGTTTTTGACGATCGTTTAAAACAATCGCAATCATTTGAATATCCCAATCGATTTCTTCTTGAACGGGAATCGCGTATGAATCTTGATCATTCGTGCCCCGTTGCCATTCGACAAACCCGCCATAAATTGAACGCGTCGCAGAGCCTGAACCCCGACGTGCAAGTCTAGATAAGTCACGTCGGTTTAAATCCAAACCAGCCGCACGACTACCAGCTGCCGCTAAAGCAGCATAGCCAGAAGCTGAAGAAGCTAATCCAGCGGCATTTGGCACGTGATTAGTGGTTTCAACACTAGCAAAAGCTGACCGACCTGCTTGTTGGCGAATCAGGTCTAAAAACTGACTCATTTTAGTTTGTGTTTGTTCGTCGGCTTCTTGACCATTAAAAATAATCTGATCACGCGTCAATGTTTCTGAAAACGTGACAGTCGTATCTGTATAAAAATGATCTAACGTCAATGATAAACTGCTATTTTGCGGAATAATCAAGTTGGCGTCTTTTTTTCCCCAATATTTAATGAGCGCAATATTAGTGTGCGCTCTCGCTGTGGCTGATTGTCCCATAGTGATAACTCCCAATTGTTGTTTAATTAGTGTGTAGTGCGTGTAACGGTTGAATCCAAGTCTTAATTGCGCCGGCTTGGCGTAATTGTTGTGCAAGCTGTTCAGCATTCGTTTGTGTTTTAGCCAGTGCAATAATGCAACCGCCACGTCCGCCACCGGTCAATTTAGTCCCCAAGCTACCGGCTTGATTGGCAGTTTCGATTAAAGCATCGATACGTGAATTGCTGACCCCTAAGGCTCGTAAATCATCTTGCGCTAAGCTAAGATTCTGGCCCAGTGCTGTCAACTGATTTTGCGCGATATTGGTTGCGACGGCTTGACTCAATTCACCAATGTGGGTAATAAGTGGTTGCGTACGCTCAGGATTGGACATCATTTGATTTTGAACGCTTTTAACGGCGGGACCAGTTTGCCCCTTTTGACCACTATCAGCAATCACCAAGTAACCTTGGAGGTCGATGGGTAATGGCTGTAGTGGTTGGCTCTTAACAAACCAAAGTGGGGTCGTTGCACCCGTCGTGGCTGCATCAATGCCACTTGGATTACCGTGAATCATATTTTCTGAAAGTGCTGCTAGCTTAAGTAAGTCACGTTGGTTTAATTCTTGATGATAAAAAGTAAAGAGGGCGCGAATAATCGCAATGGCAGTCGCTGCAGAAGAGCCCATCCCACGTTCGGCTGGCAATTCACTTTCAATTGTCAGTTTAAATGCGGTTTGTTGATCGTCTAATTGTTGCCAGAGCTGTTCGATTAGTCGGCGAATGCCTTGCATCTGACCAATGGCTTGGCTTAAAGGGCCACTGTAATAGGGGCTATTAATCAAGGGTTCGTTTAGTGTCGGTTGTGCCGTCACGCGAACAGTTGTCTGCACTGCAAAAATAGGGAGCGCAATCGCGGGTTGCCCGTACACGACAGCGTGCTCTCCAATCAAAATAATCTTAGCGTGACTGTTTCCCACACTCGTTTGCATCGTATCACCCTTAATCATCAATTTCTGAACTTAATCATACTGTTACTACTATACTGCAATTTAAAAGTGACTGCCACAAACAGTCTATAAATAGTGAAAACTATTTGAATAGTAGTCAGTAATGATTGACCTCGAAGCTATCATTTTACCAGAACGATGCTTTAAATAGCCATCTTAATTGTTAACTTTAAAGATTTTTATAGGTTGTTGTCACAATAAATCACAGCATAAAATAGGGTTGTTTTATGGTAAAATTAGCCCAAAGGAGTGGTAATAATGAGCTTAAAATTTATTCTAGGAACCGCAAGTTATGATCACCACCAAGCGCTCGTCACTAACTTGAAGGCTACTTTTCAAGAAAAACCGCAAGAACGCTATTTCTATTTAGTGCCGAACCATATTAAATTCGAATCAGAAGTTTCTATTTTAGAAGCACTTAAGTCAGATGAAAATGATTACGTCGCCGCTTCTCAAATTCAAGTTTTTTCATTGACGCGATTAGCGTGGTATTTTATGAAAAATACGCCGTATTACCAAATTCCGCGTATCTCGACGGCCGGTTTAAATATGTTGGTTTTTCGGTTATTGCAGGAACATCAAGAACAACTGCAATTATTCCGTGGTGAGGTCAGACATACCGGCTTTGTGGCCCAATTAACAAAACAATTACTTGAACTTAAGATTGGTTGTATCACACCGGCAGATTTAACTGCGATGGCTGAAAATCTCGGTGATCAACAAGTCGAACTCGCAAAAAAACTACATGACCTAACCATTATTGCGACCGCTTTTGAAGCAGCCATGCAAAAACGATTTATTGAAAACACAGCCCTAATCGATGCTTTGACCCTCTTTTTGCAGCAACAAACGCTAACAGATTGTCATTTCTATGTGGAAGGCTTTGCACAATTTACAGCGCAAGAACAAGCATTATTAACCACTTTGATGCAACAATCAGAGGTACAAATCGGACTTATCTTAGACAGAGCTTACCCTAATCAACAACCCGATGGTTTGAATTTTTTCTTTCAAGCCGGTCGGACCTACTATAATTTATATCAACAAGCACGCCTGAATCACGTACCAGTCATGATGGACCAGATGGCAGACAGTCAGCGCTTAACACCAGCTTTGGCAGCACTTGATCAATTCTGGGTTAGTTCTGAAAGCCCAGGTAATCGAAAACTAAGCCCAGTGCCGGTTACTGATCATTTACATGTTGTAGCGGCTGAAAATCGTTATGCTGAACTACGCTATGTCGCCCGTGAAATCCGGCGCCTAGTGCAAACTGGCCATTATCGCTACCGGGATTTCTTAATCTTGACGCGTCACTTAGCACCATATCAAACAATGATTGCGCCGATTTTAACGGAATACGAGATTCCGTATTTCTGTGATTTACCACAAACAATGGCGGCTCATCCCTTAGTATCACTATTGGAGAAGTTATTGGACGTTAATCTCCATTTTTACCGTTACGAAGACGTCATGGCATTATTAAAAACCGAATTGTTGATTCCTAAGGGCATGTCGATTGCCGATTTTAGAGCCGATTTAGATCTCTGCGAAAACTTGATTCTGAAAAATGGCTACGAAGGCAAGGATTGGTTAAATGATTTGGATTGGCAATTCTATCGTTTCGGTTCTTACCAAGAAGGCACGCGGACGACCCAGGATGAAGCCTTAACGGAACGCATCAACGGGATTCGGCGCTACGTACAAGCGACTTTACCGCCATTTTATCGTGCACTGAAAGCAGCCAAAACTGGTCGGCAAGTGGCCCAAGTGCTCTATCAATTTTTAATTGAGCATGGTGTTGATCGGCAATTATTGAATTGGCGGGATCAAGCATTAGCTGCTAATCAAGTGGCTCAAGCTGGTCAACCAGAACAAACATGGTCGACCTTTATGCAAATGCTCGATGAATACGTCACCTTGTTAGGGGATGTGTCATTTGAAGAAGATAATACTGAGCAACTAAACGAATTCAAACAGCTTCTTTCAGCCGGTTTTGCGGCAGCCCAATATGCGCAAATTCCCTCAACCCTTGATCAAGTTGTCCTCTCTGAATCGGGGATGGTTCAGACGAAGAAACGCCAGATTACCTTTATGACTGGTTCGACCGATCAAGTCATGCCAGATCAGATTGAGAATACGGCGTTATTAACCGATCAAGATCGCCAACGCTTATTGGATAATGAGGGCCAAGCTACGCCGTTATTAAACGAGTCTAGCGTCGGCAAAATGAATGCTGAACCGTACTTGAACTACCTCGCTTTTTTAAGTAGTCAAACAACGGTTTATTTTACGTACCCACTAGGAAATGGCGAGGGAACAGCCTTCAAAATTTCTCCCTACGTTGAACGTATTAGAAATCATTTTGATTTAACAATCCAAAAAATTGCGGCCGAACAATCATTACAAAGCACAGAGACACCTCAAGGTTCATGGCGCAGCTTGTTAAGTGATCTCATTCAAGTGAGTCGACAAGCCCAAGAAAATCAGACGTTAATTCCAGAACAGTGGTTAACGACGTATCGACTCTTGCAACAAGCACCGCAAAGTCAGTTCTTAACAACGCAATTATTCCAAAGTCTCAATTACCGCAATGAACCAGAGCGCCTGACACCTGAAATCGTGACTGGTTTATACGGCAATGAAATTCATACGTCGATTTCAAAACTAGAAGAGTTCTATCAAAATCAGTACGCTTATTTCTTGAAATACGGTTTAAAATTACAAGAACGTCCTGTTTTTGAATTAACACCGGCTAACACGGGGAACTTTTACCACGAAGTGATGGATCGCTTTATTAAACTGATTCAAGGCCAACAAATTGCCCTGCCAGAATTGGATGATCAGCAAATTGATAAGCTTGTCAGTGAAGTCTTGGCTAAAACCTATGAACAACCCGAGTTTAAGATTTTGAACAAGACGGCGCGCATGGGCTATATTCGCCAACAATTGACGCAAACTGTCAAACGCGTCAGCTTAGCACTTCGTAATCAGAGCCTCTCAACCAACTTACGGCCGTTAGCGACCGAAGTCTTATTTGGTCAAGTTGGCGCAGAAAAAGGACTTCAAGGGTTAAACTTCATGTTAGATGATCACCGCGAAGTAAAGGTCCGGGGAAAGATTGACCGGATCGACCAATTGACCATCAATAACCAACCCTACTTAGGAATTGTTGATTATAAATCTAGTCAGCACAGTTTTAATTTCCGGGATGCTTACTATGGTTTGGCCTTACAGATGTTGACCTATCTCGAAACGGTCTTGCAAGATCAACAGGCCATTTTACCAGCAAATAGTGCGGTGAAACCTGCCGGTGCCTTTTACTTACATCTGAAGAACCCGACATTGACGCTCAAACAATTAACCAAGAAAAAAATGGGTCAACTCCAAAAAGGCGAGTTCGATCAAATGTTATTAGATCAATTTAAATACAACGGGCTCATCGTCAATGATGAGGAATTACTCGAAAATCTCGATACAACGCTTGTCAACGGCCAATCGCCACTCTTTGCCTTCAGTAAGTTAAAGAGCGGTAAGTTTAGCTCTAAACAACTCGTCACACTTGATCAACTTGATTTATTGATGGCACATAACGAAGACTTAATCAAAGAAGCGGGCCAGGCGATTTTCGCTGGGGACACAGCATTGAATCCGATTATGCGTCCGGATCGAACGAATGCCCTAACGTTGTCACCATTTAAGTCGATTTTCCAATTCGATGCGATGTTACCTGAAAATAATTATCGTCAACTAGAAGCATTAGACGAAAAAGCAGTCCTCGAACGCTTAATGAGTAAAAAAGGAGATGGCAATCTTGAGTAACCCCCAATTTACACCTTCACAGCAAGCCGCTGTCGATCATGATGGCCACGATATTTTAGTATCCGCATCAGCTGGTTCAGGGAAGACATCCGTTCTTGTTGCGCGGGTCATCCAAAAAATCCTAAACGGGACCGATGTCGATACCTTACTTGTTGTGACGTTTACGGAAGCCGCTGCTACTGAAATGCGCCAACGGATTCAAGTAGCACTCCGCGACGCCAGTGAGAAAGCAACAGAACCAGCCGTTAAGCAACGCTTACGGCAACAATTAAGTCTCGTGCCTACCGCACAAATTAGTACACTGCATGCCTTTTGTTTAAAAGTCATTAAACAATTTTATTATGTCATTGATCGTGATCCCGTATTCCGCTTATTGAGTGATACCGCAGAACGACTCCTATTAGCGGATCAAGTATGGCAACGGGTGAGAGAGGCCTTCTATAATCACGAATATGTCAAAGAAAATGAGCAAGATACATTATTCTACGAATTAGCCCAAAATTTCTCGAATGATCGTAACGATGACGGCCTGACCGACATTGTTTTTGAGTTGCTCGATTTTGCAAACGCCAATCCAAACCCGGTTAAATGGTTAAATAACCTTCCCAAAAGTTATGCCGTTGACGAAGCTGGTTTGACGGCCAGTGATTATTTCCAAAAAAAAATATTACCGATTTTACAGCAAACCATCACCGAATGTTTGGAAGCCTTACAAGAAGCTGAACAGCTCAGTCAAACGAGCGAAAATCTAATGATCTATGCCCCTCAAATTGCAACTACGCAAGCAGCCTTAACACAAATTAACGCAGATGCAAAAACGTTGAATTGGCAAGCATGGCGCCAACAACTAACAGATGCACAGCTGGGGCCTGCTAAACGGACTAAGAAATTAGAACCCGACGAACAAATTAATAAGGACCGGTTGAAAGCCGATTTAGATGACGTCAAAAAGAAAATTCAGACGTTACTGGACACCTATTTTGTGTTTGATGAAGCAACCACCGCTAATATTCAACGTCAAGCTGGCCAATTGGTTCAAAAATTGGTGAGCGTCACGTTAACTTTTAGAGCAGCCTTTCAAGCCGAAAAAGAACGACGTCATTTATTGGACTTTAGTGATTTAGAACAACTTTGTCTGACAATTTTATCGGCAGAGGATTCGCCGGCAAGGGCCTTTTACCAACAAAAATTTAGCGAAGTGCTAGTTGATGAATATCAAGATACCAATCCGCTCCAAGAAACGATTATCCAAAAGGTCACTTCTGATCATCCACGCAATCTCTTCATGGTCGGGGATGTTAAGCAGTCAATTTATGCTTTCCGATTGGCCGATCCAAGCTTATTTAAGAATAAGTATAACGAATTTGGTGTCACGGAAGCTGAACGTGATAGTGAACGAATCATCTTAGCTGAAAACTTCCGTTCGCGCCGCAATATCGATGACTTTACCAATCTGATTTTTAAACAATTGATGGACGAAAATCTCGGCGAGTTAGACTACGACGAAAATGCGGCCTTACAATATGGTGCTCGTTATTATCCTGACCAGCACCCAACCGCGCCAACCGAACTCTTGCTTTATGAAACTAAGCCGGAAGAGGCAGTTGCCAACCCGCAATTAGATAAGAGTGAGGGCCAAGTCGTGGCGGTCGCTAAACGGATTCAAGCCATGATGACTAATGGGGAACAGATTTGGGATAAGAAACTCGAAAAAATGCGGCCGATTGAATATCGGGACATCGTTTTACTAGCCCCAACCCGTGGTAATAATTTGTTTATCCTGGATTATTTCAAACGCTTCGGTTTACCGGTTGTGATTAAGGATGCGCAAAACTATTTCCAAACGACCGAAGTCCAAATTATGTTAGCTCTACTTCAGGTGATTGATAATCCTAACCAAGATATTCCATTGGTCAGTGTTTTACGCTCACCAATTGTCGGGTTAAACGAAAATGAATTGGCATTAATTCGGATTAACGATAAGACGGATGATTATTATCAAGCGGTCTTTAACTTTATTGACCAATATAACGAGCAGAAAGTCGGGCATTTAGGCCAACAGGTCATGCAGAAGCTGACGCACTTCATGGCTTTATTGACGTCGTTTAGAACAATTGCTCGCCAACAACCGATTGTGGACTTAATTTGGACGATCTACCAAGAAACTGGCTTTTTAGACTATGTCGGTGGGATGCCAGCTGGACGTCAACGTCAAGCTAATTTACACGCGCTTTATGAACGTGCCACGGCGTATGAAGAAAATGGCTTTAAAGGACTCTTCCAATTTATTCAATTTATTGAACGTCTCCAGAAACAAGATAAGGATTTAGCACAACCAACGAGCTTAGAAAATCAGGACGCCATCTCTGTTATGACCATTCACGGGAGTAAGGGGCTTGAATTTCCAGTCGTCTTTTTAATCGATACGAGTCGTCGCTTTAACCAACAGGATTTACAACGCTCATATGTTTTGGATAATCATGGTGGTTTAGGGGTCGTTTATTTAGATAGCCAAAAGCGGTTGAAGGTGCCAACACTGCCAGAGTTAGCGATTACCGCCCAGAAACGAAAAAAATTACGAGCAGAAGAAATGCGAAAACTATACGTTGCTTTGACACGTGCGGAACAACGGTTAATCATCGTTGGCCATTGTGATAACCAGGCCCAATTGATGAAGCAATGGCAAAAAGGGCAAAATAGTACCCAACAAATATTAGATGATGGGGTTCGCAACGATGCCGCAAGTTTACTGGACTGGATAGGTCTTAGCTTAATTCGCCATCCACAAGCTAAAGATTGGACCACTGATTATGAGCCACTACTGGCTTTAAGTGGTGATCAAACCGAATTTAAGTTGATTATGACTAATGAAACCTTACTTGGTGAAATACCAGGTAGTCTGCATAACGATCAGGACTGGGGACAACAACAGCAAAAGGCACTTCAAACAATTGATTTAAACAGTGGGATAGCAACTGCGATTGCTGAGCAATTAACCTTTAAGTATCCCGCTAATGTTGCCACCCAAACGACGGCTTATCAATCTGTTTCGGAAGTCAAACGCCTTTTTGAAGACCCTGATAATACCGGGTTGGGACAATTAGACCTAGCGGCTGAACAACCGCGCCAAGCAAATCGCTACGTAACGGATAGCTTAGCGCAACCACAGTTCTTACAAACCGTTCAACAACCAACGGCAGCAGAAGTAGGGACCGCAACGCATTTGGTCTTGCAAGAAATTGATTTAACGCAACCAGTAACGCTAGCGAGTTTGCAAGCCCTTGTCGATCGACTTGTTTTACAGAATAGTTTAAGCGCCAATGTTGCGGCTAAGATTAATCTTAATCACCTATTAACCTTCTTTGAAAGTGACTTGGGACAGCAATTATTAGCCCATCCAGAAGCGGTTAAGCGGGAAGTGCCATTTTCGTTGTTATTACCAGCAGAAACGATTTTTGAAGGCATTCGTCCCACAGATGACGATCACGTCCTAATCCATGGGATTATGGATGGTTATTTATTGACTGACGACGGTTGTTATTTATTTGATTACAAAACCGACTTTATTGACCCCAGTGATCAAGAAGCGGCGATTGAACGGGTTAAAACCCGCTATGCTGGCCAGATTAACCTCTATAGTGCTGCTTTAAACCAGATTGCCCAAAAGCCAGTGACCCATAAATATCTCTATTTATTGTCAATTGGCGAGTTGGTTGAGATTAACTAGACTGGTTTATCAGCGCCATTCATAGTATGATTAACATTAATTATGAGTAAAGTATTGGTGACAGCATGAACCGAGAGACTATTTATGCCGTTGTTGATTTGGAGACAACGGGAACGAACATTAAAGATGGGGACCGCATCATTCAATTTGGTTGTGCCCTTGTTCAAAACGGCAAAATTATTCAGACCATTTCACAAGATGTGAATCCACTACGCGACGTACCAACTAAAATTCAACATTTGACGCATATTACGGCTGATCAGTTAGAGTTAGCCCCAATCTTTGAAGATTTAGCGCCCACATTAGTTGAAATTTTATCTGGCACTGTTTTTGTGGCCCATAATATTAATTTTGATTTACCTTTCTTAAATGGCGAGTTAACGCGTGTCGGCTTACAACCATTAGATTTAGCAGGAATCGATACGGTTGAATTGGCCCAAATCATCTTGCCCGAGGCGCCTAGCTATCGACTACAGGATTTAACCCAACTATTAGAGATTGAACACGATAATCCCCATCAAGCCGACAGTGACGCGCTTGTAACGGCTAAACTTTTCTTGAAGTTAAGCGCCCGCTTACAGGCTTTGCCATCGGTCACCCTTAACCGCCTGAGCGAACTTGGTGAAGGATTGTTACGGCAAACCGGTGATTTCTTTACCGATACTGCCCAACAGATGCGCGAAAAATCGCAGCCACTCCCCAACGAATTGTTAATTCAAGAGGAGATTGCACTTCGTAAGCCCGCACCAGTTGATTTTGAAATTTATCCAGGTTCAAGTTATGCGGCCCAGTACCCCGTAACTGAAGCAGAAAAAAAGCGTCTTTTAAAACCACATTTGAAATGGCGTAAGGCTCAGGCAACGATGATGGATTTAATCCACGATAATTTCGAGTCTGAAAAGCCGGAACCATTGTTAATTGAAGCAGCAACCGGGTTAGGGAAGACGATTGGCTACTTACTTCCATATAGTTATCGGATGTCACGTGATCATAAGTTAGTGGTTGCGACCTCAACGACGCTATTACAAGAACAAATCCTAACTCAGGCCAAGCCACTACTAGAGCGCTTGGTTGGTCGGCAAATCAATGCGGCGGTTGTCAAAAGTGCGAGTCACTATATTGATTTGCATCGCTTTGAATTATCATTGCGGTTACCGCATAAAAATCGAATGATTCGCTTGTTGCAGATGAAAATTTTAGTTTGGTTAACGCAAACAACGACAGGTGATTTAGATGAGCTCAATTTAACCAGTTACAAAACCCCATTTTTTGTCAGCATTCAACATAGAGGTCTGGCTAGTTTGAACCCCCAAGCACCGTTTTATCATGAAGACTTCCTAAGACGATTGACACACCGGCAGCAACAAGCCGAATTATTGGTGACCAATCATGCTTATTTAGCAAGTCACGCGGATGAACAACAAATTTGGGGACCAAAACCTTACTTGGTCTTAGATGAAGCTCAAAACATGGTGTTTAACGTGCAGACCATTTCACAAGAGACTTGGTCGTTGTCCAGTTGGCAATTTTGGGCCCAAAAAGGACTCCAATATACGACAGGGGCCCAAACCAATAATTTGGTGCGACTATTTCCAGCGGAAACACCGCAGAATCGTTCATTGAAGTTATTGCATAAGACATTGGGTAAGTTGACCCGCACTTTAACACATTTAGAAACTTATCTAACGGAGCAGTTTGAGCCAGATGAACCAACAGATGGACAAACTTTTAGTGAACGGTATTTAAATCCAGACGAAGTCATTCAATTCGTTAATGCTAGTCAGCGTGAGTTTGGCCAGTTAAATCGAGAATTGTTAACGATTCAAGATCATTTCTTGGCGTTACGCTATGCCCTAGAAGATCAGTTGGCACGTTATACCGAATCTGATCTAGCAATTTGGCAATCTTTTGAAAATGAACTCAATCTCTTATTAGCAGATGTTGACCATTATCAACGCTTTGAACAACTATTCATTGCGACGAAACCGCAGGAACGCCATGCGTTAGCGATTCAAATTACACGGCCTAGTCAACCGAGTCAATTACCGCAATTTAAATTACACTGGCAATTGTTATCGGCTGGGCCCCAAATGCAACAAGTATTAAGCCACTTTGAACCTGTTACGTTAACGGGCGCGACGCTAGCGGTTAATGGTCATTTCGACTATCTCAAACGTGAATTTGGTTTTACTGAAGAGCAAGCCTTACAAACTAAGAAGTTAAGAAGTCCATTCCGCTTTAAACAACAAGCCCGTTTTTATATCGCAGAGGATGGCCCAGTTCAAAAAGAACTAACGCCAAGCGATTACCATCAACAGGTAGCAGCGCAAGTGATGACTTTAATTGCCAATAATCCGCATCAAACGCTCATTTTGTTTAATGCCAATCAAACATTAGAACAAGTTTATTACGCATTAGGTCGTGCTGGGTTATCACTCGATCGTGAAGTGTTGGCTCAAGGCATTACCGGCAGTGCCGAAAAAATTACTAAACGGTTCATGTTAGGACACGATTCGGTCTTACTAGCAACTAGTAGTTTTGTCTCAGGGGTTGATTTTCCTGAGGCCGCCCTTGAAATGGTTATTTTGGTTCAATTACCATTTGATGCGCCCAATACATTGCAGACACGTGTCCGTTATGCACAATTATCAGCCCAAGGGATTAATCCGTTTAAGGCTGAAGCACTGCCTAAGGCAACGATCCGGTTGCGGCAGTCATTTGGCCGCTTAATTCGAACGCCAAATGACCGGGGCTTATTCATTTGCTTGGATCCACGGTTGTTGACGACGCAATATGGCCAACAAATGCGCCGTGCTTTACCGTCGAGTCTGCCTCAAAAGGCGGCACCTGTGCAGACAATTAGAGAGCTCAGTGATTTATTTTGGTTAAATTCTGACTAAGTTCTGGGATTTAACCGTAGCAAAACTTGTTTTTTGCTATAATAAAGCTATTCAATGTAGCAAGGAGAGAATGCGCCGTGCGTAAATATAAGAGATGGATATGGGTATTTTTATTAGTAGTCTTGATGGGCACGATGTTTTTCGTCTACCACCAAGCGCGCTCACCCGAAGTCACCGCAGAAGCGAAGGCGACCAAGATTGCTAAGAAATACGCTAAGCTAGAAAATCCAGATGGTTTTTACACGTACCATCGCAATGGCACGTATTACACAGTCAGTGGTCAAGATAAAAATAAAAATGGCATCTATGTATTAATTAACGAAAAAGGCAATCATGTGACCGTTTATCGTCAATCAAAAGGGATGACTAAAAACGAAGCCCTTAAAAAGACGTGGTCCACTAAGAATCCTCAAAAGGTCCTCAATATTAACTTTGGTTTTTATAAGAATAAACCTGTTTGGGAAGTCGTTTATCGCAGCGACAAGGGCCGCCTTTGTTATTTAACGCTTGATTTCAAGACCGGTAATACGACCCAATTAATTGAAAATATCTAGGAGTTTTGCTAATTAGGGCTGTTGTCGTCAGTGTTTTGTTATATAATAATAATTATCAGTTATTTTGAACTGTTTAAGTTAAATTAAGTCAGCATAAGGAGACAGAGTATATGGTTAAAAAAATCAGTATTATTGACGCTAAAGACCATGTCGATGAAGAAGTCAAAATCGGCGTTTGGTTAACCGATAAGCGTTCTAGCGGTAAGATTTCATTCTTACAATTGCGCGATGGTTCAGCCTTTTTCCAAGGGGTTGTTGTTAAGAGCCAAGTAAGTGAAGAAGTCTTCCAATTGGCTAAAGACGTTAAACAAGAATCAAGCATGTGGATTACAGGTGTGATTCATGAAGATACACGTTCACATTTCGGTTACGAAATTGAAGTCTCAAATATTGAATTAATTGGTGACAGTAGTGAATACCCAATTACACCTAAGGAACATGGGATCGAATTCTTATTAGATCACCGTCACTTATGGTTACGTTCAAAACGCCCATTTGCAATCATGAAGATCAGAAATGAAATCATTCGTGCTACTTATGAATTCTTCAACCAAGAAGGCTTCATGAAGATGGACCCACCAATCCTAACGGGTAGTGCACCTGAAGGCACAACTGAATTATTCCACATCGAATATTTCGACAACGATGCTTATTTGACACAAAGTGGTCAATTATACGCAGAAGCTGGGGCAATGGCCTTTGGTAAAGTCTTTACCTTCGGACCTGTTTTCCGTGCTGAAAAATCAAAAACACGTCGTCATTTGACTGAATTCTGGATGATTGAACCAGAAATGGCCTTCATGGAACAAGATGAAAGTCTTGAAGTCCAAGAAAAATACGTGGCTTACCTTGTTCAAAACGTTATCGATCACTGTGCCTATGAATTAAAATTATTAGACCGTGATATTGACCAATTGAAGAAGTACACACAAACACCATACCCACGTATTTCATATGACAAGGCTGTTGAAATGTTACAAGCAGCTGACTTTGATATTAAATGGGGCGATGATTTCGGTGCACCGGATGAAACTTACTTATCTGATCAATTCGAACAACCTGTCTTCATTTTAAACTACCCTAAAGCCATCAAACCTTTCTACATGAAGCCACATCCAACACGTGATGATGTCTACTTATGTGCTGATTTATTAGCACCAGAAGGTTACGGTGAAATTATCGGTGGTAGTGAACGTGAAACTGACTTCGATAAATTAGAAGCTGAAATCAAATCAATGGGCTTAGATATTGAAGAATATCAATGGTACTTAGATTTACGTCGTTACGGTTCAGTGCCACATTCTGGTTTCGGTTTAGGCCTCGAACGCGCAATCACATGGATTTGTGGTATCGATCATTTACGTGAAGCTATTCCATTCCCACGAATGATTAACAGAATTAAACCATAAATTAAATTTTGAAAAAGTATATTTTAAAAGCATGTCGTCAATTATTGACTGACATGCTTTTTTATTTTCTCAAAACCCGTTACAATAGAAGTAATCATTTTTCAAAAAGAAGGCTAGTATATGAACGAATTAACGGCATTTATAGAGGGCGGTCAGCTTAGCGTGTCGCGCTTATTATTACAACACTACCAAACGCTCAGAATGTCTTCTGACGAACTGGTTGTTTATTTACAACTGAGTGATTTTGCCAGTCAAGGGGATACTTTTCCAGACTTAGCGGTGATTGGTGAACGGATGGGATTGGCGCCAACGCAAATTTATGAGTTGATCCACCAATTGCTTAAGAAGAAAATTATCGCGTTAAACTCAACCGTTAATGAACAAGGACAGCCAGTTGATCATTATGATCTAACACCAGCATTATCCAAGCTCAGTGTCCTAGCTGTCCAACAAAATCAGGCAGCATTAAATTCGCAAGAAACGAATCAACGTCTGTCCGTCTTCAACCAAATTGAACAAACCTTTGGGCGACCATTATCACCACTCGAATCCGAAATTATCTCAAATTGGTTGGATTTAGATCATTATTCAGCCGAACTGATTCAGCTCGCAGTCCGCGAAGCAGTCTTAAACCAAGTTTATTCACTTAAATATGTCGATAAAATTTTATTAAATTGGCAAAAACAAAATATCCAAACTAAAGAAGACTTACAAGCCTATCAAAAAGCACATCCACGACGTTAATCTGATAAGGGAGGTAGTTGAACATGTTATCAAAAGCAAAAACCAGATGGGCCATGACGCAACTGTACGACCTTATTCCGGATGCTAAAGGGGCCTTAATTGCGGACAGTCCATTCCAATTACTGATCGCGGTGATGTTAAGTGCGCAGGCGACCGATGTATCAGTCAATAAAGTAACACCACAACTATTTGAACATTTCCCAACACCAGCCAGTTTTGCGGCCGCAGACCTAACCGCAATCGAAGCTGATATCCGTTCAATTGGTTTATATCATAATAAAGCTAAACATATCCGCACTTGTTGTCAGCAGTTAATCACGGATTTTGGTGGTGAAGTCCCGCAAACCCATGCTGAACTCGAGCAATTAGCCGGTGTCGGCCGAAAGACCGCCAATGTTGTCTTAGGCGACGCGTTTAATGTGCCGTCATTTGCCGTTGATACGCATGTTAGTCGGATTGCCAAGCGATTAACAATTAGTGCTGAAAACGCCTCTGTGCGCCAAATTGAAACTGACTTTCAAACAAAGCTTCCCAAAAAAGAATGGGTCCAAGCCCACCACACGTTAATTTTATTTGGTCGCCAAGTCTGTACAGCGCGGAACCCCAAGTGTAATCAGTGTCCGTTATTAAGTATCTGTCCCGCAGGGCAACGAATACTTCAAGAACGCGGTTAACAATATTAGAAATCTTTGGAAAAAAATAGCCTGATTGTCCGAACTCTTAATAGAGTGACAATCAGGCTATTTTTAATTAGTGTGTCGATGTTTGTGTTGATATTGATGGTTGGCTCGTCGACTGACTAGTTGTCGGTGCACTTGACGAACTAGCTGGTGCTTCAGAAGAAGAACTTACTGTTGAAGAAGATTCACTTGGTGTTGATGACACGCTTGAACTTGATTCAACAGAGCTACTACTTTCTGATACACTGCTTTCAGAGGCGGCAACACTTTGACTTGAACTTTGAACTGAAATCGAAGGTGTTTGAGACTCAATCACACTGTGTGTTGAGGAGTAAGAAGAGCTTGTCGAATCCTCCGCAACCGTAGCTGTTGTTCCTTTAACGAAGAGCTCTCTAACACCGGCAATCGTTTTAGCTTGAACTGAACTAGGCATTGTCCAATCCGTATTTGAAACATTTTGTGAAAGGTAAACCATCATTGCGCGGTAAATATAGGCCGCAATGTTTCGTTCCTCCATCGTTAAACCATTTTCGAGTGGCTTGTCGTAACCCGTCCAAACAGTAATGGAGTAGTGCTTCGTGTAACCGGCAAACCAACTATCTTTCGCAAGGTCTGAACTGAGTCCTGATTTGGCTAATTCTTCACTCGAATAATCGGTTGTCCCGGTCTTACCAGCTTGATGTAATCCTGAGATCTGTGCTAACGTCCCAGAACCATTCTTGATGACGTCTTTCATCATATCAGTCATCATATAGGCAGTTGAGTCTTTCATTGCGTCAGAGCCTTCAGAATTGTAATTATGGGTAACACCATCTGCCGTTTCAACTTTATTGATGTAGGTTGGTTTGTAGTAAGTTCCACCATTAGCAAAAGCGCTATAGGCAGCTGATTCTTCTAAGGTAGAAACATTACCACCAATCCCATAGGCAAGGCCGGTATCTTCAGGAATCGTAATCCCTAAGCCTTTAACAAACTTACGTGCACGCGTCATACCGACATCTTCTAATAAGCGAATTGCGGGTACGTTTCGAGAATTAGCTAGCGCATTACGGGCTGTAATTGTACCTAGGTAGCGGTTATCGAAATCGTGCAGTTGAATGTTGGTACCTGGATAAATATAGGCTGTATCTTGTAGTTTTTGAGCCGTTGAATAATTAAGATATTCAATCGCTGGTGCAAAGTCCATCATTGGTTTCATAGAAGACCCATTACTACGTCCGGAAGAGACTGCCCGGTTATAGCCCAATTGGACATCACCAGTTTTGCGACCACCAATCATCGCAACAATCTTACCGTTGTTAGGGTTAGTAATAGTGACGGCTGTTTGCATTTTGTCATCAGGGAATTGAACGGTTGTATCGTCATTAACGGTATTATATAACTTCTTTTGCGCATCCATGTCGATATTCGTATAAACTTTCAAGCCGTCTTTATAAGGATCATAGCCTTTTTTCTTGAGGTCTGTAATAACTTCCTTAACATAGGCATCAGTTGCTTTAGCGTTCGTTGATTCATTGGTTTCAGATTTCTGTGCGACTAAACCAGTGTTAATCGGAACAGCTTTAGCTTCAGTCGCCTCTGCTTCAGAAATCTTATTGTTCCGTTGTAAGGCATCGATTACTAAATCACGACGTGTCTTGGCTTGATCCGGATGTGCATAAGGATCGTAATTAGCAGGGGACTGTGGCATACCAGCAATCAATGCTAATTGTGGGAGACTCAATTGTTTTAACGTCTTATCATAATAGTACTTAGCAGCTGTTTGCATACCATAAACACCATTATTCAAGTAAACCTTATTCATATAATATTCCAAAATTTGATCCTTAGAATATTGTCGTTCAACTTGAACGGCCAACCAAGCTTCTTGTGCTTTACGTTTGAAGGTTTGATCGCTGTTTTTTGTTGAAAAGACCGATAACTTGATTAATTGTTGCGTTAAAGTACTCCCACCCTGTAGGCCTAACGAAGAGTGCCCAGTAATGTTAGCAAAGGCCGCCGATGCGATTCGGACTGGATCAATCCCAAATTTCTCCTTATAAAAGCGTCGATCTTCGATTGAAACCACGGCATCTTTTAACGTTTGTGGGATTTGATCGCTGCTAGCATAAGTCTGATTAGCAGCCCCTAATTGTTTAAAAGCTTTGTTATTGCTGTCATAGAGCACACTTGCATTACCGTTTTGTAATTTCGCTTGTGTAATCTCCGGGGCATCTTTTGCATAATACGCAAATAAGCCAATACCCGCGATGATTAGCGCTAAGAGGGCTAATAACCCCCATTTGATAATACGGCCAAATAGCGACTTAGTACGCTTTTTGGTCGGTTTCTGGTGTCTTGTGACACGTGTGTTACCTGTTTGATTGGCAGACATGTTAATTTAAACTCCTTTGTGGTGGCGTGCGATTAATTGATCGACGGCCTCTAAATAGGGAATACTTGGGTTTAATTGATACTGAATTTCAAACCCATCGGCAACGATCGCCGCTAGTGGAATTGACTTCCGACCACCAGTTGCTTGATTGTCCCATTGTGTAATCAATAAGCTTGCCGGATACACAAATAAACGTTGCAGTGGGACGAACTTCATAATCACAAAACAAACCCCACCTTGTTGTAAGCAAGCTCTAAAATGATCAATTTGATGTTGGTGAAAGTTTTGGAACGGAAATGACGTTTTATTCTTAGTTTCCTTCGCTTCAAAATCCACATAGTGCCCCTGATAGATGCCATTATAATCGGTGGTGGAAGCTTGCTTAAAGTAGGCTTCCTTAATAACAGCTTGACTACGTGCTGGATAATCAACCTTAACGATCTGAATAGGGGTGGGTTTCTTATAGATAACCGCAGCATCACGTAGTCGATAATATTGATTACTATCGTTGATCTCTTCTTCTAATGACATACCGCGTTTACCGTATAAGGTGGTTGGACTAGTATGTCGCCCTTGCTTTTTAGGCTGTTTTGTTTCATGATTTGAGTAGGGCTGTCCGTTTGGATAATGAAAGGCCATCAAGAATCACACTCCTGTGAAACTATTATAGCAATATTCACTCAAATTTAAAATCATTAGGTGGAGGACTGACAATTGAAGCGATTATGGTTAACCGGTTATCGAAGCTATGAACTCGGCGTTTTTGGCGATTCCGATGAGAAACTTAAAGTTATTAAATATTCTTTAAAAAAGCAACTTAATAATTACCTCGATGATGGCTTAGAATGGCTTATCACCGGGGGTCAGATGGGTATTGAGCAGTGGGGGATTCAAGTTGCACAGGAACTTAAAATAGATTATCCTGAATTGAAGGTTGCGATGATGCTACCGTTTAGCGATTTTGGTCAACAGTGGAATGAACAAAATCAGGGCACGTTGATGACGTTAAAAGCCCAGGTCGACTTTTGCGAACCCGTCATTAAAGCCCCGTATTCTGGGCCCCAACAGTTGCGCCAATATCAGCAGTTTATGCTGACGCATACAGATGGTGCATTATTGTACTATGATCGTGAAGCACCTGGTAAACCAGAATACGACGCTAAAGCAATTGAGACCTATCAAGAACAACATGAGTATCCCAATAATCAGGTCGATTTTTTTGAACTGCAAGATTTAGCAAACGAGTTGGCGGAGTTAGAGAATCAAGCTTTTTAGGGCTTTTAATTCTTTAATAACTTTAATAACTTTGCTATAATGGGATTTATGGTATATTTATTATAAATGAGGTGTCAAAATGGATAATCAATTAGAAATCGAATTAAACCCAACTGAAATTTTGAAAAAAGAATTTAAGTCAAAGATGCGCGGCTATGATCCTGAAGAAGTCGACGGTTATTTAGATTTAGTGATTAAAGATTACCAAACTTATCAAGAAAATATCGATCGTTTAACGGCCGATAATACCCGCTTATTTAACAAGGTTGAAGAACTTAATCGTCAACTAAGTGCTTCTGACAGTGTTAAAGAAGTCAAGCCACAACAGGCTTCAGCAGCAACTAACTATGATATTTTGAAACGTTTATCAAATCTTGAACGTCACGTATTTGGTGCTAAGTTAAGTGACCAAAATGGTGCCACTCAAACAAGAGTTCAAAATCATTCACAATTTGATTAGACAAATCGCTTAAGATGTACTATAATAATATACATTGATTAACATTTGTAAATCTTGAGTAATCGCGGTCTACATCAGTAGGCTGAGGAAGGTCCATGCCCGCACAGGCTGAGATGCTTGTAGTGTTCGTGCCTGGCCCAATAAGCCAGGGTACCTTAACGGTAACGGCGGAAAAAGCGCTAAAACTTCGGTCATGCGTTAATATCCTTAAATAGTGCCACAGTGACGGAGCGTTTGGGGAAACCCAAACGATGGAACGAGGTAAACCCCGCGAGCGAGTAACCCAAACTTTGGTAGGGGCGTCTCATTTATGGAAATGAACTAAAAATGAGAGTTCGAAAGAACAGATAGATGATTACTGAAGGAGCTTTCTTCCTGGGGAAGTTCTGGAACAAAACATGGCCTATAGAGGTTTACAAACAGGTGGCTTGGGCTTTTGCCCAAGCTCTTTTTATTTAAAAAATAATTTCCTAAGGGGATCTTTAAAAAATGACTTACCAACTATACGCTACAATGGCAAGTGGTATCGAATCCATTACGGCTAAAGAACTACAGAATTTAGGCTACGAAACGCGTTCAGATAACGGTCGGGTTTATTTCGAAGGTGACTTGGCAGATATCGCCAAGACTAACCTTTGGTTACGCAGTGCCGATCGTGTGAAGATTGCCATCGGTCAATTCGAAGCAAAAACGTTCGATGATCTTTTTGAACAAGTGAAAGCTTTGCCATGGGATCAATATTTACCACTAGACGCTGCCTTTCCAGTAGCTGGTCGTTCTGTGCGTTCAACACTCCATAGTGAACCAGATGTCCAAGCCATCACTAAAAAAGCGATTGTTGATAAGTTAAGTACCGTTTATCACCGTCGGACGCGTTTAGCTGAAACCGGTTCTGTCTATCCGCTAGAGGTCAGCATCTTAAAAGACATGGTGACAATTAGTTTAGATACAACCGGTCCTAGTTTGTTCAAACGTGGTTACCGTCTTGAAAAAGGGGAAGCGCCATTGAAGGAAAACTTCGCGGCCTCATTAATTCTCCTTAGTCGTTGGCAACCAGATATGCCGTTTGTTGATCCAACGACCGGTTCAGGAACAATTGCGATTGAAGCGGCCTTAATTGGTCGTAATATCGCCCCTGGTATGCACCGTAAGTTTGCTTTTGAAGACTTTGACTGGATTGACGCTACTGTTTTAGCTGATGCGAAGGCTGATGCTAAAGCACAAGAAAAACCAGATCAAAAACTTGAAATCTTCGGTTATGATATTGACCAAAATATGGTTGATATCGCTAAGTTGAACGCTAATGAAGCGGGTGTCTTACATGATATTCAGTTTAAACAATTAGCTGTTAAAGATTTTAAAACAGATTTAACGAACGGGGTCATCATTGCTAACCCACCATACGGTAAACGTTTGAGTGATCAAACTCAAGCGCGGGTATTGTATAAAGAAATGGGCGATACTTATCGTTCATTAAAAACTTGGAGTAAATACATTTTAACAAGTGATTTACAATTCCAAGAATCTTTCGGCCAACGCGCAACAAAACGTCGTAAACTTTATAATGGTCGGATTCAGACTGATTTATTCCAATATTGGGGTCGTCCAGTATGGCCACGTGCTGAAAAAGCCGAAAAATAAGAAATTTAAAGCATTTTCCCATTATATCGGGGTAAATGCTTTTTTATTTGCTCAAAATCCATTATAATTAAGATTACTTCAATAATAAGGTGAGGGATCGACTTGACAGTCATATTAGCAGCAGAACCAATTCCTGAACAACACGTAGAAGATTTACGACAACAAGGGTTAACCATTATCAATTTGGATGACGTACAACCCGAACAATTGGCAACCATCGATATTATGTTTGGTTGGAATAAAGTGGTGGGGCCTAAAATTTTAGCAACACCAAATCATCGCTTGAAATGGATTCAAGCAGCTAGCTCTGGTGTTGACTATTTACCATTAGCAACATTGAGTGAACAAGGCATTATCGTTTCAAATGCCAAGGGTATGCACGCTGTTCCGATTGCACAAACTGTGATGAGTTATATTTTATATTTCACTCGCGGTATTCGTCAAAGTTTGAGTTCTCAAGCTAACAAGGAATGGCGCCATCATGAGATTGGGCGCGCGACCGAAACACTTGAGCGCCGAACAATTATGGTCTTTGGTACCGGACAAATCGGTCATCAGATTGCCGTTTACGCTAAAGCGTTGGGGTTAAAAACCATCGGGATTAATCGTCACGGTGAAAAACGCGATGCGTTTGACGAAATTTTAACGGATCAGGATTATCAAACGAAATTAGCTGATGCGGATTTCGTTGTGAACGTGATGCCGTTAACACCGGAAACGGAAAACTTTTTCGATACGGCATTCTTTAACGCAATGGGTGAAGGGCACTACTTTTTCAACCTAGGTCGTGGTGCTTCAATTGATGAGACGGCGCTCATGGCACAATTGAATAATGGCCATCTCGCAGGGGCCGCAATTGATGTTGCGCAAACTGAACCATTGCCAGAAACATCACCACTTTGGACGACAACCAATTTAGTGATCACCCCACATATCTCGGGTTACATTCCAGATATTCACGAACGGCTCTTTAGAATCTTCGAACAGAATTTACCAGTCTTCTTAACGGACGGGCAACTTGCTGTTAACCAAGTTGATTTATCGGCTGGTTACTAAAAAAATAAGACTTAACACTGATATAGTGTTAAGTCTTATTTTTTTGGTTAAATTTTTATAGACCGGGAATTGGTTCCGCTAATAAACAGTTATCCGCTCGATCGTAATAACTGACAACTTTTTGGGTTAAATCACTTCGCCAATAAATAATGCCAGCAGCTGCAGCTAGCTCACAAAATGTTTCAAAAGTAATTTGGCCAGTTTGTGCTTTTTGGACCGCAGCTTTAATTTGAGTGGTATTACTTTTAGGGGTAACTTTTTGTGGCACACCATTCATTTTCAAATCAAGATAACCATCATTATCGTAATAGCGATATTTTCCGGATTCAACAAGGTAATCATATTTAAGGACACCCAGTTTTTTAAAGGCCTGCATTAATTTTGGAAAGTCACCAGCATTCTGTTCAGCGTCGACCGCTTTTTGAATTGCGTTATAATTTAACATCACTAATCTCATTTCTATTTTTTCTTTTTAGCGTACAACAATTACGAATTTTGGACAAGTAAAACCGGCTTTTTTAAATCCGTAATTTGAGACGTTTTAACGACCACTTGTCCGTTAGTTAATCTGAAATGCGCTTAAAATGCGCCTCTCGTAATTAATGTATTTTAAACGTGATTAGACCGGTCTTTGGGACACTTTTAGTATTTATCGGTATGAGCGCACGCTTTTGGTAGAAAGAATGCGCTCGGAATCCCTTTAAATCAACGATAGTTAGGGGTGCAAAATACGACCGCATGGTTTATAATGATATAAGTAAAAAGAATGCGGTCAAAAGGACGGAATTTTAATGCGAAAATCACGAACTAAAAAAGGCAAAAAATTAAACGTACAGCCTTTAAGGACCAAAGACGAGATTGAGGACATGAAAGTTATCTTACGACACTCCCAAATGGGTAGTCGGAATTATTTACTTTTTTTATTAGGTATCAATACCGGTTTACGTTGTTCTGATATTGTCCAATTAAAAGTGAAAGACGTGATTGAAGACAACCCCGTCATCGTCGAACAAAAAACAGGTAAGTGGCGTCAAATTAGTTTAACCAGTTTGCGACCCTACATTAGTTTATATATTCAAAATAATGAACTGACTGGTAACGACTGGTTATTCGGGAGTCGCGTCGGTGATAGTCACATTACAGTCAATGGTGTTTATCGTATGTTAACCGAGGCGGGTAAGAAACTCGGCCGCAATGATATTGGCACACATACAATGCGCAAAACTTACGGGTATTGGTTCTATAAACAATTTGGTGATGTGCGGTCATTAATGATTGATTTTGGCCATTCAACACAGGAAACGACTTTACATTATATTGGGATTACCCAAGATGAAGTTTTAAGTAAGAAACAACAATTAGCAATCGGCCTTTAAAAAAGGCTTGCCTTAAAGTGAGCTTCAAGGTGTATAGTAGAGATATCAATTATATAAGTTGTAATTGTGTTTAGAAATTTCGCTATATAATAGGAAGAAACACGTTCAAAAAAATTTTGGGAGATGTTTTTATGAAAGCAGCAACTTTTATTGAACCAGGAAAAATGGTGATTACTGAGGCACCTAAACCAACAATCGAAAAGAAGACAGATGCCGTTATTCGGATTATTCGGGCTTGCGTCTGTGGCTCTGATTTATGGTGGTATCGTGGCCTTTCAAAACGCGAATCAGGATCACTAGTCGGACATGAAGCAATTGGTGTTGTTGAATCCGTTGGTGAAGCAGTGACTGATATTAAAGCTGGAGATTTTGTAATTGTCCCATTTACACATGGTTGCGGACACTGCGCTGCTTGTTTAGCTGGCTTCGATGGTGATTGTACAAACCAAGAAGGCGGTGGCAATGGTGGTTATCAAGGTGAATTCCTCCGTTATACCAACGCTAATTGGGGCCTGGTTAAAATCCCTGGCCAACCAGCTGATTATTCGGACGAGATGTTAAATAACCTCTTAACACTTTCTGACGTCATGGCAACTGGGTATCACGCCGCTGTTTCTGCTGAAGTTAAACCTGGTGACACAGTGGTCGTCATGGGAGATGGTGCAGTTGGTTTATGTGGTGTAATCGGTGCTAAATTATTAGGCGCAAAACGGATTATCGCCATGAGTCGTCATGAAGATCGGCAAAAACTAGCACTAGAATTCGGTGCAACTGATATTGTTGCTGAACGTGGGGACGAAGCTGTTGCAAAAGTGATGGCACTAACTGACAACGCTGGAGCTAACGCCGTCTTAGAATGTGTCGGGACTGAACAATCCGTTGCAACAGCGGTAGCCGTTGCTGGCGCGGGTGCTGTTATCGGTCGTGTTGGGATTCCACAAAAGGCAGAAATGAATACCAATGTCTTATTCCGGAAGAACATCGGCCTCCGTGGTGGGATTGCGGCAGTCACAACCCATGATAAAGCACGGTTACTCGACGCTGTTTTAAAGGGCGAAATCAATCCTGGTAAGGTCTTCACGCAACGCTTTACATTGGATCAAATCCAAGCTGCTTATGAAGCAATGGATCAACGCCAAGCTATTAAATCGTTATTAGTGATTAGCGATTAATCATTGGAAGGGATGGTTGCATGATTTTCCGGTTAATTAGTTTAATTTTTGTCATTTTATTACTGTTTAGCTTCTGGATTAAAATCCCATTTTTCAATGATTACCGGCCAGTTATGATTCTTATATATGGTCTTACTTACTATTTCGTTGATCGACATCAGCGACTCACACGCTAATATAGCTCAAAAAAGCCGTTCGGATAATTTATCCGGACGGCTTTTTATGTATTTTTAAATGAGTTTAAGTAAATAACCACCTAAGCAACCAAAGATAAGACTTAATAAACTACCAATTAAGTAGTATTCTGCAAAATGATGTTCATTGGCTTCAATGGCGCGAAACCGCGTGAGGGCTTTGATTGCGACGACGACCGCGATACTCACAACATTATTGGTATAGCATAATAACAGAATCGCCAAACGTTCTAAGCGACCGATGTGCCGACCCAATTGTGCTCGGTCTGGTAGTCGTTCCACATTTAAATCTAAGCTTTTTAAAAATAAGCTGATGAAATAATCGGCAAAATATAATGTCGTAATTATCACACTTGCGGCTAATAACCACCGACTAATCGTGGTTGACTGCCAATTAGTCCCTAATAATTGACTAACAATGACAATCACAATTAAATGCAAAACCTGATCTAAAACGTAACTGATTAGAGGGACTTGATTGGGTTTTAAGCGTAATGCACGTTTCAAAATGGGTTGGCAATTCTGCTTAGTGACATCGATTAGCCAATGCGTTAGCACGACGATTATTAAGCTAATGCCGAACGTTTCAAAAAAAGGCCAGTTTGCAACACGCAGTAGCGTTCCGATTAACCAGATGCCAACTACCATTGGCACTTGCGTCAACGCGTGCCCCAATAAGGGATACCATTTAACCGCCAATTTCGTTGAGCGTTTGTACCGGGCCATCTGATCGGATTGGATTAAAAAATCCGTCCAGAAATGGGCTAATAGCAAAATCGCAAATAACGTCATGCGTTCACCTCCGCCAAACTCATTAGTTGCGCTCGAACCGTTGTTAACGTCTGCTCAATGAGCGGGTAATCCATCTGATTGAGCAACCGACTGATCTTACTAGAAGCGACAGCACGCTCTTTTTGCTGCGTATAATCCACTTGGTAAGTTGTATTACCATATGCTTCCCATAAAATTTGAGCCAGCTCATAACGTTTCAAGTTCGGTTGCGCATAAAGTAGAGCAAACGTCTCTTTTCGCAGCTTCGTGTTTAATAGCCGTTCATAAATTAAATAAAAAAGGGCACTAATGCCATTAGCGGTCTCTGCGGACCAATCAGTAACTAATTGCCACTTAAAAAGAGAGGTTGAAAATGGATAACCGAGGGGTAAAGTTGCCCCTTGCATTAAGCGTTTCGCCTGGTCAACTGCAGTCAAGGCGTTAACAATTGCCGAACCATTTACGCGATTAACATCCTGATAATCTGTTTTTTCAACAGTGACTAATTTTCCTAAGCCAACGCCAAAATAGAATTCAGGAAGGTCTGCTGACCCAAAAAGCGGTTGCCAGAATTGTCTAAAAGCCACACTGCGCAAATAGGCATTACAGAAAATAAATAAATCTGCCAATTGCGCTTGGTCTGCCGCTTGAAAACCACCTAATAACCCATCACCATCTTTTACCATGAAAGGGGTGAGTAAATTCGGGAAACGGTCATTCAGTTTTTTCTGCAGGTGCTGTAATAACGTTAAAACTTGGGTTTGATTGGCAAAATTCGTTCGACTACCAACTAAATCGATAAAACAATAAGCAGCTTGCATGATGAACCTCCTTTAGAAAACATTTGATTATAAGTACATAATAGCTAAATATATCCTTAAAATCAAATGTTTAACTGTAAGACTTGCACTTTAACGCGTTAGTGTTATAGTTAACTACATAAGTAACTAACCAATCAACGAAACGAAGGTGTTCCGGATGCTTTTTGAATTTAATAACGATTCACCACTCTATCGGCAGATCGCCGAACAGATTGAAGAGGGCATTTTTACCGGGGTCTTTCCCCCCGGCAGTCAAATCCCATCGACAACTGAAATTTCCAGACAATTCAACATCAATCCAGCCACGGTACTCAAAGGAATGAACCAACTTGTTGCCAGCGGCTTAATCGAAAAGAAAAGAGGACTCGGCATGTTTGTTACACCAAGCGCACCCGCACAAATCACTGAAAAACGGCAATCAGAATTTTTTGAACACTATGTTGCCCAATTCATCACTGAAGCACAACAACTGAACTTATCTAAAAATGATCTGATTGGACTAATCGAAAGGGGCTACGACCATGCCTAACTTACAAACCACACAGTTGATTAAACAATTTGGAAACCAAATCGTCCTCGATGACATCAACTTAACGCTTAAACCAAACACGATTTACGGATTACTCGGCCGCAACGGTGTCGGGAAGAGTACCTTATTAAGTATCCTGGCCAACCATCAAACCGCATCCCTGGGTGAGATCAAATGGGGCGATACGGTCTTAACGGGGCGCGATCATCCCTTACAGGCGATTTACCTCATGTCTGAAATCAATCTCTTCAATAAAGATGATAAATTAAAGACAATTACTAAGAATACCGCCTTACTTCAAGGATCATTTGATCATGAATTAGCCGAAGAAATGCTGACTGCGTTTGACTTGAGTCCGAAAAAGAAGCTCAATCAACTTTCAACCGGCTATCGGACGATTTTTAAAACAATTGTCGCGCTTTGTGTCCCAGCGGAATATGTTTTTCTAGATGAACCAGTGCTTGGACTGGATGCTAACTACCGTAGTCTCTTATACCGGTACATTTTGCAAGCCTATGAGAGTCGACCACGAACATTTGTCGTTGCGACTCATATCATCGAAGAAATCGCGACCTTAGTCGAACACGTCTTGGTCTTAAATGACACCCAATTAATCGTCGATGATGATTTGGAAAACGTCCTCGCTAAGAGTTACCGTGTCAGCGGTCCCGAAGAACTCGTCCGAAAATACTGTACCGACTTAAATATCTTAGATAGCCAACAAATGGGGACGTTATATACGGTTTATCTTTATGATACGTTACCGACAGAACGGATTATTCCGGATCGTCTAACAATTGAACATATCGATTTACAAGAAACCTTCATTAAATTAACGAACAAAGGAAGTGAAGCACATGTTTAATGCAATGATGCGGTACCGCCTGACCGCCATTTGGAAAACACTGGCGATGGTTGCCGTAGGATTTTTCGGTGGAATGGTTGTCGTTGCCCTTATCTTCATAAAGAAGGGCATTGACTTTGGCAACTTTGGTCTCACAATTGTGACTGGTTTCTTATTCCTGAGCCAAATCACATTGATCGTTCAGTCATTTACAACCACTCGAAAAGCTTTTAATTTTGCCATTTTAAATGGGATTCCGAGAAAAATTAGCTTCCTAACACAATTAGTTAGTCTCTTTAGTAGTCAACTGGTGACGTTTGCAATCTTATATCCAATCGCGATTCATAATCAAATATTTGCCGGTATTAAAATTAACCTGTTAGATCCACACATTACCGTGGCATTTATTCTTGTCGTATGGACTTTCATTGCCCAAGGTCTTGCAATCAGTAGCTTCATTACCTTATTTGAACGCAAAGCCTGGGTTTTCCTATTTGCAGCATGGTTAATTATCGCCACGGTTTATGAACGTTATATCACACCAATCATTACGCGCATGCTTCCAGATTGGACCGATTATTTCTTCGTTAATTTCGAACAAGCGAATGTCGTATCGGCGATTAAAATTACCTTCGATCAGCCAAATTTTTGGATTAGCACCTTGACCAGTATTGTTGCACCACTCATCATCGCTGGCATTTGCCAACACTTCATGCAAACTAGACGGATTACGTTTAGATTAAAAAAATTCGCTCGATAGAAAGAAGTGGCTCACATGCGGCGTTTATTAAAGGTCAGTAGTGAGGTTGTGATTGCTTTAGCAGTCATTCTAGTAACTCAATTAATTGCCGGGTTTAGTTTACCTAGCTGGGCCAGTCATCCCACCTTTAGAATCATTCAAACGGTGTATTCACCAGTGCTATATTTATTAGTCTTTTACGGCTTAATCAACTGGTTAAACCGACACTACTTTCATGAAACAGTTGCTTTATTCACTTGGCGACCAAACCTCAAACCACAATTTTTCATCTGGCCAGTAATTTGGGTTCTGTTGATTGATTTAACATTCTTCTTGGTTGTCCCTGGACGAATTGTTTGGCCAACAATCAATCATCTGAATGTCACATTGAATCTGTTAGCCACTTTACTCTTAGCTGGAATTGCCGCGCCAATTGTCGAAGAATATATTTTCCGCGGCTTGATTAGTCAACGTCTAACTAAGGCATATGGCGCACGGATCGGTTTAATCGGCTCGTCACTACTATTTGGTCTAACCCATCTGCTCAACGGCGTCCTTGATTTCTGGAGTGCCGTTCAACTAATCATCGCTGGTACGCTGGCAGGAGCATTATTCTGGTTGACTTCAAGATGGTATCAAACATTATGGGCCGGTATTGTTTTACATGCTGGCTATAATGTCTTAACATCAGTCATTCCAATCCGTGTTCACACTAGCAATGACTGGCCGATTCAGTACTTACTCAACCAACCCAACCGTTTAATGACAGGTGGGGAATATGGTGCGGATTGCAGCCTAATCACAATGATTACCTTGATAATCACCCTTGGCTACATCTATTTTGCAACACGCAATTCTAGGCGCGCCATGTTTTAAATTTTATTGAATTGCCCTTAGTAATCATTAATCAATTTTGATGTGTATTACTAGGGGCTTTTTTTGTCTAAAATTAGGAGGAAACTGATGCTTAAAATAACCGATATCAATGTTTGGATTAAACACCGCCAAATTATTAACGCTGTTTCACTCGAAGTGCAACCCGGTGCCATCGTCGGCTTAATCGGTCCCAATGGTGCTGGTAAAACAACCATTATGAAAACAATTCTGGGACTGATGCCATTTTCCGGGACAGTCACAATTGATAATCAATCCGTGACCGAAACCAATCATACGGGTTTAAAGTCTGTTGGAGCGTTGATCGAACATCCCGCACTTTATCCGTTTCTAACGGGCTATCAAAATCTCGCGTTATATGCCCAAGATGAAGCGGACCTGCAAGCGATTGTCACCCAACTCGAAATGACACCTTATATCAACCGTAAAGCTAAAGGCTATTCACTCGGGATGAAACAAAAGCTCGGAATTGCACTTGCTTTATTAAATCACCCCCAATTAGTCATCTTGGATGAGCCAATGAATGGCTTAGATATCGACGCAACCATTTTGGTTCGGCAAATCATTCAACAATATGCGCAACAGGGAACGGCCTTTTTAATTGCGAGTCACATTCTCAGTGAACTCGAAAAAGTCGTTACCGATGTGATTATCATTAATAACGGGCAAGTGCGCCTGAACCAACCAATCGCAACGTTTAATCAAGTAACCGCACAACGTTATCGCCTTCAAACCACTGATATGGCGCAAACTCTGACTTTATTAACTGACCATCAAATTCCGTTTGAGCAGGATGCTGGCTATCTAAACATTTCTCAAACGGTGCTCTACACGGCGCAAACCTTGTGCTTCGACCAGCAGATTCAATTCAAAGCATTGATTCCTGAACAAATTAGCTTCGAACAACGAATTGTCCAATTACTCCACGAAAAGGGTGGCGATGAACATGCAAACTAGCTTAAGCCAAGAATGGTATAAATTTCGCCACCAAAAAGGGCCACTAATGGGAATTCTAGCGCTCCTAAGCTTAATGTTCATCATGGCCATTTCAGTTCCCGTTACTCGCACCGCGATCATTACGGGATTCAAGACACCACAGTGGTTGTTGATGATCATCGTTATTATCGGTGCTAATTTTATGATTATGGAAGACCAACACACTACAATCCGAACGCTTTTGTATCGTCACACTTATCGGTGGTCAATTTATCTCGCTAAGTTGTTGATTCTCACTCTCTACACTGGTGTGCTTACCACACTTAGTTTGTTATTCACAGTTCTGCTAAAAACGACTCTTGCCTCACAACTGAGTTGGCAAAGTGAGCGGCTATTCAGTCACTTGGTTGTCGGGATGGCAGGCACATGCTTAGTCGGAATCTTGCTGTTGACAATTATTTTACTACTATCGTGTCTTTTCCCAGTGAATACGGTAGTCATTTGCCTTGGTCTGATTCTAATTTTTACCGGGCAAGGAATTGCCAGTCTCACAATCGGCTCTAGTAGTCCGATATTAGTCAATATCCTGAAGTGGCAACCGTTAAATATGCTCAACTTGATGGCGCAACTACCAGATCCAAGCTATCAAAAAGACACTTATTTAAGTAATTCGCAACTACTCGCGGGGATTATCGGCTATAGTGGCTTTTTCCTAGCAATTGGTTATTGGCGCTTCAAACACAAACGAGTTTAGAAAGGGGCGATTCATATGCAAGCGGCACTATCTCAAGAATATTACAAACTGTTGCACAAAAAATTAACGTGGTTCGCACCTGCGATTATCGTGGGTTTAATGCTCCTGATGCCTATAACCTTCGACGATTCTTATTGGTTGGTGATGGCCAATTTTGGGTCGAGTCAGTGGATTTTACTCGTGTTGATTATCGTTGGTGCGACGCTTTTCTCAATGGAATTTCAGCATCATACCATCTTAACGCTACTTTACAAAACACCAAATCGGCGGACCATTTATTTAGCTAAATTCGTTGTTCTCTTTGGCTACAATATTGCATTGCATCTATTCGCATTAGGGCTCACAATCTTGTTCAACACACTGGCGATTGGGGGGCACGCAAATTGGTTAACACATTATCTGTATCACCAAAGTTTACTCATGAACACCATCATGACCGCCACAATTGATCTCGGGATGTCGCTCATGCTGATTGGATTCTTATTCTTACTGTCCTGTTTGCTGACGAATAACGCCGTGGTCATCACGACGAGTATCACAATCGTATTCATGGGACAGTCACTCTCAAGCATATTACTTCATGAGCACCCACAATTCGGTAGTTGGCTCAAATGGAATCCACTCAATATGTTAAATCTGACGTTCCAATACGCAAATTATCCCGTTTACCACAAGTTGACACAACTAACGACAGGTCAATTATTACTTGGAACCCTTAGTTATGTACTATTCTTTCTATGGCTTGGTAATTGGTGCTTTAAACAACGTCATTTCTAAACACATGGATATATTTATTTTTTGACACAGATTTGCTATACTTATAGCTAATCTACTAATCAGGGAGGTTGTCTTATGTTTTTAGCCCCACTTTTTGAATGTGATGTCCCAACAGTCCACTAATTCCGTGCATTTAACACAAATTGGAGGATTTACACATGACAATCACTAAACAAGCAAACTTAGAGCAAGCACAATTGGTAACCGCAACATTTGGATTTACTAATTCTAAAAAAGATACTGCATTTTGGGACACGACTTTATCACCATTACTCAATGAGATCGAAGCCGATTTAACACTCGAACAAATTCGCGAGTTGCCTAACATCATCGCGACGAAAAAAGCGTACAAAGCAGTCGGTCTTGATGCAGCACGTCATCGGCCATCTTCGGATAGTTTATTACGCCGCGTCGTTAAAGGGCAGGGGCTTTATCAAATTAATGCGTTAGTTGACGTGAATAATTATCTCTCTTTGAAACTACAACTACCGATTGGCAGTTACGATTTGGCCAAAATTGACGGCCCAATCAGTTATCAAGTCGCCGAAGAAGGGGCCGAGTACGCTGGAATTGGTAAGGGCGCGATTAATATCAGTCACTTTCCAACACTAGTCGATCAACATGGTGCGTTTGGCAGTCCAATTTCGGATTCCACACGCGCCATGATTGCCCCTGAAACGACAGAAGCGATGCTTGTTGTTTATGCTTTCGGACAATCATCAGCCCAATTAGCGGCAATTGAACAAGCCGTTAAAACCGTCCTTCAGGCAGCCTTTAACCCAGAAGAAATCACAACTGAAATCATCGCGTAAAAGAAAAAGGGGCTAAGACAAAAGTAAATTTTGTCTCAGCCTCTTTTATTTATCTGAACTTTTATAGTCTAAACGTGTTCTGTCAGCCAACACTTTCCGGTTAACCGAGTTACGGCATACTTTTTTTATTGCGCTAATAATTCTACTAATTCCGTTTTAGGAATGCCTGTAAAGTAAGGTGTTGTGTCAATTGGTTCGAGGGCTGCTGCTAAGTGTTCACGGTCATAAATCGTTCCGGCTAATTTTTCTGCTAAATCATTAGCATCACCTGAACCAAAGAAATCGCCGTAGAATTTAACGTTGGCAATCTTACCATTTTCGATCAATAAGCGAGCATCAATCGTCCCAAAATCAAAGTGTTTCCGCTTTTGAATTGTTGATTTAGGTGACTTGCCATAAACCCAGTCCCAGTTACTATAGAGGTCATTGAAAATCTTGTCGATGGCTTGTTCATCTGCCGCCGTTAATTGATATTCACGATCAGCAATTTCTGGTAAGCTCTTGGCATTAAAAAGGTTCAAGAGTAAGACATCTCTAAATTCTTCAGTCGACATATTTTGATATTCAGGGTTCACGTGGTCTTTTAAATTAGTTACCCGTTGGCGAATGGACTTGATGCCTTTAGAAGCAATCTTATCAGCAGGGACGTTCAACGCTTGTGTGAGGACATCTAGATCGACGTTCCATGAAAGGGTCCCGTGAGAGAACGTTTTGCCATTTTTGGTATACATTGCATTGCCAGAGAATTTCTTACCAGCGACTAACATATCGTTACGGCCAGAGACTTCAGCTGATGTGGCGCCCATTTCGTGAAGTGCATCGACGATTGGTTGCGTAAAGGATTTGAAATCCCCAAATTGTTCTGAATCAGCATCGACAACGAAGCTAAAACAGAGGTTACCGAGATCTTGATAAATGCCACCACCACCAGATAAGCGGCGGGTCACCGTAATGTGATTATCTTCAACGTATTTTTGATTAATTTCTTCATACGTATTTTGATTCCGACCCACAATAATACATGGTTTTTCAATATAGAAAAGCAATAATGGTTCATCAAAGTTCTTTTGATTCATTAAATATTGTTCGGTGGCCAGGTTACGGCGAATATCATTTGACTTCATAACAACGTAATACATCAGCATAAAACCCCTTTCATTTTCACTACTTTCTCATTATACTACAGATTCAAAAAAAGGGACTAACAAAAAGGAAGTTACTAAAAACCCCGGATAATGGTCATTTATCCGGGGTTTCTTAATCATCTACATATTCTAATAGGTCGCCTGGCTGACAGTCAAGCGCTTGGCAAAGACGTTCTAATGTCGAAAAGCGAATCGCTTTTGCCTTTTCCGTCTTTAAGTTTGAAAGGTTGGCAATGGTAATCTCAACTTTTTGTGAAAGTTCAGTGACACTCATCTTTCGTTGGGCCAGAATGACGTCTAAATTAACCCGAATTGGCATTTTAAATCCTCCTTAGACTGTGAGGTCGTTTTCCGTCTGCAATGCAATGGCGCTCTTAAATAGGTCTTCAACAATCTGCATCAGAATGGCCAAAGCAAACGGAATAAAGATGAACGCAATCCCAAGTAATAACAAGCCCGGCGCATCTTCTAGTTGCGTAATCCGATAGAAAAAGGGAAGTGACAATAAACTAGCAAAACTTGCGATTAAGACCGCATTTCTAATCGATGATACATAACGCAATGTTTGTGGCGCAAACACTTGGTGTTGTTCAATCGTATTGAGAATGCGATGCAGCGCATATAAAGCAACCCACACACAAATCGTCACACTATAAGCGGCCAGGGCCAACGTGATAATTTCAAAAGGATAGTCTAATTTAGACGCCGTCACAATCTGGACGGTGACTAAAAAGCTAAAAAGGAAGAAGACTGCGCCGATTCCTAAAAGTGCTAAACGTAAAAGCCATTTTTTTAACATATCAAACACCTCATTGAATGAATTAATAGCTTGATTATAACATTTTAATATCGATAAGCAATTAATTTTTATCGTTTTTCGATAAATTTCAAAATTTGCAACTGTTTAAAAATGTGTTGACTGTTATAATCAGAGGGGTAAACTAATCTATGAAGGATTGACTCATATGAAAATGAGACCATTATTGTTGCCAATCACGTTAGTAATCGTATTGTTAATGCTAACGGCTTGTCAGCAAACTCCAGCAAAAACAACAAGCTCGCGGCACAATTCACAATCAGAAAGTATCAGCCGGCAAAACCAACAGACCTACACCAAAAAAACGGTCCAAACCTATTGGTTGTATTATCGACATAAGACGTTCTTCGTGATTGTGCATCAACCGAATGAGCAGCTGAACACGAAAGATAAGCTCAAAACGTTTTTGAGTCAAACCACTACGCAAACACTAGCACATTCTGCTTATCAGAAGCTAGACGAAGACGGCTTCATTTTCATTGGCGATAATCACTTTAAACCACACAAGCATTTTGGTTATGGGGCAGTCACAGTGGGAATCCCACGCGACTACACACTGTATGACATCGTTGCCACGGCCAATTTAAACGAGCCGTCCTATAATCGCTACAAAATTTATCAAATTCGATGATTGAGGTAAAGTCCATGAAAAATAGCAAATTAGATCTGATATTTCCTATCAGTTTCGTTATTGGTGGTGTCTTAATGCAAATTCAAGACCTCTATTTTAATCCGAACACGATTTGGATCCGCACAATCATAACCGGTATTGGATTAAGTATCATCACCTATCTGATACTAATGGTTAAACGTCAAAAATAAAATCTAATGATCCTTGGAGACCGCTCTTTGAAAAAAACAATATTCCCTCTCATTTTATGCCTATCAATCGTAATAATTTTTATTGTTGGTTGCAATCGTTCAATTGAAACACACACATCACCCAAAATACGGACTAAAAAAGTGACTAGTTTGCCTAAGCATGGAACCATGAAATTAACAACTGCGACTCATTCGGATCAAAAGAAAATCTCCGGTTATATCTATCGTGTCGGCAACGATTATTTAGTCTTAAATTCTGCAAAAGGGTTTATCAAAGATGCCACTGCTATGAAACATTATCTTAAATTCGGTAAAGAGCAGGTTACAAATGCGTATTTTGGCCAGCCAAATGTGTTTGCAATCGCCAAAAAACAGGTGGGCAAGCATGCCCAATTATTTAAACTCGCATATGGGACTGTAATTTACGAAACACTTCCTGAAAATGATCGCGCTGATATCTCTTTTAGTATTATTACGGATAAGAACATTGATGAATTACCCAAAATCAAGATTGATCAAATCGACTACCAAATAATTTAAACAAAAATAGCGCGTCCCACTATCTTATAAGTGCGGCGCGCTATTTTTATTTTAGCAATATTAGTCACGACGTTGGTACGCGATAACTGTCAGTGGCATAAATAGCATAATGATCAGCGCACCACTGATGAGGACCATTGTCGCTGTATTGTTCCAACTGCCAGTATTTAAGAGCGTCCGAATAGCGGTAATTGTTGTGCTGACCGGATTAATCCTAACGACTGGCTGTAAAAAGTGGGGCAGCGTTTTGATGGGGATAAAGGCGTTCGATAAGAACGTTAACACGAGGATAATAATCATCGATAAGCTGCTGATCAGCTCTGCATTTTTGACCATTAACCCCACTAAGGCAAAAATCCAAGAAGTTGACCAGCCGATAAAGACCGCCAGTAGTAATGCCCAAATCAGTGCCCCCAGATTGACGGTGGGGCGCCAACCCATTACCAACGCTGTAAGAATCGCCATTCCGCCAGAAAGCACTAATCGCAAAATATCACCTACTAATTGCCCTGCCAGTGGTGCTATTGGTGAAATCGGTAATGTTTTAAAACGGTCGAAGATACCATTATTAATATCTTCCCGTAATTGTTGGCCAGAACCAGAAGCTGCATTTAAAATACTTTGAACTAAAATACCAGAAACCAGCATCGGTAAGTAGGCGTGGACGCTACCGGCGATGACGCCGCCGAATAGATAGCCAAACAATAGGGTAAAGATAATCGGTTGGATGAGCACATCACTGACGTTATCGGGATTGTGGCGCATTTTTAATAAGTTACGGTGGGTTAAAGTGAGAATATCACGTATAGTATGACGTTTTATTATATTTGTATTCATTATCTGAGCTCCTTAGTTTTTACCAACCGTCATTTTTAGGAAAACATCATCTAACGAAGGTGTCTCAAGTTTTAAATGACTAACTGTAATTTTAGCAATTTGTAATTGATTTAATATTACGATTATCGCTGGAAGAGCGTCGCCACCAAGTGGGCTGACTAATGTCTGTTCACTAACGCTGATTGGTTGTTTTAAAACGTCCTGAACAATCGCGCGTGCTTGAGGTAATTGAGCCAACTCTGTGACGGCTAAAGACAGTTGTAAGCCACCTAATTTTTGCTTTAATTCACTAGGTGTACCATTAGCGATAAGACGCCCGTGATCAATGAGCGCAATGTGATCGGCAAATTGGTCTGCTTCCTCTAAATATTGGGTGGTTAAAAAGACAGTTGATCCTTGGGCCACCAATGCTTGAATTACTTGCCACATTTGAATTCTTGTTCTAGGATCTAAACCGGTAGTCGGTTCATCCAAAAATAAAATCTTCGGACGACCCACTAAACTGACTGCTAAGTCTAAACGGCGTCGCATGCCACCGGAAAAAGTGGCCAACGCTTGATTAGCCGATTGCGTTAAATCAAAAGCCGTCAGTAACTCGTCTGCACGAATCTGGCTGGCTTGACTGCTAAGTCCGTTTAACCGTCCAAATAAACGGAGATTATCACGTGCACTTAAGTCTTGATCAATCGCTGCCGTTTGATTCGTCACGCTAAATTGTTGGCGTGCTTGGCGACTTTGGCTTAGTGTATTAAAGCCATTCAGCGTAATCTGCCCCTCATCAGGGCGTAATAAAGTCGTCATCATTTTTAAAAGGGTCGTTTTGCCAGCGCCATTTGGGCCTAAGAGGCCAAATATTTCGCCTTTTTTTACATTGAAAGAAATATCTTGAACGACTTTCTTTTGACCAAATTTTTTTTGAACATTTCTGACTTCAATGACATTATCCTCACGCATATTAGCGCCTCCTCATATTTAATCAGGTCACCTGATTAAATAACATAGTAAGGCCCCCTTACTAAAATGTCAAGGATTGCTATTTTCAAATTTTAGAATGGTGTATACTGGATGAAAGACAAAGGAGAAGATGACACATGACAAACAGCGTCAAAGCAGAATTAGTTGCTGGTAAATTAGCCGAATATGAACAACTCAGTAAAATCTATGATGATATCGTCAAACAAGCGCGGCCCCATCTGATTGTCGAAGGTCAGGGGAAAATCTTATTGGCACTAGCTGATGAAGATCACTTATCTCAACGAGAACTCGCCACGCGTTTAGGCATGTCACCACAATCTACCAGTGAATTTGTTGCGAAACTTGTTAAACGTGAATTGGTCACTTTGACCAAGTTACCGAGTGATCGGCGGGTTAATTTAGTAAATCTGACCGCTGCTGGTCGCCAGGAAATCGAATCCGCTAGTCGAGAAGTGCCACCATTTGTGAACGCACTTTCTGAAGCAGAACTAGATCAACTCGTACCGTTACTGACAAAAATCACAACAGCGATGTACGCTGATATCGACGCGTCTAATCCCACATTGGGCGTTAAATTCCATAAGTTATTGGCTAGTCGGTACTTAAATCAATTCAAAAAATAAATGGCAATCAAAAAAGCGAGACTCACTAATTTCTTAGTGAAGCTCGCTTTTTTAGTTGGATATACTATTAATCGAAGTCATAATCACTGTCGTTCATTGCTTCAACGTTACCCAGACGGTAACCATTCCCAACTTGTGAGAAGAAATCATGGTTCGCTGTTGATGTTGACATCCCGTTTAAGACAACTGGGTTCACATCTTCGGCTGTATCTGGGAAGAGGGCGCCTTGTCCTAAGTTCATTAGGGCCTTATTGGCGTTATAACGGAGGTAAGTTAAGACTTCTTCCGTCCAGCCAGTGCCATCGTAAACTTCATGAGTGTATTTTTCTTCATTGGCATAAAGATCGTAAAGTAAATCGTACATCCAGTTTTGAAGTTCTTCTTGTTCAGCTTTTGCTAATTCGTTAAAGCCGAGTTGGAATTTATAACCGATGTAAGTGCCATGAACAGATTCATCACGGATAATTAATTTAATGATTTCAGCAACGTTAGCCAATTTGTTGTTCCCTAAGTAATAGAGTGGCGTGTAGAAACCAGAATAGAAGAGGAATGTTTCTAAGAAAACACTGGCAATCTTTTGTTGGAGCGGTGAGCCATTCTGATAGATACTGTTAATCTTATTGGCTTTGTATTGCAGGTATTCGTTAGTATTTGTCCAGTCAAAAATTTCATCAATTTCATTAGGCGTATTTAACGTTGAAAAGATTGATGAATAACTCTTAGCATGCACTGATTCCATAAATTGGATGTTATTCAAAACAGCTTCTTCATGCGGTGTTCTGATATTGGCTTTTAAGCTCGCCATACCATCTTGTGATTGCAACGTATCAAGTAACGTTAAGCCGCCAAAAACATGACCCACAATCCATTTTTCATTGTCTGGTAAACTCCGCCAGTCATCTAAATCATTTGAAAGGGGGATGCGTGTATCTAACCAAAATTGTTCGGTTAGCTTTTCCCAAGTCGCTTTATCGATTTGATCTTCAACTTGATTCCAATTAATTGCATGATAATTTTCTGTCATCGTCTATGAACTCCTTTGAGGTATGTAGACCAGCTGAGGAACGGCTGGGGTTTAATTGGTAGCTTCTTCCGGTTAGCTACGTCTGTCAAATGACCAACAAGTTGGTCATTCACCAGACTAGGCTATACTCAGAAGTTAAGCGCTACAAACGCACTCTAGATTACGCAGCTTTCACATGCGTTTGCGCCGACTTCGTTTTCGTCGTCCGTATATGTGCGGATGTAGTAGATTGATTTAATGCCTTTATGATGCGCGTAGTTTCTGAGAATGTTAAGATCACGGGTCGTCATCTTATCTGTGCGACCGTCTTTCCAGTCATATAAGCCAGCCGGAATTGTTGAACGCATGAAGAGCGTCATACTCATCCCTTGATCAACGTGTTTTTGTGCAGCAGCGTAGATGTCGATTACTTTACGCATATCGATGTCATAGGCTGATTCATAAAAAGGCATCGTTTCATTTGATAGGCCTGGTGCTGGATAGTAAATTGTCCCAATTTTCTTTTCTTGGCGATCTTCAACGCGATTAACGATTGGTTGGAGACTAGCTGAAGTATCGTTAATATATGAAATTGAGCCATTAGGCGCAACAGCGAGTCTGTTTTGGTGATATAACCCATCTTGCATAATCGCTTCTTTCAAAGCGGCCCAGTCTGCTTGAGTCGGGATAAAGACACCGTCGAATAGTCCTTTGACTTTAGCCGTCTTAGGCGCCCATTCAGTATTCAGGTATTGATCAAAGTAACTACCATCAGCATACTTACTGTTTTCAAAGTTGTCAAAAGTAATCCCACGTTCTTTAGCAATCTTGTTTGAGGCAACTAATGTCCAGTAATTCAATAACATAAAGTAATTGCTTGTAAAGTCGATTGATTCTTCTGAACCGTACATCATTTGGTTCTTAGCGAAGTAGGTATGCAAGCCCATGCCGCCTAAGCCGATTGTGTGGGCTAATTGGTTACCATGTGCTACAGAAGGGACAACATCGATATCAGAATGATCAGTCACATAAGTTAATGAACGGACCATCGTTTCAATTGAATGGCCAAAATCAGGAGAGGTCATCATGTTCGGAATATTAGTTGAACCTAAGTTACAGCTAATATCAGTTCCTAAAACGTCATATTCTTGACGATTGTTAATTTGAGAAGGGGTTTGCACCTGCAAGACTTCAGAACAAAGGTTACTCATGATAATTTTACCGTCAATTGGGTTGGCTTTATTAGCCGTATCGATATTCACAATATAAGGGTAACCTGATTCTTGTTGGAGCTTGCTAATTTCATTTTCTAAATCACGGGCTTTAATTTTCGTCTTCTTAATCGCGTCGTTAGCCACTAAGTTGTCATATTCGGCCGTAATATCGATGTATGAGAAAGGTTGTCCGTATTCACGTTCAACACTATATGGGCTGAAGAGATACATATCAGCGTCTTCTTTGACTAATTCATAGTACTTATCTGGCACTGTTAAGCCGAGTGAGAGGGTCTTTAACCGATATTTTTCGTCAGCATTTTCTTTTTTAGCGCCCAAGAAAGCCACGACGTCTGGATGGAAAACGTTCAGATAAACAACACCAGCGCCTTGACGTTGCCCTAATTGGTTGGAATAAGAGAATGAATCCTCTAATAATTTCATAACAGGTAAGACACCACTTGCAGCACCGTCGATGCCTTTGATTGGATCACCAGCACCACGCAAGTTAGACAAGCTAATCCCGACGCCACCACCAATTCGTGATAATTGAAGGGCAGAGTTGATGGTCCGGCCAATTGAATTCATATCGTCGGTTGTTTGTAATAAGAAACATGACACTAATTCACCACGACGAGAACGCCCCGCATTTAAGAAGGTAGGCGTAGCTGGTTGGTAACGTTGATGGATCATTTCATCAGCAACACTCATTGCAAGGGCTTCGTCACCATCCGCAAAATAGAGCGCGTTGGTGAAGACCCGGTCTTTAAAGTCTTCTAAGTAAAAGCCGTTATCATTTGTTTTAAGAGCGTATTGCGCATAAAACTTATAAGCTGCCATGAAAGATTTAAAATGAAAGTCTTGATCGATTAAATATTGATTTAAGCGTTCCATAAAATCGATTGAGTAGGCCTTTAGAAAATCCGCTTCGTAATAGTTTTCAGCCACCATGTAATCTAAGCGATCTTGTAGTGATTTAAAAGTCACCATGTTGGGTTGCACATTTTGTTCTAAAAAGGCTTCTAGTGCTTCTTGATCCTTTTGAAGGGGGATTTGACCGTTAACCGGAATATTGATTTTGTTATTCAATTCATAATAAGTTACGTTTTCAGTTTTAATCTCTTTTAAAGACATTAGCGCACCACTTTCTTAAAAAATTAATAAAATGCCCGATTTTGGGTGTAAAAAAAGTGAAGACCAACTCTTCAAGGAGTTGGTCCCACTCGTAGATGCCTATTTTAAGGACAGCACTTAAACTTAAAAGGCCAATTTTTGTAATTCGGCTGGTCTAAAACCGGAGAAACTTTCAACACCGTCAGCTTCAAGCACAGGAACAGCTTGGAACCCTTTTTCTTTTAAGTAATCAATATATTGGGGTTCATCGTTAATATTATGTTCGCTAAAAGTGATGTTGTGTGTTTCTAAAAAATGCTTTGTCATACGGCATTGGGGACAGCCGTTCTTCGTATATAGTGTAATGTTAGCCATTGTGATTAACTCCTTGTGGAACTTAATTAGTAATTTTAGTATACCGTTTAAAAAAGAATCATGCAATGTTTAAATACCAGATATGGTAGTCAAAAGTAAAACAGCCACTAATTATAGTGGCTGTTCGCGAATGATTCTAAATTCGACTTGTGTAGTGTTCCTATTTTAAAGTTACCATTATCCAGGATAATGTCAATCCCCAATTCGATTGTAAACAATTTGAAACCGACACCGTTTCAGCCGTAGCAACGTTCCTAAAAAATATTAAAATTTCTGACCCACCCTTGAAAAATCGGAGGACATTTTTTTACCGAACGATTTATAAAATTGGCGATAGGAGTCGTGAAAATTTTTGTTTGAAGCGTAACCACGCAGATTGTTGAGCAATCATCTCATCTGTTAATAATACCGCGTTTTTGATATCTTCTAAATAAATCTGCTCGAGTTGCCGTGCTAATTTCGGATCATAAATAAAAGCATTGGCTTCAAAATTCAATTTGAAACTACGAATATCCATATTAGCCGAACCAATCGTACTAATATGACCGTCCATAACCACTGTTTTGGCGTGTAAGAAGCCATCTTGATAAGCGTAAATCTTAACACCGGCTTCATGCAATAACTGACTATAATACTGTGTGGCCCGATAAATGAAAGGATGATCCGGCATGCTAGGGGTCATGATCCGCACATCGACACCAGACATTGCTGCTGTCGTGAGCGCATCGATAATACTATCGTCGGGTACCAAATAAGGGGTTTGAATCCATAATTTTTTCTTAGCTGAACTGATCATCTTCAAATAACCCAACTTGATTTGTTCGTCTAATTTATCAGGCCCGCTCGAAACAATTTGCATCGCTGCCGTGCCGCGGTTGGCTTCCGCTGCAATCGGGAAGTGGCTTTCAGAATAAGTTAAACGAATTGCTTCTTCAACACTGGCATTCCAATCCATCAAAAAGCGTACTTGAAGCGCCAAAACCGCATTCCCGGTAATGCGCATGTGTGTATCACGCCAATTACCGAACTTAGCACTACGGCCGAGATATTGATCACCAACGTTAAAACCGCCGATATACCCAATTGTGCCATCTAAAACGACGATTTTACGGTGATCTCTAAAATTCAAACGAAAATCCGTGATTGAATGTTTCGAACTAAAGAAGGTCCGGGCATGTCCGCCGGCTTCTTCAAGTGGCCGCCACCATTTTTGGGTGGCCCCTTGAGAACCCCAAGCATCGTATAAGACGTTTACTGCGACACCTTCCTGGGCTTTTTGAACCAATAGTGCTTGTAGTTCATTACCGATTTGATCATTGTAAATGGTGTAGTACTCAATATGAATACTCTTAGTCGCTTTTTTAATATCGGCGAACAAGGCAGCGAATTTTTCGGTCCCGTCAGTATATAACGTTACGTGATTATCCTTTAAAACCGGTGCGTTATTAATGTTTAAGAAAAGATTGACCATTTCAGTCGCTTCACTGGACAACACCTTTTTAGGTAATAATTCATTACGCCGATTTTCTTGACGTTGAATATCAACTAAGGCCAAAACCCCATCGTTGATTTGTGACTGACTTTGGAAAATCTTTTTCCGGGATAACCCACGCCCTGTGAAAAGGTACAAAATAAAGCCGACGACAGGCAGTAAGATTAAAACTAGTAGCCACGCCCAAGTCGCCGCAATATCGCGCGGTTGTCGTAAGACCGTGATGACCGCAAAGAGGCCGTTAATTAAAATAATTGCGGAAATAATCTCCGTTAGTAGTATCATATGCAACCAATCCTTCCAGAAACTAATTAAGTGTGTTTATAAACAGTCTACTAAAACGCATTCCGAAACACCATGTTTTTAATAACTATTTTTTTAAGCCTTGTTGTGCGAGGTGGTGTGCCCCTTTATTTTGCCGATCAGGCAACCACTGATGTAGCACGAGGGAATAGGGCTGTTCTAAGGCGATAATCTGATCAACATATTGCTGGTAATGTTTCGCATATTGTTTTTCGAGGCTTTGACAGACAATTTTACTATCAACATTAATTTGAAGCATCGACTCGGTCAAACCAAGCGTAGTAATTTTTTCTAAGCCCAATTGAACCGCCATAAACTCGGCAACATGATTATCCACCGGCGGTAAGGGAATGCTAAATTGATATTGCTGCTTAGCGGTCACAATCAGTATCCCAGCAGCACTGGGGCCAGGATTGCCAAGCGTGGCTGCATCTGTATAAAGTTTAATCATTCGTAAAGTTTCCACCTTTCCACTGACAGAGACCCCTGGTTAATGGTAATATGGACTGCATAAGGAGTGTTTCTATTGCAAACTAACAAACGCCTATTTTACCAGCCAAACTACGCCTATTGCGTTACAATTTGGTCTTGGATTGGATTTATTTATACGCTAGCTTTAATTCTGCAACTTGAACTCATTAATCTTAATTGGCAATCGATTACGGTGGGGATCATCGCGGTTATTTTAACCATTATTAATCTATTCGGTCATCGTCTCGACATCACTGCACAGACGCTAACGCTTAAACGACCATTATTTAAATATAACCGAACAATTCAATTGGCACAAACGACAGCCGTGATTGTTCAAAAATACGGCTTATTAATTAAGACAACTGAGCTTGACTATCAACCAGAGCAATTATTATTATCGGCGAAAGTTAAAGAACAACTAATTACCACATTAGAAGCAAATAATTGGCCAGTTCAAAATGAACAGTAAAAAAATAGAGGACTCGCGCAAAACGCAAAATCGTTTTGGCACGGGTCCTCTTTTTAAATGTCGTTAAGCTTCAATTTTTTGGACGTTGGCCGCTTGTAAGCCGCGGGCGCCTTCTTTGACCTCGAATAAGACTTGATCATCTTTGTCTAGTGTCTTATAGCCGTCAATTTGGATTGCGGTAAAGTGGACGAAAATTTCCTCATCATCTCGGTAATTGATGAAGCCATAACCTTTAGCATTGCTAAACCATTTCACGATTCCTCGTTCCATCACAATCCCTCCTCTAAAGAGTGGTGCGTCAACACACCATTGTCATTATGCCAATTAAGTTGTAGCCCTTAACTGGTCACATTTATATCTTACCACTTTAGTAGGAACGTGTCGAAGATAAAATTTATCAGATTACTATCTGCCAATTCCGTACGAAATCGGCTATACTAGGTACTATCATAAACAAAAGGAGCTGGTCGTTATGTCAGATATTCAAATCGCACAAGCAAATGAAGCTACGGAAATGAAGCCCATCACGGCAATTGCCGAACAAATCGGGTTACAGGTCACCGATATTGAACAATATGGCCCTTACAAAGCAAAACTTAACTTTCAAGCCATCAATCGGTTAAAAGAAAAAGAAGATGGCAAACTCATTTTAGTCACTTCGATTAATCCGACACCAGCCGGAGAAGGTAAGTCAACCGTTACTGTTGGCCTAGGGGATGCTTTACGCCAACTTGACCAATCAGCAGTCATTGCCTTACGTGAACCTTCATTAGGCCCTGTCATGGGGATGAAAGGGGGCGCGACTGGTGGTGGTTACGCCCAAGTTGTGCCAATGGCTGACATTAATTTACATTTTACAGGCGATATGCACGCCTTAACTGCCGCTGTAAATACCCTAGCAGCCTTAATTGATAATCATCTACAACAAGGGAACGTTTTAAATATCGATCCTAGACGGATTATCTGGAAACGCGCACTTGATATTAACGATCGTGCCTTGCGCCAAGTTGTGATTGGTTTAGGTGGACCAGTACAAGGGATGCCAAGACAAGATGGCTTTGATATTACCGTTGCCAGTGAATTAATGGCGATTCTTTGTTTAGCAACCGACATTACCGATCTCAAAAACCGGATTAGTAAAATCGTGATTGGCTATAACTATGATCGCGAACCTGTGACTGTTGGCGACTTAGAAGTCACCGGGGCCATCGCCATGTTATTAAAAGACGCACTCAAACCGAATATGGTCCAAACCTTAGAACACACACCAGCACTCGTGCATGGTGGCCCATTTGCCAATATTGCCCACGGCTGTAATAGTATCCTAGCGACTCAAACAGCCTTGAAATTAGGCGATATCGCCATTACCGAAGCTGGTTTTGGTGCTGATTTAGGCGCTGAAAAATTCCTCGATATCAAGGTACCACAATTAGGTAAAACACCAGATACCATCGTGATTGTAGCGACCATCCGTGCCTTGAAGTATAACGGTGGGGTAGCCTTGGCCGATTTAACCACTGAAAACTTAGATGCCTTGAAAGCTGGTTTCAGTAATCTAGCCAAACATATTGCGAATATGCAACGCTACGGCGTCCCCGTTGTCGTGTCAGTTAATGAATTTACAAGCGATACGGCTGCCGAAGTCCAATTGCTACAAGATCTTTGTCAAGCAATGAATGTCACTGCGGTCCCAACTAGTGTCTGGGCCAATGGTGGTCAAGGCGGGATTGAACTAGCCAAAGCAGTCTTAGAAGCCTTACAACAACCTAAGGCCTTCAAACCATTATATGATCCACAAGCTGACATCAAATCTAAGTTAACAACCGTTGTAACCGAAATTTACGGTGGCCGCGACGTCGTGTTCGAAGGCAAAGCGATCAATCAACTAAAACAAATTGAAAAAAATGGTTGGGCTCACTTACCGGTCTGCATCGCCAAAACACAATATTCATTATCAGATGATCCTAAAGCACTCGGTGCGCCAAGCGACTTTACAATCCACGTCCGTGAATTGATTCCAAAGCTCGGGGCCGGTTTTATCGTCGCAATGACTGGCGCCGTCTTAACGATGCCCGGATTACCTAAGAAACCAGCCGCACTCAATATGGATGTTACTGCAGACGGCCAAATTAGTGGCTTATTCTAACGAGACTGCGCCTAAATTGTACAATCCTGCACCCCACCACGAAAACTGATTGACAAGCGTGCTCTTTTTAAGGACAATGTTAATCAGTATGAATAGGAGGCAACCATGCTACTTTATATTATTTTAGGCCTATTAATCTTGGTGGGTGATCAACTCTTAAAAGGGTGGATTGTCGCCAATGTTAGCTATGGCGCGTTGCACACTGTGATTCCCAACATTCTCGGCCTTACTTACGTCCAAAATGACGGCGCTGCTTGGAGTATGTTGGCTGGTCAGCAATGGTTCTTCTATATTGTTACCATCATCGCAGTAGGTGTTATTGGCTATTTATTTTATACCTCTGAACGATCTGAAAAACTATATCGCATCGGCTTGACGTTAATGTTAGCCGGCGCGTTAGGGAATTTCATAGATCGTTTACATTTAAAATACGTGGTCGATATGTTCCAATTAGAATTTATTAATTTTCCCATCTTTAATGTTGCAGATACCGCCCTCACTTGTGGTGTCATCTGCGTCTTTATTGCCATCTTGTTGAAAGAGAAAGTGACTCATGACTGAAAAAAAAGAATTTACAATTACAACCGAAACCGGCCGGATTGATAAGGTATTAAGCCAATTATTACCTGATTATTCGCGTTCCCAAATCCAACAATGGTTAAAAAAGGACCTCGTTGAAATCAACGGGCAAACTTCTAAAGGTAACCATAAAGTGGTCGCTGACGAAAAGATTAGCGTCACGATTCCGAATCCCGTCTCACTCGATTTAGTACCAGAAGATATTCCTTTAGACATTGTCTATGAAGATGACCAAGTCCTTGTGGTCAATAAGCCACAAGGGATGGTTGTGCATCCTTCACCAGGCCATCCTAATGGGACTTTGGTGAATGCTTTATTAGCACATACACCACTTTCTGAAATCAACGGTGTTTTCCGCCCAGGAATCGTACATCGAATTGATAAGGATACTTCCGGTTTATTGATGGTCGCTAAGACTAACGAAGCCCACGAATCATTATCAGAACAATTAAAGGCTAAGTCTAATCTCCGTGAATACCTCGCATTAGTGCATGGTAATATCGAAGAAGACGAAGGCACAATCGATGCACCAATTGGCCGTTCAAAACTGGATCGGATGAAACAAGCAATTGTCCCAGACGGTCGTCCAGCGGTTACTCATTTTGAAGTTGTCGAACGCTTCACAGATTATACTTTAATTCGTTGTCGCTTAGAAACTGGCCGGACACATCAAATCCGTGTGCATCTTGCTTATATTAACCGTCCAGTAGCCGGTGACCCAACTTATGGTCCTCGGAAGACATTGCCTGGTAAAGGGCAATTCTTACATGCTGCTGTTTTAGGCTTTAAGCACCCAACAACCGGTGAAAACATGCGTTTTGAAGCGCCATTACCAGCCATTTTTGAAAAAACGTTGCAGGAATTACGCGAAAACAATTGACAAACCGCGATTTATCAACTATGATTATCACAACTTAATAGAAACCTTTAATTTCAGTCCCGTGAGGCTGAGAAGGCACGGTGAATTAATCCATTAGATTAGGACTCTAGGACTAGTCTCAAACTGTAACCTCTCAACCAATATCGGTTGAGAGGTTTTTTGTTGGAAGGAGTGTCATGAACATGGTGAAAGAAGTCGTAGATAGCACAACAATGAAACGTGTTTTTACACGGATTACTTACGAGATTATCGAACAAAATAAGGGGATTTCAGACCTTGTCTTTGTCGGCATCAAAACACGGGGCGTTTTTATCGCTGAACGCATCGCTAAACGTTTAGAACAACTCGAAGGCGTTACGGTACCAGTGGGGACACTTGATATTACACTCTACCGTGATGATCAACATGATTTAAATAGTCATAATGAACCCCAACTAAATGGTAATGACATCCCTGTCGATATTACGGACAAACACGTTATCCTCATCGATGATGTCTTATATACTGGCCGGACAATTCGGGCCGCGCTTGATGCCTTAATGGATCTTGGTCGCCCTAAAAAAATCTCACTCGCTGTTTTAGTCGATCGTGGTCACCGCGAACTACCAATTCGACCTGATTTCGTTGGTAAAAACATTCCAACTGCTCTTAACGAACAAATTAAAGTCGCTATGCAAGAAATTGACGAACATGATGGCATTACCATTGAAAAATTGAATTAAAGCTAGAACCGTTTAATTGTCTCCAGAGAGAGCAAAAGGGTTTGCCCGCATAATTGGCGAAGACTGACTAGCATCAGTTCGCCCACTATGCGTCCAAAGGACATACCCGCAGAGTAGGGATGTCCTTTTTTTATCGCCATTATCGCTTAATGATTAATTATCGGAGGTCTTCATATGACAAAATCAACTTACCGCAATCCCGATGCGGTGTTAGACGTAAACGAGCGTCCAACAACCGGGAAATGGATTGGCTTATCCATCCAGCACATGTTCGCCATGTTTGGGTCAACCGTCTTAGTGCCCATCTTGGTCGGCTTAAACCCCGGTATCGCACTCTTTAGTTCCGGGGTCGGCACCCTGATGTACTTACTAATTACTAAAGGAAAGATTCCAGCTTACATGGGCTCGAGTTTCTCATTCATCGTCCCAATGCTCGCTTTAATGAAAACAACTGGTTATCCCGGGATTGCGCAAGGGACAATGGCCGTCGGTGCGGTTTACCTCATCGTTTCTGTCTTAGTAAGTTTAATTGGTTCCGGCTGGATCGACAAAGCCTTGCCACCGATTGTTGTCGGCCCGATTGTCATGGTCATCGGCCTCTCATTAGCCGGTACAGCCGCTAAACAAGCGACAATCAATGCCGCTGGTAACTATGACTTGAAATTCTTCGCAGTCGCTATCTTAACCTTACTAATCACAATCGCCTTTAACATGTATCTTAAAGGCTTCATGAGTTTGATTCCGGTCTTACTCGGGATTGTCTCAGGTTACATCATCGCCGTCTTGTTCGGCATCGTTGATTTCCAACCGGTCTTAAACGCTCCTTGGTTCAAGGTACCGGATTTCCAAGTGCCATTTGTCACCTATAAGCCTGGTCTTTACTGGGGCGCAATCCTCAGTATGGCACCGATTGCGTTTGTCACAATGACGGAACACATGGGCCACATCATGGTCTTAAATAAATTAACGAAACGCAACTTCTTCAAAAATCCTGGTCTTCACCGGACTTTAGCAGGGGACGGAACAGCTTCAATCATCGCCGCTTTTGTTGGGGGGCCTCCTGTCACCAGTTATGGTGAAAACATCGGTGTCTTGGCCATTACTAAAGTTCACAGTGTTTGGGTATTAGGCGGCGCCGCATTTTTTGCCATCATCTTCGGTTTCATCGGTAAACTGAGCGCACTCATCCAAAGCATCCCGGCACCTGTTATCGGCGGGATTAGCTTCTTACTCTTCGGCGTTATCGCCTCAAGTGGGCTCCGGGTCTTAATCGACAACCAAGTCGATTTCGATAAAAAACGGAACTTAATGATTGGCTCATCAATCTTAGTGATTGGGATTGGGAATGCCTACTTACAACTTGGTCAATATCAATTCTCAGGCTTAGCGATTGCAACGGTCTTAGGCATCGCAATGAACCTGATCTTACCACAAAAATCAAAGAGTGAAATCGAATTGGAGGCACAACAAAATGACTAATCAAACGGTGATTGTATCTGTTGAACAACTAACAAATTCATCTGTTTTAAATTTAATTGAACGGGCGGAAGCCTTTAAACAAGGTGCGACTTGCGAATTAACGCGTCCCGTATACGCGATGAACCTCTTTTTTGAAAATAGCACTCGAACCAAAACGAGTTTTGAAATGGCCGAACGCAAGCTCGGATTATCAGTAATGTCTTTTGAAGCCGAAACCAGTTCAGTTTCAAAAGGAGAGACACTCAGCGATACCCTTAAGACGGTCCAAGCAATCGGCGTCGATTTTGTCGCTGTTCGTCATCCACAAAACAACTACTACGACGATTTACTCGCCGATCCAGCCTTTCACTTAGCCTTGGCTAACGGTGGGGATGGCAGTGGTCAACATCCATCACAATGTCTACTCGATATGATGACCATTCATGAAGAGTTCGGGCACTTCGACGGTTTGAAAGTCGTTATCTGCGGTGATTTACGCCACTCACGAGTTGCTAAATCTAACATGCAACTTTTAAAACGACTGGGTGCACAACTCTACTTCGCCGGTCCTGAAGAATGGTTTACGGCTGAATTCAACGATTACGGTCAACACGTCACCCTCGATAGTATCTTAGATCAAGTCGATGTGGTCATGTTACTCAGAATTCAACACGAACGCTTTGATTCAGCCGAAACAATGACCGACGAAGCCTTCCACGTTAAATACGGCCTAACAGCACAAAGGGCCGCCCAATTAAAAGCAAGTACTATCTGGTTACACCCAGCACCAGTTAACCGCGACGTTGAAATCGCCGATGAATTAGTCGAAGCACCCCAATCACGAATTTTTAAGCAGATGCATAACGGGGTCTTCATGCGCATGGCAATGATTGAATACTTATTAAAACAAAAAAATCTCATTAAAGATTAGGGGTCTGCAGTATGTATCGACTTATCCAAAATGGTCAACTATTAATTGACGATCAACTCGTCAAAAGAGACATCGCGATTGATGAAAAAGGACGGATCACTGCGATTGAAGCACAAATTACACCAACTGACGAGCCAGCTGAAACCATTTTTGATGCACAAGGCGCACTTGTAAGTGCCGGATTAATTGATGGACATGTTCATTTCAGAGATCCAGGTTTCACCGATAAAGAAACCCTCCAAACAGGCAGTCGGGCTGCGGCCCACGGGGGTTATACGAGTGTCATTGCAATGCCGAACCTCAACCCAGTGCCTGACAATCTACCCGATTTCAAAACATTAGTTGCTCGTAACCAAACGGAAACAAGCGTCCATACGTATCAATTTGCACCAATCACCGGCGATTTAGTCAATAACGACCTAGTTGATATGCCGGCTTTCAAAGCAGCAGGCGCCGCCGGTTTTACCAATGACGGTCACGGTGTGCAAGATGCTCAAACAATGTACCTCGCCATGCAACAAGCAGCAGCAATTGATGCGCCAATCGTCGCGCACGTTGAAGACATCTCATTAGTCAACGGAGGTGTCATTCACGACGGTGCCGCGGCTAAACGGTTAAACGTTCCTGGCATTCCTAGCGTGAGCGAATCCGCCCAAGTCGCACGCGACATCGAACTCGCTCGTGCAACCGGCGTTCACTACCATATCTGCCACATTTCAACTAAAGAAACAGTGGCGCTTGTCCGCCGTGCTAAAGCAGATGGTGTTAATATCACCTGCGAAGTCACACCACATCATCTTTTACTCGACGATCGTTCAATCATTAGTGACGATGCCATGTTAAAAATGAATCCCCCCCTCAGAACGTTAGCAGATCGTCAAAGCCTCTGGGCAGGTCTGATGGACGGTACAATCGACGTGATTGCGACTGATCACGCACCACATACCGCGGCTGAGAAAAGTCAGTCGTTATTACAAGCACCATTTGGTATAGTAGGGAGTGAAACAGCCTTCAGTTTACTCTATACACACCTGGTCGTTAATGGGCCCTTTAGCTTAGCCCAATTATTAGCTAAAATGACGACCGTTCCGGCACAGGTTTTCAATCTACCAGCAGCCGGTCAACTACGCGTTGGCGACCAAGCCGATATCGCTGTTTTTAACCTGACACAACCCACTACTATTCAAGCAACCGACTTTCAATCTAAGGGTCACAACACGCCATTCATCGGTGAAACGGTACTTGGCGGTACAGAATTGACCTTAGTTGCCGGTCAAGTTGCTTATCAAAGGAGTAAATAGCTTATGAAACGTTATCTCATCTTAGAAGACGGCACCGTCTTTAGCGGTTTTGGCTTCGGTGCACCTACAATCTCAACCGGTGAAATTGTCTTTAATACCGGTATGAGTGGTTATCAAGAAACCATTACGGATCAATCCTACAACGGCCAAATTATTGCTTTTACATACCCATTAATCGGCAATTACGGTGTTAACCGCGATGATTTTGAATCAATCAAACCTACTTGTAAAGGGGTGGTCGTTCATGAAGTCCCACGCTTAGCTAATAACTGGCGGATGAACATGAGCCTTGACGACTTCTTAAAACAAAAGAAAATTCCCGGTATTTGGGGCATTGATACCCGCGCCTTAACGCGTCGCTTACGAGATAAAGGTACTATGAAGGCCAGCATCGTGGATGCCGCTGACGATCATGCCTTTGATCAATTAAAAGCCTTGGTATTACCTAAAAATCAAGTTCAACAAGTATCAACAGCTAAACCATATCCTAGTCCTGCGACCGGTCGCAATATCGTGGTTATCGACTTCGGATTGAAGCACAGTATTTTACGCGAATTATCAAAACGCAACTGTAATTTAACCGTCCTACCTTATAACGCCACCGCTGAAGAGATTCTCAACCTCGATCCAGACGGCGTCATGTTAACCAATGGCCCTGGGGATCCAGAAGATGTTCCAGAAGCAATCGAAATGATTCGGGGTATTCAAGGCAAGCTACCAATCTTTGGGATTTGTCTTGGCCACCAATTATTCGCACTCGCTAACGGTGCTAAAACATACAAAATGAAGTTTGGTCACCGCGGTTTTAACCATCCCGTTCGCGAAATTGCCACTAACCGGATTGATTTCACGTCACAAAATCACGGTTTCGCCGTTGACGCAGACTCAATCGACCCACAACAACTATTAGTGACCCACGTTGAAATTAACGACCACACTGTTGAAGGACTCCGTCATCGTCAGTACCCAGCATTTTCCGTTCAGTTCCATCCAGACGCAGCACCTGGTCCACACGATGCTGTCCACCTATTTGATGAATTCATCGACATGATTGATGATTTTAATCGCCGCCAAAAATAGAAAAAGGGGATTTAGTGATGCCAAAAAGAACCGATATTCGTAAAATTTTAGTCATTGGCTCCGGTCCAATCGTGATTGGTCAAGCTGCCGAATTTGATTACTCAGGAACCCAAGCCTGTCTTGCACTTAAAGAAGAAGGGTACCAAGTGGTGCTCATCAACTCAAACCCTGCGACGATTATGACTGATAAAACAGTTGCTGACACGGTTTATATCGAACCAATCACACTTGATTTTGTGACACAAATTTTAAGAAAAGAACTGCCAGATGCGATTTTACCAACACTTGGGGGTCAAACCGGCTTAAACATGGCCTTAGAACTCGCTAATTGTGGGATTCTTGCTGAACTCGATATTGAATTACTCGGGACAAAATTAAGTGCCATCGATCAAGCTGAAGATCGGGAGTTATTCAAGAACTTGATGAACCAACTCAATGAACCGATCCCTGAATCAGCCATTGCGCACTCATTAGCTGATGCACAGGAATTTGTAAAACAAAATGGCTTCCCCGTAATTATTCGCCCGGCCTTCACACTTGGTGGGACAGGCGGTGGAATTGCCGAAAATGCGGGCCAACTCAAAACAATCGTCAAAAACGGGATTGCATTATCCCCAGTTGGTCAAGTCCTTGTCGAACAGAGTATTGCGGGTTACAAAGAAATCGAATTTGAAGTGATGCGTGATCGCAACGACAACGCCTTAGTCGTCTGCAACATGGAAAACTTCGATCCAGTCGGTATCCATACCGGTGATTCAATCGTCTTTGCCCCAGTTCAAACATTAAGTGACCGCGAAGTACAAATGCTTCGGGATGCTTCATTAAAAATTATCCGGGCCTTGAAGATTGAGGGGGGCTGTAACGTTCAATTAGCCCTCGATCCTAACAGCGAGCGCTACTTCATCATTGAAGTTAATCCTCGGGTGAGTCGTTCATCAGCTTTAGCCTCAAAAGCAACAGGTTATCCAATCGCTAAGATGGCCGCTAAAATTGCGGTTGGTCTAACGCTCGACGAAATCTATAACCCAATTACCGGGACCACTTACGCGCAATTCGAACCAATGTTGGATTACGTTGTTGCCAAGATTCCCCGCTGGCCTTTTGATAAGTTTAATAAGGGTGATCGTCAATTAGGCACACAGATGAAAGCCACTGGTGAAGTCATGGCGATTGGCCGGAACATCGAAGAATCACTCCTAAAAGCCGTTCGCTCACTTGAAATCGGCACAGCCCACCTTGAATTAGACGGTTTAACCAGCGTCAGCGACAACAATCTGGTCCAACGGATTATTCATCCGCAAGATGACCGCCTTTTCTACCTCGCAGAAGCATTACGTCGCGGGTATCTCATTCAGGAATTAGCTGAATTAACGAAGATCGATTTATTCTTCTTAGATAAAATCAGTCACATCGTTGAACTAGAAGAACAACTCCGTAGTCAAAAAGGCGACGTCGAATTACTCGAAATTGTTAAGAAAAACGGCTTTTCAGACGAAAAGATTGCCAAAACATGGCAAATCACGCCAATCCAAGTGCGCCAAATGCGCCAAGAAAGTGGTATTCAACCCGTCTATAAGATGGTCGATACTTGTGCCGCCGAGTTTGAATCACAAACCCCTTATTACTACGCAACCTACGAACAAGAAAATGAAAGTTTAGTTTCCGCTAAACCATCAATCTTAGTTATCGGTTCCGGCCCCATTCGAATCGGTCAAGGGGTTGAATTCGATTACGCAACCGTCCACTGTGTACAAGCCATTCAAAAGGCCGGTTACGAAGCAATCATCATGAATAGTAATCCAGAAACTGTTTCTACCGATTTTTCAATCTCCGACAAGCTTTACTTTGAACCATTAACACTCGAAGATGTTTTAAACGTCGTTGAACTAGAAAAACCAGAAGGCGTTATCGTTCAATTCGGGGGTCAAACAGCGATTAACTTGGCCGCACCACTTGAAGAAAACGGCGTTAAGATCTTAGGGACGAGCGTTGCCAACTTAGACCGCGCTGAAGATCGTGATTTATTCGACCAATTAATTCAAGAATTGAATATTCCCCAACCAGTCGGGAAAACAGCAACCAACGCACCTGATGCGTTAACGATTGCAACAGAGATTGGTTATCCCGTCTTAATTCGGCCTAGTTTCGTCTTAGGTGGCCGGGCAATGGAAATTGTGCATACGCCAGAAGACTTAACTCACTATATGCAAGAAGCCGTTAAGGTCTCAGACGAACACCCAGTCTTAATCGATCGTTACTTAATGGGTAAAGAATGTGAAGTCGATGCTATCTGTGACGGTCAAGAGGTCTTAATTCCAGGTATCATGGAACATATCGAACGGGCCGGTGTCCATTCAGGCGATTCAATGGCCGTTTATCCACCACAAAACCTCACAGAAGATCAAAAAGCAGCAATTATCGACTACACCACTAAACTTTGTCTTGCACTCGATTGTCATGGTTTGTTGAACATCCAATTCATCATTCAAAATGACGAAGTTTACGTCATCGAAGTCAATCCGCGTGCTAGCCGGACAGTGCCATTCTTAAGTAAAGTTACTCAAATTCCAATGGCACAACTCGCAACCCAATTAATTTTAGGCAGCACCTTAGCTGAATTGAAGAGTCCAACAGGGTTGTTACCAGCAGGCCCACTCATCCACGTGAAAGCACCAGTCTTCTCATTCTCAAAACTAACCCGTGTTGATAGTCTCTTAGGGCCTGAAATGAAATCAACCGGTGAAGTGATGGGGACAGATGTCACGATGCAAAAAGCACTTTATAAAGCCTTTGAAGCTAGTGGCATGCATCTGCCAAGTCACGGCAACGTCTTAATGACAGTCACGAACCAAGATAAGGCCCAAGCACTTGCTTTGGCGAAACGCTTTAGAGAAGTTGGTTACCAAATCATCGCGACCCCGGGAACAACACAACAATTTAAAGCGGCGGGCATTCCAGTTCAACAAGTTGACAAGATCAACGCCACTTCAGGCGACTTACTCGACAAGATTAAAGCCGGCCATATCCAACTGGTCATCAATACAACTGGTTTAAACGAAGCCCCCCAAGTGGCTAAAGATAGTATTGTCATTCGCCAAACCGCTATTGAACACGGCATTCCATTATTAACATCTCTCGATACAACGGATGCCATCTTAACGGTCCTAGAATCACAATCACTCCTCACAAAACCACTCTAAAAGAAGTGCGTTCAAACTGATTATATTCTGAGCATTATTAAAGCGCCAAGGACCGCCTTGGTCTCTTGGCGCTTTTATTACATAAAATTCAAAGGAGTCACGCTTATGTTGCCACTAGAATGGCTGTTAACGATTCAAGACCAAACTGAAATTGCGCCTGGTATTTTCGAACTCCGTTTATCAGGTGACTTAGCCCAAGAAAAGGTGCAACCCGGACAATTCGTCGATGTTAAAATTCCTAGCGATGCGCTCCTGTTGAGACGCCCATTTGGGATTGCCAATGTCGATGCCGCACATAACACCATTACCTTACTTTATCGGACGGTTGGCGAAGGGACCCAAATTCTCAGTGAGTGTTCACAGGGAACTGAATTATCCGTCTTAGGCCCATTAGGCGGACACGGCTATCCAATTGATCAACTTAAGCCTCAGCAAAAAGCTTTAATCATCGGTGGGGGAACCGGCATTCCACCGTTACACGAATTATCCAGACAATTAGTCGCTAAAGGCGTTCAAGTCCAACACGTTTTTGGCTTTGCTAATCAAGAGGCCATCTTTTATCAAGCGGAGTTTGAAAAACTAGGGCCAACCGCCTATGCAACTAATGATGGCTCTTACGGTTACAAAGGTCACGTCGGCTTATTACTCGACGCGCAATTTGCAGATGCCGCCACAACCTACGACGCAATCTATGCCTGTGGGCCTAAAGGCTTGTTAATGGCTGTCGATAATCGCTTCAGTGCACATCCAAACGCTTATATCTCATTAGAAGAACGGATGGCCTGCGGAATTGGTGCTTGTTACGCCTGCGTCACGAAACTAAAAGTCGACCCAACAATCCAGCTAAAAATCTGCGATGACGGACCAGTCTTTAAAACAAACGAGGTGTTAATCTAATGACTAGCGATTTACACGTGTCTTTACCCGGCTTAGAACTGAAGAACCCCATTATGCCAGCATCAGGCTGTTTTGGCTTTGGCCAAGAGTACGGCCGGTATTACGATCTTAATTTACTCGGCGCAATTATCATTAAAGCCGCGACAAAAGAACCCCGCTTAGGGAATGCCACGCCAAGAGTTGCCGAGACACCCAGTGGGATGTTAAACGCAATCGGTTTGCAAAACCCAGGGATTGAAGCCATTATGACTGAAAAGCTACCTTGGTTGGCAGAACGTTACCCAGACCTACCAATTATCGCCAACGTTGCGGGAAATACCGAAGCAGACTATGTCGCTGTCTGTGAACGAATTAGCCAAGCACCGAACGTTCATGCGATTGAATTAAACATCTCTTGCCCCAATGTCGCACACGGCGGCTTAGAGTTCGGAACTTCACCAGAGGCCGCCGCGACTTTAACGAAAGCCTGTGTTGCAGTTAGCCAGGTCCCCGTCTACGTCAAACTCTCACCAAACGTCACCGACATTCGACCGATAGCTAAGGCAGTCGAAGCAGCGGGGGCAGCTGGCTTCTCACTAATCAATACCTTAGTTGGGATGCGTATTGATCCAAAGACCCGGCAACCAATCCTCGCTAATCAAACTGGAGGCCTCTCAGGCCCAGCCATCAAGCCAGTCGCAATCCGCCTAGTTCATCAAGTGCGTTCGATTTCCAACCTCCCGATTATTGGGATGGGCGGAATCGCAACAGCGGGGGATGCACTCGAACTGATGGCAGCTGGTGCTAACGCGATTGCTGTTGGCACGGCTAATTTCAGTGAACCATTTGCTTGTCCCAATATCATCAAGGCGCTCCCTGATGAACTTGCTAAGTACGATTTACATGACTTTAAAACATTCGCCGTTAACCAGGAGGTTCTATAATTAATGACAAATCCCGTAATTATCGCGCTAGACTTTCCCAATTGGCAAAAAACAGACCAATTTCTACAACAATTTCCCAAAGACGAAGCACTATTCGTAAAAATCGGCATGGAACTTTTTTATCAAGAAGGGCCGCAGCTCATTAAAACGCTCAAAGCACGCGGCTATCGGATCTTCCTCGATTTAAAGCTTTACGATATTCCAAATACAGTTCAAAGTGCAATGACGGTTATCGGTCAATTAGGCGTCGATTACACGACGATACACGCAGCTGGTGGGCAAACAATGCTGCAAGCCGGTGCCGCTGGCTTAAAAGCGGGCGCTAAACAAGCCAACGTCAAACCCGCCAAGTTATTAGCCATCACGCAATTAACGTCAACCAATGAGGCTCAAATGCAACAGGAACAACTCGTTTCTGTCAGCCTGCCTGAATCGGTGGCACATTACGCACAACTCGCGCAACAATCCGACTGTGACGGGGTAATCTGTTCTGCACAAGAGATTACCACCATCAAAAGTAAGACCGCTACAGATTTTCTCTGCGTTACACCAGGTATTCGTCCCGCAACGAGCCAAAATAACGACCAAAAACGGGCAGTCACACCACTTGCGGCCGCTCAGATGCATAGTAACGGCATCGTTGTTGGGCGCCCAATTACGCAAGCCAGTGATCCTTATCAAGCTTACCAAGCTATCAAATCAGAATGGGAGTCTTTCAAATGACAACAATTGCCGAACAAGTCGCACAAGCCTTAATCGATATCAAAGCAGTGAGCCTCAGTCCAAATCAACCCTTTACTTGGGCAAGTGGCCTCAAAAGTCCCATTTACTGTGACAACCGCCTCACAATTGGCTACCCTAAGGTCCGCAAGTTAATTGCCAGTCAATTAGCCGCTGCCATCAAAGCCCAATTCCCAGAAGTTGAAGTCATTGGTGGCACTGCAACCGCTGGGATTCCACATGCTGCTTGGATTGCAGCTGAACTTGATCTACCGATGGTTTATATTCGCTCTAAACCAAAGGACCACGGTCAAGGGCGTCAAATCGAAGGACCCTTTACAGCCGGTCAAAAAATGGTCTTAATTGATGATTTAATTTCAACTGGCGGTAGCGTACTGCAAGCTGCTCAAGCTGCACAAAAAGAAGGGGCTGAAATCCTAGGCGTCTTTGGGATTTTCTCATACGAATTGGCTGCTGGTCGCAAGAACTTCGAACAAGCCGGGTTCCCACTGATGACCCTTTCTAACTTTTCAGCATTATTAGCCGTTGAACAAGCTGCCGATAATCTGACACCAGAACAAGCAACATCCTTAAATGAATGGCGCCAAGATCCACAAGCCTGGTCAGACGCACATTAAAAAAAGAGCGTGCCACCAGTCGGATATGCTCTGAGGATTAACCCTGAATAGGATGACTAATAGAACACGTTTAGAAAGTGGCGAAAGTCATATGCCTAAACCAACAAAAAAGCGTTCCGTCAAAATTTAATTTGGCGGAACGCTTTTTAATTAGGCTTGCACTGGTTTATTACGTAACTTTTGAACGAGTGCTTCGTCCGGTGTCGTATAGAGGGTTTGTTGTCCTTCGTAAATGACAAAACCTGGTCTGGCACCGTTTGGTTTCTTAATTTTCTTAACTTGAATGTAATCAACTGGCACAGCAGCTGATAAGCGGGCCTTCGAGAAGTAGGCCGCTAAGTTACCGGCTTCTTGAATCGTTTGTTCAGACGGTGTCGGACTATCAATAATCACATGGGAACCCGGAATATTCTTAACATGCAACCAGATATCGGTTTTATGTGCTTTTTTCAAGGTCAACTGATCATTTTGATAGTTATTCTTCCCGACAAAGATTCGCGTGCCATCTGTCGCATAGAAAACTTCTGGTTCACTAATCTTATAGCGTTTTTGTTTCTTAGCGCCTGTTTTCTTAATCTTAAGATAGCCTTCAGCCTGTAATTCGGCCTTGATATCTTCCAAATCCTTAGGTTCAGCGATCTCAATTTGGGCCATAATTGTGTAGAAATATTGTAATTCAGCTTCTGTCTTAGCCATTTGGTCATTCACATAGGCAATCGAGTTTCTTAGTTTTTGATATTTCGAGAAGTACTTCTGTGCATTTTTGGAAGGACTAATTTGATTGGATAACGTGATTTTAATAGGTTCATTGTTATCGTAAAAATTAGGGAGCGTCACTTCGGTCATGCCCCGTTCAACCTGGCGTAAGTAGGTGGTTAAAATTTCACCTTTGATCCGATAATCATCGGCACTATCGGCTGCTTTAAGCGTTTTTTGTAGTTTTTTAAGTTTCTTTTCATCCTTTTGAATCTCATTACGAATGAAGTGAATGAGGGCCCCACCTTGTTGCTGCACACGGTCGCGCTGAGCCTTATGAAGATAGTATTGGTCTAACAGTTCACTCAGCGTTTCAAAATGGCTCTGCGTCCCTGTTAGGCTCTGATAAGGGAAGGCGGTAAACCATGATTTCTTTTCACCAATTGTTAACGTTGGTTGTGCTTGGTCAAATTGCTTGAAGAAATCAGTCACGACTGCTAAATAGTTATCGTGGTCCATTAAACGGGTTTGCAATTCAAGGGCGCTTTCGCGGCTCATGCCTTGGAATTGTTGTTGTAACCAATGAATTTGTTCATCGGCATCTTCATTATAGTAACTTAACCAATCAAGAGTTCCTAGATCGGTCGTAAAGGCATTTAGACCAGTTGGTGCTGGTGGATTAACGTAGTCGGCCCCCGGCATTAAAAAGCGGAACCGGTTTTGTGAAACCCCAACATGGCGAATTAAATCCAGGATTTTTTGAGTTTCAAGGTTAATCAAGATGACATTACTATGCCGACCCATTAATTCGATAATCAAACATAGCTTTTGCATGTCGCCCAATTCGTTACGGGATTTAAAGGTTAGACGCAAAATTCGGTCACTTTCAACTTGTTCAATCTGTTCTAAAATAGCACCGTCTAAATATTTACGAAGCGTCATCGCAAAATTTGGTGGCGTTGCAGGGTTCGCATAAGGCACCCGCGTTACTTGCACCCGTGCATAAGAAGGATGTGCAGATAACAAAAGGGGGTATGTCTTACGATTAGCCCGGATGGTTAAGATTACCTCATTGGCATAAGGCTGTTGGATTTTAGTAATTTTACCGTCGGCAAGCGTTGTATTGAGCTCGTTGACAACGGCGTGAGTCATTAAACCGTCAAAGGTCATTATTGGTCACACTTTCTATAATAGAATTATCTTACTTATTGTAACTGTTTTGGCACAGAACCTCAAAGAAATTAACGTATCTGCTAACTAACTGCAGGTGTTTAAAATTTACATAGTTAGCTAAACCGTTATCATCGCCGTTATAACGATAAACTAAAGGAAGAGGGCCTATACAACTTTTTGAAAAAAGCGATTAATAGGGGAATTAGCCCGTCATTTATGATATAGTTATTACCGAATAATAAAAAAGTAGGTGTCAACATGAAAATTGCTGTAGTCACTGATAGTACTGCTTATCTCACAGAACAGCAAGTGAAAGACCATCATCTCTACGTTGTTCCGATCCCAGTGATTCTCGATGGACAAGTGTACGATGAAGGCGTCGACATTACATCTGAAGAGTTCTATCAAAAATTAAAAACAGCCGAAACATTTCCAAGCACCTCACAGCCTCCACTAGGCGAGATGTTAAAATTATACGAAGATCTAGGCAACGAAGGCTACGATGCCGTCATCAGTATCCACCTTGCCAGCACGATCTCCGGATTTGTGACAACTTTGAAAAATGCGGCCAGCACCATCGATAATATCCAAGTCGTGCCTTACGATTCTGGGATTACCGTGATGTTAATGGGCTATCTAGCAATGGAAGCAGCCAGAATGGCGCGCGATCCAGAAGTCACTGTTGAACAAATTACGGCCCGTCTTGATGACTTAAGAAGCACAATTGATGAATGCTTCATCGTCAACGACTTACAAAACTTAGTCCGTGGTGGCCGTCTATCAAATGCCTCTGCCTTTATCGGTAGCATGTTAAAGATTAAGCCATTATTAACATTTGATGACGAAACCAACAAGATTACAGCTTTTGAAAAGGTGCGTTCATTGAAGAAGGCCTACGCCCGCGCTGAACAAATCTTCGAAGAAACACAAGAACGTGTTGACTACCCATTACGGGCATTGATTATCCATGCCAACGATGAAGCGGCAGCACTATCATGGCGTGATAAACTCCGTGAAAAACATCCTAATTTACCGATTGATATCAGCTATTTCGGCCCAGTTATCGGTGCCCACTTAGGTGAAAAGGCAATTGCCCTAGCTTGGATTAAGGATTTCACGAAAGAATAATATTAAATAATGCTTTAAAAAAATGGTTTACGGCAATTAAGTTTGCTGTAAACCATTTTTTAGTTATATAATCATGTAAGCGGTTAGCCAATTTCGACTAATTTTGTACCAATGAGTTTATAAATAACAGATTTAACAGCTACTTTTTGCACAATAGCCAACGACGATTCGCTGAGGTCAAATTCATTGACGCTGGCAGGCGCATTAATATTGGCCATTTCATCGTTAAAAAGGGCCACAAATTGGTCATAAGCTTCACCGGCACTAGTATTATCTAGGGCTTGTTGAATGCCTTTTTTGCAGACGTCTAGCGGGAAAACAAGCTTCATAATGCTGACAATAATCAATTCAGCTAGATGATCGCGGTTATAGCGTTTCTTAATTGGCCGTTCAATAATGGCCATCTTAACGTAACTGTTAATCATCGTTTTCGTAATCTTAACGTGCAAGAGTGGCTCTAGTTGCTTATTGACTTCATTAATCACTTGATCCATATATAACTCTAGATCCGGAAAATCTCCCCATTGCGGCAGGCGCAGGGCTTGAAAGTCACTAAGCCACTGCTTAAATTCTTGAGATTGCATTTCGATACTCCTTAACGACCGACTTGTCTGTTCTTTTATTATGCCATAGCGTTAATCATTTGTCACGTACGTAGAATACAATTCTATTTTTAGTTGACTTATATTCTATATCAATCTATAATACTCGACAAATAGAGAAAAAAGAGGCGATCATTTGCATATGATGACTAATAAACGACAACAAATTATCTACGAAGTTTGGAATGCCATTACACACGGTGTGGGCTTCTTCGGTAGCCTAGCATTGGTAATCCTCCTGATTGTTAAGAGTGTTCAAAAATCGCTATCCCCAGTTGCGATTGCTAGTTTAATCGTTTACGGTGCCACATTACTAGCGCTGTATCTCGCATCAACGTTATTCCACTGTTTAGCCTTTACGAAGGCCAAACGAGTTTTTCAAATATTCGATCATAGTAATATTTTCTTGTTAATCGCTGGCACCTATACACCATACTGTTTGATTTTTATCGGGCATACGGCGGGCATTAGTCTATTGATTGCGATTTGGACACTTGCAATTGCGGGCATTTTAACACATATTTTTAGCCACGGTCGCTACCAACGTCTAGAAACCAGCATTTACGTTATTATGGGCTGGTTATGCTTATTGGCGGGCAAGACGTTATACACTAACTTATCACCCTCAGGTTTTTGGTTACTCGTCAGTGGTGGTATCGTCTTCACAGTTGGCGCCTTGATCTACAGTTTTCCTAAAATTCCTGGTTTACATTTGATTTGGCACTTTTTCGTAATGCTTGGAACGACATTAATGTTCTTTTCAATTTATCTGAACATCTAAATTATTGACTTAAAGGAGTACAACTCACATGACAATTAAAATAGTAACCGATTCATCAATTCAATTAACTACAGCAGAACAAGAACGTTATGATATCCATATTGTGCCTTTAACGATTCAACAAGGTGCTGAATCCTTCGTTGACGGTCAAACGATTACCCGTGCTGAATTTTTAAGCCGCTTGCAAAATGCAACGACTGAGTTTCCAACAACGAGTCAACCAACAGTCGGCAGTTTCGTTGAACTATACGACCAATTGGGGGCTGATGGCAGTACGATCTTATCAATCCACTGCACAGGGTTACTCAGCGGGACTATCGAAGGGGCGCATACAGCGGCCCAACAATCAACAAGTGATGTCCACGTCATTGATAGTAAAGAAATTGATCGCGGGCTTGCTTATCAAGTTGTCGCAGCCGCTCAAGATGTTGAAGCGGGGAAGACACTCACTGAAATCATTGCCCATCTTGATGAGATTCGTAGCAAGACAGAAACCTACGTCTTTTTAGACTCACTAGATGCACTCCAACGCGGCGGACGTATTAGCCGGATGGCGGGGCTCTTAACAAAACTGATTAAACTCAAGGTGATTGTCCGCTTAACAGATACGGAATTAGAAGTGATTGCAAAGGGACGGGGGCTAAAGGCGTTCACCAAAGAAATCAATAATATTCGCGAACACTTGGCCACTCAAGATGTTGCTGAAATTGGCATTTCACACGTCGGCATCACTGACGAACTATCCGCCAAAATCCAAGCAACGCTAGAACAAACCCAGCCCCACGTCCCTTATACAGTCGCTTTAACGAGTCCCGTTATCATGAGTCACGTTGGTCTGGGGGCCTTCGGGATTTTTTACCTTACGAAATAGTATCACCAAAGAACGTCTTCATGAGACGTTCTTTTTTTGCGTTTGAAATTGTGCAAAATCTAGTTGCGTTATTCAGAGTCATCATCTATACTAGAATGAACGTTCTAATAAGAGGAGATTATCAGATGCGCACGAAAGAATTTGAAACAACAGCCGTCTTAGACAAAGCAATGCTCGTTTTTTGGCGCCAGGGATATGAACAAACGTCGATGCAAAACCTAGTCGACGAAATGGGCATCCATCGTCGTAGTATTTATGATACGTTTGGTGATAAGCACCAGCTATTTATCGCAGTCTTAGCGCATTATCACGATCAAATCACCGCGACATTTAATCAAATCATCAATGATTATAGCGACCTTAGTAGTCGTTTGACAGCCATTTTTGAGGCGTTCATTAACCATCCGGCACAACAACCAGACGGCTGTTTAGTCGTTAATACGGCAACCGCGTTATCAACGTTAGAAGAAGATATCCAACAACTTATTAAACGCTATTTACAGCAGGAACAAGCAATGCTGCAGCGATTACTGATTGAAGGGCAAGCTGAGTTGCAGCCTCCTATTAAGAGCGAGCTATTAGCCGCAACACTTCAAAATGCATTGGTTGGCATACGTGTCATGGCTAAAGTAAATCCAGATTCAGAGGCGCTAATCGTAACAGCACACCAAACACTTCAAATACTCCCATGGAAAGAGGCACTTTAAAATGAAAGCAGCTCAAATTACAAAATATAGTAAAGATCTCAATGTGACCGTGAAAGAAATTGCCACCCCTAAGCCCCAAGCTAACGAAGTACTCATCAAAGTTAGCTATGCCGCAGTCAATCCGTTAGATCTAATGAATATTCATGGCAGTGTTAAGTTGATTCAAGACTATTCGATGCCATTAACCCTTGGCAATGAAGTCGTTGGTGAAATTACCGCTATCGGTTCTAACGTAACGCCTTTTAAACCGGGTGACCTGGTTTACACACGTCTACCACTTGCTAAGATTGGTGGTTTTGCAGAATACGTTGCGGTTGATGCCAATGCTATCTGGTATACACCTACCAATTTATCAGCTAAAGAGGCCGTTGCCGTCCCCTTGACCGGTTTAACCGCTTATCAAGGCCTCACGGAAGAATTAGCTGTTGAAGCAGGGAAGACGATTTTCATTCCTGGTGGTTCTGGCAGTTTTGGTCAATTAGCCGTGCCAATCGCTAAATCTTTAGGCTTAACAGTCATTGTCTCAGGGAACGCTGAAGCACGTGAGCACATTCTAGAATTAGGTGCTGATCAATACCTTGATTACCGGACAACCGATTATTGGCAAGTATTAAACGATGTCGATTACGTTATCGATACTCGTGGGGCTCAAGATATCGAACGTGAACTTTCAATTATGAAACCCGGTGGCCGCTTATTAAGTTTGGTGGCAGGTCCTAATAAGCATTTTGCCATCACGCACCAATTACCTGCCTGGAAACGACTTTTATTTGGTTTAGTCGGTAAGAAGTGGGATAAAATCGCTGGTAAATCTCAAGTTGACTACCGCTTCATCTTTGTGCGTTCGGATGGCCAACAACTTAAAAAAGTTACTGAATTAGTTGAAAAACATCACATTACACCAGCTATCGATCCACACGATTTTGATCTTGATCACGTTCAAGATGCACTGGAATTGGTTGCTAATGGTAAATTAGCCGGTAAAGTTGTAATTCGACTAACTGACTAAAATAAATCTAAAAAGCCCAGCTATTGGTAATTAACCAGTATCTGGGCTTTTTAAAATGGCCTGTGATAAATTCTAAATTACTGTTTGGTACCATTTTTGGCTAGTTCAAATGACCGGTAGTTCAATTAAATTTGAGCTAGTTTGCAACATAAAAATAATTGATTGCAGTGATTAAAGACGGTGTGGGGGACCCATTAAATAAAAAAGATATTCTAGTTTACATAATATATATTATAGGAAGTATGTATTTATTTTAAAAGAGTGGCTGATTTTGACTTATTAATCTGTATTTAAGTCCTTAATTTAGCAAATTCTTTTAGCAACGTTTTAAAATGCTTTAACTAAAACATCAACCGTTTAAAAAACTCAACTACGATTAACAAATCTCAATGCTAAATTACTGATCTGATCGCAAATTAAAACCACTGCCTAATCATTAATAATCAATAACCACATGAAATTCGTTAAATAACTTAGGATTGATTTATGCAGCTGTAAAATCCATAATTTTGAGGCTCAAATTGATAATCATTAACCATAATCCGAGTTTAATAAAACGCTAATTTGATGCTCAAATCGGCCTAATCATGCTATAAACACTGTTATATCAACGTTTCATTAAGATGAAAGACCGTTAAACAGGCATTTTATTCGTTTTTAAATGGCTGCTGCAGATGGTCTGAAAACAGATTTCTAGGGTTAGTGGTCAAAATTTGCCAAACAAGTGTTGTTAAAATTATGGTTTTAACAACACTTGTAGTATTCTCGCCGCTTTTTTGTTAAAATAACTATAATTCTCTATTAAGGTGGTTTCAATCATGGACCAACAACGTTATCTCGAACTATGTGAACAACGCTTGGCGGATCTTCCCGATTACGTCCGTAAATTTTATATTAATCGGCAAGCCAATGCATACTCCTCTGCAACGCTCTATCAATATCTCCAAGAATACGTCCGCTTCTTCTCCTGGTTAATTGACGAACAAATCGTTACTGTTCAAACGACTAAGGATATCCCTCTTGTTGCGCTTGATAAGATGAAATTAGAAGATATCGAACTCTATAAGATCTTTTTAATGAATAAACGAAAAGCAAATAATCACAAGCTCTCCTTTCAGGCTGTTAATCGCTCTATCAACGCTTTGAATGCGCTCTGGTACTTCCTGACGATTGAAGCCGAACAAGCCGATGGTGAGCCTTATTTCTACCGCAACGTCATGAAAAAAGTCAAACTGCTCAAATCATCCGAGACAATGGCCACTCGTTCCCGCCATATCGGTCAAAAGTTGCTCACCGGTGATAAAAAACACGACTTCATTGCCTTTATGCAAGTCGACTATCCCAGTGCGCTATCTAATCGCCAACTCGCTTCTTATACGCAGAATTGTGAACGGGATATTGCGATTTGCGTATTGGCACTCACTACCGGCATTCGTCTTTCCGAACTCGCCCAAGCTAACGTTTCTGATTTAAACCTTGAACAACTAACAATTACGGTTATTCGCAAAGGCGGTCAACAAGATACCGTGCCGATCGCACCTTGGGGTTTACCTTATCTGCAAGATTACGTTCAAATCCGGCAACAACGCTATTTAGCCGCTAACGAACGGGCCTTATTTGTCACAAAGTATCGCGGTCAAGCGAAGCGAATCAGTAACTATGCCATTGAAAAACTGGTAGCTAAGTACTCTGAAGCTTTTGGCGTTCGACTAACGCCGCATAAATTCCGTCATACACTCGCAACCGATCTGATGTCAGCGACCCACAGCGAAACGATCGTAGCGACCCAATTGGGCCAAACCACCACGCAGGCCACCCATTTGTATACGCACGTGGTTGATGACGAACAGCGCTCGGCAATGGATAAGCTCGAATGAAGCTTGATTGCTTGACATCTTTGTTGTATCCGGTATACTGAAAACGTTCTTAAAATTTAAATATTAACCATCGCAAAGGGGAGCCATTGGCTGAGAGTGATTAGATGATCAGACCCTTCGAACCTGTTTGTTAAGACAAGCGTAGGAATTGTGATGGAGTTGAGACTTTAACTCCTTTTTTGTGTTGGTTAACCAAGAAAAGGGGTTATTTTTATGCAACATCAACGGTTATTGATTCAAATTGAAGGGGCCATTATCGCGGCATTTGCGATGGCTCTGGAATATATTCCGCATACTGTAGGGCCATCAGCGATTGAGGTTTCCTTTGGGATTATCCCCATTATTATCTATAGTCTCCGTCGCGGCGCCGCGGCTGGGATGGTTTCGGGTTTAATCTGGGGCCTTTTAGACCTCGTCTTACGAGGCCTCGGCAACGGGAGCGTTCTCAATGTTTGGCAAGGATTACTTGAATTTACGATTGCCTTCATGGTCGTTGGCCTAGCTGGCGTTTTACAAAAACCAGTTCAAGCAAGTATCCAACAAAATACCAAAGTAAAAACGATTGCGCTCCTTTGGTCCGCAGCTTTCATTGGTACTTTCGCCAAATACTTCTGCCACTTCTTAGCTGGGGCCATCTACTGGGGCTCATACGCGCCTAAAGGAATGAATGCTTGGCTCTATTCATTAACTGTGAATGGCGGTAGTTTCGTTGCCGGCTTCATCTTAAATGGTATCGTCTTTGGGATTTTATTAGCGATGATTCCGAAACTATACCTCCCAAAAGATATGTTTTTAAAAGTGCAATCTGAAGAATAGTTAACAATACAAAAAAGAGGCCCTCAGCGGCCTCTTTTTTTAATGGTCATTTCTAGCACGTAATGCGTATAAAATCGAAACTGTGTCGACAACTTCTTGGAATAAGGCCCCAATTAAAGCTGGCACGACACCGGTACTGGCAATCAACATCAATCCGATACAGATGAAGATCCCAATCAAAACGGACTGGCGCGCCACCCGCATTGTATCCCGTGCAATCGTGATGGCGCCACTAACCCGACTCAAATCATCCTTTAAAATGACGACATCTGCGGATTCGCTCGCTGCTGTGGCACCGTGAGCACCCATCGCAATTCCGACATCGGCACTCGCTAAGGATGGTGCGTCGTTAACACCATCGCCAACCATGATTATCGGCCGCTGCTCCGGCGTGACATTATTGATGAGTCGAATCTTATCGGCAGGCAAACACCCAGCGTGAACTTCATCAATGCCAACTTGAGCCGCAATCTCTTTAGCGGTTGTCGCCTGATCCCCTGTGAGCATCATTAAGCGCTGTAAACCGAGCTGATGGAGCGTTGACATCGTTTGAGGCGCTTCCTGGCGAAGATGGTCGATAAATGTGATATAGCCCGCATAACGCCCGTCAATGCCAATGTAGACAGTTGTCTGTGTCTGGGATTGTTTAGCTTGGTCAGGCGCCACAAATTCAAATTTACCGACTTGAACCGTCTGTCCAGATGCTAATTGGGCAGTCACACCAGCACCTGTCATTTCTTTTAAACTAATAATTTCTAATAATTGCGCTGCTGGGACGACTTGTAGTAAGGAACGAGCCAGAATATGGGCCGAAGCCTGTTCAGCACTGGCTGCTAAACGACATAACTCCGATGGTTCAATATCAATCATCGGTACAACTTGATCCACGGTTAATTGGCCATTCGTAATCGTGCCTGTTTTATCAAAAGCAGCTGATTTGGCCAACGCCAATTTTTCAATTGTCGTCCCCGTTTTGACGATAATCCCATTCCGGCTGGCACGACTCATACCTGAGATAAGCGCAATCGGTGCCGCGAGAATCAACGGGCATGGCGACGCGACCACCAAGACCTCGGCAAAGCGCACAGGGTCTTTTGAGAGCCACCATGCCACCCCTGCAATCAAATACGCCACTAATGTAAATGGTACGGCATAGCGATCCGCTAAACGAACAAAATGGGCAGGTTGTGCTGCTGAGCTTTCAACCAGTTTAACAATTGCTTGATACTGACTGTTAATAGCTAATTGATCGACCACCATCGTGATTGATGTCTCACCATTTACTGACCCTGACATAATTGGCTCATTGATTGTTCTTTCAACTGGGCGTGATTCACCGGTTAGAGACGATTCATCAAACAGCGATGACCCCTCAATGATATGACCGTCAACCGGAACCAGTTCTCCTGGCTTCACAACAACTTGATCATTGACTTGGAGTTCGTCGACAGCAACATCGACAAGTCCGTCACCACGCATTAAATGCGCGACCTGGGGCGAGTTGTCCAATAATGATTTTAATTCCCGCCCTGCTTTATGCGCGGCGTAATCTTCCAGGGAATCGCCGCCTGTTAACATTACGAGGACCATCAAGGCAGCCCAATATTCACCAACAGCGAGTGTTGCAATGATCGCCGTAATGGCTAGTAAATCAACACCATATCGACCTGATTTTAAAGTGCGAATCATCTCAATCAGCATCGATAACGCGACTAACCCCCCAGCTAGACTAACTAATACTTGGGCCCACAGTGGTTGTTGACATAAAAAGGCTAATATTAATGCGGTAATCCCAACCACAATTGTGAGCACTAATTTCAACGTATGTTTCATCATTATCGGCCTCCTTGTGAATTCCATTACATTATAACATGTTCATTGTCATATTAGAATTATTATCATCTGTAAAAAAGACACAAAAAAACCCATCATATTATTGATGGGTCTCATTTACAGAAAGTTGTGCCATAATAGCTGTCCGAATGGATGTCATTGCTACTATTAATGTTGTCATCCGCTTAATTACAGGCGATGTCTTTTTTTGGTTAGCCAACGCTTTTTCGGTTTTATGGATGATTGACTCAATCGGTGCCTGTGCCCTGACCAATGCTTCAGCAGTTATATCTGTGCGCCCATTCAATAAATCACGACCAACTTCCAATGCGTGAATTCTATTTTTTAATAAAGTAAATTGGGCGGACCCTTCTCCAAATTTTAGCTGGCTCTTTTGACAATTTCGAATTGTCGCTTCAATCACTTGAATTGCCTTTGTTACTTCCTCAGTCATCTGTTGCTCCTAACAAAAAAATAAAGCCCCGCAGGACTTTATCTTCTTAATTGCTATTAAAATGCTGCTGTTAATTGTGGGACAACTTGTTTCTTACGTGACACAACACCGGCTAATTGCGCACGATGGTTGTTTAAGGTCACATCAAAAGCCTTTTCGAAGGCTTCAGCTGGTTCGCCGATAACAAGCGCTTCTGAGTTACTGTTTAAGATGTCAGTAACCAAAAGTACGAATAAGTCGTAACCGTTAGCTTTGTTGTCTGCTTCGATAGCAGCTTCAAAAGCAGCTTGGCGTTTGAAGACCGCTTCGATATCAACTGTGTTAACTTGATCGATACGAACTTTTTTACCAGCCATATCGAATGTTTTAGCATCAGCTTCAATTAATTCAGCTTCGCTCTTATCATCTAAGTTAGTACCAGCTTTTAACATTTCAAGACCATATGATTCAAAATCAACATCTGCAATTTCTGCTAATGTCTTGATAGCAATCCGATCTTTTTCAGTTGTTGTTGGTGATTTCATCAACAATGTATCTGAAATGATGGCACTCATCATTAAACCAGCTAATTGTGCAGGGATTTCAATTTTATTTTCGTTGAACATTGATAAAAGAATTGTGCTGGTACAGCCAACTGGTTCAGCACGGTAGAATAATGGGCTTACTGTTTCAAAGTTAGCGATCCGATGATGATCAACAACATCAGTTACTGTTAAATCTTTGATATCAGCAACACTTTGTTGTGCTTCGTTGTGGTCAACTAGCATAACACTTTGCACTTCACTACCGGCTTCTTTAATCACACGTGGTGTGCTTGCAGCAAAGTGACGTAATGCATAACTTGTTTCTTCATTTGGTTCGCCTAAAGCAACAGCTTCGACATCCTTGCCAAGTTGTTGTTGTAGATAAGCAAACGCCATTGCCGCAACAATTGCGTCTGTATCTGGGTTTTGGTGACCGAAAACTAATTCTTTACTCATATTTATACAGACCCTTCTTTTCAAAATTACATTATCGATTATACCAGAGAAATTAGATAATTTTACGATTTTGTTCCTTAATTCGCGTTAAATAGTCTTTTTCTTCTAGATAAAGGTTAAATTCTCGGAAGAAACTGTCAATCCGAGGAATATCTTCCTTTTCTTTACGGAATACAAAGGCCAATTCAAATTGAATTGCTGGATCAAATTGCACCGCGTTCGATTCAATACCAACATTATGGGCATCGTAAAAACTCTTAGGCAATGCAGTGCTTAACCCAGTTGCTTCAGCAAACCGTAAAATTTCAAATGGTGATGTAAATTGGGCTGCACTGACTGGCCGATCTACCATTTGATTCTTATAAGCTTCACTGATGAATTGGTTGAGATAGTATTCATCGGGGTATGTTACCCATTTTTCAGTTAATGTATCCTCAAAATGAATCTTCTTGCGTTTCTTCAATAATGGATTATTACTCAAGAAAACAAGGCTTTCATCCGCAATCTTCTTGGAACGGTAAGGCTTCCAATTTTTGATACTGTCATCTGGCAAATACATGATTGCAAGATCAATTTTATTATTTTCGAGACGGTCCCAAATTTCCTTACGTGTCAATAAATGAACACTGACTTCGATATTGGGGAATTGTTGGTAATACTTGATTAAGAAACTTTGAATAACACTGAGTTCCATCGATGCTAGAATCCCAATATTAATTTTACCACGGCTAGCGCTAGTTGCACTTTGGATTTCATCCGTTGCCGTATTTAATAAATCGTAAATTTGATGAGTGGCATCTAACATTGTCCGACCGGCATCAGAAATGTGTAATTTCTTACCGACAGAATAAAAAAGTGGTGCCCCAACTGTGCGTTCCAATTTCTTAATTTGTTGCGTTAATGCAGGTTGTGTAATCCCTAATAGCTGAGCGGCCTGCGTATAGTTCATCGTTTCCGCTAATTGCAAAAAATAAGTTAACGTTTTAGAAGAAAATATATTCTCTTGTCTCGTCTTCATGCTCAATCCTCATTTCTTTGGGTTATCCCTTATCATTATAATAATAAAAAAATAAAAAAAGAGCAACCTTTTTCGGCGCTCTTTCTTATTATTCACTTAAAAATTTCTAATGCTACCGCTTTATACAATTTATTTTGAATAATCAGCTGTATGCAAAAGCCGTTCTGCATTAACAACCCGATCATGAGTTGGTGGCTCGATGCCTTCAAGTGGGTACTTAATCCCCATTTTCTCATATTTGACAATCCCCATTGTATGATATGGCAACACCTCAACCCGGTCAACATTATTCAATGTCTTAATGTAATCGCCAAGTCGTTCTAAGTAACAATCATAATCAGTCCGTTCAGGAATTAAGACGTGACGAATCCACATATGATGACCATGATTAGACATATATTCGATCATTTCTAAAATATGTTTATTTGAAAAACCAGTTAACTTCTTATGACCTTCTGGATCGATATGTTTAATATCAACCATCGATAGATCCGTATATTTCATCAATTCTTTAAACTTACTGAAAAATGGTTCCTTATACGTGAAAGGTTGCCCACACGTATCAAGACACGTATTAATGCCCTGTGCTTTGCATTTTTTAAATAAATCAATTAAGAAATCAATTTGAATCAGTGATTCACCACCGCTACAAGTGATGCCACCTTCCTTACCCCAGAAAGCTTTGTACGGTAATGCTTTTGCAATTAATTCGTCAGCAGTATACGGTTCACCACTACCAATATTCCAAGTATCGGGATTATGACAGAATTCGCACCGCATGCGACACCCTTGTAAAAAGGCCACAAAACGAATACCAGGGCCATCTACGGATCCAAAAGATTCGATTGAATGGACATAGCCAATTGGTGCTTCTGTGGTTTCTTCTGGTACGACTGTTTCTGCGGTTTCCGTTGATAAACGGGTTGTAAATTTAATTGCCATTTCTTCCACCTCTTATAAAAGACACTCTTCCTAGCAAAACTGCTAAATCAAAATTAGCAGCTTTACAAGAAAGCGGATAGGGTTAGCTATCCGCTGCCTCGTTTATTCTTATGAATGACTACATTTCATCGAAGAATGTTCTTGAAATAACATCATCTTGTTGTTCCTTAGTTAAATCTGCGAAGTAGACACAGTAACCAGAAACACGAACTGTTAATGTTGGGTATTCTTCAGGATGTTGTTGTGCATCCATTAATGTTTGTTTGTTGAAGACGTTGATGTTCAAATGCATACCGTGGTTAACCATGTAACCGTCGACCATGTTAACTAAGGCATCTTTACGTGCATTGTCATCATGACCTAAAGTATTAGGTGTGACACCAAATGTATTTGAAATCCCGTCAGTTGCATAACGATAAGGAATCTTAGCTGTTGAAAGTAATGATGCTAAAGCACCGTTCTTTTCAGCACCGTATGCTGGGTTAGCACCAGGTGAGAATGGTTCGCCGGCTTGACGGCCATTAGGTGTTGTCCCTGTATTCTTACCATAAACAACGTTTGATGTGATTGTTAAAACAGATGTTGATAGTTTTGAGCCACGATATAAGTGATGTGTGTTCATCTTGTTGTAGAAAGTCTTAACTAACCATTTAGCGATATCATCAGCACGATCATCATTATTACCATAACGTGGGTAGTCAGGATTTTGTGCTTCAAAATCGACTGCCATACCGTCTTCGTCACGAATAATTTTAACTTGACCATATTTAATAGCTGAAATTGAATCAACCGCATGTGATAAACCAGAGATACCAGTAGCAAATGTCCGGTCTAAGCGACTATTCTTCAATGCTAATTGTGCTGATTCATAGTAATACTTGTCATGCATGTAGTGGATTGTGTTTAAAGCATTAACGTAAACGTCTGCTAACCAATCTAACATCTTATCGTATTTACCCATGAATTCTTTGTAATCGATGATTTCACTTGTGATTGGTTGGTAAGCTGGCCCAACTTGTGCTTTACCTAATTCATCAATCCCACCGTTAATTGCGTAAAGGATTGTCTTAGCCAAGTTAGCGCGAGCACCAAAGTATTGAACGCCATCTGCGATTGGTTGTGCAGAAACACAACAAGCAATCCCATAATAGTCGCTACCCCATTCGTTGCGCATCAAGTCATCATTTTCATATTGAATTGTTGAACTCTTGATTGACACTTCAGTTGCATAACGCTTGAAACCTTCTGGTAAGCGATCTGACCAAAGTAACGTGATATTAGGTTCTGGTGCAGCACCCATGTTTTCCAATGTCTTCAAGACACGGAAGGCAGTCTTAGTAACATGGTGACGACCATCCATACCAATCCCACACATTGATAATGTTGCCCAGATTGGATCACCTGAGAACAATGAGTTGTAGTCTTCTGTCCGAATGAAACGCACCATCCGTAATTTCATGACAAAATGATCAACCATTTCTTGTGCTTCAGCTTCTGTGATCAAGCCGCGATCTAAATCACGTTGGATAAAGATATCCATTGTTGTATCAATCCGGCCAACTGACATCGCAGCCCCGTTTTGAGTCTTGATAGCTGCTAAGTAACCGAAGTAGATCCATTGAACGGCTTCTTGTGCGTTCTTAGCGGGTCTTGAAATATCAAAACCATAGCTAGCAGCCATTTTCTTCATGTCTTGTAAGGCACGATATTGTTCATTAATTTCTTCGCGAAGTTGAATAACTGAATCTGTCATTTCACCGTCGCCAACACCGTTAAAGTCACGTACTTTTTCTTCTGCTAAGCGGTCAATCCCATAGACAGCAATCCGAGGTAAATCAGGGATAATCCGGCCACGTGCATAAGCATCAGGAAGACCTGTAATAATCTTGTAGTGACGTGCTTTACGCATATCTGGTGTATAAGCATCGAAAACCCCTTGGTTATGAGTTTTACGATATTCGCTAAAGATTTTGTGTTGTTCTGGATCTGTCTTAAAGCCATAAGCTTCTAAGGCATCTTCAGCCATCCGAATCCCACCAAATGGCATGAATGCCCGTTTGAGTGGTGCGTCAGTTTGTAAACCAACGATTTTTTCAAGATCCTTATTTAAATAACCAGGGCCGTGTGATGTGACAGTTGCAGGATTGTCGTTATCAGCATCTAAAACACCGCCTGCTTCACGTTCTTTTTTCTTAAGTGCCATTAATTGGTCGTTTAAAGTGGTTGTCGCTTCAGTAGGACCAGCTAAGAAACTTTCATCACCATCATAGGCTGTGAAGTTTTGTTGGATGAAATCGCGAATATCAATTTCATCTTGCCAATCACCCTTATTAAAACCGTCCCAATAATCGGCTAAATTGATTTTTTCAGTTTTTACCATGTGGATTGCCTCCATTTATTTAAAATTCAGTCATACAGTTTTTACACATTTAGTATAACACGTCACAAGGTTTTTGAAAACCCTTTCTTTTTAAAAACATTTACCAACTGTCACACGCCTTAAAACACTGCTATGTAAGTGTCAGCACTTCATTTTATAACAAGTTGTCCGTTCAATTTAGATTGTGCAAAACCTTTTAAGTGTTATGGTACAGATGCCGAATTTTCGCTTCTTTTATATAACAGAAAAGGACACTAATTAGGTTAATTAGTGTCCTTTTGATTAATCTTTATGGTTTGAAATTGGTTCGCTGGATTGTGCTAAAACAAATACCGGTTGACCAACTTCTTCAACATCCATGACGAAGCTCCCGTTTGAATAACGGTCACCTGTTGCATGCGCTTGTGGTTCAATTGTTAATAATGCCTGTTCGGTTTTCACTAATAATGTGATCTTAGGTGCGACTCTAATCATAGCTGCCACCCGATGCGGATCACGTTTTAGTTCACGTAGGATTAAGACCCCACGCCGAGCACGGCTTGTTAAGCCAATTTCGCTTAAGAACATGCGTTTAAAGGCCCCACGTTGCGTGATAATTGCCACAGCAGCGTGTTTTTCGGTTGGATCAAAGAGCGTAAAGTTAGCGACGTGATCGCCATCTTTAAGGTCCATCAGTTTCACACCCCCGGCTTTGGCACCAGAGACTGATACTTCGTTCAAGGCAAAACTGAGCCCGTAACCGTTATAACTAGCGCTAAAGACGGCCTGTTGTTGGGCATCTGTTTCAGAGACCCAATAAACATTCGTCACGTTCGCACCAGCATGCAGTTTGATAAAGTCTTGGGCTTTTGAACGATAAGTTCGACTTGGCAATAAGTCTTGGAAAGCTGTTTGCTTAATATAACCATCTGTCGTCCCAATGACAAAATAACCATTTTGCTCGTTTGGTGTAAAGCTAAAGGCCGCAATAATCGCTTCATCAGCTGCTAAGCCAATTGATTGCGAAATATGTTCGCCCATTTCTTTCCACTTCAAATCGGCAATTTCATGCACTGGTCGTTGAATCAGATGACCAGAGTTGGTAAATAACATCAATTGATCGAGTGTCTGCATTGGCTTTTGTAAGATGGCAAAATCGCCTTCTTTCAGACCACCGTCAGCTCCTTCTGAGGCTTGATAAGAACGGAGGCTACTCCGTTTAAGGTAGCCATCATGACTAACCGCAACCATGACAGTTTCATCAATCACAGTCACACTCGTATCAATCTCAAGGGTTTCAATTTCGGCTTCAATTTCTGTCTTCCGATCGTTCCGGTAAGCTTTAACCACCGATTTTAATTCAGACTTAATGACCCGTGCAAGTTCTTTAGGATTTCCCAAAATAGCTTGGTAGCCTTCAACAGCTGTTTTTAATTCAGCAGCTTCGGCTTCCAAGGCAGTCACATCGGTATTCGTTAAACGATACAATTGTAAGGAAACAATTGCTTCGGCTTGTGCTTCAGTAAAATCATACTGTGCCACCAAATTCGTCTTAGCGTCTTTTTTATTCTTACTTGCCCGAATCGTACTGATTACTTGGTCAAGAATCGATAAGGCTTTAACAAGACCAGCAACAATATGCAAACGATCTTGTGCTTTTTGTAAGCTGTATTGTGTCCGCCGCGTAACGACTTCTTCTTGATGTTTCAAGTACGCGTGCAAAATTTCAAGTAAGCCAACTTGTTTAGGTTGCATATCAGAGATAGCAACCATATTGAAATTATACGTAATTTGTAAATCAGTATTCTTGAAGAGGTAGTTTAAAATCCCTTGGCTATCAGCTTGTTTTTTCAATTCGATGACCACTGACAAGCCCATCCGATCACTTTCATCACGGACTTCAGAAATACCGTCAACCTTCTTCAAGACCCGTAATTCATCAATCTTTTTGACCATTTGGGCCTTATTGACTTCATATGGAATCTCGCTGACGACGATTTGTTCCCGATTACCGCGTAATTGTTGAATGCTAGTTTTAGCCCGCACAACAACGCGACCACGGCCCGTTTCGTAAGCCTTCTTAATCCCGTCAAGGCCTTGTAGAATCCCCCCAGTCGGGAAATCCGGGCCTTTAACAAAGGTCATCATTTTTTCTAGCGTTGCGTCTGGATGATCGATTAAATAAACTAACCCATCTGTGACTTCACCTAAGTTATGGGGTGGAATCTCGGTTGCATAACCAGCCGAAATACCAGTTGCCCCGTTGACCAAGAGGTTCGGGAAGCGGGCTGGTAAAACAGTTGGTTCTTCAGCCGTATCATCAAAGTTCAGGACAAAATCAACCGTCTTTTTATCGATGTCTTTTAGCATCTCACTGGCAATTTTGCTGAGTCGGGCTTCCGTATAACGCATAGCAGCTGGTGGATCACCATCCATCGAACCGTTATTCCCATGCATTTCAATTAATGGTTCCCGTAATTTCCAGTCTTGGCTTAGGCGGACCATTGCTTCATAAATCGAGCTATCACCATGCGGATGAAAATTACCCATGACGTTCCCGACAGACTTCGCTGATTTACGGAATCCTTTGTCATAAGTATTGCCATCAATTGCCATTGCGTACAAAATTCGCCGTTGAACGGGTTTTAAACCATCCCGAATGTCCGGTAATGCCCGTTCCTGAATGATGTATTTGGAATACCGGCCAAAGCGGTCGCCCATGACTTCTTCAAGGGTTAACTCTTGAATTTTTTGTGCTTCATCAGCCAAATTAATCACTCACTTTTCTAATCGTCTAATTATTCTACTGCGTTATCGTCGGAGACTGGCGTTGCTGTTTGCCCCGTTGTCTCTAAAATGCTGCCTTCTTCAGCGAGCGTGAATTTCACATTTTCTTCAATCCACTTCCGCCGCGGTTCAACTTTATCACCCATCAAGGTTGTCACCCGGCGTTCTGCCAAAGCAGCATCGTCAATCCGAACACGAATTAAGGTCCGACTTGATGGATCCATCGTTGTATCCCAGAGTTGATCGGCATTCATTTCACCCAACCCTTTAAACCGTTGTTGGCTATAACCCTTACCCATATCCTTAGCGACAACTTTTAATTCATCGTCCGTCCAAGCATAGGCAATCTTCGTTTTAGCACCGGCGCCTTTTTGAAGCTTGTACAAAGGTGGTAAGGCGATATACACTTTACCGGCTTCGATTAATGGTCGCATGTAACGATAGAAGAAGGTTAAGAGTAAGATTTGAATATGAGCGCCATCGGTATCCGCATCGGTCATGATAATAATCTTATCGTAATTGCTATCTTCAATTTTGAATTCAGCGCCGACACCGGCCCCGATTGTATAGATCATCGTATTAATTTCTTCGTTTTTTAGAATTTCTTGTAATTTTGCCTTTTGGGTATTCAATACTTTCCCACGTAATGGCAAGATTGCTTGGAACTTCCGATCACGGCCTTGTTTAGCTGAACCACCAGCGGAATCCCCTTCGACCAAGTACAATTCATTTTTGGCCGCGTTCTTAGATTGTGCAGGTGTCAACTTACCAGAGAGTAAGCCGTCTGATTTTTTCTTTTTCTTACCGTTTCGGCTTTGTTCACGCGCTTTACGGGCTGCCTCACGGGCTTCACGGGCCTTGAGTGACTTTCTAACCAATGCTTGGGCGAATTCCCCATTCTCTAGTAAAAAGAAGCTCATTTGCTCATAAACGAGGTTGTCGACCGCGGTTCTAGCCTGTGGTGAGCCTAACTTACCTTTGGTCTGACCTTCAAATTGTAGTAGTTCTTCTGGGATCCGTACAGATAAGACGGCACTGAGTCCTTCACGAACATCTGAGCCTTCCATGTTCTTATCCCGTTCTTTTAGCAAATTAACCTTGCGCGCATAATCGTTAAACGCCTTAGTTAACCCAGCCTTCATCCCGGCTTCATGCGTACCACCATCACCAGTCCGCACGTTATTAACAAATGACATGATGTTTTCGGAATAGCCGTCATTGTATTGACCAGCGAATTCAACTTCGATGTCTTCTTTGGTGCCTTCAAAATAGAGTTTATTGCCAATCGTGTCTTTATCCTCGTTTAGATAATCAACGAATGATTGAATCCCCTCTGGATAATGAAAGACATCTTCCTTAGCAGGATCAGCACGTAAGTCCGTTAACGTAATCTTAACGTCTTTTAATAAAAAGGCTGATTCCCGTAACCGTTCTGCTAACGTATTGTAATTATACGTTGTGACTTGGAAAATTGATGCATCCGGTTTAAAAGTAATCAGTGTCCCGTTAGGTTCGTTAGCTTTACCAACCTTTTTTAAAGTGCCGACTGGATGGCCGCCGTTTTCAAAGCGTTCTTCATAGGCAACGCCGTCTCGAACAACCCGGACGGTTAACCATTCAGATAACGCATTAACGACACTGGCCCCAACACCATGTAATCCCCCAGATGTTTTGTAACTATTCTGGGTGAACTTACCACCAGCATGGAGGACCGTTAAGATGACTTCAATCGTTGGAATGCCTGATTGATGCATCCCAGTTGGCATTCCCCGTCCATGATCACGAACACTAATACTATTGTCCGCACCGATTGTGACGTTAATTTCTGCACCAAAACCTGCTAGTGCTTCATCGACTGCATTGTCGACAATTTCGTATACTAAATGATGTAACCCACGCCCATCGGTTGAGCCAATATACATGCCAGGCCGTTTTCGAACTGCTTCCAAGCCCTCTAAGACTTGAATCGAATTATCATTATAATCTTGTTTTTGATTTGGCATTCAACAATGACTCCTTTGTCTAAAAATGAACAGATAAGTTATATTATCAACAAATTTGAACGATTTTACAATCCCTAAATTTAATTTAACCACTTATCCAAATGTATGTTCGTATTTATCTATTCTAACATACAATATTCCTTTTCCCTTGTCAAAATGCTAGAATAGATTAATCAAATGTTGTGAATAGGAGTTCTGACAATGAAATTAAGTCTTATTTTTATCTTGGCCTACCTGATTGGCTCGTTTCCCTCAGGCGTCATTATCGGTCGGGTCTTTTGTCATAAAGATCCCCGTGATGCTGGCAGTCATAATATTGGAACAACCAATTCTTACCGGGTATTAGGCCCAATCGCTGGGACGGCCGTTTTGTTCCTCGATATTTTAAAAGGTACTTTAGCAGCCAGTCTACCGATAATTTTTCACATCCCTAATCATTCATTGGTCTTAGTCGTTGGTTTAGCCGCGGTTGTTGGCCATGCCTACTCTATCTTTTTACGCTTTACAGGGGGCAAAGCCGTCGCAACTAGCGCTGGGATCTTACTGGCCTACAATCCGCTTTTCTTCGTGATTGCTAGTACCATTTTCATTAGTGTCATTTTAATCACAAGTATGGTCAGCATGGCCAGCATTATCGGTCCTTTACTGATTGCCATCTTGTCATTTTACACACACGACTGGTTACTCGGTACGATTGCGACGTTAGTCCTAATCTTTTTAACCTACCGCCATCGCGAGAATATCGGTCGCATTAAAAATGGTACGGAAAACCTAGTCCCATTCGGGTTATATTACCGCTATAAACAAAAAAAACGCCAATAAAGGCGTTTTTTTGTGCGATCATTTAAAGATCGATTAATTGTTCTCGGTCATTATAAAATGAATGATAGGCTAAGTAGCAGGCAATGACTGAACCAAGACTCGTCGCCGATAATAGCATGAATGTTACTAATATTTGGTACATGATGGCTTTAACCGGATCAACGCCGGCAAAGATTAACCCCGACATCATCCCTGGGAGACTGACCAGACCGACCGTCTTGGCTGAATCGATAGTCGGTGACATCCCCGTCTTGATACTCTCTCTCACAATTGCAATTGAGGCTTGTTTCAAGCTAGCGCCGAGTGCTAAGCGTTCTAACACAGCTTGGCGTTGATCCTTAAATTGCGTCAACATACTCCGATAACTTAGGCCGATGGCGACCATCGAGTTAGAGGCAATCATCCCCGTAATTGGGATAATCTGTGAGGGCACGAATTTAATTGCACCGGACAGGACTAATAACCCGAGCGTGACACCCGTACTCGTTAAAATGGCGATTAATGAAATGCTAAACGCGTGTCGTAACGTACTAGCGCGTTTACGCGCATTAGCCGCCGCGTTAAAGATAATGATCAACATCATCGCTAGCGTTATCCAGACATGGTTAATTTGAAAAATAAATTTCAATAAATAACCCACGATAATCAATTGGACAATCGCCCGCCCGACACTGATTAGCATATCCTTTTCGAGACCAATTTTTTCGTGGAAACTAATGATTAAAGCGACAAAGACTAACGAAACAGCAAAAGTTAGTGATAACCCGTTAACGGCTAGATTCATCTGCATGTACCAAACAACCAGCCACAATTTGAAGCTGACGCCCTTTCCGTTGTTGTTCTTGTGTATCATGGGTAATCGATAAAACCGTAATCCCATCTTCTTGATTCAATTGCGTAATCAACCCATTAACCTGCGCTTTAGTCTGTTCATCTAGTCCAGTCGTAATTTCATCCAGTAGCAGGATCTCCGGTTTAAACATTAGGTTGCGAATTAAAGCAATCCGTTGTTTTTCACCGCCTGAGAGCGTCGTAATCTTCTTAGTCAACGGCATGTCGGCTAATCCCACTCGGGCTAATTGCGTCTTAACTAACGTCTCATCCACCGGTAATTCGCGAATTTCAAACGGGAATACTAGATTATCACCAACTGACTCCCCAAATAACGTTGGTTGTTGGAAACAATAAGACACGCGTTGCCGATATTGCGTCGGTTTAAAATCGGTAATCGACTGACCTGCCAACAAGATCTCCCCACTCGTTGGTGTCAATAAATCGGCTAATAGCCGCAGTAACGTACTCTTACCACTCCCAGATGGCCCCACAATCGTATTGTAAGACCCTTGTTCAATCGCGATGTTAATATCGCTCAGTATTGATTGGCCATCAACGCTATAATTAAGGCCTTTCGTCTCTAACTGAAGCATGATACCCTCCCTTAAATCTGTCATTATTTCTAGTATACGCGACTTTTTAATTTTTAGGGTAAACGATGATTGATAAGTAGCGCGAGTAACGCTTATACTAGCAATAGGGACTCTTAATTGAATATCGCCAATTAAGCTACCACAAACTTAAGAAAAGAGATGGTTACAATGTTAAACAGCTTTCCCCAAGTCATGACAATCGCCGGTTCCGACTCTGATGGTAGTGCTGGCGCCCAAGCTGATTTAAATACCTTCTTCGCACGCGGTGTTTATGGCATGAGTGTCCTAACCGCCTGTGTCGCTGGTAACTCATTTGGGATTCACGCGAGCCAAGCGCTAAACCCCGAGTTTATCAACGCCGAATTTGAAGCAATCGCCGCAGACTTTAAGGTCCGAGCTTGCAAGACAGGGATGCTCACCGATAGTGAGACAATTATGACAGTTGCCAAGCAGCTCAAGCAACACGATTTTGGCCCCTTGGTCTTGGATCCCGTCATTATTACAAAACACGGCGCACTATTGCTTGCTGATGAAGCCTACCAGACGCTAAAAACCGAATTGATTCCAATGGCGACCGTTTTAACGCCGAATTTCTATGAAGCTCAAAAATTAACCGGTATTACCTTAAATGAACCGGCCGATTTCCAAGCTGCTGCTGAAAAGCTACTGGCAATGGGTGCTAAGAACGTGATGATCAAAGGCCACCACGCTGCCGGTCAATCAATCGTTACGGATTACGTTCGACTAGCTGATGGTCAAGAATTCTGGTTATCAGAACCCTATATCGAAACGACCCACATTAACGGTACGGGCGATTCACTTTCTTCATGTATCTGTGCTGAAATCGCTAAGGGACATTCGATTGAAGACGCCATTAAAACGGCTAAAAAATTCGTGCACGCCGCTATTGCTAATCCAATCGACGTCGGCCACAAATATGGTCCCATCAATCATCACGCGCAATAAAGTTTAATATTTTTCCGTATCAACCGCATATAACGGCTGATACGGTTGCCCTAAAACTTAACCAGCAACACGATTATCAATCGTAGCCACTTTTCTTAAATCAGTGCGTACAGGCCACTTAAGGCGATAAGAATAGCAAAAGACCCGTCAAACGTTACTGAAAACGTCTGACGGGTCTTTTTTTAGTGTTCTGCTTCTTCAATATCGGCGTTAATTGCCTTCAAATCGAAATCACTGTTTAAAAAGTCAGTATCTTGACTTGGAAAATGTTGCTCAAACGTCTCAAATGGTTGCACGGTTAATTGGGCGTCTTCAATCACATAATCTAAGACGTGGCCCCCAAAATCGTGCGCCGTGTTTAAGAAGTGCACGTGATAACCCGCAACTGCGGCCCCTTGATAGAGCGTTGGTGCGTAGTAACCAACTAACGTGCCAGTCACACCATCTTGCTCAAACTCGGGCTGCACGCGCGTTGCATCCGTCAAATTGGGATAGGGTTCTTGTTGGGCCTCAACGGCACGCGTATGCATCTTCTTAAAGCGACCGGTTACCTTAACGGCAAAGAAGAGGTTCTTCAATGGCTGTTGTGCTAAAATCTGCGCTTCAAGTTCCGCCTTAGTCACTGTTCCGAGTGTTTGGCTCGGTAGCTCAGGTGCTTGGAAATGAACTGTCGCAAAGGGCACCATGTCAGTAGGCGCAAGTTGATTAACTTGACCCTCACCAGTCACTTGGTAGGCTTGACCATCCAAGATAATCATTTCACCTGCTAAGCCATGCGCCGTGCCGATACCAAAATCACCATGGGTTAATAAATCGGCGACCGACAAAGTCCCGGTAAATAAGCCGGGTACCAATAGTGCCAATGTACCGTGTTGATAAACGCGTTGATAATCAAATGTCATTTTATGCTTCCTCCTTCACACCAATCAAAAAGACTAAACGAGTTGATCTGGTAATAAGGCTTGACCAAGTAGCTTATTATCACTGTAATCGACTGGAATATCGACAATGACTGGGCCTTCAGTTGCAAAAGCTTGGTCTAGGACTTTACCTAGATCGGCGGCTTTTTCAACACGTAAGCCAGTAGCGCCGAAGCTTTCAGCATATTTGACGAAATCAACTGGGCCAAATTGAACGGCTGCTGATTCGCCATATTTCATTTCTTCTTGGAACTTAACCATGTCATAGTAACCATCATTCCAGATGATATGCACGATATTTAAGTTCAAACGAACGGCTGTTTCTAAATCTTGGCTTGAGAACAAGAAGCCGCCATCACCGGAAACAGAGACAATTTGCGTATTAGGACGGACTAAAGCAGCACTAATGGCCCATGGTAAAGCGACGCCTAATGTTTGCATCCCGTTACTAAAGAGTAAATGACGTGGTTCATAACTTCTAAAGTGACGCGCCATCCAGATATAATGACTCCCGACATCAACTGTGACTGTCATTTCATCAGTCACGCGTTCTTGTAACTCAGACACAATGTTCAATGGATGATTGAGTGTCTTATCGGCTGACATTTCAGGTGCCGTATCACGTTGGTGCAGTTCTGCGTGGAGTTCCTTGAGGTAGTCGCGAACATCATCGGCTAATTGATAGCCCTTCATGTATGGTAATAAGAAATCGAGCGTTTGTGCGATATCCCCAACTAATTCCTTTTCAGGTTGGAAATTATGATCGATTTCAGCACGCATATCATCGATGACCATGATATGCGCATCACTTTCGGCATTCCAGTTACGTGGTTCGTATTCAATTGGGTCGTAGCCAATCGCAATCACCAGATCACTGCGTTTTAAGATCCGATCGCCTGGTTGATTACGGAATAAGCCTACACGACCGTAAAAATCAGTTTCTAATTCACGTGAGACGACCCCAGCGGCTTGGAAAGTTTCAACGACCGGAATATGTGTTTCGGCAATTAGATTCCGAATAGCAGCTGTTACTTCGGGTGAAGATGCCCGCATCCCAACTAATAATACGGGGAGTTTAGCTTCTTTAATCCGTTGGGCTAGTAAGGTTGTTTCAACCGGACTAGCAGGCCCTAATTTAGGTGCGATTAGAGGCTTAATTACTTTGGATTGGACCTTGGCGTCCGTCACATCTTGAGGAACACTGACAAAACTGGCCCCTTGTTTAGCTGATTCAGCTTCTTGATAAGCATTGGCAATCACTTCTGATAAATTTTCAGGTTCTTGCACTTCTGCACTGAACTTAGTAATTGGTGCAAAGAGCGCTGCATTACGCATACTTTGATGGGTTAAACGGAGCAAATCAGCCCGTTTCACTTGCCCGGCGATTGCTAAGACAGGATCCCCTTCAGCAGTGGCAGTCACAACACCCGTTGCTAGGTTACTAGCACCAGGACCAGATGTGGCCATTACAACGCCTGGCTTACCGGTAATTCGGCCGATACCAGCTGCCATAAACGCCGCATTTTGTTCATGACGCGCTAAAATTAATTGGGGTGTTTTAGGGTTAACAGGATGTTCTAGTCGTTCAAACACCCGGTCAATCTTGGCACCAGGAATACCAAAAACATATTCTACTTCATGATTTACTAAGCTATCGATAATTGCATCTGCACCGTAGTACTCTTTTTTATCAGTCATGATTTCCCTCACTTATTGTTTAATAATTATTATCTTAGCATGCAATCTATTTAAAAACTAGCAGGTTTGCTTCGTGTAATACCGAGCAAAAAAGCGCTTCTCTACGAGAAACGCCTTATATTAACTATTTAACTGTAATTTCATAGCTCGCATTAAATTCTTCATTAGGTGCTAATTGATTGACACCAAATTTTTCTGAAAGTTCACCAGAAGCATCGACATCATCAGCAATCCCCCACCAAGGTTCAAGACAAACCAATTCGCCCTCCGTTGGATAAGGTGACCAAACACCGATAAATGGGGCCCCTGATACTTTCAAGCTGATCGCATGATCTGTTTTTTCAGAACGAATGCTAAATTTATTTTCTTGACCCTTTAATTCGTAAATTAAAGCATCTTCTTTGAAAAGTGGGTGATTGATATCAGTTGCCACATCCGTTGGTGCCAATGTGCGTTCATTCAAATTGATGAATGCGCCTTGCAATGGAATCTTAACCCGTGATTTTTGTGGTCGGTAGTCTAAGAAATAGTCTTCAAATTGGGTATCGTCCGTTAATGGCACTTTAAAACCGGGATGCCCCCCAACAGAGAAGTACATTGGGCCAGATTGCGCTGTATTTTTAACATCATAGCCCACTTTTAGGTGTGTGTCGTTTACTTGGTAAGAAACGCGTAGTTCAAATTCAAATGGATAAATTTTTAAACTTTCTTCATCTGATTTCAATAAGAATGTCACAGCCGTATCAGTTTGGCTTTCTACTTCAAATTGACGGTCACGGGCAAAGCCGTGTTGGCCCATTGGGTAAGTTTTACCTTGATACGTATATTGATCATTCTTAGAACGCCCAACAAACGGGAATAAAACGGGTGCGTGACGACCCCAAACTTTGGGATCCGCTTGCCAGAGATATTCTAACCCTGAAACGGCCCCTTTAACGCTCTGTAATTCCGCACCTTGTGGACTAAGTGTTACTGTTAAAAATTCATTTGCAATTTGGATCATTTTTAAAACCACCTTTAGAAATTTATAGAATAAAGCGGGTTAAATCTTTATCGGCTACAATCTTACCAATTTTATCATTAACATATTGTTCAGTGATGGTGATATCACCCATCTGCATATCTGGTCCTTCAAAGAGAATGTCTTCTAACAATTTCTCCAAGATGGTTGCCAAGCGCCGCGCACCAATGTTTTCAGTATCGTGGTTCACTTGGAAGGCAATCGCAGCAATTCTACCAATGGCTTCCATCGTAAAGGTGACGTGAACGCCATCTGCCCCGATTAAAGCCATATATTGCTTAACAAGCGCATTATTCGGTTCCGTTAAGATCCGGACAAAGTCAGCTTCAGTTAAGTCTTCTAATTCAACTCGAATTGGGAAACGGCCTTGTAATTCCGCAATCAAATCGCTTGGTTTAGATTCCGCAAAGGCGCCTGAACCGATGAAGAGGATATGGTCCGTCTTAAGCACCCCGTATTTCGTATTAACTTGTGAGCCTTCAACGATTGGTAAAATATCGCGTTGAACCCCTTCACGTGAGACTTCACCAGATTGCTTCTTGCCTCCGGCAGCAATCTTATCAATTTCATCGATAAAGATAATCCCGGTATTTTCCGCTCTTTGAAGGGCATCATGATAAATATCGGCATGGTTAACTAACTTATCAGATTCTTCTTGAATGAAGATTTCACGCGCTTCCTTAACGGTAACGGTTCTGACCATCTTCTTTTTAGGCATGATTGATCCTAATGTATCGTTCAAGTCAATTCCCATTTGGCCCATCATATCATTCATTGGTGCGGCCTTTTTAGGTTCGTCAACTTGAATTTCGATTTCGCGATCATCCAAGAGTCCCTTATCAAGTTGTTCCTTAACAGATAGGCGTTGATCACGTACTTCATCGGTTACTTCTTCAGTTTCAGCTTGGTTTAAGCCAGCTGGTGTTTCACCATTTTGAAGAGCAGTGAACATTGACATTAAGTCGTTCATGCTATTGTTATTCTTACGTTGTTCCTTCTTGATACCAGGGACTAATAATTTTACTAAGCGTTTGTCCGCTTGACGGGCCGCTTTCCCGCGCACATTCTTGAATTGTTCTGATTCTTCCATGTGAACAGCAACATCCGCTAAGTCTCTGACCATTGATTCAACGTCACGACCAACATAACCAACTTCTGTAAATTTAGTTGCTTCAACCTTGATTAAGGGGGCATCAACGACTTTCGCTAAGCGACGTGCGATTTCTGTCTTACCGACCCCGGTTGGTCCGATCATCAATAAGTTTTTAGGTGTAATTTCTTGTTGCATCTTAGTGCTTAATTGCATCCGGCGGTAACGGTTATATAATGCAACCGCTACGGCCTTTTTAGCTTTATCTTGGCCAATTACAAATTTGTCTAATTCAGCGACAATTGATTTAGGTGTCTTATTCATCAAATCCATCTGGGCCACCTCCTAAAATGATTCCACAATCACGTTGTGGTTCGTATAAACGTCGATGCCACCAGCGATATTCACGCCAGTTTCAACGATTTGTTCTGCTGTTAATTCGGGCTTACCTTCTAAAATCAAGGCTGTTGCAGCTGCTTGGGCAAAATTACCACCTGAACCAACCGCAATCACTTGATCACCTGATTCAGCAAGTGTATCAGGGGTAATGACTTCACCGTTACCTGAGATCAAAAGAATATCTGTTTCGTTGATGGCAATCAACATTGCTTCTAATTTTTGAAGCGTTGGATCTTTACGCCAGTCCTGTGCCAAGGCAACAGCGGCGTGTTGTAAATCACCTGAGTATTTTTCTAATTTTTGTTCAAACCATTCTTGTAACGTAAACGCATCTGCAACGCCACCGGCAAAACCAATTGCGACTTTATTGCCGTAAATCCGGCGAATTTTTTTCGCTGAATCTTTTGTGACGAATTTTTCGCCCATTGTTACTTGTCCGTCGCCAGCAATTGCTGTTCGACCATTATGTTTTACTGCACAAATTGTTGTCATTTGATTTGCTCCTTTAAATAGCGTTAATCACATTTTAGCAGTCTTTAAGACTGTGTGCTAATTCTATCGCTCTTTTTTATTAAAAAAATCGTTCTTTAGTCCTAGTTTTTAGCCCGTGGGAAGAACTGACGGTAATCCTTTTGTAAATGGGCCATCGTCACATGGGTGTAAATCTGGGTCGTCGATAAACTACTGTGGCCTAATAACTCCTGAACCGTTCGCAAATCCGCCCCGTGGTCTAATAAGTGGGTCGCAAAGGTATGCCGAATCATGTGGGGATGAATGCCACTGGTTAAACTGGTCTTTTTAACCACTTGATCCAATGCGTATTCAATTCCCCGACTGGTAATCGGATTTCCTAAATGGTTGACGAAAACCACATCATGTTCTTGCTGGCGTTTGGCCATCAATTGCACCCGACCATCGTCTAAATAATCCTGCAAAGCCTTAGTCGCGTGATTGCCAAAAGGCACGTAACGATCCTTATTCCCTTTACCATGTACCAAAATAACCCGTAAACCAAAATCAATCTGGCCAATCGTGAGTTGGGCACACTCGCTAACCCGCATCCCTGTTGCATATAATAACTCAAGAATGGCGCGATTACGTTGGGTTAGCGGTTCTTGCCCCACAATCGCGGCAAATAACGCATCCATTTCTTTTTCATAGAAAAAACGGGGTAACTTATGGCGTTGTTTCTTGAGTTGGACCGTTTCAAACGGATCAGTCTGTAAAAATTCGTTGCGTACCAAGTAGCGATAAAACGACCGCAAACTTGAAATCCGGCGCGCAATCGTTTCGCCACTATATTTTTTTTGATCCATTTCATTCAAATAAGTTTGTACTTCAAGGGTGCCGACCTGTTTAAAGGAGGTCAGGCCCCCATTAGCGGCCAAAAAATCGACAAACGCTTTAATATCGGCTTGATAGGCCTTTTGCGTTTCTGGTGAATAGTGTCGATCAACAATTAAGTATTGTAAAAACAAATTAATCCAATCTTGTTCAAGCGCCAAAAAAATCCCTCCAAGCTTGGTTAATAATACTTTACCACAAGCTTAGCGGGATTTAAAAGGTGTTTACCTAGAGTGTTTCTTTAAATGTGTCAATACTTGCTAACGCACGGTCTGCAAGTGCTTGATTCCGTTCTTTTTTATCGCGAATTCGTTGTTTTAAAGGTTCGAAAATTCCGAAGTTCGCATTCATTGGTTGGAAATGTTTGGCACTGGTATGCGTAATGTAATGTGCCATTGAACCCATTGCCGTTGTTGCTGGGAAAGTAACTGGTTCTGTGTCTAATGCTAAACGAGCAGCATTAATCCCAGCCACTAAGCCAGAAGCAGCACTTTCAACATACCCTTCGACACCTGTCATTTGACCGGCGAAGAATAAATCAGAACGTTGTTTTGATTGGTAAGTTGGTAATAGCACGTCTGGTGATTTCATGAAGGTATTACGATGCATAACACCGTAACGAACAAATTCAGCATTTTCTAAACCTGGAATCATCCGGAAAACGCGTTTTTGTTCGCCCCACTTCAAATGAGTTTGGAACCCAACAATGTTATAAAGACTTGCAGCGGCATTATCCTGACGTAATTGAACAACAGCATAAGGTTGTTCACCGGTCTTGGGATTTTCAAGCCCAACTGGTTTTAAAGGTCCGAATAACATTGTTTTGATACCGCGTTTTGCCATGACTTCAATTGGCATACAACCGTCGAAGAATTTTTCATCTTCAAAGTCGTGCATTTCAGCAACTTCTGCTGAAATCAAGGCCTTATAAAAGGCTTCGAATTCCGCTTCAGTCATTGGGCAATTCAAGTAAGCTGCTTCACCCTTGTCATACCGTGACTTAAGGTAAACTTTATCAAAATCGATACTGTTTTTATCCAGGATTGGTGCAGCGGCGTCGTAGAAATACAAACCTTCACTACCGTTTAACGCACTGATTTCTTCTGCTAGACCAGGTGACGTTAATGGACCAGTAGCAACTACTGTAGGGCCTTCTGGGAAAGCGGTCAATTCTTCGTGATGTACGGTTACCCGTTCATGATTAGCGAGTTTGTCGGTGACCGTTTGTGAAAATGGTGTCCGATCAACAGCTAACGCACCACCAGCGGGAACGGCATTTTCGTCCGCTGCAGCGATAATAATTGAATCTAAACGGCGCATCTCTTCTTTAATCAAACCAGCCGCATTCGTGACTTGATTTGCCCGTAGTGAATTGGTACAAACTAATTCCGCAAATTGTTCCGTGTGATGAGCGGGCGTCATTTTAACCGGCCGCATTTCGTATAAATGAACATCAACACCGCGTTTGGCGATTTGCCAAGCCGCTTCGGAACCAGCTAAGCCGGCACCAATCACATTTACAAAAGGTTTTGTCGTCATCTAATTACCTCAAATTTTCTCTTATTTTTGAACGGCTTCTTCATAATCACCATTAGGACAGATGACTTGTTTGCCGCCTTTAATTTTCTTTTCAACTAAGTAATGTTCACACTTAGGACAGTTTCTGCCGACTGGTTTATCCCATGTGACAAAATCACAGTCTGGATAACGATCACAGCCGTAGAATAACCGGTTTTTCTTAGATTTACGTTCAATAACTTGCCCCTTGCCACACTTAGGACATGTCACACCGATTTCTTTGACGATTGCCTTGGTATTGCGACAATCTGGGAAGCGACTGCAGGCGAAGAATTTACCATAACGGCCCATTTTGACCACCATTGGCGCCCCACAAATATCACAATCGAACCCAGCCGGTTCATCTTTAATCTGAATTTTTTCGATTTGAACGCTAGCTTTTTCAACTTCTTTTTCAAAAGGTTGGTAGAAATTATCAATAATCTTGATCCAATTTTCTTGGCCCGTTTCAACTTCATCCAAACGATGTTCAAGATCGGCAGTAAAGTCGATACTGACAATATCTGGGAAGAATTCGACGATTAAATTATTGACGATTTCACCTAATTCCGTTGGTTCAAATCGTTTAGCATTCAACTTCACGTAATAGCGTCGTTGAATCGTTTCAATCGTTGGTGAATAGGTTGAGGGACGACCAACGCCGTTTTCTTCGAGCGCTTTAACCAAGTTGGCTTCAGAATAACGTGCCGGTGGTTGCGTGAAATGTTGCGCTGGATCGGTTTTAGCTAATTTCACTTCATCGCCAACCGCTAATTCAGGTAATAAGTTATCTTTCGCTGAATCTTCGGTATCGCGGGATGAAACGTATAGCTTAGTAAAACCTGGGAAGCGCATTTGTGAGCCATTAGCCTTAAATAAGACGTTGTTTTGGTTAATCTTAACCGCCACTGTATCAAAGACAGCGGGTGTCATTTGACTGGCAACAAATCGTGACCAAATCAAGTTGTAAATCTTATATTGATCGTTTGTTAAAACATCTTTTAAGCTCTTAGGTGTCCGCATCACAGAAGTTGGACGGATTGCTTCATGGGCATCTTGTGCGCCTTCTGGATTTTTCGTCTTATGGGCTTTAACAGCGGCGTATTCTTCACCATAGTTATCGTGAATGAATTGTGACGCTTCGTGTTTGGCACCCGTTGAAATCCGGGTTGAATCGGTACGCATATACGTAATCAACCCAACCGTGCCTTCTTTACCCCCGAGATTAATCCCTTCATATAACTGTTGGGCTTGCATCATCGTTTTACGGGTTCTAAAGTTTAACTTCCGGTTAGCTTCTTGTTGCAGTGAACTAGTGGTAAAAGGTGCCGCCGCAAAACGCTTGCGTTCACGCTTTTTGACATCTTCAATTGTAAAAGGTTGCGTCTTATCAATTTGCTTTAAGACATCTTGTACTGCATCGTTATTGCCTAAAGCTGTTTTCTTACCGTTTAAACCGTAGAAACTAGCTTTAAATTTACTGCGACCCTTCTTGAATTCGGCATCTAATGACCAATATTCTTCAGGTTTGAAAGCTTTGATTTCTTGTTCGCGATCAATCACGAGTTTTAACGCAACTGATTGCACCCGACCGGCACTCAAGCCTTTTTTAACTTTTTGCCAGAGGAGTGGACTAATTGAATAACCCACGATTCGGTCTAATACCCGTCGTGCTTGTTGGGCATCGACTAATTTCATATCGATACTACGTGGATTTTTGAAGGCACTCTTAACAGTGTCTTTGGTAATTTCATTGAAGACCACCCGGTTTTTATCGGTTGGATCTAATTTTAAAATATGCGAAACATGCCATGCAATTGCTTCCCCTTCACGATCGGGATCGGCTGCTAGATAGATATGATCCGCTTTTTTAGCGTGTTTCTTTAATTCTTTAATTGTTTCGCCTTTACCGCGAATTGAAATATATTTAGGTTCATAATTATTTTCGAAATCCACACCCATTTGACTCTTGGGTAAATCGCGGATATGACCCTTACTTGCAACGACTTTATAGTTGCGTCCAAGATATTTCTCAATTGTTTTGGCCTTTGCAGGTGATTCTACAATGACTAAATTTTTGCCTGCCATGGACAAACCCCTTTCAACAGAACGCTTTGTTCAAAATCGTACATAATAATATGTGACGTGGGCGCCGTTTGTCAAATCTAAACGCGCGCTAGTGATTATCAGATTAAAGCATAGCATAGGTTTCCCCGTATTCAAAGGAAACTTATCAGAAAAACAGTGGATTATAACAAATTCATAACCAATCCTACCGCACTAAACCACAAAAAAACAAGGTGTGATAAAAAATAATTTTTATCCTTACCTTGTTTTTTAAGCGTTGACTTGCGCACTATTAGCTAAGATATCTGCAATAATGCCGGCCAACTTAATTTGCGCCATCTGATCTTCAGCCGCTTTTTGAACCTGATCATAAGCGTCATTCAATGCCGATTGAATATTAGCACCCACCAAACACTGCGGATTGGTCTTTTCATCGATGTGCAACAATTGCTGATCAGTATCAAGCGCCTGATAGACATCTAAAACACTAATCTGCTCTGCTGGCCGTGCTAATTTAGGCGCAATCGTCCCTGGACGACTCTCCAATAAGTCAGCTTTCACCAAAAGGGACATCAACCGACGCACTAAGCTCGCGTTGGATTCGATACTGCCAGCAATTGACTGGCTCGATAAGTCCCCATCTTGATAAATTTCGACATAAGCTAAGATATGGATGGCATCACTTAGTTTGTGGGAATATTTCATCGTTTAACCTCAATTTCAAACGGATTCTCTACTTTGATTCTGCTGGTAACAATTCTTGAAGGGCTGCGGTTAATGATGGCAATGGTCGACCTAAGACATCTGGTAAATCACTTGAAACTTCATCTAATTCACCATCACGAATTAAGCTTTGAATCATTGTAACAACACCAACGACTTCAGCAGGTAAACCACTTGCTTCAAGCCCTTTTTGATACTCAGCAATACTTAATGATGATACCGCAAATTCTTGATTAGTCAATTGTGCAACACTTTCGGCTAAATCAGCATAAGTTGCGGGTGCACCAGCGAATTCATAAATGTCTTTTGCATCAGTCATGGCTAATACCTTAGCAGCTGCTTCAGCATAAAGACGTTCAAGTGTCCAACCAACATGACTGTCACCAGCGCCATAAACAAATGATTGACCAGTGATAGCACCTTTAATTGTATCGAGTTCGTTTTCAAGGTACCAATTATTACGTAAGAAAGAATGCGCAATACCAGATTCGATAATGGCCGCTTCTGTTTTACGGTGATCTTCAGCTAAACCGGAAGTTGTTTGGTCAGCGTGTGGAAAACTTGTATAACCAATCCAGTTAACCCCGGCTTTTTTAGCAGCCCGGACAACGGCCATATGTTGTTGATCGCGTGGGACTTCTGCGCCTGGTTGCGATGAGATGAATAGTAGGCGATCAACACCTTGTAATGAGTCTGCTAATGTTGCTTCTTGTGTATAATCCCCAGGGCGAACGGTAACGCCTGCTGGCACCATCTTTTGGGCTTTTTCAACGTTCCGTGCCAAACCAATAATATCTGAAGCAGGTACTAATTTTGCTAATTCGTGAACGGCTACTTGGCCAAAACGTCCTGTTACAGCTGTAATTGCATATTTCATAATTTAAAATCCCCTTAGTGGTTTATTTGTTACTTTATAAGTAACTTGTTGTTTTAATAGTAACAGGAGGGATTATGAATGTCAACCAAAACAGTTTCGCTTAATCAAAATAACGTAGTTCTTCTATTAATATGTTTTTATCTAACAATGGTGTCGCACCCGCGGCGATTAATTGGTTGCACCCCTGTGACAGTGATTGATCAATGCGCCCCGGAATTGCATAAACATTGCGATTAGCTTGAAGGGCCAAGTTAGCGGTAATCAAGCTACCACTCTTGTGCCGGGCCTCCGTCACAATTAAGCTATGACATAACCCCGCAATGATTTTATTCCGGGCTGGAAATTGATAACGCCGGGCTGGTGTACCGAGAGCGTATTCAGATAGTAACAAGCCTTTTTCAGCAACTACCTGTTGTAAATGCTCATTTTGTGGTGGATAACTGCAATTAATGCCCGTGCCAATCACCCCAATTGGGGCCAAACCACGCTGCAAGGCAACTTCGTGGGCCATCGCATCCGCCCCTTGTGCTAACCCACTAATAATCGTAGTGGCAGTTAGTCCTTGTAATAACTGTTCTAGTGATTGCTTAGAATAATGAGTCGCTTGACGCGCCCCGACTACCGCGAGACATGGCTGTTTTAACAATCTTAAATCACCACGATAAAATAACAAAACAGGTGGCAAATAGGTTTCCAATAAGCGTTGAGGGTAGTCTTTATCTAAAATCGTTAAATAAGTCGTTCGAACTTCATGGTCGATGCATTGGCGTTGTAGGTCCGTACTTTGAAAACTCGCTTGAAAAGTCGGCCAATAACGTTCCGGCAAGCGCGCAATTTGTGCAATTTCTAACGCCGATAACGTCCAATTATGACTGGTTGCTAGCCACGCCGCCAAGCGTAATTCACTAATAGGCCCAAAACCCGCCGCTAAATGTACTTTTAAGAGTAATTGATTTTTAGTTAACACAAAAACAGCTCCTTTACGTTAATTAATAATCCGTAAAAGAGCTGTTTTATTTTTCTATAAAGCGTTTTGAACTGGGGAAAAACTACGGCGATGAATTGGTGTAACCCCGAGTTCAGCAAGTCCCGCTAAATGCTTAGCTGTCCCGTAACCCATATTGTTGGCTAAATCATAACCCGGATATTGTTGATCATAATTAATCATCAATTGATCCCGAATGACTTTTGCGACAATGCTGGCTGAGGCAATACTAATACTGCGGGCATCGCCTTTGATTAATTTTTCTTGGGGAATATCAGTCGGTACGGTCATTGCATCCACTAATAAGTAGTCCGGTTGTTTATCCAGACCAGCAACCGCTTCACCCATTGCTAATTCTGTTGCATGGTAGATGTTTTCGGTATCGATCCGTTCAGGTGACGCAATTCCGATACTAACACTGACTGCCTGGGCCATAATCTCTCGATACAACTCTTGTTTGAGCTTAAATGACAGTTGTTTGGAATCATTGACCTGCCAAAGATCAAAATCATGGGGCAAAATCACAGCGGCCGTCACAACGGGCCCGGCTAGTGGTCCACGACCCACCTCATCAATTCCGGCGACCAATGGATAATCAGGCCAGAGCGCTTTTTCCATTTGACGCCGTTCTTCAAAAGCCGCTTTTTGAGCCGCTAATTTTGCCGCTCGCTTATGATATTGAACTACTAATTTCTGAACACCGGCCCGCGAATCAGCCGCAAAAGTGGCCAACTGTTCTTCGGTCACTGGTGCTTGTAATAATTGCTTAATTTCAGCAATCGATTGTGCTTTGGTCATCTTATGACGCCTCCACTGGTACAACGTCTAAAGTGAAGCGTCCTAATTTACCTTGGCGCGCATCATTAATGAACTTCACGCAGAAACGGTCATAATCTTCTTTGAAGCCTAACCGTTTGGTTAAAATCATGATTAATTCTGCAGCTGGTTCTTCAAGCTCGGCATCTGTCACTTTATAAACTTTTTGAAGTTGACTTGGATAGTATTCTTTGAAGTGTTCTAAGGCAAAAATAACGACATCGTCTGGATGATAGATGGCATCTGAAATCGCACCGGTAAGGGCTAATTTACTGCCGATTGTTGGGTCTTCAAATTTGGGCCATAAAACCCCTGGTGTATCGAGCAATTCAAGTGTTTGTCCGGCTTTCAACCATTGTTGGTTCTTCGTCACACCTGGGCGATTACCCGTTACAGCGATGTTCTTTTGAACTAAACGATTTAAAATCGTTGATTTCCCAACGTTAGGCACGCCGACACACATCGCCCGGATGACCGGGTTGCGAATCCCTTTACCACGTTTTTTAGCCAATTTTTCAGCTAAAATTTCTTGTGCTACTTTTTCAATCATGGGTAACTTAGCCTTATGCTGTGCATCAAGGGCAATTGCGGTAATGCCGCGTTTCTTGAACGTTTCAATCCATTGTTGTGTCCGTCGTGGATCAGCCATATCGGCCTTATTCATAATTAATAGAATGGGTTTGTTTTGACCTAATTCTTGAATCATTGGATTAATTGAAGATTCCGGTACACGGGCGTCCACAATTTCTAAAATTAAATCAACCGCCTTGAGCCGTTCTTTAATTTGTTTTTGTGCTTTGGCCATGTGACCTGGGTACCATTGTATTGTCATAATAACTCCTTTATTACTGTTTAAGATGAATACATCTCTTACCGATAGTATTATTCTTAATTCTATCATACCTCAGCGCGAACTTGATGGCTTAAATTAAAAAGGTTACGACCCGCAGTCGTAACCTTTCTCGTTTATTTAAAATAAGTGATATCTTCAAGTGGCCAATAAACGCCTACTGCGCGGCCGATAATTGTTTCACGTTCGATTGTGCCAAACGTGCGACTATCCTTGCTAATTCGGCGATTATCCCCGAGAACAAAGTATTGGTTAGCCGGAATCCGATCGTGATCCGTTAATGTTTTTAAATCAAAATCGGAGGTTAAAACCGTCTTTTGCTGCGATTGCTTCAAAAAAGGTTCCACGACTGGCCGGTCATTAACGTATAATTGGCCCTCTTGATAAGCGATATGCTCACCCGGTAGACCAATCACGCGCTTCACATAAGTTGTCCCATTGGCTAAGCGAAAAACAACGATTTCAAAGCGATGGACCTGCCCAAACTTTTTCAATAAGAGTTGATCACCCGATTTAAGGGTTGGTTGCATTGAATTCCCAGCAACCGTCGCCGGCACCAAAAAGAAGGACCGGATGACAAAAGCAACCAGTCCGGCCACGAGAATTGCTAAAAACCAATTACCTGCGATTGCTAGTTTCCGTCTCATTAAATCGCCTCAATCACTGTTTTACTATGCCTGTTCGCTTTCTTGATATAGCTGATAGGCCTCGTCAAAAATTAGCATGCTCGGTAAATAGCTACCGTTTAACTCCAAATATTGGGATAACGGTTCATAGTCCCCTTCATGTTTAGGGAATGATTGATCGAAGAAAGCATTGTTGGCAAATTGCGCAACTGGTTCGTAGTTATTCGGATCGCGTTGTGTCATGAGATACCGATAGAAACTCTGCTTCATTTTGCACACCTTATTTCTTATTTTTTAGTGGCACGTATACGGATAAATCAATCTTATCGTTCTTCAAATCAATATGGCGGGCCTTGACTTGCATCCCGTTAGCTAACTTAAATTCATTCAAGCGCAAGGTAATGCGACTCTTATGCGCATTTAAAACAACCCATTTAGGGAATTTATATTGACGTTGGATGTAATTAAAAACAAATGACATCGGTACTTTCAATTGACCGACAGCCAATTGCTTAGCACGTAGTTGAATATCCCCGTTTTCAAGCACATATGGTTTGAAAAAGAGGTTGAATTCGACCGGAAAACCTAAAAACTTAAATTGACCAGAAAGAATTGCTTGTTGATCTAGGGTAAAGTTGTACTTCACCTTTGAATTCTCAAGGTAGTTTTCAAGATAATAGGCTACTACGCTATTAATTTGCTTCTTGTGCATCTGAATATCAAAGGTACTGTCAGCTTTGATCATTTTTTCAGTCTGAACTTGCTTAGTTTGCGGTGCACTAACGTTATAGGCGATAAAACCGAGCGTACCAATCACTAATGCTAGTAAAACAATAAAGCTATATTTCCAATAATTAATCGTTCGTTTAGGGCTAACTTGTTCCTTTTTTAAATCTTGTCTGGTTTGCATTAACTAACTTCCTTACTTGGTCCAATCTTTTTGGTGTGCATTCATCTGTTGCCAAAAAGCGTTGGTGATGAGTTGATACCCTTTTTGATTAGGGTGGAAATGATCGTCGTCGCTAATATAGGGATTGAGATGCTCGTTTTCTGCAAGTGTTTTTTGCAGTTTACTACTGTCCATTTTAGCAAGCGATTTTGTTTGTTTCACATAATGGCCGTCACCATGCGTTAAAAGACGGTCGCTATTGATATAATAAGCCGACTCAAAGTCATTAGCAACTTCTTTGACTGTCTTATTCCATGCTGTCACGGCCTTTGACATCCCCGTAATCTCTGGGAAGTAAACGTAAAATGGATTATAGACCCCCATCACGAAAATTGGTGCCGTTGGATTTTGTTGGCGAATTTGTCTAAACAGCGTCATCAAATGCGTTTGATAGGCCTTTTGCCCGGCTGTAATCTGTTTTTGATCTAAATCCAAAAAGTTATTTTGTAAGACCGCCATTAAATCATTGCCACCGACGGTCAGTGTAATGATGTCCGCCTTTTTTAAATTCGCTTGTAGCGTTGGTTGCGTGCGCACCCTTTTTTCGATCTGCACGCTGGTATCACCGGTGACACCATAGTTTTCGGTCGCGACAGGATGGTCCGTTTCAGTTTTAATTTTAGCGGCAATCCGCGAAACATAACCTTCTTTATTTTGCTCATCACCAACCCCGTGGGTCAATGAATCGCCGACTGCTACTAAATGCAGTGTTTTTTTGACTTTCTTTGGTTGAACGACTTTCGTTTTCTGAACACTTTCTTGATGACTACGTACTTTCATTGGACGTGGTGTCAATAACTGCCAAACGATAAAGACGACGAGTAATACCCCGGCAAATATCCCTAGGTCGATCAACAATTGTCGTATTTTTTTCATATCTGGCATCCTCATATCTCTTTAGATAATAGTTAAGGCTGGGACAAATAAATGTCAACCAGCCTTAGTCATAAACTTCTTAGTTTTCAGTATAATACATCACTGCAAAAGCACCGGCGCCCGCATGGGTTGCAATGACTGGATCAGTGGTTCGTACTAAAATTTCGATTGCTGGAAAGGCTGCTTGTAATTGCGCCTTGATCTTTTCACTGAGTTCCAAACCATCGGCGTGTGAAATACCGATTGCTTTAACATTTTTTAACTTTCTGAGATCATCATCCATTTCATCAATGAACTTCGTAATAGTCTTCATACCGCGACCCTTACGGAGCACCTTAAGCTCACTATCAGCAACTTCAAGGATTACTTTGATGTTTAATAAGCTTGAAATTACACCGGCTGCATGGCTTAAACGGCCACCTTTAACAAGGTTGGTTAAGTCTGTAACACCCATGTATAGTTTCGTATTGTCATGAACTGCTTGAATAGCTGCTAAGGCATCCTCTAATGAGCCGCCTGCTTCAATCACTTCCGCTGCTTTTAAAACTTGGAAGGCCATTGCACGATCTGTAAAATCACTATCAATAACAGTGACGTCAGCTTTCGCCATTTCGCCAGCTTGACGCGCTGTATCAACTGTCCCACTAATCGCACGTAGCATATGAATTGATAGAATTTGACTACCGTCAGCTGCTAGTTGTTCGTATGTTTCGATAAAATTACCAATGGCTGGTTGACTCGTCTTAGGAAGCGCACTAGCACTAGCCATTTCAGTCATAAATTGATCACGTGTGATTGTTTCACCATCAATATAGACGGTATTGTCAATCATGATGGTCAACGGAATCACCGTAATATGATGTTGTTTAATTTCTTCTGGTGTTAATTGAATTGATGAATCCGTTACGATTTTAATATTAGCCACTACTACTTCAGCCACACTTTCTATCTCGAAACAGGCCCATATGCGGACCGCTATTTCTATGATTATATCTATAAGACAGTATATCAAACTACGCCCATTTTTTCAGCAAAAGTTACTGAGAAAAAATGACAGTCTAACTAAAAAAGATTACGTCATTCGTTTTTAAACGAATAACGTAATCCTTTTTAACAATGTTTATTTCTAATATCAACAGACACTAATCTTTGCGTCAACTGCAAGCACAAACAGACTAGCTGCCAATAAATCTGCACTACCACCTGGCGAAATATGGTGTTCTTGGCAGTATTGGATCAGCGCCGTAAAACTATCATTGGGGAGTGCGTTTTGACCAGCCTGAATGGCTAATTGTTGCATCTTAATAAGTGTTTGTTGATCACTACGGTGTAGCACGCAAGTATCCGCGACTGATCCCATTAACGTCAATAGCATCTGAAGTTGAGCTTGTTTTGGCGTATTTGTTTGCCACTTTTGATAAGTCTGAACGGCTAACAAGATATGTGGATACCCTAAGACGGCTTCTTCATAAGCGCCATTTACACGATACCGTTTTTTTACAACGGCGCCGTGTGTAACATTTTGAGATGTATACTGTTCATCCAGGAATTGGGCTAACTGACTCACTTTTTTTAAAACAGTCTCAATTTGCGTAGACTGACGCATACTAATTTGGTGCGCATAAACGCTCACCAAGAGACCCATCACCCAAATAGCACCCTTATGTGTATTAACCCCACCAGTTGCTTCAAACATAGCTTGTTCAGCGGATCGACCAATCTGTGCGATTGTCTCTCGCAATGTCTGATCGACAGGATGACACCAAGCAGCTTGTGCCATTTGTTCAAAAAAAGGCGTCAAAGCCCGTGCCGACTTGATAAATAAAGACGCGTCCATATCCGTATGTGCACCATTATCGCGCGCATCAACTAAACCAGGTTTGGGGCTCAACTGAACCTCGTCGACTAAAGCTTGCTCAACTAAACAAGCCAATTGTTTAGTCATCATTTGTTGTGCCTTATTATTTATCAAAGTCTAAACACTCCTTAACTAAATTGCTTTTTAATCCCTGACCATCCTAAATGAAGGAGCCAGCTGAGCATAAACGCGCCGGTTGCCGTACTCAAGTATGCGACCACAATCATCGTCCCCATTGGTAATCGTAACCAAGTTGACTTAAAGACTAGTAATAAGGCTTGGAAAACAAAAACATTGGCTAAATACGTCCGATAAGCATAAACCGCTAGCCATTTGAACAAGGGTAACTTAGGTGATTGATTAACAATCATTCTTGAGGCAAACGTAAAGACGGTCAGAATAATAATCAAACTGTATAAGCTTTGCAAGGTATTCAAATAAGGCGCGTGGCCAAAGTTAACATCGCCAGGATAAGCTAATAAGGCGTGTACTGATAATCCACCCATTACTAAGCCAACGGGTAGTAATGCAAAACGAATCCGATTTAACTGCTTAAAAATTGCTTCATGATAGATAAAACCGGCAACGCCATAAATCCCATAAATTAGGAAACTAACGACAAATCGGTCTAATAAATACCAGCTTTCAGCTAATGGGCCGTTTAAAACCTGCATACTATAAAAGAGATACCATCCGATATAAAGAACAGTGGCACCTATGAGTACCGGCCAAACGAGTTTACGATTGGCAAAAACACGATAGCCCAACCAAATAAAGAACGGCATCAATAATTGAATCTGTAACATCATGACCGTATACCATAGATGCGGTGCACCATCACCTGTGATAACTTTCAATAAAAAGGTTCCCACATTAGTGTATGGTGTTTTTTGTTGCACACCTGGGAATACCAATAAATAAGCGATTGTCCATAGTAAGTATGGTACAACGAGTTCAAAAAATTTATCCTTTAAAAATTCAAAATAAGATGTTTTCTCACTGGTTTTAACCATATTGTAGACAATGGCAAAAATAAACATCGGTGCTGTGTATTTAGCAAATACATAAAGCGTTCCAACAAAAGCCGCCGTCGTCTGATTGTGACAATTAGCCAATGCAAAACTCAATATGGTTTGTAACATGACCGCCGTCACGGCTGATACTTTTTGAAAATCACTAACGTTTATTTTAGTCTTCTGATCTTCGAACATTTTTTCCACCCTCATTTATGACCAAAGTTCTTTGGTTAATAGCGGGCCTGCATCGGTTTTTAATAAAATCTTTTTAGCCGGTGTTCGCAAATATTCCTTTAATGCAAAACCACCCTTGGCGGTTATCACTTGCGTATCAAACTGTTCGAAAAAAGAATGATTGGCAGCAATTACCGTAAGCGGTAATTCTGCCGGCGCGTTAGCATATAGCAATAAATCAAAATCACTCGTCGGCTTAATAGCGCTAATGCCAGATGATAATTCAAACCCTAAGCTGCCACCAACACCCCATTTGAATCCTGATAATATTTTTCTAGCAGCATGATATTGCGCATAAACCGGAAATTGTGCGACTTCAGTGACTCTGAAAGATTCACGCGTCGTAATTTCCCAGGGATGAATAACAGCTTGAATTGCACTATCAGGAATTTCGAGAGCAAACCGCTGATTCCGAGCTACTCCGCGAAGGCCGACTGGTACCAAATCTAACTGACTAGCAATTCCCCGACGAATAACGCCGAAAACCTGTTTAGTGAGCGCTAATTGGGCCACTAAAGCTGGTTGTTGAATAATTTCACGATCAAAGCGAACAATATCATGTGCAGATTTCATTTAATTAAGCATCCCATTCTTCATCCATTTTTGCTTGGACCTTATTAGTTTCAACACGGCCCATTTTGACAGCAATGTCATTTGTGTAACGGTTCGTCAACATCGTATCGCTCGTGTGACGAACGTCTTCAATGGCATCATTAACGGCTTCAATCACAGTTGCAACGTTATCAGTCGTCGTTGTTTGATCTGTCACACCATCTAAGAAACGATACAAGGCACCTAATTTATTATAATTACGGATATCGTAGGCAATTGAAGGTACTTTTTCTGCTGCTGCTTCAATTTCAGCAATTGATCGTTTAGTAATTCGGCTAGCACTTGCTTTAGACATCGCTTGAACAGTAATTGCATCGCTGTTTAAAGCAATTAAACGGCTAGATTGTAACCCATGTGCTAAGAAAGCACCTGAAATAGCATTACCAACGACCACCCCAATTACTGGGTGCCCTGCTTGCCGTAATTTGGCATAAGCCGCTGCACTATTCGCTAGCGCCACATGAATCCCGATTAATTCTTCGTTATAACCGTAAGCTTGACTAGGGACATCAATGACGACAACGATTGGTCGTTTAACGGTCTTATTTTGATCTTCTTCATAGATGTGATTTAAGATTTGTGCCATCCGGAAGCCTTCTACCAAGCCAACTTCGCCATCTCGTACACGGTACATTGGATTTTTACCATCCGGTACAATTGTCGTTACGACAGCATCTTCACTAAAACGATCTGAATCACCATAATAAACAGTACTAATTGTTGAACTTGGATTCTTTAAACCAGTTAGCGCTTGGAACCAGTCGTACCCAACACTGGCTGTTGCCGGTGTTGCTTGTTCAGTAATCACAGGTAGTTCAACTGCTTGTGTTTGGTGTTTGGCAAGTGCTTGATTATAGTCTTCAATGGCCATTGGTTTTGAAAGATCAAGTTTTGCCAATAATGACAAGTAAAAGTCCGCATTTTCACTACGGTGGCTATCTTTATGTTCAACCATTGCAGCCACGATTGCAGCCTTAACATTTTCGACGCTATCAGTCACCAATTCATCAATAATTTGAGCTTCAACACGTTGACGGGCACCAATTGTATTCCAAATTAAATCTTTGTCGCTTGAATCAAACTCACGGACGCCGGCTTCTTGTTCGATTACTTCTGGGCCATTCAAGCCAACCCGCGCTTTTTTAGTCGTAATTAAATAACTCATTAAAGCTGAAGTAATGGACATCCCACCAAATGAACCAACTCGCCCAGGGACAACCCCAATGACAGGGACGTACTTTTTAAGTGCCACGATTAAGTTGCCAATTTCAGAAATTGAAAGTAGACCATAATTGGCCTCTTGTAGCCGCACGCCACCAGTATCTAACACGATAATTGGGAAATTTTCATTACCATTTTGATTTTCAGTCAAGGCATGTGTTAGTGCAGCGATAATCTTTGCACCTGAAACTTCGCCAATTCCACCACCTTGGAAACTGCCTTCCATTGCGATTACGACAACTTCTTTATTACCAATCGTCCCACGTGACACGATAATGCCATCATCACTTTCTGGGACAATTCCTTGAGCAATCAAGTTAGGAGCTGTCATTTGGTCAAAAGGACCAACTAATTCGCGTCCAGTAGGTGTGTCCAATAAAGCATTAACCCGTTCGCGGGCTTTTAATTCTACAAAACTATTTCTCATCAGCTAGTTCCTCCATTGCTTGTGTTAATCGAAGATAAACGACACCGGGTGTTGCACCGAAGTCATTAATCACAATGTCGGCTGAAATTGGATAACGATCAAAGAAACGTGTTAAAACATTTCCCCATACCTCATCAAAACCGTCACTACCGGTACAGACTTTAACTGTTGATTCAGCTTTATTGGTTGGAAACATTAAAATTTCTAAATCCCCTGATCCAACGACCCCGACGTGCACTCGTTTATTAATGGGTTGGCTTGTTTGATATTGATAAGCTAATTGTTCCATGATAATCTCCCTTTCCTATGACCAAGTTCTGAACTTCATTGGTGGTTGATATAGGCCATCTGACCATTCAACCAAATCATCAATTATTTGCGCTGCTAATAATGAACGTTTTGCATCGCTTCGCTTGATACCCAAGTCTTCAGGAAGTTTTACAATCCCAGCTTGACGTAATTGATCCAATGATTCTTTAGTACTTGTCATGCCAAGTGGTGTTACGCCACCGATTGCAGCAATTGCGGCTTAACGCTGTTCTTTGCTAGTTGCCTTGTAAAGATAGGCAATCCCTTCTTCAGTCACAATATGCGTTGTATCTTCGCTATAAATCATAACGGGGGCGTTTGCTAGACTCGCTTGTTCTTGAACAGCAAGTGCATCTAAGGTTTCAACAAAAACTGGTTTCTTATTAGAACCATATGTTTCAACCATTTGGACGACTAATTTTTGGCCTTTGCCTAAAGGTTTTTCTTCATCGCGTAATGATTGCCATGCCGGTGTTGAATGACGACGTCCACCAGGATTATGCCCCATGTTAGGTGCGCCACCAAAACTATGGATACTTTCAACCCAACCAGATTCAATCGCTGGAATAATTGTTGGATGTGGATTTAAAGCCCAATTTTTAGCAATTTTACCCTTAAGGCCTAGTGATTCACCGTAGGTTGGTAAGAGAAGTTCAATGGCAGCTGTGTTAAAACCAATCCCATGATTAAGTGATTGGACACCATGTTCTGCATAAATCCCTTTAATCGCCATCATTGCCATTAGAATCTGAAGTTCCGTAATATTTTGTGGATCACGGGTAAAGAGCGCTTCTAATTCATAAGGTTTGTCCGCTGGAACAACAACATCCACCCAGCCAGCAGGAATATCAATCCGTGGTAATTCATCAACGACTTCATTGACTTGAACGATCACAATCCCATCTTTAAATGCGGCTGCTTCGACAATCGTTGGTGTTTCTTCGGTATTAAAGCCGGTACATAAATTACCAGCTTTATCAGCCTTATCTGCAGCAACCAATACGACATTAGGAATTAAATCAATGAATAAGCGACCATATAGTTCTAGATAAGTATGAATATCGCCTAACTTCATTTTGCCGTCTTCAATCATTTGAGCAACACGAACACTTTGTGCACCTGCATATGAAAAATCAATTTTTGAAGCAATTTGGCGTTCAAAGATATTCAAATGTTCGGGACGTGAAATACTCGACATAATCATGTGTAAATTATTTACTTTTTCAGGGTTAACTTGCTCTAAGCTTTGTGACAAGAAACTGGCTTGCTTTTGATTATCCCCTTCTAAAACGACCTTATCACCAGGGGCAATTAAGGCCTCTAGAACTGTGATAATTTGGTCTGTTTCAACATATTTACCAGTCATTAACTGACTGATTTTGGCTAATCGTTGTGCTTTTTGAACTCGTTTCGTGTCCCAATTGCGTTGTGGTTTTTCCATCTAGTTCATCTCCATTTTCGATATAGAAACGTTGTATCATCAATGCCATGTTGGCTAATATTAATCGTCCTGATTAACTGCTCTCCAAAATTAGCATGAATCAACTTTGTTAACGTATTGCCTGGCGGAAATTCAATCGTCAGATCCATTCCCATTTCCTTAGCAACGGCCATCATTTGTCGCCATTGTACTGGTTGTTCAATATTGGCCAACAAATCCTGACGAATGGCTTCTGCATCCTGTGTGAGCCGACCATCCGTATTCTTTAAGTACGGACAAGTCGCCGGTTGCAAAGTCAATTGGTTAATGTAAGGCGTTAATTTTTCAACGGTTGCTTGCATCAACTTACAATGTGATGGCACCGGAACCTTTAATAATTTAGCGGTTCGTGCTTGTTTCTGCTTAGCTACCACCAAAGTCTTCTCAAGGCCAATTACGGCACCCGAGATTGTATGCTGCATTGGGCAGTTCTCATTTGAAAGATAGACCGGATAATCGGGATCAAATGTTTCTTGAACTACTTGAGCCGCCTCATCCCGGGTCAATCCAACAATAACGCCCATCGCATAACCGCTTGGATAAGCAGCCTTCATTAATACTGCTCGTTGATAAACCAACCACACAGCATCATCAAACGATAACGTTTGACAAGCGACAGCGGCGGCAAAAGCCCCCAACGAATGTCCAGCAACCAAGTCAGGCACGATATCATTCTTTTGGATTTCGTCTAAAGCAAATAATGCCTTCACTAACAACGCCAATTGAATAAAGACGGTATCCTCATAATTCTGAGGGTCATCAATTAATTGATAGCCTGTCACTTTAGCGACCCGCTCAAGGTATTCAACGGGAATATCTTGTAACATCCCGACTTGTTGACTGCCTTGCCCTGGAAATAAAAATGCTGTACTCATTAAATCTCCTCCTTTCGCAATTACCGATTACCCTTTAATCTTAAGGGAGTTCTGTTATAATAAAAAATACTTAAAAAATGGAGAACGATAACTAATAGGTATCAATTAAGGTGGTCAATAATGAAATTAATTCATTTACAATACTTTAAAAAAGTCTTTGAAACTCAAAATATTACACAGGCAGCCGGGGTAACACTGTTTTATCACACCGGTCGTAATATTGAAGCAACACCATATGCCCATACCTTCTACCCCTACGTTACCAAGACACTAGCCATACTTGATGACGGATTTCGCGCAGTTACTGCCTTAAATAAGGAGATTATCACCTCAGTGACGCTTTGTTTAGAAGTTGCCTCTGTGTCGGTGCCAAACCTAATTCGAATTTTTTCAGAAAAACATCCTGATATTAAATTAACAATTATCCAACATCATCTCCCAGAAAATATTAATGAATCGGTTTTATTTATTACATCGGATTCAAAGCCGGATTTAAATAATGTCCCGATTATAAAAGAGCCCGTCTTAGTCGCTATCCCGAAATCACATCCATTAGCTCACAAAGCAATTTTGCAAACAAGTGATATTGAACAAACACCCATTATTATGTTGAGTCCCAGCAACGCTTTTCGTAATACGATTGATATGGCGCTTGAAGCTAATCATATTCACCCTAAAATTAGTTCAACAACGGATGATCCTGGCACATTGCGCTCCATCATTAATCAGGGGTTAGGAATCACCTTCTTCCCGCAAATTTCTTGGTCATATCGAGCTAACGATCACTTCGTCCTCAAAGAAATTGCGGACATCTCAATTGAACGAACTATCTATCTTTCTTCAACACTGCGAAAAGATCACCCGCTTGTTGAAACAATTGTGACGACACTCCGAGAATGGTTCATCTGCCACAATTAAAAAAGGAACGGTTACTATCAATCAATGATAGTAACCGTTCCTTTTTGTTGTTTATTCAGTTATTCTTTGATAAATCTCAAATGTATGCGGGTATTGATTACGTTCATCAACCGTCCCTGCTTGTTGCGAAATTAATTTAAATTGCGTGTAGTCAATTGTTGGCATATAAACATCACCTTGGAACTTGTCGGCAATCTTCGTAACGTATAAATAGTCGACATCAGCCGCAAAAAGTTTAAAGATATCAGCACCGCCGATAATGAATAATTTTTGCGTGGGATGCTCTTTTTGATAATCAAGCAGTTGTGTACGCTCATTAAAAACTAAAACGTCTTTAGCAACTGTCAAACCGCTTTGGCGTGTAATCACAATGTTTTGACGGCCGGGTAACGGCTTTTTAGGCAAGCTGTCATACGTTTTGCGCCCCATAATGACTGCTTCGTTAATCGTTTCGCGTTTAAAATTGGCTAGATCATTGGGTAAGCGCCAAGGTAAATGCCCATCTTGACCGATTAAGCCGTTTTGATCTTCGGCCCATAAAAATGCTATCATCTGCTACCTCCTATACCGCAACAGGTGCTTTAATTGCGGGTTCTGATTCATAATTTTCCACTTTAATATCAGCAACATCAAAATCAAAAATGCTCTTCTTATCTGGGTTTAACCATAATTTGGGTGCAGCATGCATTGATCGTGCCAATTGAGTCTTCACTTGGGTCACGTGGTTACTATAAATATGTGCATCCCCCAGAGTATGGATGAATTCACCGACCTCAAGCCCAGTTTCATGAGCAATCAAATGCGTTAATAACGCATAGCTAGCGATGTTAAACGGTACACCTAGGAAGACGTCCCCACTTCGTTGATAGAGTTGACATGAAAGCTTACCATCATTGACGTAAAATTGGAACATGGTGTGACAAGGCGGTAAAGCCATACTAGGCACATCTTCTGGATTCCAAGCAGACACAATCAACCGTCGTGAATCAGGATTCGTTTTAATCATTTCGATAACGTTTTTAATCTGATCAATGGCTTCACCGGAACGTGTTTGCCAAGCGCGCCATTGCTTACCGTAAATATCACCTAATTCGCCGTATTGTTTTGCAAATCCCTCGTCGGCTAAGATCCGGTCGTTAAATAGGCGCATTTGTTCTTGATAAACAGCTTTGAAATCAGCATCGTCTTGAGCCCGGTGACTGAAATCGGTCATGTCAGGACCGGTGTAATCAGTACTTTTAACGAAGCGTTCAAATGCCCATTCATCCCAAATATGGTTATTATGTTGTAATAAATAACGAATGTTCGAATCCCCTTTTAAAAACCACAAGAGTTCACTCTTGATTAAACCAAAAGGCACCTTCTTCGTCGTCAATAAAGGGAAACCCTCTTGTAAATTGAACCGCATTTGATAGCCAAAGAGGCTATAGGTACCGGTATTAGTCCGATCTTCCTTGTAGTGACCCTCTTCTAAGATTGTCCGTGCTAAATCGAGGTATACTTGTTCTGACATGGTAAACTCCCTTTTTGATAGTTGTAATAACGTGCTTTTCAAGCTAACTTTCTGTGCTTAGCTTCGTGCGTCAAATAATCGACACCGTCGGTTATTTGTCCCACTGTGCTAATGCTCAAAAGTTGACCAAGCTTGAACGCACTTTTTTAGTCTGCGTATTCGCTTAGGTAGTCCCAGCGCGCCATTTTTTCATCTAATTCTTGGTTTAAACGGTCTAACTCAGCTTGCCATTCGGCTAATTTACCGTAATCAGCACCATTTTGATTCATCTCAGTCTTGATTGTTTCGATTTGTTCATCTAGCTTTTCAAGATCCGTTTCAATATGGGCGTATTCCTTTTGTTCGTTATACGTTAACTTATGTTTAGCGGCTGGTTCTTTAACCGTTTCGACAGTGACTTCAGGTGTGGGCTTAGGTGCCGTTGCCTTGGTTGTTGCTGTTTTTTGTTTAGCCAAGTAGTCACTAAACAAGCCGACTTCTGTCGTAATATTGCCGTGACCATCGAGTACTAATAATTTATCGGCAACTTGATCTAGGAAATAACGGTCATGGGAAACGGTAATGACGGTCCCGTTAAAGTTTTCAAGATAGTTTTCAAGAATCGTTAATGTCCCGATATCAAGATCATTAGTTGGTTCGTCCAATAATAAAACGTTTGGTTGTTGCATCAATAATTTTAAGAGATATAACCGGCGTTTTTCGCCACCAGATAATTTCTTAATTAACGTCCCATGTGTTGACCGGTCAAAGAGGAACTGCTCCAATAATTGCGTGACACTAATCCGGTCCCCATTTTTGCCGACAACTTCTTCACCGGCTTCTTGGAGGTAAGCAATCACCCGTTTATCAAGATCTAAATCTTCATTTTGTTGCGTGTAATAACCCAAGTTAACCGTCTCGCCGACGACCAATTCACCACTATCTAGCGGAATCCGTTCGGCTAAAACATTTAGTAGTGAAGACTTACCAGCACCGTTCACCCCAGTAATCCCAATTCGATCATTGGCTTGCACTAACAAGCTGAAATCTTTCAAGATAGGATGGGCATCAAGCGTCAAGTTAGCGTTTTTTAGTTCCAAGACTTTCTTACCCAAACGTGATTGCCCCATTTGAATATCAACTTCGGCAGTATCCGGCCCAGTTGTCAGATTGCCCTTCAAATCGTTAAACCGATTGATTCGCGCTTGTTGTTTTGTCGTCCGGGCTTTAGCCCCGGCGCGCATCCACGTCAATTCTTGCTTATAGAGTTGTTGTTGTTTATGGGCGGCTTGTTGTTCGCGTTCAATCCGATCCGCTTTTTGTGTTAAGAATTGTTCGTAGTTCCCGGTATACGTATAGAGTTGACCGGCGTCCAATTCAAAAATTTGATTCGCAACCCGATCCAAGAAGTAGCGATCATGCGTCACGATTAAAAGTGCGCCCTTGTATTGTGCTAAGCGTTTTTCTAACCATTCGATAGAATCAAAATCAAGGTGGTTAGTCGGTTCGTCTAAGATTAATAAATCTGGGCTTTCAATCAAGGCTTGTGCCAAACCAACCCGTTTTTGTTGGCCCCCTGAGAGCGTATTAATCGGTTGATCTAAGTCAGTTAAATGCAATTGCGTCAAGATTGTTTTGATATCGGTATCCACAGTCCAAGCATCTTGTTGCGTCATCTGCGCATCAGCTTGTTCATATTGCGTTTGCAACTTAGGATTCGTTGGATCAGCCGTATAAGCTGCCAGGACACGTTCATAGTTCTGAATCGTCTTAAACACTGGATTTTGGCCGGCAAAAATAGCGGCCATGATACTCAAATTAGTATCAAAGACCGGTTTTTGCGCTAAATAACTCATCGCGTATTGATTAGGGGTTTCAATCTGGCCACTATCATAAGAGTCAGTGCCTGTTAACGCGTTTAATAACGTCGTCTTCCCAGTCCCGTTAATCCCAACGAGGCCAATTCGATCACCTTCGTGAATTAAAAATGAGATATCTTTAAAGAGCGTTTTTTCGCCATAAGTCTTCGTTAAGTTCGTCGCTGTTAATGTTTGCAATATTTTTCACCTTTTACTTTCATTCTCTCAATCATAGCGAATAATCCGGCGGGTGACAATTAAAAATCACTAAAAAAACCGATTCATAATCGAATCGGTTTTAATGCAGTCATTAAATTTCAGGATATTCATCGGCAATTGAGCTTGTAGCATCAATGACGATGTATAAATGACCATTTTTTTGTGAGATTTGGCTGGTTTGATAAATGTTATCTAAACCGCTTGTATCCTTATTCTTGAATGGGAAGTAGATTTGAAGTGGTTTCTTATCTTGTTCGTCTTCAAAGATAAGGTCTAACTTCTCAATATCTTGATACTTCGTTGCGCGACCAAACATCCCCATTTCAAGTGAGCCAGTATTAATGTCTTCACTCTTAACATGATCAGCTTCTGGTAAGATTTCAGCTTTAAAACTCTTACATGGATGAATTTCTTGCATTGGGCCACCGTTAATTCGGCCATAGCTGGTTGTTACCCGGCTAATCCAAATATCGTTCAATTCCTTGTGGTTGATTGTCCATGCGTCACCATTTCTAAAATACAATTTCAATTCTTTAAAAACGTGTTGTGCCATCAATGTCACCCTTTCTGAATGTGCTTACATGCTTATTTTAACACAAGTCTTGAAAAAGTGGTTCATTTTTATTTAGCGGCCTTTAGTAACGCTTCCGTCGTATTTGGTAACTCGTCTAGGACCACTTTCCGTTCTAAAATAGCTAGTGTTTTGCCTAAAATAGGCCCTGGTTGGAAGCCATTTTGCATCAATATTTGACCATTAATCGCTAAATCGGCTTTTTGCTTAATTTGTAACCGATCATAGCGTTCTAACCAGTCAGCAGTTGGAATTGTCGCAGTCGTCACCAATTGTGCGATTTGCAGACTAATCACTAACACCGATTGACCAGCTTGATAAAGGTCCCATTGGTCGGCAGTTGCCGTCAATAATTTAGGGAGTAAGACCAAACCGGCTTTAACCGCATCAATCACATCATTAGCACTCTTCCAATGCTTCAAAAAACGGCCAGCTTGTGCGGGTGTTTGCCCGAGTAAATAGGTCACCACTAACCAAACCGCACTTTCATCATGTAATTGTTCCGTTGGTAAGGCCGTCAATTGTTCCAAAGCCGGTAATTGATCAGCTAAATCCGGGCAATATCGATATAAGCCCGTGTCAATAAACGTCCGTAACCCATTTTGCCGTTCAATCCCTTGCATCAACTTCATAAATTCAACGTGAATGCGTTCAATCGCAATTTTTTCAAGCAAGGCAGCGTGCTTTTCAATAGCGGCTTGCGTGGTTTCAGTCACTGAAAAACCGAGTTGGCTCTCAAACCGAACTGCCCGCATCATCCGTAGTGCATCTTCATGGAAACGTTCATCGGCGACACCGACCGCACGAATTTTATGCGCCTTCAAATCAGCAATGCCGTCAAAAAGATCGATGATTTCACCATCTGCGCGCATCGCTAAGGCGTTAATGGTAAAGTCACGCCGTTTCAAATCCTCTTCCAACGAGCGGACAAACGTTACTGAATCAGGCCGCCGGAAATCTTGATACCCGGTTTCCGTTCTAAAAGTTGTCACTTCGTAGCCATTGCCATGGTCTAAAATCATGACCGTGCCATGTTGAATCCCAGTATCGACAGTCCGTTTAAAAATTTGTTTGATTTCAGCTGGATAGGCAGATGTCGCAATATCAACATCATGAATTGGTAAGCCCAATAAATTATCACGGACACTCCCCCCAACAAAGTAAGCCTCAAAACCAGCTGCTTCAATTTGTTCTAGGATTGGCAGTGCTTCTGCAAATTCGGGCGCAAAAGTCGTTAATTTCATTTATTCAACCTCTTATCTAATCACTATTGGTACATCATTTTATCCATTTATCATACCACAATCCTTTGCTAAACTTAATTGGCTTAGTCATGACAGCGATTCCGTGCTATATTTAATAGTAGGTACCACAGTAAGGGGGAATGACAAATGACACAAAAAACAAATTTGACCACCACTCTTCGTGATTTAATCGCGATTGCCATTGGTTGTGCGATTTACGCCTTTGGTTTGATTACGATTAACATTCAAAATCATTTAGCTGAAGGCGGCTTAACCGGGATTACCTTAATTGTGCGCTATTGGCTTCATATTGATCCAGCCTATACAACTTTAATTTTAAATATCCCGTTAGTAATTCTTGGGTACAAATTTTTAGGTAAACGCGCCTTAGCCTATACAATTTACGGTACCGTCATGATGTCCGTCTTCTTATGGATTTGGCAACGAGTTCCTGTCACCATTAACTTAAACCATGATATTTTTATCGCCGCGCTACTTGCTGGTTTGTGTGGTGGCTTTGGTAGTGGTATCATCTACCGCTACGGTGGAACAACCGGTGGTAGTGATGTGATTGCTAGGATTATTGAAAAACGGCGTGGTGTTCAAATGGGACGCTCCCTATTAATTTTTGATATTTTTGTTTTAACAGCTTCTCTCAGTTACCTCGATATCGAACACATGATGTATACCCTAATCGCATCGTACGTTTTCTCCCGCGTCGTTAACTTTACACTCGAAGGGACCTATGCGGCCAAAGGCTTGTTAGTCGTCAGTGATCACTATCAAAAGATTGCCGATCAAATCATGACTCAAACCGGTCGGGGCGTGACTTTCTTACACGCTGAAGGTGGTTATTCACACCAATCGCGTCAAATGATTTATTGTGTCGTCAGTGCTAGCGAAGTGGCCCACCTCAAAAGAATTATTGAACACCAAGACCCTACAGCCTTCATTTCAATTATTGACGTCCATGAAGCGCTAGGAGAAGGCTTTACGTATGAGACACCAACGAAAGATTAAATAAGATAGACGAAAAAAGGCTGAGCAGATAACTGCTCGGCCTTTTCTGATTTCTTTTTTAAACAATTGTCACACTTTGTTCTTAATAACCCCAATTTCCTTACTTCGTAATATTTAAATCCACCGCTTGATAGAATGCGTTTGCTGTATCCGAAATATTCCAAACACCCAGCAGCACATTATAGCCACTTCTGTCGGTTGGAATATTAATCGTCTGTGCAACATCTTTGACTGGTAACTTTCCTTGATCATCAATCGAAGTAATCTTTTCAAAGTTTAAAATACTTAGCGGTTGATTTGGATTCCAACCTGGGCGGGTTAAGTAGTAATCCCACGTACTTGTTTTATGTTGTGCCGTTAAGTGCCACTTAATCGTTAATGCGCCTGATTTAACTTGATTTTGATGCCATCTCGTACTCGTTTGTTCATCAAGATTCGAAAATGAACTGATATTAGCACTCGCTAATTTTCCATCGATAAATGTATTCTTAGGGGCTTCAATACTTTGTGGCTCGTATTGAACTTGACCAACATTGGTGTTCAATGGTTTTTGACCGGTATCATTTGTGAACGCATTACTACCTAAATACGCTCGACTACCTGGGGATGTGATATACCCGTGTGCGCTAACTTGTCCGGCACCTAATGCTGTCACACCTAATACTGAACAAAAGCCAACGATGGTCCATTTCAATAATTGCTTCTTCATCATATCCACTCCTTATCATTTATATTACATTTTAATGTTATCAAGCTCAAGAAAGCGTTGTCAAAAAATTGCGCTTCATTCTTTCTGCCTTTTTAAAATCTGAACCGTTTGGACATCAAAAAAGACCCTTCAGTTAGATAACACTAACTGAAGGGTCTTCAATTTATAGTAATTCTTTACCGTCGATCATTTCGATTTCTTTTTCTTCTTCCTCCGCCGTTATGAAATACTGTTGATTGCGAAGAACGAATAAAATCCCTATTAATATCATCAAGCCTGCGAAGTAAAATGTCCAGTGAGCTGACCATTTTTCAGCAATTTTACCAGCGACAAAAGGCGCAATGGCCCCACCGGTAAACCGAATGAAACTGTAGGCAGACGATGCGACACTACGTTCAATCGTCTTATTTTCCATCGCAACCGTTGTTAAGAGCGTATTGACTAAGCCTTGGAAGAAGCCAGCGATGATCACGCCAAAGGCCACTAGGACTGGTTGATCAGCATTAATCCCAATCACTACTAAGCAAACGAGGAAAAAGCCCAACCCAATCAACAATGTCATTAACGTATTCATTTTTTGTTCTAAGCGAGGTGCCACAAAAACGGACGCAATGGCGAGTAAGATTCCCCAGCCAAAGAAAACAAACCCGACTTGCATTTCAGTGAGCCCAACTAATAAAAAGGGTGCGTACGCTAAAATTGTAAAGAAGCCAAAGTTATACAACAATGCAATAATTCCGATTGAGCGGAGGCGATGATTTTTTAAGGCAACCGCGCCGGCAAAAAAGCGCGCTTTTTTAACTGGTTTGGCAATTGGTTCTAATAAAAAGACAATCGTCATCGCAGCGACAAACATTAAGATTGCTACGCCATAAAACGGAAAACGCCAAGAAAAACTCCCCAGCGCCCCACCGACTAACGGACCAACTGCCATTCCGATTCCCATTGAACCTTCGTATAACATAATGGCTTGTTCCGTTTTTTCAGGCATCACACTGACAATTGCCGTTAACGCCGTCGATAAGAACAATGCGTTTCCAAAGCCCCAACCGGCCCGCAACGAAATTAATTGTGAGATTGTCTGTGAACGACCTGCCAAAGCGGCAAATAATACAATAATAATTAAACCGATACTAATTGTTCTTTTGGCACCAATTCTAGTCGAAATAAAACCGGTAAATAACATAATAATCCCTGTCACCAACATATAACTCGTAAATAATAGCGTTGTTTGCGCAGGTGTCGCGTTCAATTTAACCGCGATGGTTTTTAAAATCGGATCAACTAAGCCAATCCCCATAAAAGCGACCATACACGTAAAAGCTAAGGCATACGCTGATCGCAGCCCTTTATTTTGATTCTCCATTAACATATCACTCTCTTTCTCTTTATATAAAGTACACTAGATTTTAAAACGTGTCAATTTTGACACTAATTTTTGACATGAATTAATGACATGTTTGTGAAAGAAAAGTATGTTATACTGGGCAATAATTAATTGATTAAAGGGTGAAACAAGATGAGTACACTCAGCTATATTTTATTATGTATGTTAGTTCGTAAACCTTGCAGTGGTTATGAGCTAAAGCAGTATATTAATTTATTTTGGGAAGCACACCATAGTCAAATTTATACAGCTTTGAATAAACTTCATGAACAAGGCTACGTATCAGTCGAAACCGATGCCATTCACAAGCAAAAAAAAATTTATCACTTAACACCTGAAGGGCAACTCGTAGTTGCTGACTGGTTCCAAGAAGAAACAAACGTCCCTACTCAACGTGACGAATTTTTAGCTAAAGTGTATGTCATTGCTTTATTCAACCAAGAACAGGCCACCTCTTTACTTCAAGATCGCCGTCACCATTACCAAAAAACACAAAAACAATACCAACATAAAACGCAAGAATACGACGCCATTACAGATTCAATCGAAAAACAGAAGAATTTGGGCCGCTACCTCATCTTGAAACGCCGCTTAATGGTTTGTGCCACCGAATTAGAATGGTGCGATTGGGCACAGGATATCCTTACTCTCAATCAAAACAAATAAAAGACAGCTGTTGCAAAAAGCAACAGCTGTCTTTTTATTCTTTGGTTAGCCAATTCCCATGATAAACGCGGAATACGTTCACAATCGTTAGTAAACAAAACATGCTACTTGCCATCAAGAACGGTCCAGCCAGCAAAGCTGACATTGAAATGGGCGCTTGGTGCAAAATGGTTCGCCCGACATGAATCGTCAAGCCCCAAACTAAGCCCCCTGCAAGTAGGCTCGCTACAAGACTAACCCCTACTAAGATTACGACGTTCAATTGTTGTGTCAGCAATAACTGTTGTTGCGTTAAACCAAGCAACTGTAATTGGCGCATCTGTTGGTCATTATCCTCCTTTGCGACTAACATCGTCGCCAACACATTTGCTAAAACAATCAACAAAGGGGCGCCTAAATATAAACCGATTGTCAAAATGAAATTCACTAATCGCTCATTGTTGGCACTTGTGGTATTTGTATAGGCTGGTATATTCCACATAATTGCCGACATCCCTGTTATTAAAACCGCAATGATTGTCACTGGCGTATACAACGGTAAATATTTTTTAACAGCATAGTCAATATCGTGAGCTGCCAAGTTTAAAAAGAGCGTTCTAGCACCTAGCCAATAGAGACCTCGGCTAGCTAGTTTTAATACTGTTTGCCCGGTAAGCGTAATTAGAATCAGTAGTAAGAACAACACAAGATTCAGATTACCAACAGAATTACCGAGACCGACAATCACTTTTTCAGACTGCCCAACGTAGGTTAACGTCATAATTTGCATCGCCAGTTTAATGATTAATCCAATGACGACCATTAACAAAACAATCATCTTAATTCTACAAACGATCCGCCGCCGGTGACTGGGATGCTTATTTCCATCCTTTAGTTGATGGCGTGCATGCCAAAAACCACCACTACCAGCAATTAGACTAGCCAGGATAACCGTTAACAAAAGTGCCATGAACGAAAAATGAATCGACATATTCGGCAACATTTTGGGCCCAACAATCTGCTGCAACCAAACATAACAAAAACGCGTTAGCGGCAAAGCAATGACTCCGCCAAGTAGAGCACTTACCCCACTAACAATTCCGATTTGAATCCCCAAAATAGCGGCTAATGCATTGACCGTCGCACCTAGAATCGCAAGCATTCGGTAGTCCGCTTTAAACTGATCCAAAAGCTGGTTCACGATTCCTTTAATCACGATTAACATTGTGATGCCACCAAAAACTATGGGCATGATAAAAATAGGGAGCGGTGTATTCTGACCGTATAGATCAACTTGCTGCGACTCCGCCACATTCACAATTCCCGTTAAACAAAAACCGAGGATTAAACCAACCGTTACAAAAACCGGTATTGTTGCTAGCCATTGACGCCAGGAATGCTTTAACTGTAACCAACTGATCGTCCACATCGCTTACACCACCTTATCCAAGGCTGCATAGATTGCCTCAAGTGACGGTTCAGGCACAATTTGTTGAACCTGACCGTCTTTTAACACAATCGCACGATCTGTCTGACTGGCCAACTCAATATCGTGGGTCACCATAATCACCGTTTTACCTTTGGCAACCAGCTCTTTGAAATATGTAAAAATAATCGATTTGGATACCGAATCTAGCGCACCCGTTGGTTCATCAGCAAACAGCACATCACAATCAGTTAGAATCGTGCGGGCAATCGCGACTTTTTGTTGCTCACCACCTGATAAGGTCTCAACTGCACCATCGATTTGACCTGCAAAGTTCAATTTTGTCAGTAATTGTTCAATCTCAGAACGTTTCGGTTGCTGATGACTCAGTCGTTGCTGTATAACGATATTTTCAAACACAGGAAGTGACTGAATTAAATTATATTGTTGAAAGATGAAGCCAATTATCTGTCTACGAAAAGCCGCTAATTGATTAGGTTTCAATTGATACGGATTAACCCCTGCAATTGTCACGGTGCCGCTTGTTGGCCTCGTAATCCCAGAAATACTGTATAATAGCGTACTCTTACCGGATCCAGAGGGTCCCACAATGCTCACCAATTCTCCTTTTTGGACCTTAAACGAAATATTTTTCAATATGGTTGTCGTTTGGTCAGACTGCCCAATTGGTACCACCTGTGTTAACTGATCAACTGAAAGTACTGTATTTGTCATTATAAAATCCTCCCCAAATGAATTCGAATTCCCTACTCCTCTTCAATGTAACACTTTTATAGAGAGATTAAACGCGACTAAAGACGTAAAAAACGCCCGACTAAAGTAATAGTCGGACGCTTTCAAGCATTATTGCATTGTTTGATAATCATCATAAAGAGTCTGCATATCAAGATCATTTGGCACTAATTGCAAGTATTGTTTCAAAGCCGCTAATAACTCTGGGATTTGCGCCATTTCTTGGAAGAATAGGATTAAGTCGTGTAAGAATTCTGGATTATCCTTTAATTCCGGATAAGCGAGCAAATAATTCTCACGTGCATCGTCGAATGCTTCAATCGCAAATTGTGATTGTGCCAATGACCAATAAAGTTCAGCCGTTGGTTTATGATTGGCAATTGCTTCTTGCACAAAGGCCACGTTTTCCGCATGGCGATTTTGACGGCGATAAACTTGACTCAAGGCACTGATTTCACCCATATTATCTGGATTAATTTCTAAAGCCTTGTTTAACATTTGTTCCGCAACTTGGTCGTCACCTAATTGGAGGGCTAAATCGCTCCCCTTTTGATAGAGGACCTCACTATACATATCGTAGCCAATTCCGGTTTGAACGGTCGTGAGCGCTTCTTGAAGCTCATTTTGAGCCTCTTGGGCTGTCGCTAGGTAAACGTAAAGCGATGTATATTGCGGATCAGCTAATTGAAGTTTCGTGAGAATTTCAATTGCTTTTTGATAATCCTTGATTTGTAAGTACAAGAAGCCCATTTGGAACTGATCGTCTTCCGTTAAGAATTCGACGGTCATTGTTTCGTAGATTTGGAGTGCTTCTTCAAAAGCACCGCTGCTGGCATAACTTGTTGCCAAGCGTTTTTGAATATTAACTTGACCCAATTCCATCACATCTTGGTCAATTAAGGCTTCGTAGTAGTTAGCCGCCTTACCGTATTCACCCATTTCAAAGTACAATTCGGCAAGCGCAAACTGCATCACTGGTTCGTCGGGATAAAGGCGCAATGCCGTCAATAGTTTCTGTTCACTGACTTCTGGCAAGCCCATCGTTTGGTACACGTCAGCTGCCGTTAACAGGCTTTCTGCGTATGCATTAGATTCCGGCGTAATATCCGTCAGTAAGTTAAGAGCGTCGTCGTATTGGCCGTTGCTGACCGCAATATCGGCCAACGTCGTCCGAATTTGATCTTCATCTGGGAATTGCGCTAATAATTGTTGATAGATTGTCGACGCTTGTTCCAAGAAACCCATTGCGTAGAGTTCTTCAGCCAAACTGTACAACGTTTCTGGATTGTCTTCTTTTAAAGCCTTTTGGAAAAGCTCATCGGCTTGTTTTAAATCGTTATCTTCTAATGCTGATAGCATTTGTTCTGAATTCGTCATTTAACCACCCTTTTTCGATTTATCTATTCTACCATAAAATGACTTTTAGCCAATCAAAAAGGACTGGGAAAATCCCAGCCCTCTCATGAATTCTTATTTAACAGAATCCTTTAAAGCTTTACCTGGCTTGAATGCAGGTACTTTGCTTGCAGGAATCTTGATTTCTGCACCAGTTTGTGGGTTACGGCCCTTACGAGCTGCACGTTCACGTACTTCGAATGTACCAAAGCCGATTAGTTGAACTTTGTCACCTTGTTTCAAAGTGTCTTGGATTGAACCAAATACTGCGTCTACTGCAGCAGTTGCATCTTTCTTAGTTAAACCAGTCTTTGATGCAACGTTTTCGATCAATTGTGCTTTGTTTGCCATGTTTTTCACCTCCTGCTCATCACAGATAATCAGTAATAAATACCGAAATCATTTTTGAGTGGTCAAAAATGACGAAACAATGAGTTGATCACCATTTCATTTTTAAATTTATCACACAAACCTAGTGATAGCAAGGATTTTCGCTAAAAAAAGGGCTTTCTTTCCAATTTAGTTAATCATATTAGCTTATCAACTTCGAAATTTGTTTATTTCCGTTGACGAGGGATCAAATGAATTGGTGTACCAGTAAAGTCAAACGTTTTGCGTAGTTGATTCTTCAAGAAACGTTGGTATGAGAAATGTAATAGATTAATGTCATTAACGAAGACAACAAATGTCGGTGGTTGAACCGCCACTTGTGTCATGTAATAAATTCTCAAACGTTTCCCGTTAATCGCTGGCGTTGGTGTGACCGTTGTGGCTTCCATCAAGACGTCATTTAATAAGGCTGATTGAATTCGTCTGTTTTGGTTTTCACTGACTAATTCGATCATTGCTGGTAAGTTTTGAAGACGAACACCCGTCTTAGCTGAAACAAAGATGATTGGTGCGTAGTCTAAGTATTGGAATTGATTCCGAATATGGTCTTCGAATTCCTTCATCGTATGATTATCTTTTTCAAGCGTATCCCACTTATTAACGACGATGATAATCCCACGACCGGCTTCATGTGCGTAGCCAGCAACTTTCTTATCTTGTTCCCGAATACCTTCTTCAGCATTCAAGACGACTAATACGACGTCTGAACGATCAATCGCACGTAAAGCACGCATAACAGCGTATTTTTCAGTATTTTCGTAGACCTTACCACGTTTACGAATCCCGGCAGTATCAATCATTGTAAATTCTTGATTATTTTCCGCCATGAACTTCGTATCGATGGCATCACGAGTTGTCCCTTCAATTTGAGAAACAATCACACGATCTTCTTTTAACATCGCATTCACTAATGATGATTTACCAACGTTAGGACGACCGATTAAACTAAATTTAATACTATCATCGTCTTCTTCTTCAAGATCCGTTGGAAATTTAGCAACAGCGGCGTCTAATAAATCACCGACCCCTTGGCCATGTGCACCAGAAACGGGAATTGGATCACCAAAGCCTAAGCTGTAAAAATCAAAGATATCTTGACGTTGTTCTGGATTATCGGCTTTATTAACCCCTAATAGGATTGGTTTGTCAGCGCGATAAAGAATTTGTGCAACACGTTCATCAGCATCTGTCACGCCTTCTCTGGCACTCACTAAGAAGATAATAACGTCTGCTTCATCAATTGCGATTTCTGCTTGTTGTTTAATTTGTTCCATAAATGGTGCATCACTAATTTCAATCCCACCGGTATCGATTAGACTGAATTCATGACCTAACCATTCACTTGCTGTATAAATCCGGTCACGTGTAACACCTGGCGTATCTTCAACGATTGAGATTCGTTCGCCCGCGATCCGGTTAAAAATTGTTGATTTACCGACGTTAGGACGGCCAACAATTGCGATAACTGGTTTTGACATTGTATTCATTCCCTTCATTGTTCAGTTTACCTTGTCCATCAATTGACGACAAGCACGTTATTGCGAAAAAAGTCCGCAAAATAACACAAGGACAAAAAGTGCTTTAAGCAAAGCGACCCCTTGTCCCGCGATTAGTCTATTTAGCGACTATCAGGAAAGGGTCTGGGACAAAAACCTAGTTTCGTCCCAGACCCTACCTTAAGCCTATTAAGCATTCAATACGATTTTACAAACTATTTTTCGTCTAATGCTTTACCAAGCATATCACCGATACTAAAGCCAGTTTCTTCTTCTGGCATTTCGTAATCTGATGGTGCAACGTCTTCTTGTTCAGAATCCTTAGCACCTGCTGGTTTTTCTTGTAAAGCTTTGATTGATAAACCTAAACGTTGTTGTTCAGGATCAACTGACAAGACTTTCACTTGAACAGTTTGTCCTTCTTCTAAAACATCGTTTGGTGTTGCAATATGTTGATGTGAGATTTGTGAAATGTGCACAAGACCTTCAACACCAGGGAAGACTTCAACAAACGCACCAAAAGTAGTTAAACGTTTAACAGTCCCTTCCAATGTGCTGCCGACAGGTGCTTTTTCAGCGATGTCATCCCAAGGACCAGGTTGTGTATCTTTAATTGATAATGAAATCCGGCCTTTTTCTTGGTCTAAGCTAAGAATCTTAACTTTCACGTTTTGACCAACTTCTAATACATCAGAAGGTTGGTTAATGTGATCGTATGAGATTTCTGAAACGTGAACTAAACCATCAACGCCGCCTAAGTCAACAAAGGCACCGAAGTTAGTTAAACGTGCAACTTCGCCTTCAACAATATCACCAGGCAATAGTTTTTCAAAAACGGCTTTAAGTTGTGCTTGACGTTCTTGTTCTACTAATGCTTTACGTGATAAGATTAAGCGGTTTTCGCTTGGTTTAATTTCAATGATTTGTAATTCTAATTCTTGACCCTTAAAGCTATTAAGATCACGAACGAAACGATCTGAAAGCATAGAAGCAGGTACAAAGCCACGTACGCCAGCATCAACAACTAAGCCACCTTTGACAACGTTTAAAACTGTTGCTTTAATTGTTTCTTTATTTTCAAATTTTTGTTCGATTTCTGCCCAAACTTTACGGGCTTCTAAACGGCGCTTAGATAATAAGTAGCTACCATTTTCCTTGTCGTTACCGATTGTCGCAATAACAACTAAATCAAATTGATCACCAACTTTGACAGCGTCCGTTAATGTTTCAATTGGTTGACTTGATAATTCCTTTTGAGGAACAACGCCTTCAACGCCAGTTCCTTCAATACCAACAATGACTTGTCGGTCTTCAATTACTAAAACTTCACCCTTAACAACGTCCCCAATTTTGACTTCATGGACACTATCTAAAGCAGCTGCCATTGTTTCACTGCTTTGGGTGTCATTCAAATTAGCATCATTCATAGCTAAAATCCTCCTTAACGACTATCTATACATCTTTTATTTTAGTTGATATGGCAATGGATTACCAGTTTTTTTATCTGATTAACCCATAAAATTACATATTTTGTTTCGCAATCGTTAAAATTTCAGCAACAACTTCATCAATTGAGAGCTTTGTCGTGTCAATTTCGATTGCATCGTCAGCTTTTCTAAGCGGTGAAACTGCCCGTGTACTGTCTTTTTGATCACGTAATTCGATTTCTGCTTGTAACGTTGCTAATGGGGTCATAATCCCTTTAGCCGTATTTTCAGCATAACGCCGTTTAGCACGTTCTTTCGCACTAGCCACCATAAAAATCTTAACTTTTGCATCTGGTAAAACAGTCGTGCCAATATCGCGACCATCCATGACAACTTGTCCTTGTTCAGCAATTTGGCGTTGACGATCAACCATTTCTGTTCGAACTGCTGGTAATGCTGAAACTTGTGAGACATTATTCGTAATTTCTGGTGTCCGAATCGCTAAAGTAATGTCTAAACCATTTAAGAAGACTTTTTGACCAGCTTCATCTGGTTGGAACTGAATATCAGCTTTAGTTAATTCAGCCATCAAACCGGCTTCATCACCATAATCGAGGCCTAATTGTTGTGCCAAGACGGTTGCTGAGCGATACATTGCTCCCGTATCAACATAAACGAACCCTAACTTAGTGGCAACAATCTTAGCCACGGTACTCTTACCAGACGATGCTGGTCCATCAATTGCAATTTGCATGTAAATCCTCCTAAAAAAATCATTAAAAAAGGCTGGGAGAATCCCCAGGCCTTCTGTCTAGCATTATTATTTAACCTTGAGTGCGGTTCCTGGTGCAACACTTGAACTAGCTGTTAATCCTGGATTCAATGCTAATAATTCACTCAATGACATGCCGTTGTTGGCAGCAGCACGGTAAAGGCCTTCACCTTGTTTAAGGGTATAAGTACCACCCGCTGTTTCAGATGAAGATGAGCTGCTTGACGCTTCAGCTTGACTTTGACTTGAACTAGCAGCAGATTCTGAAGCAGCTTGTTGACTAGCACTATCAGCGGCAGCTTGTTGTTGACTAGCTGCTTGTTCACTAGCTGCTTGTTCACTAGCTGCTTGCGCTTTAGCACTTTCGCTAGCAGACTTAGCACTAGCTGCCTCACTATCAGCCTTCGCCTTACTTTCACTCGCTGCTTTACTTTCAGCTGCTTCTTGGCTTTCACTGGCTTCTTTAGCCTTTTTAACAGTTGATTTACTCTTACTCTTCTCGCTATCAGCGGTTTTGACGACAATCTTAGAATCTTCTAAACCGGGGCGGTTCGCACGACTAGAATGAACGGTGTAAGCGATAATTGGAAATGCGATCATTAAAACTAATAATACAGCTAGAATAATAGCAAAATATGTATTTCCTTTTTCCTTACTCTTGGCAGCGACGCGGGATAAATTTCCTTTGTCATCCCGATCATCGTCGAACTGGCTTTCCCAGGGTTTTTCTTCCGTCGGATTATCTTGTTTTTTCTTATCATCTTTGAGCATTGACGGCCCTCCCTATTGGTATTCTTTGATATTGTACCACAGACTTTTCTAAAAAACTTTAAATTTATCTAAAATAATTGGTCCAAGATTCCCGTCCAACCAGTCAGAACAACGGTTTCAGTGGTTTTATAATTAATAGCTTGTTCTAAGTCTAATTGTGCTAAAAAGTCGGTCGAATCCTGTTCCCCGCAACACGTTCCGCTGTGTTCAATCGTCTTTGGTGCCTGGTCAAAATAGTTCACAATAAATTGCCGTCGACAGCCCTTGAGGGTCAAATAATCCAGCATCGTTTGTAGTGAAAACTGCTTTTCGGTTTGACGATTATCCAATAACTTAATGACCTCTTCTTCGGTCATCCCCAGTTGCTGGTAGCGACGTAGTAGTTCAAATTCATTGCCTTGACTTTGTTTAAATAATTGCGGTTCCTGATAATAGCGCCGAATGAGGCCTGGTTCCGGAATTCCAAATGAAACGAGTGATTGTTGTAAATATAAATCTTGCGGAGTTGTTAGGACTAAAGCATAGGCTGGTTGCCCATCTCGGCCTGCCCGTCCGATTTCTTGCAAGTAACTTTCGATGTTTTGTGGCAGGTGATAATGAATCACATAGCGAATATCCGCCTTATTAATCCCCATCCCAAAAGCATTGGTTGTACAAATCAAATCAAGTTGCCCTTGCATAAATTGTTGTTGAATCAAATACCGCTCCTGGGTTGATAACGCCGCGTGGTAATACGCAATCTTCAGATCAGTTTCTTGCTGCAAAAAGGCCGCAATCTCCATCGTCTTTTGCCGACTTGAAAAGTAAATAATCCCGGGACCCTGGCTTTTTTGCACTAAGTTGGCTAAAAATTGGTTCTTCGCTTGTTCATCAGGTTGTTGGCTCACGCCCAAATAGATATTGGGGCGATCAACAGAGGTCATGATTTGGGCCGCGTTTTTTAACGCCAACTTATTCAAAATATCTTGGCGTACACGGTCATTGGCGGTCGCCGTCAAAGCCAGTGTTGCAGTTGGCTGTAATTGGGCCTTGATGGTTGCTAAAACTAAATAGTCCGGTCTAAAATCAATTCCCCACTGTGAAATACAATGGGCCTCATCAACCACAAACAAATCGATTTGACAACGTTGAAGCGCCTGAATCACTTCTGGTTGACTGATGGTCTCCGGTGCCATAAAAATAAAGCGGTAATCCGCTAAATGCGTCAGTAACTGGTGTTTTTGCTGAGGCACTAAATTAGAATTAATGGCGACAGCTCGCTTTTCCCCTTGGTAATTCAATTGGGCGACCTGATCTTGCATTAATGCGATTAGTGGCGAGACAATCACAGTCGTATGCCCCAAGATATAGGCCGGTAATTGATAACACAGCGACTTCCCAGTCCCGGTTGGTAAAACGGCTAATGTCTCCTGCCCAGCAAGTACCGACTGAATAACCGCTAACTGGCCCGGTTTAAAGGTTGAATAGCCAAAGTGCTGCGCTAACTGGTCATAAATGAGTTGTTCAGAAGTCATGCAGCCACCACCTTCGTTTTAATTTGATATAACCGATAACTGAAAAAATCCAGTGTTGGTAATTGTTCATGCGCAGCATTAAATGTTAAATCCGGCATCTCAGTCATCAAAGCCGCCAAAGCGGTCTCTAAATCTGGACTAATAAACCGCTCAAACGGAAACTGCGGCTGCAAGATTGCTGTTTCTAAAATGTGTTCCCTAATCGTACCTAACTTAACCCGCCGTTTTTGGCTAATCGTTTCAATGGATTGTCCTTGCTGCAATAACATCCACGTTTGCGCCGTACTTAAACTCAAGATGGCATCCAATGGTGACAATAAACCTGCTAATAACGGATAGTCGGTTGTATGCTGGCTGAGAATGGCAAAAAAATGGGCTTGCGCATCTAACAACCGAATGGTCACGATCAATGGTGTAATCGTTAATTTTTGTGCGAGTTGCTGTTGGCTCTGTCCGATTATTTGGTGACCAACCAAGCGATTCGCCAATAAATCCGCCTGAATAGGTGTCAACTGCGTTAAAATCTGTTGTAATTCTTGTTTAAACTGAGCGACCATCTCTGAATCTTGTTTATGCTGTTTAAACCAACTGACAACTTGCACACGATCACGCATGCTAGTTTCAATTGGAAAATAGTGTGTGTTATGGTGACTATATTCCGACATAATTTGAATCGCCAAAAATAAGCGGCTTTGAAACTGCTGTAAATGGCCCATTTCTGGGCCGTAATAATGCGTTGGCCACTCCAAAGTCGTCATTAATGTAGCCTTTTGATCGGCACCAGCCGGCGTCAACCAAGCTTGCCGATCTTCAACCATTAACCAACCTTTTTCTTGTAGTTGTGTTAATTCAGCTTGAAATTGGGCTAATTCTAGATTAGGATAAATCTGAAGCCACTTTAATAAACCATACGCTAAACCAGCGTACAAGTTGGATGTGGTGCGCTTACCGACCAATGTATAATAAATGGCTTGGTAGCGGCGGGGTGCCGTCGCAAATAAACAGAGTAAGTAGTCTGTTAACATCTTAATAATTCCTCTAATCTAGAAAGTGTGAAAATAATGCTCTATAGTAAAGTTATCCCTGAACGGTGTATTGCGTGCGGGTTATGCCAGTTAAAAGCACCTGAACTCTTCGACTATGATCACGAAGGTGTTGCTTTTTTTAAACCGGACAATAATGCCGGCCAAACCCCCATCGAAAATCCGCATGAGCTAATCGCTTTTAAAGCCGCTTATACCGCTTGTCCGACCCGCGCAATCGTCCGTCAGGAGGAACCATTTTCATCGTAGCATATTCAGCTAAATAATACACGTTTTGTCGCTAAACTAATAAAAGCCTATCGCTATTTGCGATAGGCTTTTATTCTAAACTGCTGTTTTCATATGTTGTTTTAACCATGGTAAAATTCTAAGATATAAGACTGCAAAGACGACTGTGACCAACGCACCCTTAATCAAATTAAAGGGCACTAGTCCGATAAAGACGTATTTAGTCATCGACATCCCTAAATTAAAGTTCAATAGCTTAATATACATCGGTAAAATGAATAACCAGTTGGCTAAGCACATCACGATTGTCATGCTGATTGAACTGACTGTTCCGGCAATCACTTGCCCCCACAGCACACTCTTTTGACGGTTAAAGAGATAATAAAATGGTAATAGATAAAAAATCGATGCCATCACACCGGCAAAATCACCCACCAAGCTAGGTAAGCTGGCACCGGTCATGATGAAGTGGAGTAACGACCGAATTACCGCGACTCCGATTCCGCCGATTGGTCCGTAGATAAATGTTCCCAATAAGACAATCACATCACTGAAATCAATCTTCAGAAATGGAAAAGCCAAAATAATTGGAAACTCGAAAAACATAACAATAAATGAAATCGCCCCTAACATCGCGACCCCCACCATTGTCCGTACTTTTGAAACACGCATTGCAAACACCCTCCGTATGAGGTTGCCTTCGTCAGCGGACCCGCTGAGTCGATTGTACCTAAAAAGGCCTGCTAATCAGGGTGATTAACAGACCTTAGTTGAATACGTTCATACTCAAATAAGCCCTATCTTCTTCCATCTAGACTTTCACTATCGGTACTGGGATCACACCAGTTCAGCCACCACAAGAATCAACATTGCAGCAGGTCGCGGACTTTTACCGCCGGTCGGGAATTTCACCCTGCCCCTGAAGACGAACCATAAATATTTTATTACGCAATAAGCATAGCAAACCAATGTGCGAAAAGCAACTAATTAGTCATGTCGTGACAATTTTGGTCTGTTTTTATGCTTTGGTTTTTCATTTAATTCAGCGATCTTTTTGAATTCTGCGACTTCGATTGGTTTCAAAGCACGGTATTCGCCAGAAACTAAACCATCTAACGTTAAGAAGCCGTATGTTTCCCGTTTTAACTTAGAAACGGGTAAGCCAACAGCAGCTAACATGTTCTTAACTTGATGGTTCATCCCTTCATGAATCGTAATACTTAAAATAGCCGTATTTTTACGACGATCCGTTGAAATGATCTTCACTTTAGCAGGGGCCGTCTTACGTTTTTCAAGCATGATTCCCTTCCGTAATTGACGGAGCATTTCTGCAGTTGGTAAACCTGATACTTTCGCAACATAGGTTTTATCAACCTTGTATTTTGGATGCATCATCATGTTGGCAAAGTCGCCGTCATTGGTTAATAGTAATAAACCTGATGTATCGTAATCAAGACGTCCAATTGGGTAAACACGTTCTTGAATATCTTCAAGGTATTCTGTTACCACGCGGCGCTTTTTATCATCCGTGACAGCTGAAATCACTTGGCGCGGTTTATAAAGGGCATAATAAACCTTTTTTTCACGCGTTAATGGCACACCATCCACTTCGATATGAGCAGAAGTGCTATCAACCTTAATCCCCATTTCCTTAACCACTTTACCGTTTAAAGTAACGTGACCAGTCGCAATTAGCGTTTCAGCCTTCCGTCGTGAGGCAACGCCCGCATTTGCGATGACTTTTTGTAGTCGTTCCATAGTTATTGTTCTCCTTTAGGGGCCGTCTCTGGTCCCGTTTCATTTAATGTCTGTTCAAACTGACGATAATATAAATCAGCGGAATCATTATCCGATTCTGTCGTATCGTCCGTTAATGTCATTTGTTCTAGTTCTGGTAATTCTTTTAACGAGCCTAAGCCAAAGTAATCTAAGAAATAATCGCTCGTCCCATATAAAATCGGCCGACCAGGTGCATCTTTACGCCCTTTTTCAACGATTAATTGTCTGGCAAGTAGCGTTTGAATTGCCCCACTACTTTGCACACCGCGCACTTCGTCAATTTCAATTCGCGTTAGTGGTTGCCGATAAACGATGATCGCCAATACTTCAAGTGCCGCTTGGCTGATACTCGTCGAAACAGGACCATCAAAATAGGCCTTCAATAAGCCCGCATAAGCCTTCTTAGTCACTAACTTATAACAATCAGCCGCTTGAATCAAACTAAGGCCAGATTGCTCATCCGCCTGATAACGTTTTGCTAATTTCGTTAGTAACTGTCGTACTGCAGCCTCGTCTAACATAATGAGTCGCGCGATGTGTTGCAGTGTAATGCCTTCATCGCCGGCGACATAGAGTAAACTTTCAATTTCAGCGAGATGGTTCATCTGCAATACCTTCTTTCAATGTCACTAATATCTGTTCATCATAATCTGCTTGATCACAATTAATTAGCCGTTCTTTCATCAATTCTAAGACGGCTAAAAACGTTGTGACGATTTCTTCGCGATCAAAACGGTTGATAACTAACTGTTCAAAAGTTGTTGTTGTTCGCGTCTTTAAGCGATCGATAATCCAATCCATCTTTTCAGCAATCGTAATTTCATCATTTTGAACTGTCTTAAAATCAGGTTGCTGAACAGTCGCCTCAACCAACATTTTAGACACAGCAGCCGCTAGATCACGGGGCTTAATTACGCCACGCGCCAGTGGGACCACTTTTTCGGCAGGATTAGCACTTGCCGGTTTCGCAAATAACAATTGTCTTTCAGATTCTCGTTCTTGTAAGACCGTCGCGATTTTTTGAAAAGCTTGGTATGCCAATAATTGGTCTACCAATTCCTGACGAGGATCGACATAGTATTCCTCTAAGGCTTCAGCCATTGCCGGTGGCGCTGGTAAGAGTAGCTTACTCTTGATTTTCATCAAGGTCGCTGCCATTACTAAATAATCACCCGCAACATCTAACTTCAGTTCTTGCATCTGGTGCAAGTAGTCTAGATATTGCGTGGTGATTTCAGCAATTGGAATATCATAAATATCAATTTTAGTCTGATTAATCAAATGTAATAATAAGTCTAATGGTCCTTCAAAATCCGTCAAAATTAACGTTAATTGTTCAGTCATGCGTTACATTAATCCATTTCTTTAGTCTGCTGTTGCTCCCATTTAGCAATTAAAGGCGCCGTATCCAATGATCCCATGACACGGTTATCAGGATAAAGTGCTGCCAGTTCATTCAAGATCCGGAATAGATTAGTATCAGTTCTTTCAGCGGGACTTAGCGACATATGACGCACTAAAATAAAATCAGTGCCAATCTCAACTCCTACGATGCCGGAGAAGTCGCCTTCATCATTTTGCCAAAGGTATAAGACATGTTGGTCATCTTTATTGTAAAAAGCAAGTTCTGACTGTACATGACTTACTTCTTTTAAATCTGGAATAAACGATAAAAAGCCCATCGCAATTTTTTCATAATCATTCTTGTACTTAAATAACATGTTGACCTCCAATGATCAAACAAAGTTCTGTTAGCAATACTCTACCATAAATTAGAAAACACGACAAATCAGCTTAGTCACGCGGATGGCTTCTTTGATAAACTTCCGTGAGATGTTTCTTACTGATATGCGTATAAATCTGGGTAGTCGAAATATCGGAATGGCCCAATAATTCCTGGACAATCCGTAAATCAGCACCATTTTCAAGCAGAACGGTCGCAAAAGAATGCCGCAGTGTATGCGGTGTCACATCTTTATCAATTCCTGCGGCCTGGACAATGACTTTTAAATTTTTCCAAATGCCTTGTCTTGTTAACCCGTTCCCGTGAAAATTAACGAACAAATAAGGTGAATCCTTGCCCTTGGTTAGCCGGTTACGGCTGCGTTCTAGATATTGATTAATCCAGTCCACCGCAACATCGCCAATTGGAATAATTCGTTCCTTATCCCCTTTACCTAGGGTCTGAATCAACCCCAGAGATAAATGTAAATCCGTCAATTTCAGATGAACCAGTTCACTAACCCGCAAACCAGTCGCATACAAGACTTCAAGAATTGCCCGGTCGCGCAGACCTAATGGTGTACTCGTGTCCGGGGTCTTTAACAAGCGTTCGATCTCTTCTGATGACAAAACAGCCGGTAAGTGGCGACCTTGCTTCGGTGAATCAATCTGTAGCATCGGATCTTTTTGAATACGTCCCTCACGCGCTAAATATTGATAGAATTTACGCAATGTCGAAATACTACGCGTGATACTGCTTTGCGCCTTTTTAGCCGTCGTTTGGGCCTGTAAGAAACCCAAAATAATAAATCGGTCTTCTGTAAAAGACGTCAATTTTTGTGACACTAAAAACTGCTGATACTGTTTCAAATCTTGCCGGTAACTCTGACGCGTATTTTCAGAAAGGCCGCGTTCAATCTTCAGATAATGTAAATAATCTTGAATTAAATCATCCAAACAAACCCCTCCTACAATTGGCTAATATCCACTTGCTTACTTGGATCTAGCTGATTGGCCGGTAAACCATTAGCCGAATTAACAGCTTGACAGTTTGCACAAATCCCTTGAAGGGTTAAGCGGTGATCTAAGACCGCAAATGAAAACCGCTCAGCAACCGTCTGTTCGACACTTACCAATAAGTCCTCGTGAATTTCTTCGATGGCCCCACATTGTAAGCATAACAAATGATGGTGGAAATGCTGACTCGCATTTTCTTCGCATAAATCATAATGCGTCACACTATCTTCCACAAAGCTAATCTTATTCAGAACGTGTAACTCAGTTAACATCTCTAACGTCCGGTAAACCGTCGCTAAGCCAATCTCTGGCACTTCGGCTTTAGTCTTGATAAAGATTTGCTCGGCACTTAAATGCGCCTGTGAGCATTCTAAAATGACCGCAACGGTTGCTTCTCGTTGGGCAGTCAATTTATAGCCCGCTTCTTGCAATTGTTTTCTGATTTGTTCTAACTGCTCAGCCTTACTCATCAATAGAGACTTCCTTTTTAAATAAATCACGACATTACTGTCGTCAATTCAAATTAATCTTGGTCTTGATCGTTATCAACAATTGGTTCAATATCTTTTTGGCCTTTAGCCGTTAAAATTGTTTCGCCTTCTTCTTGCACGATGAAACCATTCTTCATTAACCGGCCTAAAGCACGCTTGAAACTCCCTTTACTGATCCCAAAATAACTCTTAATTAATTCTGGATTACTGCGGTCAGTATATGGCATTGCGTAGCCTGGTTGACGTTTTAAGACGGCCATAATCATTTCGGCATCATCACCGATTTCTTCGTAGGCTCTTGGTTTCAAACTAACGTTTAAACTACCTTCTGGACGCACACCAATTACTCGGCCCTTAACCCGTTGGCCAAGACGTGGTTCTGCTTCACGTTCTGAAGGATGAATAAAGCCAATGTAGAAATCATCTGTTAATAAGAAAGTCCCTGCCATCTTCAAACGATAAACAGTTCCTTCAATATCTTGGTTCTTCATTTCTTGTTTAGCACCCTTAGAAATAGCTCTAAAGATATTTTCGTCGGCTAATTGGCCCCACATCCGACCTTTTTGATCAACTTCGATGGCAATCATCAAACGATCGCCAACCTTAGGCCATAATTTCATAATTGTTGGTAACACATCAAGTGAAACCACAATATCCTTATCAGGTAAGCCGATATTAACGAAAACGCCAAGATCACGACGTGTTTCAACAACTTCACCAAAAGCAAAGTGGCCGACACGTGATTTAGGAATAGCCGTTGATAAAACTAATTCCCGACTTGAATTTTCGTATGCAAAACCAGTGACTGTTGCCCCGATTGCTAATTCTTCTTCTAAATGGTCTTTCTTTAATTCAAACGTCACACCGTCTTTTTGGGCGAAGTACGCTTCTTCATTCTCATCTGTTACAAGTGCTGTAATCACTTGTCCGATTAATTCGTTCATAGTTAACCTCTTTATTCTTCTTAATGGATTGGTACTAAATTGAAAATTGTTAAAATGGTGTAGGTGATACCTGCAGCAATCACTGGTCCAGCCGCAATCCCCTTAAGGAAAACGACTCCCATAATTGTGCCAAATACAAGCGCCACTGTCATTTCGGGACTAGCGGCTAACAAGCCAACACCCTTTGCCGACAAAACAGCGACTAACACGCCACACCCAACGGCAATAAAACCTGCCGGTGTCTTAAAAGCACTGATTAATTCTTTAAAACCGATTTGACCAGTCGCAATTGGCACTAAGATGGCCACTGAAATGACCGTCACGCCCCAATTAATCCCTTTAGACTGGATAACCGGTAATACTTTTTCAGAAATCGGTAATGCCTTTAAGACTAAAACAACTGCGGTGGCAATGATTAAAGATTGATTTTTTGCTAATAAGGCAACGATTAAAATCGCTGCTAAAAATAACCAACTTTCCATGTGAACCTCCAATAAAGTCTCCCTATCATTGTACCGATAATTAGGCGGCTTGTCAGTATTTTCATGAAAGTAATTTCAGAAAACAAAATTTTCAAAGTAAAAAGCGATTTGCGCATAAAAAAACACCCTCAAAATTTGAGGGTGTTTTCTTTCTTAATCAACGTTTGATTAAAGGGCGTTTGTTGCACCGCGGTAAACAATACCACGACGTGAATCAACAGTAACAACTTCGCCATCTTTGATAGCTTCTGTTGCGTCTTTAGCACCAACAACAACTGGGATACCCATAGCGATACCAACAACAGCAGCGTGTGATGTTAAACCACCGTTTTCAACAACGATAGCACTTGATTTTTCGATTGCTGGTAAGTAATCTTTGTCAGTTGCTTTAACAACTAAGATACCACCATCAACAGCTTTTTCAGCTGCTTCTTTAGCGTTTGAAGCAACAACAGCCTTGCCAACGATTGTTTCATCGCCAACACCTTGGCCTTGTGTTAATTTTGAACCAATTAATTGGATCTTCATAACGTTTGTTGTGCCACGTTCGCCAACAGGAACACCAGCAGTGATCAAGATTAGGTCGCCTTCTTTAGCAAAACCATGTTCTTGAGCTGTTTGTGTAGCTAAGTTGAACATATCATCTGTATTAGCAGGTTTCTTAGCGATAACTGGGTATACACCATAGTTAACTGTTAAACCACGACGTGTACGTTCGTCGAATGTAACGGCTAAGATGTCAGCTTGTGGACGGTATTTAGAAATCATACGTGCTGTAGAACCTGATTCTGTAGCAGCAACGATTGTCTTGATACCTAAGTTACGTGCAGTATGTGCAACAGCTTGGCCAATTGATTCTGTCAAGTTAGTCTTGCTGTATGCTTTCAATGCATATGCATCGCGGTCTGTTAATGATTTTTCTGTTCTTTCATCAATGCGGGCCATTGTTGCAACAGCTTCTACTGGGTAGTCACCGTTAGCACTTTCACCTGAAAGCATTGTTGCGTCAGTACCATCAATAACAGCGTTAGCAACGTCATTAACTTCAGCACGTGTAGGACGTGGGTTTTCTTGCATTGAGTCCAACATTTGTGTAGCTGTGATAACTGGTTTGCCAATAGCGTTACATTTCTTGATCAAGTTCTTTTGTACGAAAGGAACGTTTTCAAATGGAATTTCAACACCCATGTCACCACGAGCAATCATTAAACCGTCTGAAACTTTCATGATATCGTCAATGTTGTCGATACCTTCTTGTGATTCAATCTTAGGGAAGATTTGAACATGTTCCATGTGTTTTTCTTCTAATAATTCACGGATATCTAAAACGTCTTGAGGTTTACGAACAAAACTTGCAGCGATAAAGTTGATATCGTTATCTAAACCAAAACGGATGTCACTAGCATCTTTTTCTGTGATACCAGGTAAGTTGATTGAAACACCAGGTGCGTTAACACCTTTACGTGAGCCAACCATACCATCGTTTTGAACTTCAGTAACAAGTTCTTTGTTTGCTTCGTCTTTTTCAATAATCTTAAGATCCACTAAACCATCATCGATTAAAACGTGGCCACCAACGTGAGTATCGTCGTATAGACCTGGGTAAGTAACGGCAATTTTTTCAGGTGTTCCTTCAAGAGTATCGTCCATTGAAATACGTACCACTTCACCAGTGTGTAATTCAAATTTCTTACCTTGTTGAACAGTTGTCCGGATTTCAGCACCCTTAGTATCTAACATGATACCAACAGTTTTGCCTGTAGCTTTTTCAGCTTCGCGAACCATATTCATACGGCTTAAATGTTCTTCATGATCACCATGAGAGAAGTTAAAGCGGAATACGTTAGCACCTGCTTCAATTAATTTTGTGATGATTTCAACACTGTTACTTGCGGGTCCAAGTGTACTTACGATTTTGGTTTTCTTCATAAGTGGAATCTCTCCTTTTATGTCTGTTTTTTTAAAAGACTTTACAGTCATTTTAACGAATTTTGGGTAGAACTATAAAATACTAGTAAGCTAAATCTTCATTTAAATCATAAAGATCTAACATTGCGTGATGCTTGTGATTGAATAAGTCTAACATATCATGTGCGATAATTTCATTCTTTTCAATCCCAAGTGCAACCCCGCCTTTACCTTCAAGCAATAATTCAACTGCTTTTGAGCCTAAGCGGCTAGCTAATACACGATCACTAGCTGTTGGTGAACCACCACGAACAACGTGTCCTAAAACAGTTGAACGTAAGTGGAAATCGCCGTATTCAGAAAGTTTTTCTGAGAATTCATCGGCATGCATAACGCCTTCAGCCAAAACAATAATAGCATGTTTTTGGCCATGTTCGCGTGAAGCACGTAACTTTTCAGCAACGGCCTTAACGTCGAAATCACGTTCTGGAATAATAATATCTTGTGCGCCACCGGCTACACCAGCCCATAAAGCGATGTCGCCAGCGCCGCGGCCCATTACTTCCACAACGAAAGTTCTTTCATGACTTGCAGCCGTATCGCGAATACGGTCAATTGATTCAAGAACTGTGTTAACAGCTGTATCAAAGCCAATTGTTTGATCTGTAAATGGAATATCGTTATCAATTGTTCCTGGAAGACCAATTGCGTTATAACCATGTTCAGTCAAACGAAGAGCACCGTGATAAGAACCGTCACCACCGATAACAACTAAAGCTTCGATACCGAACTTGTTGAGTTGTTCAATACCCTTCAATTGTCCTTCGACTTGTGCAAATTCTGGATAACGTGCTGAGTATAAGAATGTACCACCACGTTGAATCTTGTCTCCAACCGTAATTGGATCCATCTTGAAGATATCACCAGCAACTAAGCCAGCGTAACCATAATTGATACCATAGACTTCAAGGCCTTCATGCATTGCTTTTCTTGCAACGGCACGGACGGCAGCGTTCATACCAGGTGCATCCCCACCACTTGTCAAAATACCTATGCGTTTCATCTTTTCACCCCAGGCAAATATTTTACTTAAAAAACCGATTTGGTCTTTCAAAGTCACTAATATATTATCACTTTTCTGAAAAGAAGTCTTGTCTTTTCAGAAGTTTTTAACAAACTTATTTTCAAAACTAAACTAACTAAAGCCCTTTAAAATAACGTTTGTAGGCCCCAGTAAGGTTGTAAGCGCCGTCGTTAATTTTTCATCGTTCGCAATCCAATAGCGTTCGTTCAAAAGAATTGACTTCTTCGTTGCTGAATTATAGAGAATTACCGGGATTGGCCCTCGACTTTTTTCGAGTAGTTGGTACATTTTTTGTTGCTGTTCACGCGTTAAATCCGCAGATAGTCGTAAATAAAGCGTGGCCTTAGGCAACCCTTTTTGCGCTTGTTCCGCTAACATAATCTGATTACCGATAAGTTGCAACTCTTGGCGTTGTTCCGTCTTTCCTGTGACTAAAATCACTTGTTCTTTGGCCAGCCAATCTGCTACTTGCCGATAAACCGATGCAAACAGCGTGACACTAATCTCGCCGGTGGCATCTTGTCCCGTCACAAAAGCCATTTGCTCGCCTTTTTTCGTTCGAATCACCTTAATTCGGCGGACAAATAAGACTAGTCGGACATTTTGATTGGGTGCTAAGTCACTAACTTCCGGCACGTGATAGTACCGACGGACACGTTCATACTTTTCTACCGGATGCCCTGAAAGATAAGCCCCCAGGTACTCCGCTTCTTTATCCAAGCGCTCCGTTAACGTCAAATTAGGCACCGTTTTTTCTTTGGGTGCTAGAATTTCGAATAACGACATATTATCGCCAGCTAACTTAACACTATCCAATAAATCATCGAGATTCATCAAAAGTGCGTTGCGGTTGGGATTAAATTGATCAAAGGCCCCACTGTAAATCAACGCCACTAGCGCCTCTTTTTTGAGATACTTCGCGGCTAGTCGTTGTAGAAACTGTAACACAGATTTGAACGGACCACCCGTTTGGCGCTCATCCAAAATTGCCGCTACAAAATCCCGTCGTAAACCCTTGATGCTGTATAATCCAAAAATAATCCCGGCATCTGTCACCTTAAAATAACGCTGACTGAGATTAATATCGGGTGGTAAGACTGATAGTTGCCGCTTCTTTGCTTCCGCTAAATACGTTTTAGTCTTTGTTCCTTGATTTAAAACGGCATTTAAAACCGCTGCGAAAAAGGCTTCTGGCTGGTGGACTTTTAAATAAGCCAACCAAAAGGCAATTTTACTGTAAGCGACCGCGTGCGATCGGTTAAAACCGTAATTGGCAAACTGTTCGATATAGTCGTAGACCGTTGTCGCGGCTTGTTCGGTATGCCCTAAAGCCAGTGCACCTTCGATAAACTTCGTTCGACTCGCATCAATCACCGCTTTTTTCTTTTTACTCATTGCCCGCCGTAAGATATCGGCTTCCCCTAAGGTAAAACCGCCCATCTTAGAAGCCGCCTGCATGACTTGTTCTTGATACACCAAGATGCCATAAGTTGGTTGTAAAATTTCAGCCAACGAGTCATCCGGATAGGTCACCGGCACTTTGCCACTTTTACGATCGATAAATGTATCGATATTTTCCATTGGCCCCGGTCGATAAAGCGCATCGGTTGCGACAATATCTTCAAAAGAAGTCGGTTTCAAGCGCCGTAAAACATTTTTAATCCCTGTTGATTCGAACTGAAAGATGCCGTTTGTATCACCTTGTTGAAATAACGCTAGCGTTGCTGGATCATCTAACGGAATATTTTGCGGATTAAAAGGCTGACCTGTTTGTTGGCTGACTAATTTAACAATATTCGCTAAAATCCCTAAGTTTCTTAGACCCAAGAAGTCAATCTTCAACAATCCTAATTCTTCAACGTTGCCCATTGGTAGTTGGGTTAACTCAATTTCATCGCCACCGCTTTGCAGCGCAACGGTTTCCGTTAATGGCGCTTGGCTCAACACAATTCCCGCCGCATGGGTTGAATAATGGCGTGGTAAGCCCTCAATTCGCTGCGCCGTTTCAAATAGTAAGCGATTTTGTTGAGAATCTGCTACGAGGTTCTTCAAAGCTTGCGACTGATCGTAAGCTTCTTGGAGCGTAATTTTTAAAACATTTGGAATCGCCTTAGACCAAGCACTCATTTCAAACTGACTGAGGCCAAAGACCCGGCCAACATCTTTTAACGCCATCTTAGCGGCCAAGGTCCCAAAGGTAATGATTTGGGCCATATGATTTTGACCGTACTTTTGATAAACGTAATCTAAAACCTCATCCCGGCGGTTATCCGGAATATCCAAATCAATATCCGGCATATTGGCCCGGTTGGGATTTAAGAACCGTTCAAACAGTAATTGATACCGAATCGGATCAACATCTGTAATCCGCAGCGCATATGCCACTAGCGCGCCAGCAGCCGACCCCCGCCCTGGACCCGTCATGATATTTTGCTGGTGGGCGTATTGCATCACGTCGGCGACAATGAGGAAATAATCGGCAAAGCCCATTTCGTTGATCACTTGTAATTCATAATCCAAGCGCGTTTGATACGCCTCTGGGATCGATTGCTTGTTAAACCGCGCTTGTAAGCCCGCTTGACTCTGTTGCTTTAAATAAACGGCGGCCGATTGCCCTGCCGGTGTTTCAAATTGAGGTAATTGCGCCCGTTTGAAAGATAAATCCACCTGACATTGAGCCGCAATTTTTTGCGTATTAGCGACGGCTTCTGCCAATTGTAATGCTTCAAAGGCGGCCGTTACCTGCTGCGCATCTTCTAAAAAGTAGCCGCCTGACGCTTGCGGCGTCTGGAGATTGACCTGCGTACCCGCTTTAATATGTTGTAGGACTTGAACCGCAAATGCGTCTTCCGGTTCTAAATACCGCACGTCACCTAAAGCAACTAACGGTACTGCCGTTTGCTGACTTAATTGTCCCAGGGGCACTCGCTGTTGGCTAGCGGCTTGTTTAGCACTAATCCCTAGATAAAGACTGTCCGCGTCGGTAACTGCCTTTAACTGCTCAATATAGGTCTGTGCTGGCGTTGCATCATTTTGCAATAACAGGCGCACTAACTCGCCATCTTGACTTGGTGTGATAACCACTAATTGTTGCAATAGTGATTGAACCGCCTCAAATGGGACTAATTCTGATTGCGTCATAATTTTCGTTGAAATTTTTAAAATATTTTGATAACCCGTTAAATTTTTGGCCAGTAAAATCAACGGAAACCGTTCGTCAGTTTGGAAAAGTCCACCGACTTCAATCGTGATCCCCAATAGCGGCTTAATATCGGCTGCTTTGGCAGCCTTATAAAAATCAACTAACCCATAGACAACGTTCTTATCCGTTAACGCTAAACTCTGATAGCCACGCGCTTTGGCGGCTGTTACTAAATCCGTAATTTTAGTGGTACTTTCTAAGAGCGTATAGGTACTCTTAACCTGGAGTTGCACAAATGCCAAGAACGCCCCTTCTTTCTGATGACAGATTCTAATAATTCCAGTATAACAAATTATTTCAAATGAATCTCGTTGTAAAACGTGTTACAATATCATAGAATTGCATGAAAGAAAGAAGGTCAATCATGAAATACGTTATGACGCTTTTTTGGACGCTAATCTTCGGATTCGTTGTCGGCTTCATCGGTTCTAAGTTAGTTAAATTGGACTTTAATGTTCAAGCAACGTTGACTGTCTCAGTCATCTTTGGGATTTTACTCAACCTAGTACCCCTTGTTTTACCTAAAGACCCAGCAGCATAAGACTTAAAAAGGACGACCCAACGAAAATGTTGGGTCGTCCTTTTTTGCTTTATTTTGTAATGTAGATGTATAAATGACTTGCAGAAAAGCCGGTATTAAACTTAACGCCATTTGAAGTAATGGTCTTCATTGTCGTTTGGTTGCTCTTCTTATTTTTCTTCGTAAACTTACTGAATTCAGACATGACTTTCTTAGAATCCGCACCAGTTGATTGTGCGAGTAACGCAAAACTCGTTCCGAATTCCTTCAAAGCCGCCTTATCCTTAAGTGCTTTGATTGGTGCGATTAAAGTAAGTCCCATCACATCTTGATCAGCAATTGCCCCTCGGATCACAACGTTATCAGTTTTCACCAATTGATGAACGCCATCAGCTGGTTTTGCTGGTAATAATTGATCCTTTTTAGCCGTTTTAGCTTGTTGCATAGCTGCTTGAACATCTTTTTGCGTTTGTTGGAGTGCCATTAATTGGGCTGGTGCCAATTGACCGGCTTTAGCTGCTGCCGCTTGTTTTTGTAAGCTTTGCGCTTTGGCTTGATCTGCCTTTGATAACGCCATACCAATGACAGCTTGATTATACTTGTCGGCAATCGCTTGGTATTGACCAACAGCGGTGCCTGCTGCCACTGTAACTTTCTTTTCAATCGTCTTTGAGCCCGTTTTAGCCTTTAATGTGACCGTTTGTTGTTTGGTTGTTGTTGGTACTTGAACAACGTATGTGCCTTCTCTAACGCTTGTTTTATGCGTTGCGCCTTGGTCAATTTGATAGCTTAAGTGGGCCTTCTTATTAGTGGTGCCTTTGACAACTGCGACCATCCCATTTTGATGGTAATTTGTTTTAGAAGTCGTTAACTTTGCTTGGCCACAGCCCGCTAGTAAACTAACTAATCCCAAACTCACGACTAATCCAACTACTGTTTTTTTCATTTTTCGTCACCTTTTCATAGAAATTATCGTTAATGAGCTTTTAGCGTAACCCTTTTAGAACAACATTTCAAGTCAAAACGACGACGTGTCACAAATATTTCCGCCATACAAAAAGGCCACCGCAGATCCGGTGACCTTTATTAATCTTTTTATTTTAAGCCTGTTTTCTTTTCGTAACGATTGAACATAATCAATGCGACAACTGTAAAGAAGACTGGACCGGCAATTGACCAGAATGTTTGGCCAAGGTTACCGTCGATTGCAGGTTGAATAATTGTGAAGACGTTGGCGAACCCAACTGTGAACATTACCATCCAAACACAGAATTTGTAGAAGGTTTTACCCTTATAAATCGTGAATGGCTTTTCGATACTGTTATCCTTCTTAAAACCAAAGAAGGCAAAGGCAACGAATAAGTATGGTAATGTCATTGAAACGTTTGTCATTGCTGTTAAAATTTCGAAGAACTTAGCAGCACTCTTACCACCAAAGGCAACAAAAGCGATAATTACAATTACAATAGCAGCTTGCACGATCATCGCGTTAACTGGCATGTTATGTTTGTTCTTCTTAGCGAATGACTTAGGCCATAATTCAGCTGGTGTGCCTTCGATAATCGTCTTAAGAGGTGAGAAGATCAATGTAAAGAATGCACCTGTAAGTGCAAGGAACATTGAAAGACCCATATAACGACTTAACCAAATCCCAACTTGAATTGCAGCGTGATGACTCATATGAAGCGCAAGTCCTAATTGGTAACCCATGTTATTCATCGCAATGTAAGCAACGTTCCCTAAAGTAACTTCGGCATTTGAGCCAGTTGCTTTAGCAAAACCGCCGCCTGTTTTGAAGACGAAATCCCAGTTAGTAAATGTCCCCATCATGAAGATCCCGATGGCATAACCAATTGCAATTACGATTGCTGAAATTGCTAACCCTTTAGGGAAGTTGACTTTAGCATTTTCTGTTTCATCAACTAACCCACCAACAACTTCCAAACCACCATATGCGAAGATTGCAAATACAACGAAACTAAAGACCTGAATCATTGATGTATAACTTTCGTTAGGTGATTGGAAAAAGGCCTTAGCCGTGATTGGTTGTGCTGTAACACCCTTGTTTAGGATCAGGATTAATAATCCACCTAAGAATAAGATCACATTAATCAATGTGATGGCTGAACCACCGATGCTTGTTACTTTTTTGACTTTATCAAGCCCTTTGGATGTGACAAAAGTAATCACAATAATCCAAATAATAGCAAGAATTCCTAATGTTTGCACACCATTGGTTAACCCAAAGAATGTCCAACTTTGCGTCTTATCAACCCCGAAAATAGCATTTGATAATGGAATCCAAATCCCGTTCCCAACGTTAACCATCCAAATGATGTATGACGCAAACCACATGAAAGTCCCAATAAAGGCAAATTTAGCATTGACGGATTTTTCCATCCAAGAATAAATCCCACCCTTAGCTTCACCAAAGGCAGCGCCCATTTCCCCAAGCATAAATGCGTAAGGAATAAAGAAGGTTACAGCTGCTAAAACATACCAAAAAATTGATGCATATCCCATTAAGAAGAACGCTCGTGGAATATTTGTAAAACCAAAGACTGACGTGAAAATCATGAGAATAAGTGCCCCTAAAGTCAACTTACTCGTCTTTTTCTTTTCTGCCACCCCAAACACCTCTTTCAAATAGTTTAATGGTCTAAGAATAATAGCCATTTGCCTAATATTGTTCATTATTAAATTAATAACAAACTAACTAGTCATCTTCATTTTACGGTGCAAACTGGTTTAGGTAAACGCTCTGTTTCGTTTTCTAATCTAATTATTTTGTTTTTTAATCAAAAATTAATAATCTTTTCAATTACTTATTTTTTATCAGCCGATTTTAACGTTTTCGTTTGATCCTTTTTAACGGTAATCCGAATCGCAATCTTATAAACCACACTCTGACAAGCTAACTTCAATAATGTTTTTTGGGTTTCAGTCACTAAGCCGTTAGCAGGTTTGGTCCCTTGTTCAAATGGACTGTATTCTTCGTCCAATTGATGAATCGCATCTAAGAACGTCAAAATAAAATAATCATAGAGTTGCTTTTCGTTACGATCAGTCGCTGTTTCTACTGACAGTAAGCGACCAATTTCTTCAATTGAAAAATTAGTCTTTAATAACGCAATAATCAAGACTTGTGAGATTTGTTGTTTAGCATAGCGCTTCTTGTCCGGCGCAACCACCAAGCCCTTCTTCACGTAATTGTTGATCATCGCAGCTGTGATTTCATCTAGATCCAATACTTCTAAATATTGATTGATATAGCTGACGACTTGGTCCATATATAAATTCAAACCTGGTAAATCTGTCCAGCGAGGTAATTGTAATAGTTGTAATTGATTTAAGTCTCGTTTTAATAGCTCATTATTCATAATAATCAGCCTCCTTATATTTAATTACAATTATATCATCATCTAGTTTTAAAAACCATAATAAGACATAAAAAAAAGAGCTTCCCGAAGGAACCTCTTAACTAAGACTAGTCGTTAGCTTTTGGTGTAACAACTTGTTCGCCTTTGTAGAAACCTTTTGGTGAAACACGGTGACTTACACGGTATTCGCCATTAGTTGCATCGAATTGTACGTTTGGTGTGTTCAATTTGATATGTCCACGACGCATACGTTTCTTCGTCTTTGATGTTCTTCTTGCTGGAACTGCCATTATTTTCAGACTCCTTTATATCTTAGATTCATTAATGATATACCGAACTCAGGGAACTTAGCAAGGATTAAATCAATCTTTGCTAAATTGATTTAAAATCAATTAGACGTCCCACTACTTTTGTCCGCGACTTCTATAATACTATGTTTACGTAACAAGAGCAAGTTATTTCATAAAAAACAATCTACTCAAGGCATTCAATCAAAACAAAATTCGAGATTGAAACTCATCATTTCAACCTCGAATTCATGTTTAATCTTATTTTTAATAAACACAAAGTCAATCACTGATTACACGTAATTGTATAATACAAATCTTGATAAATCAATCATAATCCGACTATTTTGAAAAAGCTTCTTGCAAAAATTAGTCAGTTGCTTTGTTTTCAAATACTAATTGATCGTCTTTTAGACCAATTTCAACTGTTGTGTTAGGTAAAACGTTTCCGGCAATAATTTCTTTGGCCAACGGTGTTTCAATCCGATTTGTAATATAACGCCGTAATGGTCGTGCCCCGAACGCTGGATCATAACCTTCTTTAGCGACCCATAACTTAGCGTCTTCAGAAATCGTCAATGTGATTTCTTGATCTGCTAAACGATGTGATAAATCAGCCAACATTTTAACTACAATTTGTTCGACATCTTGCAAGCTCAATGGCGTAAACATAATCGTATCATCAATTCGGTTCAAGAATTCCGGTTTGAATTTCGTTTGAATCAAGGCTTGAACACTATTAGCTGCTTCTTTTGAAATTTGACCTTGATCATCAACACCATCCAAGAGGATTTCAGAACCCAGGTTAGAGGTCATGATGATAATTGTGTTCTTAAAGTCGATTGTACGCCCTTGTGAGTCGGTTAAACGACCATCATCTAAGACTTGTAAAAGGATATTGAAGACATCTGGATGGGCCTTTTCAATTTCATCTAACAAGACAATTGTATATGGATTACGACGAACAGCTTCCGTTAATTGACCGCCTTCTTCATAACCGACATAACCAGGTGCCGCACCAACAAGTCGTGATACTGAGTATTTCTCCATGTATTCACTCATATCGATTCGGACCATGTGTCGCTCAGAATCGAAGAGGTCTTCAGCTAAAGCTTTAGCTAATTCCGTTTTACCAACCCCAGTAGGGCCTAAGAACAAGAATGAGCCTAAAGGTCTATTAGGGTCTTGCAAGCCAGCACGCGCTCTTAAAACGGCATCTGTGACCGCATCAACAGCTTGGTCTTGACCAATTACCCGTTCGTGTAAATGATCAGCTAATTGTAATAGTTTTTGCCGATCACCTGCTACTAATTTAGCGACTGGAATCCCAGTTTGCGAACTAACAACTGTTGCAATTTCGTTTTCGGTAACTGATTCTTGAACCATCCAATCCTCTGGTTTTTCAGCCTTTTCAAGGTCAGCAAGATCTTGTTCCAATTGCGGAATGGTGGCGTGTTGCAATTTAGCAGCTGTTTCCAAATCGTAGTTACTTTGGGCATCTTCTAATTGCCGTTTTGCTTGGTCCAATTCTTCCTTTTTGTCGTTAATCTTGTTCAAATCAGCTTTTTCGGTTTCCCAACGCATCTTCAAGCTATTCGTCGTTTCCCGTAAATCTGCTAATTGTTTTTGCGTTTCGGCTAACCGTTTTTGTGAAGCCGCATCCGTTTCATTCTTCAATGCCGCTTCTTCAATTTCCAATTGCATTAATTGCCGCGTTGCTTGATCGAGCTCAGTGGGTTGCGAATTCATTTCAACGTTGATATTAGCACTCGCTTCATCGACTAAATCGATTGCCTTATCAGGTAAGAAGCGATCTGTGATGTAGCGGTTAGATAACGTTGCAGCCGCCACTAGGGCATTATCATGGATACGAACACCGTGGAAAATTTCAAAACGTTCCTTTAAACCCCGCAAAATACTAATCGTATCTTCAACGGTTGGTTCTTGAATTAACACTTTTTGGAATCGTCTTTCGAGGGCTTTATCTTTTTCAATGTTTTGACGATATTCGTCAAGCGTTGTCGCGCCAATCATGTGTAATTCGCCACGCGCTAACATCGGTTTCAAAAGATTACCGGCGTCCATGCTGCCTTCAGTCTTCCCAGCACCAACGATTGTGTGAATTTCGTCGATGAAAACTAAAATCCGACCTTCACTCTTCTTAACTTCTTTTAAGACCGCCTTTAGTCGTTCTTCAAACTCACCACGATATTTGGCACCCGCAATTAAGCTCCCCATATCAAGTGAGACGATGGTTTTATCCTTTAAGTTATCAGGAACGTCTTTTCTAACGATTCGTTGGGCTAAGCCTTCAACAATCGCTGTTTTACCAACACCGGGTTCGCCGATTAAAACTGGGTTATTCTTGGTCTTTCTAGAAAGAATCCGGATGACGTTTCTAATTTCTTCGTCCCGACCAATGACGGGATCCATCTTACCTTCACGAACAGCTTTCACTAAATCAGTGCCATATTTTTCAAGCGCTTGGTAGTTATCTTCTTGGTTTTTAGATGTCACACGCTCGCCTCCTCTTAATTTGGTAATAATATCTTTTAATTGTTTAGTCGTGACGTTATTTTTTTGTAAAAATTGTACTAACGGATTGTATTTAGACTTCATCAACCCTAAAATAACCGTTTCAGTTGATAAAAATTCATCTTGAAACTCTTGCATGTAAGTTTGAGCCGCGTTCAAAACTTGATAGAGATTTTGTGAAATATTTTGACCATAGTTTGTTTGACCTTCAACTGTTGGAATCGTATCAATCTCGCGATCAATTTCACTTTCAAGTGCGGTTAAATCAATTCCCGCTTCCTGATAGATTTGCCGACCCAGTTGTTGGGGTTGAATTAAATATTTAAATAAATGTGGGACATCGATTTCTGTTTGATGACGCGTTTTTGCAATATTTTGTGCTTCTGCAATTGCATCTTGAACAGCTTGTGTCATTTGTTCTGGATTCATAAACGTCATTCCTTTTTAGGTTTATTTTTTGAATTAAACGTCAATACTGATTGACTAATTCTATGATAGTCAAAATAGGTCAAACATTCAAGACTAATGCTCAAAAATAGGACTTAAGTCTAATAAAAAAAGAGGCACTAACCAAAATAAATTCGGTTAGTGCCTCTTTTTTTAATTAAACTTCTTTTGATTGCATTAATTGCTTCATTTTGGCATTCATTTCGTGTAATTCAGCCTCTTTATCAGCCAATAATTTATCATACGTTGCTTTTTGCTTAACCTGTTCTGCTTCAACTGCGGCTTTGATTTTTGCTTCTTGACCTTGTTCTAAATCTGCTTTTTCTTTAGTCCATTGCTTTTGCGCCTTACGTTGGCTCAATGAACTCCCAGTTGCGGCTAAGAATGTGATAATCGCACCGATTAAAAGCGACACAACGATCACAATGATCAAGGGCCAATCAACCGTTGTAAAGCCAAAATTAATGGCAACTGGATCAACATTCAAAACGGCAAAAACCACCACGATTAGTGCGAGAATTAAAATTGTAATTAAACGACCTTGCTTTTTCATCATACAACCTCCTATTTCTTGTTAAACAAATTACCAGCGACGTAGTCACCAATATGGGGTGCCAATTGATAAAATTGAGCACCTAGTGACATCAACCACGGTGCGTTAATTTCGCGCTTAGGATGCCCAATAGCCCCCACAATTTTGTGTGCGAGTTGATCTGGATCAAGCACGATCCAGTTAATCGATTTAAGATAGTTACCAGTTTGATCAGCAATATCAAAAAAGGCGGTATCAATCGGTCCTGGATTAACAGTTGTCACTTGAACACCAAATGGTTTCAATTCAAGCCGCAATCCGTTTGAGTAGCCTACAACGGCAAACTTAGTCGCTGAATAGATTGCTGATTTAGGTGTCGCCATCTTACCGGCCATTGAGGCAATGTTAATGATGTGCCCACGTTGTTTTTCGATCATCTGTGATCCAATGGCCCGCGTCAAATACATCAAGCCTAAAACGTTCACTCTAAACATCTGTTCCACCAAAGGCATCGGTGTTGCTAGCGCTTCTTCAAAATGACCAAACCCAGCAGCATTCACTAAAACATCCGGTATCCCCACTTCTGTTGTTAATCGCGCAACAACCGCTTCAATCGCTTCTGGGGCACTGACATCTAATTGATAAGCATAAGCTGCTTGGCCTGAGAGCCGTTGACATTCGTCACGAACCTCTTCCAGAGCCGCTTGACGCCGTGCTAAAACGACGACAATGGCACCTTTGCTAGCTGCTTCATAGGCAATTGCCCGGCCTAAACCTGACGAACCCCCTGTAACCACCACAATCTTTTGTTTTAAGTCTTGTAATGCTGCTAAATTTTGCATTTTAATTACTCCTTCCGACCATGAAATGGAATATCATACAAATCTAAATCGCTAACGACACGCGTATTTTTGAAAATATCGCGGGCATCATTTTGTAATTCACGCACAGCTTGGCCTAAATAACGGGCTGAAATATGCGTGAGTAATAGGCGTTTGACATGTGCTGTTTTGGCCACCTTGGCTGCATTGATATTAGTTGAATGATAGTATTGACGCGCAATTTTTTGTTCTTGCTTGCCAAAGGTACTTTCATGGACTAAAACATCGGCGTTTTCGGCTAGGCGCGTAATCGCTTCACAATTGCGGGTATCGCCAATAATGGTCACAATCCGTCCTTTTTGTGCGTTACCGATGTAGTTACGACCGTCAATTTCGCGGCCATCACTCAATGTGACTGTTTCACCATTTTTAATCCGGGCATAAACGGGACCTGAAGGGACACCGTCAGCTTGTAGTTTTTCAACCTGTAATTCACCAGGATGATCTTTTTCAACAATTCTAAAACCGTAACTTGCAATCCGGTGATCCAATTTTGCACATTCGACCCGGAATGTTTTGTCATCAATAATGACACCATTTTCTGGTAATACAACGAACTTCAAGGCATACGTTAAGTGACTTTCGGAAAGTTTTAAACTCGTCCGAACGTATTCTTCTGTTCCTTTGGGGCCATAAATCGTCAACGGTTCGTCGCCACCTTGAAATGAACGGCTTGATAAGAAGCCCGGTAACCCGAATAAATGATCACCATGCAAATGCGTTAAAAAGATTTTCTTAACTTTCCGTGGTTTTAACGTTGTTTTAAGAATTTGGTGTTGCGTTGCTTCACCAACGTCGAATAACCACACTTCATTCCGTTCATCCAATAATTTTAATGCAATACTCGTGACGTTACGTTGACGGGCAGGAACACCCGCACCAGTACCAAGAAATTCTAATTCCATCTAACTCTTCCATTCTATATTAAATTTAAATCAATTACTGCTTAACTAACGCTTTTGTAACGATCGCCGCATATTCTTTCACACCAACCGGATTAGGATGCACTTGGTCATCATAGAACCAGTCACCGTGTTTTCTTGCTTGATCGTACCAATTAATAATCGTTAGATTTGGATACTTCTTAGCGGCTCCTTTAAGCATTTGATTAACATCATTTTGCCAAGGCCGCGTTGGCACGTATGCATTTAGCCAGAACACTTTGCGTTGACTACCAATGGCAGCCATAAATTCATCTAACTGCGCTTGGGTAAATGAGCCGTTGGTTCCCAAACTAATTAGAACCGTATCGCTAAGCGCGCCTTTTTGGGCGTAGCTATCAACAACTGGCGTACTCTTGTTCAATTGGCGACCGACAGAGGCATCCACCAACATATTAGGGAACAGTGTTTGCAACGTTTTACCAGCATCGAGCAATACAGAATCCCCAATTGCTGTAATTGGCATCGATTGGGCTTTTTGCAATTCAACCTGTGTTAACCCGTACTTCTCATATTCTTGGTTAACTGGGTGTTTTTGAGCCGCTGCTTCGGCCTCTTTATCAGCTTGTGCTTTTGATTTAGCCTTTTTCTGTTGCTTATTTTGAGCCTTGGCCTTTTCAACTAAGGCTTTATTACGAGCATCATTTTCTTTTTTGTTCTTTTGAATATTAACCGCAAGTGCCGATTTATGAGCATCCAGCGCTGGTTGCCCCGGTGCTTGAATCGCACCTACAAGGCCCACTAAAAAGACAATTGCCATCCCAAAAACTAAACCGGATTGCCGATTTAACGTTGGGTGTTTAACAAATTGACGCATTCTCTGCCCTAATTCTTGATATGGATAATGGGCCAATGGTTGTTCAATAAAGCGATATGACAATTCAGTTAGTCCGAAAATAATCGCGACTTCGATCACTGGGTATAAAGCCGGATGTGCAGCAACATTTTTAAAGACGCCCTCAAAGAAAATCATCACTGGAAATTGATACAAATAAATCCCATAACTGCGTTTTCCTAACCAGTTAAAGACTGGATTGGTTAATAGGCGATTCCAATCTGAACCTGGATGTGCAACAACTGCTACCAAGACACAGATTAGTAAACTAAAGATGAATAAGCCACCCCGATAAACAAAGGCACTTTCTGCATTCATTTTGACCATTAAGATCAACATTGTAATGGTGCTCAAAAGACCAATGCCATCTAAGGTCCATCGTTGGCGCGGAATAATCTTTTGTTTCAAAGCTGTCGATGGCCAGACAAAAGCTAAAGCAGCCCCCACCAAGATTGAGAACATCCGAGTATCTGTCCCATAGTAAAGCCGACTTGGATCCGCATTTGGATGATATAGAATGGCCATCCAGATTGCCGAAACTAAACCAGCACCTAATAAAACACGGGCAATCCGGCCTTTATTCTTAAAGCCAATAATTAATGCGACAACGACAAACGGCCATAACAGATAAAATTGACCTTCAATCGAAAGCGTCCATAAATGTGTAAAGGGTGATTCATTATTAGCAAACCGATCAAAATAAGATTGACCATGGCCAATTTGCCACCAATTATAAACATACAAAATATTAGTGATAATAATTTGATTTAAGTTATGCAACATCTGCCGTTCAAATAAAGTAATATACGCACCTGTCGCAAACAACATCGTCAATAAACCCGGATAGAGTCGCTTAACACGTCGTAAATAAAAACTCTTCAAATTAATCCAATGATTTTGTTCCCATTCTTGGACCAGTAAATCCGTAATCAAATAGCCCGAAACCACCATGAAAATCGGAACGCCTAGATAACCACCTGTAAAAGTGTACGGCATCAAATGATACAAAATAACTCCGATAACCCCAATAGCCCGTAATCCGTCAAACCCAGTAATATAACGACTGTTATTTAAGCGCTTTTTCCCTGCCATTTTCTCAACCTACTCTATATTCTAATATAAAACATTATAGCAATGTTTCCCACCACTGCCTACTTGAAGCTCTTTTTTATATTGATGCTATAGAAAAAGGAAGAATCCAGAGTCGAATTTCTTCCTTTTTGAACCCTATTATTCGACAAATTCAAACGTAAAGTTATCAATTGCCACTAAATCGCCATCATGAGCGCCTTTTTCACGTAATGCTTCGTCAAGTCCCATAGAACGTAATTGACGGGCAAAACGCATCACACCATCTTGATGATCTAAGTTACTCATCTTGAAGAGACGTTCAACCTTTTCACCTGTGATGTAGAACGTACCGTCTTCATCTTGTTCGACGTTAAAGGCTGGTCCTTCTGGTTGATATTGATAAAGTTTTTGTGTTTGTGCTTCTTCAACATCACCCATTGGGAATTCTGCTGTTTCAGCTAATAAATCGGCTGTCTTGTTCATCAATGGTTGAACACCTTGATGCGTAATACTCGAAATTTCGAAAATCTCATGTGTATCACCAGCCGCTGCTAATTTTTGTTTGAATTCAGCTAATAATTCGGCTGAGCCTGGTAGATCCATCTTAGTTGCCACAATCACTTGTGGACGTTCCAAGATTTTTGGATCATATGATTCTAATTCATGATTAATTTGTTGGTAATCTTCATATGGATCACGACCAGTTTGATCGTCCATTTCGATTAAATGTAAAACAACTCGTGTCCGTTCAACGTGACGTAAGAATTGAATCCCTAAACCAACACCATCTGAGGCACCTTCGATTAACCCTGGTAGATCGGCTAATACGAAATCACGGCCATCATCCAGTTGAACCATCCCTAAGTTAGGCACCAATGTTGTAAATTGGTAGCTCGCAATCTTAGGTTTAGCACTTGTGACAACAGAAAGTAATGTTGATTTCCCAACAGATGGGAAGCCAACTAACCCAACATCAGCTAAGACTTTCAATTCGAGTTGAATGCTACGTTCCTGGCCTGGTTCGCCGTTTTCAGCAATTTCAGGGGCACTATTCTTAGCGGTTGCGAAATGCATGTTGCCACGGCCACCACGACCGCCCTTTGCAATCACTAATTCTTGACCATCTTCCGTTAAATCGCCTAGCAATTCATTTGTGTCGGCATCACGGACAGTTGTACCAGGTGGCACTTGGACAAATGTATCTTCGGCACCGCGGCCATACATTTGTTTATTCTGACCGTTACCACCACTATTGGCTTTAAAGTGATGACGGTAGCGGAAGTCCATTAATGTCCGTAGACCTTCATCTACGACTAGAATGACACTACCACCACGACCACCATCGCCACCGGCTGGTCCGCCAAGTGGCACAAACTTTTCACGACGAAATGCAACAGCACCATCGCCGCCTTTACCAGCTTTCACATCAATTTTGACTTGATCTACAAACATTATTTTGACTCCTTCTCGTTTCTAAACAGTACCTTATATACTACCTAAATTTAGGCTAAAAGTAAACAGACAACGTCATAATCAATCATAAAGTCTTCTAATTAATGATTTTTAAGTAAAAAAAGAAGACGCATTAATCATCGTCTTCAGTATAACGCTTATTGTACATTCGGGATTAATTTAAATGAACTCCAAGGTTTTAAATATTTTAATAAGAATAATTCATCTGGTGCAATATGGCCCACAACGTTTACCCGACCATCATTTGGCATTGCTTGAAGCGCAATTTGGGTTTCGCCTTTGTATTGGCCGTAGCCAACATTGTCAATCAAGATATCGCCCCGTTTTATATCAACTGTATTGTGGGCTGCAAATGGTAAGTCTTTATAAATGACCCGCGTCATTGTTGAACGCAGGATGTATTCAGAACGGTCACCACGATAACTGTGTAAGCTTTCAAATAACACTTTGCGTTCATCAGCCGTAATATCGTCAGCCACATCAATCATAATCGCTGGGAATTCTGCATTAAAGACCGTTTGCATTGTTTTTAGTTCCGCTTCGGAAGCATACGCATTGCCAACAATGATGTCATCGATATTATCCATTAACATGTAATGTTTCATTTGGGTCGCCATCGCTAAGTCCCGATCAACTTCCATCGTTGGTAGGCCATCTTGTGTTGGCCAAGGTCCGAAAGTCGCTTCATGTGAATTAACGAAAGCAGCCGTATTTAAATTATACTGTGCAAATTGCGCTGTACATTGGTTAAAGAAGTCTTCCCCTAAACCGGAATAACGATGTGGATAGAAGTTATGGCAGCCCAATAAGTTAGCCCGTTTAGGTGAAAAACTCATAATATTGTCAACATAGCTTGTCCCTTGACTCATATTAATTTCGATTTTAAGATCGTATGGATTACGGGTCATCTTCGCTTCTTCTTGGCCTGTAAACCCGTTATCTAACCGAATCCCCCAAGCACCTAATTCATGGAAGAAACTTAAATCATCATAGGAAATACCAAGTTGTTCAAACAAACCAGGATTAATGTCAATCATCACTTGCATCCCTAATTGATTTGCATAATCAACCACGCGCTTGAAATTAGTAAGCACCGCATCTTGATCACCACTGACTTCTAATAATGATGTGAAGACTCGTTTAAACCCGTATTGATGTGCAAGGTCTAGATAAGCCGCATCCTTTTCAAAAGTTGATCGTTCTGGATAAATTGAAACGCCTAATTTTCCCATGTCTATTACCTCCTGAAAATTGGGCTATACCGCCCTAACATCTTTTAGTTTATCATAGATGACTCATCAATGAAAACCTTTACACAATTATAAATTCAGTTCTCTTTAAATTCATTTGATTGTTTTTGAACGTTTTTGAAATATTTCGGTTGCTTTTTATTGTAAACGATGACATAATGAATGCACGGAGGTTTTTGATATGTTAACAGAAGAACGGCACCAAGCCATCCTGGATTTATTACAACAACAAGATGTCGTCAAAATGAAAGCGTTATGCCGCTTATTAGACGCATCAGAATCCACTATTCGTCGTGACCTTCAACTTTTGGAAGAACAAGGATTGGTCACTCGAATTCATGGCGGTGCTAAACGCCTCAATAAATTACAGGTTGAATTAGGGCAAATCGAAAAAACGAGCAAAAACGTTCACGAAAAAAATGAAATTGCTAAGTTTACAGCTTCTAAGATTCAATTAGGGTGCGTCATCTATCTGGATGCCGGCACAACAACTCAAGCAATCATCCCTTATTTAACACCTGAAATGAATTTAACCGTTGTCACTAACGGTGTTGATACAGCTTCACTTTTAGCTGATCATCATATTCAAACCTACCTATTAGGTGGCCGGGTTAAAAATAAGACCAAAGCGATGGTCGGTGCGGGCGCCTTAGAAACACTGCTCCAATTTCAATTTAACCAAGCGATTTTAGGAACTAACGGTGTTGACCAATATTCAGGTTTAACAACGCCCGATCCTGAAGAAGCAACGCTCAAGCGATTCGCGATTCAACAGGCTAACCAAACGATGGTCCTAGCTGATCATACAAAATTTGATGCCGTTTCATTTAGTAAATTTGCCGAACTTACGCAAGTTCAACTGATTACCGATCAACTCTCCCCTGCACTACGTCAAACTTATCAAACACATACAGATTTACAGGAGGTTTTATAGTGATTTATACGATTACGGCGAATCCATCAATCGATTACGTCATCCAACTTGAAAAACTAAATACAGGTAACGTCAACCGCGTTCAATCTGACGTGAAGCTACCTGGTGGTAAAGGGATTAATGTTTCAAGAATCCTTGCTGAATTAGCACTCCCTAGTGTTGCGCTAGGTTTTGTCGGTGGCTTCACCGGTCAATTCATCCAAAACAAACTCAATAATGCATCTATTGACTGTCGCTTCACAGAAGTTGAAGAAGATACACGGATTAACGTCAAGTTAAAAGATAGCGTTGAAGAAACTGAAATCAACGGCCAAGGCCCTCACATTTCAGCTGGTGCTGTTGATAACTTGAAGCAACAACTGGCTAAATTAGAAGCCGGCGATATCGTCTTCATGTCAGGCAGTTTGCCACCTAACTTACCTGCTAGCTTCTATAAAGACTTGATTCCAATGATTCAAGCGAACAATGCTGAATTCGTAATTGATACAACTGGTCAAGCCTTATTAGATACTTTAGCTGAAAAGCCATTGGTGATTAAACCTAACCACCATGAACTAGCCGAATTATTCGACACGCAATTTGCTAACCAAGGTGAAATCATCGCTGCCGGACGCAAATTATTAGACAAAGGTGCCCAACACGTACTGGTGTCAATGGCCGGTGATGGCGCCCTCTTAATTACACCAGACCACGCTTATCTCGGTGGCACCCCTAAAGGGACTGTGATTAATTCCGTTGGTGCTGGTGATTCAATGATTGCCGGCTTTGTCGGGACATTCGCGCAACATCACGATGCACTAGCTGCTTTCAAAACAAGTCTTGCTTGTGGCAGTGCCACAGCCTTTTCAGAAGATTTAGCGACTAGCGCTAGGATTAACGAACTCTTACCACAAATTGAAATCACACAAGTTGATTAATTTTAAATACAAAGGAGATTTATTATGAACATCCAAGATTTACTCTTAAAAGATGCGATGATCATGGATTTACAAGCAACGACTAAAGAAGCCGCTGTTGATGAAATGGTTGCCCGCTACAAAGATATCGGTGTTATCACAGATGATACCCTTTATCGTAAAGATATTTTGGCTCGTGAAGCCCAATCATCAACTGGGATTGGCGAAGGCATTGCTATGCCTCATGCCAAGGATAGCGCTGTTCAACGCGCAACTGTTTTATTCGCTAAGAGTCAAAATGGTGTTGAATATGACGCATTAGACGGCCAACCCGTTTACTTGTTCTTCATGATTGCTGCTCCAGAAGGCGCTAACGATACGCATTTACAAGCCCTAGCTGGTCTTTCATCACTTTTAATCAACCCACAATTAGTGGCTGATTTGAAACTAGCCCAAACACCTGAAGATGTTCAAGAACTCTTTACTAAGGCCCAAGCAGCCAAAGATGCTGAAGACGCTAAGGAAGAAGCAGAAGAAGCTGCTAAAGCACAAGCCGCTGCTGCAACACCTGCTGATGAACAAAAACCATTTATCGTTGCTGTTACAGCTTGCCCAACTGGGATTGCTCACACTTACATGGCCGAAGCTGCTTTGAAAGAAACAGCTGCTAAAATGGGCATCGATATCAAAGTTGAAACAAATGGTTCTGAAGGGGTTAAACACCAATTAACAGCCGATGATATCAGCCGTGCAACAGGTGTCATTATCGCTGCTGATAAGAAAGTCGATATGCCTCGTTTCAACGGCAAACATCTCTTGAACCGCCCTGTTATCGACGGTATCAAAAAACCTGCCGAATTGATCCAAAAAACATTGGATGAAGAAGGTTCAATCTTCCATGCAACAGAATCACAAGCAAGCGAAGAAGCTTCAGCTGATAAGAAAACACTTTGGAGCCGTATCTACCAAGATTTAATGAATGGTGTTTCAAATATGTTACCATTCGTTGTCGGTGGTGGGATTTTAATGGCCATCTCATTCCTATTGGAACAAACAGTTGGCGCTCATTCAACAACCTTTATTTTCTTGAACTCATTAGGTAATAATGCTTTTAACTTCTTAATTCCAGTTCTTGCTGCTTACATCGCGATTTCAATCGGTGACCGCCCCGCTTTAATGCCTGGGTTTGTCGGCGGGTATATGGCCAGTCAAGCAACAGCTAGTGTGATTTCTTCTGATAGTCCTGCCGGTTTCCTTGGTGGTTTAGCTGCTGGGTTCATCGCTGGTTGGGTCATCGTTGGTTTGAAGAAAGTCTTCAAGAACTTACCACAAACATTAGATGGTTTAAAACCAATCCTGATTTTCCCTGTTCTTGGTCTATTGATTGTTGGCTTTATCATGTTCTTTATGGTCAACCCAGTCTTCGCTCAAATTAATCTCTGGTTAAGCACATTCTTAACGCACTTAGGGGCTGGCAATGCCTTATTGCTTGGTGCGATTTTAGGCGGTATGATGTCCGTTGATATGGGTGGTCCTTTCAATAAGGCCGCTTATACCTTCGCAATCGGTGTCTTCACAACCACTAAAGATGGCTCATTAATGGCCGCTGTTATGGCTGGTGGGATGGTACCACCATTGGCAATCGCGGTTGCTGCAACAATCTTCAAAAACAAATTTACGGGTAGTGAACGGAAACAAGCCTTTGCTAACTACGTCTTAGGGATTTCATTCATTACTGAAGGTGCTATTCCATTTGCTGCAACAGATCCATTGCACGTTATCGTTTCAAGTGTCATTGGTTCAGCAATCGGTGGTGGTTTAACCCAATTATGGCAAATCACTGTTCCGGCACCTCATGGTGGGATTTTCGTAGCCCCACTTGCTAACCACGGTTTACTCTTTGTCCTTGCTGTATTAATCGGGACATTCATCAGCGCTTTGATCTTAGGCCTCTGGCGTCCAGTTGCTAAAGAATCTTAATTTAAAAAAAGTCGCAGTCAAATGACTGCGACTTTTTATTTGCCATTAAAACTAGCGCTTTTTAATGGCTATTTAGTTGAAACTTTTTAAAATGCGCCCGAAGATAACTTAACGTTAAGCTTTCAGTCTGTGAAGCGACCAATTCAGATGGCGTCCCACTAGCCATCACTTGACCACCTTGGCTACCGCCTTTTGGGCCTAAATCAATTAAATAATCAGCATTCGTCATCAAATCAAGGTCGTGGGTAATCATAATCACCGTTGCGCCTTTGGCTTTTAATTGATTAATAACGCCCATCAAGGTTTCCACATCCCGTGGATGCAAGCCAACAGATGGTTCATCGAAGACGAATAACGTCCCGGCTCGTTTTTTATTCAAATGCGTCACTAGCTTTAGCCGTTGCGCTTCGCCACCTGAAAGACTCGGTGTACTTTCACCAAGGTGCAAATACCCTAAGCCGATCTCTTTGAGAATCTTAAGTTCTTTCAAGATATTGGGCACATCCGCAAAAACGGGTATTGCTTCTTCTACTGATAAGGCCAATAAATCCACGATACTGTAACTATGCCACTTAATTACCTCAATTGCCGGCTTATATCGTTTGCCCTGACATTCCGGACAAACTTCTTCCATATCTGGTAAGTATTGAATATCCAAAATAATACTGCCCAGACCGCCACAATTGGGGCAGGCGCCTTCTTTATTGTTATACGAAAAATGGGCAATCCCATAATTGTGGGCTTGTGATTCCGGTAGCCCAGCAAATAATTTCCGAAGATTCGTCATGATGTTAGTATAAGTGGCTAAAGTCGAACGCGTGTTTTTACCAACTGGTTTGGCATCAATGCTAACTACCGCTGTTAAATCCGTCGTTAACTGTGTCACCTGTTTGGGAAGTTGCTCACGCTTATGGTGGGCTTCAATCGCCGGTACCAGACTATCCAAGATTAAACTGGTCTTACCGGCCCCCGAGAAACCAGAAACCGCCGTAATTTGATTATCTGGTATTTCAATGGTCACATCACGCAGATTAAAATACTGGCCAACCGCCATTGTCGTTCGAACACCCGTAGCTTGCGTTGCAACTTTGGGGTACAAAATATTGGGTCGACCGGCAATGTATGGTCCAATTAATGATTGTGGGTCTTGCACTAAATCGGCCGGCTTGCCTTGTGCAATCACCTGACCGCCATTGCGACCCGCTGCCGGGCCAATTTCAATCACCCAGTCGGCTTGGCTAATGATGTTGACTTCATGATCAACGACCACTAATGAATTGCCTTGCGCCACTAACTGTCTGAAAATATGAATTAAACCTTCAACATTATCCGGATGCAACCCAATTGATGGTTCATCCAAGACATACAAAACACCGGTTGTTGCCGTTCTTAAGGTCCGCGCTAATTGTATTCGTTGGAGTTCGCCAGTCGATAATGTATTGCCATTCCGCGACAACGTTAAATAGTCGAGTCCTAATGACAATAATGGCTGCAACGTTTCTAATAAGTTCTTAAACAAAATGGTTGCCATTTGTTGCATCTCGTCTGGTAAATCGGCTTTAGTAGCCGTTACCCAAGTGTCTAATGCCCCTAGCGTCATATCAGAAACTGCCGCAATATTTTGCCCGCCAACGGTTTGCGTTAGTAGTTCGGGATTGAGCCGTGTCCCGTGACATGTTGGACAAGTTGAAAAATGAAAAAAAGAATTGACCTTGGCCATCGCACGATCACTTTTGACCGATTTCAAAGATTCATAAACGGCGTCGTAGGCATTTTCATAGAGTGTATTTTCCGTACTAAAGACGCGACCGGTTGATGTGTGAAAATCGACCGCGTATTTATTCCGCTTACCATGCAAGACGATTTCTTTTTCCTTGGCCGTCAAATCTTTATAAGGGACATCAATTCGAACCCCGATATGTGCCGCGACCGTTGGCATAAAGTTCCGACCTGGTAAACGCCAAGAAGCGATTGCGCCGTCTTCAATACTAAGATTTTCATCCGCAATGATTTTGCGATCATCTAGCGTTTGAACTTGTCCAGTCCCATGACATTCTGGACAGGCACCTGCTGAATTAAAAGCGAAATCCTCAGCCGATTTAGCCATAAATTGCACCTGGCATGTTGGACAGGTAATAACGCCCATTTTATCGCCAGCTAAATCCATCGCTTGCGCAATCTTTAAACTAGGTTGAATCTCATGCCCGTTTGGACAACGCGTCGTGCCTAAGCGTGAAAAAATTAACCGCACACCATTAAAAATTTCACTCATCGACCCCACTGTCGACCGTTCTGATGGGACACTGGGGCGTTGTCGTAATGCAATTGCCGATGGAATATGCCGGACTTCTTGCACTTGCGAGCGTTTATTCTGCGTGATACGCCGCCGTGTGTAAGTCGAGAGCGCTTCTAAGTAACGCCGTGAGCCTTCCGCGTATAAAATGCCCATCGCCAATGAACTTTTACCCGATCCTGAGGGCCCCGAAATCGCGACAAATTGGTTCAAAGGAATATCGACATTAATATTTTTTAAGTTATTGACGTTACCGCCCCGCACTTCAATCTGCGTTGGTTGTTTAACTGCCATGATTAACCTTCTTCTTTTTTAGATTGACGGTTAAAAGTCGCCGCTTCTGCTTCTAAATTTGCTAAAATCCGTTCCAAATAACCATCAACGGCTGTTACTTCCGCATCGGAAAAGCCTTTATAAAAAACGGCACTCAATCGTTGACTAACATCATCCCCGACACTTTGTTGCGCCGCACCAAGCGGTGTTAAATCAAAAACACGCTTACGCTTGTCAACTGGCGATTGTTCGCTAATCAATAATTGCTGTTTTTCAAGCCGATGAAGCATTAGCGACAAACTACTATTAGCCAAACCGGTAACTTGTGCCAATTCCGTCGCCGTTTGCGGATGGCGGTCCCACAACGCCGACAATATTTTACCTTGTTCCGCATTATAGCGCGCCCGCTGATCCGCCAATAGATAGCGATTAAATAGCCGCGTATTCAACAACCGAATCTTCAAGGTTAAATAACCGCCTCTTTTAGTTTTCATCCTAATAACCCCTTATTTGTTTTGATATCAACATTATTTATATATTACTATATAAAACTAATTTTAGCGACTAAAAAACATCATGGGTACCCACGATGCTTCTATAGTAACTGTTTTAATTGTTCCGCTTGCACACTACGGACTTCTTCTACAACCACCAACGCTTTGACATCGATTTGTGAGACAACCGGTACCAAAGTGGCGAGTTGTTTCGCCGTACAAATGGCATATAACATCGGCCGCTCATTTTGGCTGTAATAACCTTGAGCCTTGATAATTGTAATGCCTTGTTGAAACTGCGTCGACAACGTTTCAGCAATCGTTTCGTATTGATCTGAAATAATTGTTACCGCACGTTTAGCCCCAAATTTAGCCAATAGTTTATTCAAAACCACTGCTGATAAATAGAGTTCAATAATCGTTAAGAGCATATTTTGAAAACCGATAATCAAGCCCGACGGAATGGCGACAATTAAATCGAAAAAGAGCATCGCAGAGCCATTCGGGATTCCTAAATAGCGGTTAACGATCTTCGCCAGAATCGTGCTACCGGCAATTGTCCCTTGGCAATGAATAATAATTGCCATTGCAATCCCCATCAAGACGCCACCAATCACCGTTGGAATTAAGGTTTGCGTTGTATGATAGCCGATAAAATGCGGTAGCTTTAAAAAGAGCGAAATCCAGATTACCGCCCAAACAGAATACCAAATCGTTTGACACTCAAGGTATCTAAAGCCAATCACCACTAATATGCCGTTTAAGATTAGATTCGTAAAGGCCGGCGGAATCGCAAGTGCATAATACCCAATCGCGGTGAGTCCGGTCACGCCGCCCTCACCGATTTGATGGGGAATCAAGAAATCGTTAATGGCGATGGCATAAATAAAGGCCCCAATGATAATGCCCAGTCCGTTTTTTAAAATTGTTTTTTTCTGCATTTGTGTCACTTCCCGTTCCAAATTAACATAAGCGTATCATACATCGGGGGCTGGATAAAAGGGGCATTTTAGATTAACTTGAAACCGCCAAAAAACGCCACAGGGATTGCCCAGTGACGTTCACCAATCTTTATTTAATAATACCTAAATCGATCATCGATTGACCGGTTGCAATAATCGAATCTGCTGCCGATCTTGGTTGCCAACCTAAAAGCTTTTTAGCTTTTTCATTACTTGTATCGGCGTATTTACCCACTAAAGTCGCTAACATTCGTAAATCCGGTTTGAAAGTCGCTGCTAGCTTAATAACACTATTGGGAATTGTCTTTTGCGGTAATCGACTTGCATATTGTGGGAAAGCACCGCGTAAGACATCGGCCACTTCTAACATAGATAATGTTTCACCAGTGGTTGCTAAGAAGCGTTCGCCATCTGCTTGTGGCGCAGTCATCGCTAATAGGTGTAAACTCGCAACATCACGGACATCGACGTACCCTGATTTTACTTGTGGCACAGCCTTAACTTGGCCATTTAACAGTTGTTCAACTTGCACGTTTGAATGCGAATAAACGGATGATAAAACAGGGCCCATCACACCAACTGGGTTGACAGCTGCTAGTGATAAGCCTTGCCCTTCAGTTTTAATGAAGTTCCAGGCCGCCTGTTCAGCTAACGTTTTCGATTTTTGATAAGGATGAATATTTTTAGCACTTAAATCTGACCAGTCGGCTTCAGTGTAAGGCGTTTGTTGATTAGGATGCCCCGCACAGATTGCCCCGTAAGCAGAGGTTAACACGACGCGCTTAACATTCGCATCGCGAGCGGCTTTTAAAACCATTAAGACACCATTCACTGCCGGATTAATCATTTCAGATTCATCCTTGAAATTTAATTTAGGCGTTGGTGAGGCCACATGCATGACGTAACTGACCCCAACCATCGCAGCCGGCCATTGCTCTGGATGTTGCAAGTCGGCTTCCACGAACGATAAATCTTCAATATTGGTAATCCCGTTTGCTTGCATGCTAGTGACAATCCGTTGACTCTTAGCCATTGAACGCACCGTTGTCCGAACGGCGTAGCCCTGTTCTAATAATTGTAAAATAATATGTGATGCAATAAAACCACTACCACCAGTTACTAATACTAATTCTTTCATCTTCAATTCCTCGCTTTCGTTACACTTGTAACATCTATGGCTTTATATTAAAATAAAAGACGTTCACAAACAAGCGATTCATCAGCATCTGTGACAGAAAGGCGGAATTGTTATGGCAGCAACTAACCATGCCCAAGCAATCAAACAAGATTCCCAAGAATACCTCACTACCGCATTATTACAACTCCTAGAGGCCCATCAATTTGAAGATATTACGGTCACCCAAGTCGTGAAACGTGCCGGTGTCAGTCGAATGGCTTTTTACCGCAACTTTGATTCACTCGAACAGGTCTTAATCGATTATTTTACACCCATTATCGAAACACACTTCAAGGCCGTCTTACAGCAACAATCCGCGGAACTTAAGTTAGCGGCCCTCTCGACATTTTTTATCGAATTAGAAGCGACTCTGAAACTGGCGGCCAAACGCGGTTTCGAACCGATCGTCCGCGACGTCTTCACGGACAATATTCAGCAATTTTATCAAACAATTGACCCCTGGCGGTCACTGGATGCGATTCGGCAAAAATATTACGTGCAATTCATGGCGGTTGGTGTCTACCAAATTTGGCGTGATTGGTTACTGGGCGGACAAAAAGAATCCTTATCATTTATTCATCAACTATTAGCAAATTTACAACATCATATGGACCTGGCTGTTAGCCAACCATTAGCGGATTAAAAAACGTTAGGCTAGACAATAATTTGTCTAGCCTAACGTTTTTTTATAGTGACAATTTAATGGTTTGCGCAACTGTCTTCGAGATTCCGAGTGCTTCAAGTTCTTCAACAGACGCATCTTTAATATGCTTCATCGAGCCAAAATTCTTCAAGAGTTTCGTCCGCGTTTTCGGACCAACCCCCTTGATATCATCTAACTTAGAACTCAACGAATTCTTACCACGCAACTGACGATGAAAACTAATCGCAAAGCGATGGACTTCATCTTGAATTCGCGTCAATAAGTAAAAGCCCTGACTCTTAGGATCAAGCTGAATCGTTTGATCGGCTTCACCAAATAATAACGAAGCTGTTTTATGGTGATTATCCTTAACCATCCCCGCAACTGGAATTGTGAGCCCTAATTCGTTTTCTAAGACGTCTTTGGCGGCATTGAGTTCAACTACCCCACCATCCATTAAAATTAAGTCAGGCAGCGCTTTGCCCTCTTTTAACAAGCGTGAATAACGGCGATAGATCACCTCGCGCGTATTGGCATCTTCGTTGGCGCCGGCGCGCTCTGCCGTCTGGGTTAATTTATACTTCCGATAAAGCTTCTTCTCAGCGCGGCCATCAACAAATGTGACCATCGCCGACACCGGATCGGTCCCTTGAATATGCGAATGATCGAATGCTTCGATAACATGACCATGGGGTAAGCCGAGTGCATCCATAATTTCATCTTGCGCACCAACCGTCTTGCGATTATCGAGTTCCAATAAGCGGAACTTTTCTTCTAATACCAGACGGCTATTTTTTTGCGCCATTTCCATCAAGGCTTTTTTCTCTCCCCGTTGTGGCGTTCGAATCGGTACTTGCAAAATATCGGATAAGACTTGTTTTTCGATGCCATCTGGCACGAGAATTTCTCGTGGTAACACATTATTCTTACGGTTATACCATTGGAGAATAAAGGTCGCCAATTCTTCTTCCGGCGTATTCACACATGGAAAGAGGCGTTTTTCCCGCCGAATTAAACGTGCTTGGCGAATAAAGAAGATTTGAATCGACAACCAGCCTTTATCCATGTAAAAGGCAAATAAATCACGCGGTGTATGATCGTTAGAAATAATCTTTTGTTTTTCAACGGTTGCTTCAATATAGCGTAATTGATCACGCAACTCAGCGGCCCGCTCAAATTGCATCTCCTGGGCGGCCGTCGCCATTTTCTCTGTTAAATCCTTCTTAACATTGTCAACTTGCCCGTTTAAAAAGCGTTTAATTTTCTTAATCTGTTCGGTATAGGCTGCTTCTGGTACTTCCTGGAAACAAGCACCCAAGCACTGCCCCATATGATAGTACAAACAAGGGCGGCCTTGATGGCCCTGACAGCGCCGTAAGGGGTAAACACGTTGCAAGAAGCGTAAAGTCTCCTGAGCCGCATAAACGTCCGGATACGGGCCAAAATAATAGCCACCATCTTTTTTGACATCGCCAGTAATCAATAAGCGCGGATCACGTTCATTGGTGATCTTGATGTACGGATAGCCCGTCCCCCGTTTTAACTTGATATTAAAGTAGGGTTGGTGCTTTTGGATTAACGTAATTTCCAACAAAAAGGCCTCTTTATTTGTCGATGTAATGATTGTTTCAAAATCGACAATTTCAGAGACCAATTTGGCCGTCTTACCTTCGTGGCTACTCTTAAAATATGAGCGGACCCGGTTCTTAAGATTCTTGGCCTTCCCCACGTAGATAATCTGTGCGTTAATATCTTTCATCAAATAACAGCCTGGTAAGGCTGGTAATAAGGCTAATTTATGTTCGATATGTTCACTTGCCAAAAACACCACTCCTTTAATCCAAAACAAGTGTTCGTTCCTATATTTTACGTGTTTTTGGCTAAAATGCAACTATCGACAATTATTGCGCTAAAATTTTGGCTAGGAATTGTTGGGTCCGTTCTTCTTGCGGATGTTCGAAAAGTTGCGTTGGTGTCCCTTTTTCAACGATTTGGCTATCTGCCATGAACCAAACTTCATCAGCTACTTCCCGTGCAAAGCCCATTTCATGGGTAACAACCACCATTGTCATGCCTTCTTGTGCCAAATCTTGCATCACCTTCAACACTTCACCCACCATTTCTGGATCGAGCGCTGAGGTTGGTTCATCAAATAATAAGACATCTGGTGACATCGCAAGTGCTCTAGCAATAGCAATCCGTTGCTTTTGACCACCTGACAGTTGGTCACTATAAGCATCGGCCTTATCGGCTAATCCAACCCGTTCTAACAACTGTTGTGCTTTTTTTGTTGCTTCTTCTTTTGATTGACGTTTGACCTTTTGTGGTGCGAGTCTTAGGTTATCTAAAACCGTTAAGTTGGGGAACAGATTGAAGTTTTGGAAAACCATCCCCATCTTAGTCCGCATTTGGTCCAATTGTTTTTCAGAGAGACTCATCAAGTCGGTCCCTTCAAAAAGAATTTGACCACTCGTTGGTTCTTCTAACCGGTTCAAACACCGTAATAAGGTACTCTTCCCACCACCTGAAGGGCCGATGACAACGATCACTTGACCCGCTTCAACATCACCACTAACCCCGTTCAAAACAAGGTTATCGTCATATTTTTTAACTAATTGATTAATTTTAAGCATGTTGCATCTTCCTTTCAATATGGTTGAGTAGTTTCGAAAGACTAAAGGTTAAGATAAAGTAGATGACCATTGCGACAAAGATTGGTGCAACCCCTTTGTAGGTTGCTGATTGAACCACTTTTAATTGGTAAATCAAATCCGTCACACCGATAATTGAAACGATTGAACTTTCCTTGATTAATGAAATAAATTCGTTACCTAAGGCTGGCCAGATGTTCTTCAAGGCTTGTGGTAAGATGATATACCGCATTGTATCGTGTTGTGAGAGCCCCAAACTTCTTGAAGCTTCCGTTTGACCAGCGTCAATCGCGTTGATCCCTGAACGAATAATTTCAGCGACATATGCAGCACTATTAAGCGAAACGGCAATCACACCAGCGAATAAAGCTGGAATATTGACCCATAAACCAATCCCGAAGTAGACAAACATGATTTGAATCATCAATGGTGTCCCACGGACGAATTCGATATACATCACAGCTAGGCTGTGGAATAGTTTATTCTTAGAAAGTCTTGCAAAGGCGAGTACAACCCCAATGAAGATCCCGATAATGATTGAAATAATTGTAATGAATAAGGTATAACCAATCCCTTTAGCGAAATAAGACCAGTAGTGCCACATACTTGTATTGTGCGTGTTCGTTTTCATCAAACTACCCGCACTCTTTAAATATTGCGGAATTAATTTTTGTTGCTTAATTTGAGCAATACTCTTATTAGCAGCGGCAACTAAAGTTGGTGAGTTCTTTGGAAAGGCAATCGCTGAACCTTGCATATCTGCCCCTAAGTTAAATTTACCGTCGATTTGAACTAATTCAGGATCGTTGCTGGCATAAGCAGTTGCCACTGGTTCTTCGGCCACAATCCCGTCAATTTTATGACTCTTAAGTGCTAATACTAAATCGGGTACTTTTGTTAAACCTGTAATCTGTGCATTTTTAATTTGTTTTTTAGCTAATGTTTGTTGGAGACTCCCCGTTTGGACCCCAACCTTCTTACCGATAAAACTATTTTTTGATTTATAAATCTTGGCGTCGGCCTTATTGACGAGGATCGATTGACCACCTAAGTAATAGACATCCGAGAAATCGACACTCTTAGTCCGTTCATCAGTTGGTGACATCGCTGAAATTACCATATCGACCTTGCCAGTTTCTAGACCAACTAACAACGCGTCAAAATCCATTGACTTGATCACTAACTTAACGTGTAAATCGTCAGCAACCTTTTGTGCAACGTCAATATCCATCCCAACGGTTTTATTTTTGCCGTTTTTATTCACTAAAAATTCATACGGTGCATAATCTGGGCTTGTCCCCAACACTAATGTCTTCTTAGCTTGAACGCGACTAACCGTCTGCCCCGCAGCTGATACAGCTTGGTTATTCCCCACTAATAGCGCCACTAGCAAGGCTAATGGTAGTAAAATGAATGCTAAACTTTTTTTGATAGTCATTTGATCCCCTCCTATGATGTTTTTCATAATACACTACTATAAATATTTATGCAATATTTATTTATAAATTAAGAATAATTGGCGAACTGATTTTTATCTGGTATGATAGACTCACATCAGAAAAGAGGGATATTATGGGCTTAAAAGTAACACGTCAAACAGATTTAACTAGTTTATTCGACAAATTTGCATCAATTCCCGGCGATCGGGAAAAAATGGCAGCTGAAGTTGAAGAAACGGCTGAAAAATTAAAAGAAACGGAATCAAAGACAACTAAAAAAGAATAATCAAAAAGAGGTGCGGACAAAATTACTTTGTCCGCACCTCTTTTTTAATACCTGACTCATAGCCCACGCTTTAATTATTCTGCGTGTCGTTCTGGATAACGTTCTTTAAGCTTTTCAATATTTTCTTGTGCTACTTTTTCAAAGTCGACGTTATTCCATTCAGCAATCTGTGATAGATACCAGAGTACATCACCAATCTTCTTGGTAAGTACCTGTTCATCTAGTTGGTGGCCTTGGAATGTATATTTTTTGACAATATCCACGACTTCGCCACTTTCGCTAGCTAAACCTAATGCCAAGTTCGTTAAAACTTGTTCATTACCATATAGCGTTCTGTTCGCTAATTTTTGGTATTCATTAAATTCCATTAACGACGACCTCCAATATCACATTGTTGTTCGATCCATTCCCAGACAGTATCCTTACCAGCACCAGTCAACGCACTGAAGCAGACAAACTTATCAACTGGGTTAAAATCAAGTGCCTCTTTAATGATCTTTTCTTGGCGATTCCATTTCCCAGTTGAGATTTTATCCATCTTAGTAGCAACCACTAAAACTGGAATATCGTAATACTTAGCGAAGACATACATTGCGATATCGTCATCAGTTGGTTCATGACGACCATCGATCAATGAAATTAAGCCGCGTAAATTATCCCGATTAGTGAGATAAGCCTCGATAATTTGCCCGAATTTTTCCCGTTGTTTCTTAGAAACCTTCGCATAGCCATAACCAGGCACATCGACGAAATAAAGTTCATTTTCAACACGGTAGAAATTTAGGGTTTGCGTCTTCCCTGGCTTACTAGATGTCCGTGCGTAACTCTTACGATTAATTAACTTATTAATCAAAGAAGATTTACCGACATTTGAGCGGCCAGATAACGCGATTTCAGGTAATTGGTCAGTGGGGTACTGCGAAGCAGCTACCGCACTCATCACCATTTCAACTTCATGTACTTCCATAATAACCTCCGATTATTTCCTTCGAATGCTAGTTTAGCATAAATAAATAATTATTGCGCCGTTGACTTATTTTCAAATCCATGTTTACGGCACCCTTATGTAAAAAAAGTTGCCGGGTCGATTACGCCCCGACAACTTCATAGTCATTATGACGCTTCTTGACCATCAGCTAAGAAAAGTTGTGGTTTAGCAGTGCCATCAACGGCTTCTTTTGTCACTAAGACTTTGACAACGTCTTCGCGACTTGGTACATCAAACATCATATCCATCATGACTTCTTCGATGATTGAACGGAGGCCACGCGCACCGGTATTACGTTCAATTGCAAGGTGAGCAATCGCATGTAATGCTTCTGGCGTGAATTCTAGTTCAACATCGTCTAAAGCCATCAATTTACTATATTGTTTAACTAAGGCGTTCTTAGGTTCCGTTAAGATCCGAACTAAGTCGTCTTCAGTTAATTTTTCAAGTGCAGCCGTGATTGGAATCCGACCAATGAATTCAGGGATAATCCCAAATTGCATTAAATCTTCCGTCACGATTTGTTGCATCAAGCTTTGATTTTCATCAACCGCTTGGCCAGCTTTGCTACCAAAACCAATCGTCTTTTCACCTAATCGGTTTTTAACGATTGTTTCGATGCCATCGAAGGCCCCACCAATAATGAATAAAATATTAGTTGTGTCGATTTGAATCAATTCTTGTTGTGGGTGCTTACGTCCGCCCTGAGGTGGCACGCTAGCAATTGTCCCTTCAAGAATCTTCAAGAGTGCTTGTTGCACCCCTTCACCAGAAACATCACGGGTAATTGAGACGTTTTCGCTCTTCTTGGCAATCTTATCAATTTCATCGATATAAATAATACCCCGTTCAGCGCGATCAACATCAAAATCAGCGTTTTGCAAGAGCTTCAAGAGAATATTCTCAACATCTTCACCAACATAACCGGCTTCCGTCAACGTCGTGGCATCCGCAATCGCAAATGGGACGTTAAGGATCCGTGCTAAGGTTTGGGCTAAGAATGTCTTACCTGAGCCAGTAGGCCCGATTAAAGCGATATTACTCTTTTGAAGTTCAGTATCACCTTTTTCGGCAACTGTCATTTGGTTAACACGTTTGTAATGGTTATAAACGGCAACTGAGAGCGCCTTTTTAGCTTCTGTTTGACCAATGACATAATCATTTAAAATTGCAAGAATTTCGCGTGGTTTTGGTACTTCTAATAAGTCATTAACAGCTTCATCTTTAAATTCTTCATCGATAATTTCTTTACAGAGATCGATACATTCATTACAGATATAAACACCAGGGCCGGCCACAATCTTCTTTACTTGATCTTGTGATTTACCACAAAACGAACAAGTAACAGGGCCATTCGTTGTTTCTGTATCATCTAACATACTGGGATTCTCCCCTTCCTATACATCTATCATAGCAGATTTCTAATATTAGTCATCTCAGACCGCTTAGAAATGTAATTAAGACTATATCACATCACTGCGCTAGATGAAAGCAATCCGTTTTTGACGCCATATAACGCAAAAGCGGGTTCAAAGTAGTCACCTTGAACCCGCTTTTAGAACCGATTAAAGCTCATCTAACTATCTAATTATTTAGCGTCTTTAACTTCAACAGCTGAATCAGCAATCACTTCGATAGCTTTCTTAACACCGATATCATGTTTTAACATGTCATCTGATAAGACGCTGCGAACAGCTGATTCTTCCATGTTGTATTGTTCTGCTAAACTCTTAAGTTCTGCAGCAACTTCTTCGTCAGTTGCTTCGATCTTTTCAGCTTCAACAACAGCTTCTAAGACAAGGCTTGTCTTAACGCGTTTGTCAGCATCACCGGCGAATTGTTTCTTCAAATCATCTTCTGTTGTACCAGTGATTTGATAGTACATTTCTGGGTTGATACCTTGTTGTTGCATGTTACCTAAGTATTGTTGTAATTGACTGTTGATTTCTTCGTCAATCATTGCTTGAGGTAATTCAGGAATTGTTGCATTTTCTGTTGCTTTAGCAACGGCTGTATCTTGGATAGCAGCGTCAGCAGCATCATTCTTTTGTTGTTTTAATTCTTCACGAATTTTTTCTTTTAATTCGTCTAATGAATCAACGTCTTCGTCGATATCCTTAGCAAATTCGTCGTCAAGTTCTGGTAATTCCTTACCCTTAACTTCGTGAATCTTAACCTTAAAGATTGCTTCTTTACCAGCTAATTCTTCTGCTTGGTAATCTTTAGGGAATGTTACTGTAACGTCAACATCTTCTTCAGCTTTGTGACCAACTAATTGATCTTCAAAACCAGGAATGAATGAGTTTGAACCTAATTCTAATGAGTAGTTATCTGCTTGGCCACCATCAAAAGGTACACCATCAACAGAACCAGCATAATCAATAACGACTGTGTCGCCATTTTCTGCTGCTGCATCTTCTTTAAGTACTAATTCAGCTTGACGTTCGCGACGTGTTTCAAGTTCTTGTTCTACGTCTTTAATTGTAATACGACGGCTTTGTTTTGGTACTTCTAAGCCTTTGTAATCGCCTAATTTAACTTCTGGTTTAACAGTGACCTGAGCAGTAAGGACCCAAGCTTCACCTTTTTCCATTTTTTCAACATTAATTTGTGGTTGATCAACTGGATCAATCCCTGCTTCTGCAACAGCTGCTTCATATGCTTCTGGTAATACAGCATTTAAGGCATCTTCGTAAAGTGCTTCTTCACCGTACATCTTGTTAAAGATTTGGCGAGGCATCTTTCCTTTACGGAAACCAGGTGTGTTGATGTTTTTACGTACACGTTTGAACGCTACGTCTAAACCTTCACTAATTTTATCTAAATCAATTTCAAAGGTAAGTTCACCATCATTGGCGCCCTTTTTTTCCCATTTTGCTGACATAATTTCCCTCCGACAGTTATATTCACAATCTATCAATTGCATACTTAATCAGCATAAACTATTTGACCTAAATTGTAAATATTTATTGGCCTAAAAAACCGATAAAATCCGTTTTTTTAGCGATTAAAGCGCATTATTGATTGAATGCTATGTATAAAAAAACTCGCAGTTTTTACACTACGAGTTTTTTCAATTCAACTAAGTTGAATATTAGTCAATAATTTCACTTACGACACCGGCACCAACAGTACGGCCACCTTCACGAACAGTAAACTTAAGACCCTTTTCAATAGCAACTGGTGAGATTAATTCAACAGTAAATGTTACGTTATCACCAGGCATAACCATTTCTACACCTTCTGGTAATTCGATAACACCTGTAACATCAGTTGTATGGAAGAAGAATTGTGGACGATAGTTTGAGAAGAATGGTGTATGACGACCACCTTCATCCTTGCTCAAGATATAAACTTCACCCTTGAAGTTTTTGTGAGTTTGGATTGAACCAGGTTTAGCTAAAACTTGGCCACGTTCGATGCTTTCGCGATCGATACCACGTAATAAAGCACCAATGTTATCGCCAGCTTGACCTTGATCCAATGTCTTACGGAACATTTCCAAACCAGTAACAGTTGTCTTAGCAATTTCTTCCTTAAGACCAACGATTTCAACTTCGTCACCGACAGTAACTTGGCCACGATCGATACGACCTGAAGCAACAGTACCACGACCAGTGATCGTAAATACGTCTTCAACAGGCATCAAGAATGGTTTGTCTGTGTCACGTTCTGGAGTTGGAACATATTCGTCAACAGTAGCCATTAATTCTTCAACAGCTTTAACGTCGTCAGGGTTGCCGTTCAATGCACCAAGTGCTGAACCGCGGATAACTGGAATATCGTCACCAGGGAAATCGTATTCTGATAATAATTCACGAACTTCCATTTCAACCAAGTCCGTTAATTCATCATCATCAACTAAATCTGTTTTGTTCAAGAAGACGATGATGTAATCAACACCGACTTGGTGAGCAAGCAAGATATGTTCACGAGTTTGTGGCATAGGACCATCAGTTGCAGCAACAACTAAGATGGCACCGTCCATTTGAGCAGCACCAGTGATCATGTTTTTAACGTAATCAGCATGTCCTGGAGCGTCAATATGTGCATAATGACGGTTTTCTGTTTCGTATTCAACGTGGGCTGTATTGATAGTGATACCACGTTCTCTTTCTTCTGGAGCAGCATCGATGTTTGCATAGTCTTGAGCTTCAGCCAAGCCTTTGTCTGCCAACATCTTTGTGATTGCTGCTGTTAAAGTTGTTTTACCATGATCAACATGTCCGATAGTACCGATGTTAACATGGGGTTTTGTTCTTTCGTAATGTGCTTTTTCTGCCATTAAACGAACCTCCTGTATTTTCGCAAGAAAAAATCAGCGTATAGCATTTCACTAATACTGATAATCCTTTACGTAATATTATAATACTTCAAGCGTTAAAATCAAAGTGTTTTTTTACGCTTAAAGAATTCAAAAATGATTATATCTGCTATGAGCGCGTTTGTAAACACTTAAACCTTAAAAAAAGTATTATTTTGAGCATAAAATCATTGTTTTCTAGCCCTAAAAGACTAGTTCTTCTGTTAATTCTTGCAATTTTTTTAGCCACTGAATCGTCTTTTCTGAAATTGGAACTGTTGGTTCAAAAATAAAGACCCCTAACTGTTGAATCAGCGCCTGGCCCCATTCTTCAGGATTATCAATCACCGTTTCCTCAAATGGATAAAGATAGGCAAACGTCATTTGACACTCTGCTAAGGCCGCTTCTAAAATAATTGGATCTTGTTGCCCCAAGATATTTTGAATTGTTTTTTGAATTAATTTTAAAACAGGCCGATTAGTCATCAATTCTAACTCAGAAGGTGTCACTTGTTGGACCTGATCAAACCAATTAATCGTCACTGATTCTGAATATCGCAAACGAACGAGCGTTTCTAAAATCGTTGTTTTCACAAATGGATGGCAATACGGGTTCACCAAAATTGGTGACACCCCCTGTAAATAATCAGCTAGTGGTAATAATTCTGCTGCATCCAGTCGGCGTTGTTGGTCTTGAAAATCACCCGTTGTAATATTGTAGAGTTGTTCTTGGCGTTTCTTGATTGCCTGCTGCTCAGTCGCTTGGTAGGCTTTTTCAGCCGTTTTTAATAGCGCTTGTCCCTTTTGCTTAGTTCGCTGTTCAAAGGCGTCAGTCGCCTCCACAGCAGACCACAGCTCATTGGCCGCGATAAAGTGCTGATTTTTAATGAGTAGCCCATTATACAGCAACCTTAAATCGGTCTCATTGGTATAGAAGTCCTTTTTTTCAAAGGCCAATTGCAGCGCGCGCTGATTGTCACCAGCAGCCACTAATACACTGACCAATAAAAGGTTTAATGCCGTTGTTTGTTGCAAGTCATAAGCAGCCTCCAAATGGGCTATTGCTTCTGGCCATTGGCGCTGGTTGAGCGCTACTTTGCCCAGACGGACCAAATTTTCAAATTGATTCGGCAAGGCCGTCAATTCTCCCATCACTAACACTCCTCTTCAAAAACACTAAATTAAAAGGGCCCCGATAAATAATCCTTTATCCGGCCCTTTTTTAAGTGTCATCACTTAATTAATCTTGTTTTTTCTCAACTGCTGGTTTGGTGTCTTTCTTTTGACGACGGTGATTTTGGTTAATTTCCATAATCACAGGTAAAATAACTGGACGCCGTTTTGTTTGTTCGTATAAATAATGACTTAAGTTTTCGCGAACGTCTTGTTTCAAGTGACTCCAGTCAAACTCTTTGTTATCAAGGTTATTTTGAACAGCTTGCTTGATGATTTCTGAACTTTCTGCCATGAGGTCCTTACTTGTCTTAACGTAGACAAAACCTCTTGCCGTTACTTTCGGTTCAGCAATAATCTTCTTATTCTTCCGGTCAATTGTCACGACCGCGATAAAAATCCCGTCTTCAGACAATAATTTACGATCGCGCAAGACGATGTTGCCGATATCACCAATCCCACTGCCATCAATCATGACATCAGTCGCATCAACTTGACCACCAACATGCATCTTATCGTTGTCGTAAGCGACAATATCACCCTTACCCACGATGAAGATGTTCTTATAATCCATTCCTGTTTCATGCGCAATATCCGCATGAGCAGCCATTTGGCGGTATTCGCCTTGAACAGGCATTAAGAATTGTGGGTGTAATAAGTTCAACATTAACTGCAAGTCATTTTTATTAGCGTGACCTGAAGCATGTAGATCATCGCCGACAGCTTTGACTTCGCCGCCTGCGCGATAAATCATATCCTTAGTTTTCGCTAAAATAGTTTCCATTGCATGTGAAGGTGACGTTGTTAAATAAACAAGATCACCTTGTTCAATATGGATTAAACGGTGATGGCTTGTTGCCATCTTTTGGAGGGCTTTGATTGGTTCACCCATGCGACCTGTTTCAAGGATCACTGTTTCTTCAGGTGCCAATGTACTTAACGCTTTAGGTTGTACTAAGATATCTTCATCCGGCAAGGTTAACATTTCTAACCGCATTGCTGTCCGCACAATTTTTTCCAAATCACGGCCTGTTAAAACGACCTTCCGGTTTGTTTTATAAGCGGCATCGATAACTTGTTGAATACGGAGGATATTTGAGGCCACTGAAGCCACGATAATCCGCCCGTTTTGATATTTAAATGTTTCTAAAATTGATTCGGCAATATCGCGTTCATTAGCCGTTTCAAAAGGTGATTCCGCATTAGCAGAGTCACTCAATAGGGCTAAGACGCCTTGTTGACCGATTTCAGTTAAACGGGCATAATCCGTTTGATACATTGGTAATGCTGATTGATCAAACTTGAAGTCCCCGGTGTAAACAATTTGGCCTTCATCTGTTTTCACAACAATCCCTAACGAACCTGGAATGGTATGCGTTGTTTTGAAGAATGAAACTGTCGCTTGTTCAAAATCAATTGCTGTATTGGCATTAATCACGTGGAAATTATTGAAATGCCGTAATTTAGGTTCGCTGCTGACCGTAATCTTAGCGAGCGCAATTGTTAATTCAGAACCAAAGACAGGCACATCATGGCCTTTCAAGAAGTATGGCAAGGCGCCAATTGCATCAGCGTGACCGTGCGTTAGGAAAATCCCAGCGACACGTTCTGCATTTTCTTCCAAATAAGTCATATCTGGGATTACAATATCAATCCCTAATAATTCAGTTTCTGGGTATTTTAACCCACAATCTAAGATATAAATTTCGTCGTTAACTTCCACAACGTTTAAATTCTTACCGTTCTCGCGTACACCACCAAGTGGCATAATCTTAATATTACTCATTCTTTCACCTCTAAAATTGAAAGGGTTACTTTCAAACTATTATTTGTTTTTTTGAGTGTTACTTTCGTTTAAAACTCATCCGCTTTAAAGTCTAATACATATTTTATCACAATTTAAACAAACTAACAGCTTTTGATTACTAAAGGCCTTACATTTTCAAGTTCATATTAAAAAAGCGCACAAAAAAAGCAAACAGCCAAAAAGACTGTTTGCTTTTAAAGGTTGAATTAACGACGTAAGCCAAGGCTCTTGATTAATTCACGGTAACGTTGGATATCGTTGTCACGTAAGTAACGTAAAAGGTTACGACGGTGACCGATTTTCTTCATTTGACCAACATATGAATGGTGATCTTTCTTATGAACAGATAAATGTTCGTTTAATGAGTTGATTTCTGCAGTTAAGACAGCGATTTGTACTTCTGCTGAACCTGTATCGCCTTCGTGACGTGCATATTCATTGATGATTTCGTTTTTTCTTGCTTGTGAAATAGCCATTGCTAATTTCCACCCTTCAGTTATATTACCCGAAACAACGAATAGCGTCGGGTGAACGTCGCTAAACAGAGTAACGGGTTTGTGCTTTTAAAGCACTGTCTTAGTTTACTAAAAAATTATGCTGAAAGCAAGGCTAAGTTCAAATTCATTAAGCAGTCAAGTTTAAATACTTTACAAGTTTTTATTGCAATCCCCCACACTATTTTGGTATAATAACGTCTGTTGAAATTAAAAATCTTTTTTATAAAGATAGTGAAACCCATCGGAGGTGAACAACCATGCCACAAATTAAATCTGCTATGAAACGTGTGAAAACAATTGAAAAAGCAAACAACAGAAACGCTTCTCAATTAAGCACAATGCGTTCAGCAATCAAAAAGTTCAAAGCTGCTCAAGCTGCTGGTAACGAAGAAGCTGCAGACCTATTAAAAGCTGCTACACGCGCTATTGATATGGCCTCAACAAAAGGCTTAATCCATGCTAACAAAGCTGGCCGTGACAAGTCACGTTTAAACAAAATGATGGCTAAGTAATTCTAACCAATATTTTAATAGGCCCGACTAAGACGTTTTCGTTTTAGCCGGGCCTATTTTTTTGTGTTTTATGCCACTTTTTTAGCGGCAAATTGGAGCATGAACAATTCAAATAACAATTCAGGTTGTCCCTGTCCGGTTTTAATTTTAACTTCGATTTCCTCTAATCCTAAATAAGCTTGCGCTAAAGTTTGCTTTGAAAAATGTTTAATCTGTTGCATCGCCAATTTAATTCGGTACGGATGAATTTTTAAAACACTGGCTAGATTGCCCTGACTATACCCTTTTTCAAATAAAATTTTAACTTGCAATAGTAAGCGAAATTGACCGATCAGAATCGCGTTAATCTTGAGTGGTTCTTCTTTTTGGAGTAGTAATTCATGATACATCGTCAAAACGGGGCCCACTTTTTTCTGCAAAACAAGCGGGACTAATGAAAAGACGTTATCTTCAATACTGCTGCTGACTAATTCAGCGACCGCTGCTGTCGTAATTTGTTTAGTTTGTTGTGCGTACAGCATTAATTTCGGTAATTCTACCATGATTTGGCTATAGTCACTATTGGTTTTACTAATCAATAAGGCTAACGCTTCACTTTCAATCTGCATCCCCTGTTGTTTCAACTCAGCGGTTACCAATTGTTGCACTTGGCGCTCATTCACTTTTTCAACAGAAACTAATGAAGCAACCTTTTTTAATTGCTTCACAATTTTTTTACGTTCATCTAACTTAGGGTACGGCGCAAATAGCACCACACTCGTTGTTGGTTGTGGCTTTTCAAGATAGGCTTGGAAACGAACTAAATCCTGATCGAGCTTGTTTTTAACCTTTTCACCCGTTAAAAAATAGGGATTTTGCATAAAGACAATTCGCCGCTCACCAAAAAAAGGTGCCGATTCGGCATCATCCAAAGCATTCGCCACATCGGTCGTTGCTAAATCATAGCTGGCAAAATTCATTGTTTGTTCTTCTTCTGGTAGATAGTGTTTAAAGAGTTGACGCGCTTTTTCAATCAACGCTGACTCTTGCCCTAAAACCAGGTAAATCGGTGCTAATTGATTTTGTTGAAGCACTTTTTGTAATTGTTCAATTGTCATTTTTCACTATCCTTTATTGTTGTTTGCAGTTTTTCGCTTTGACCGGGACCGTACGCCCAGATCAACATCCCCTGCTGCGCCGTTAACCAATAAGGCACTTTGGCCGCTTGCAAAGTCGTCAAAGTTTCCTGGTGCGGATGACCATAACGATTCTCTCTGCCGGCTGAGATTAATGCGCCTTTTAAGTGCAATTTTTTAATCACGGTGGGGTCACTAGCCGTTTTACTACCGTGATGGCCAACTTTTAAATAATCGACGGTTAACTGTGGATACCGCTCGATAATCGCTCGTTCGCCTTCTTGCTCTAAATCCCCTGTAAACAGCCAGCTAGCCCCACCAATTTGTGCCTGTAAGACTAACGAATCACTATTTTCGCCTTTTCCCGGCTTAGTCGGCGCTAAGACGTTAAACTTTTGCGGCCCCACTTTAAAAGCGGTCCCGGCTAAATAGGGTTCAATTTGAACCGTTGCTAAAAATGGTCGAATTTGTCTTTGAAATTGCCGATTTTGCGGTAACCCGGCAGCACAAATGATTCGATCAACACGAATTTGTTTCAAAATCTGATTCAAATCACCAATATGATCGGCATCCTGATGAGAAAGTGCCACCGCATCAATGTGATCTACTCCTTGGCTATAGAGATAATTAACCGTTACTTTTTCCGCTCGTGAAACCTGCGCCCGCCGTTGCCAAGCTGCTTGCGGTAGCGCTAGGCGGCCACCAGTATCGATTAAAAGCTGATGCCGGTTAAACGGCGTTTGAATCAACAAACTATCACCCTGACCAATATCAAACATGACTACCTGGCCAGTCGGATTAAAATGAATCGCCAAAAAACTAGCCAAATACAAACTTGCCAATGTGCGTTTCAGCCGTTTACGCCACTGATTGCTAATGGCCTGGCCATCGATTAACAAGAGGCTGACCGTCACAATCAATAGTAATGGTAACAAGGGGATTTTACCAAACGTAATCATCGCATGGGGGATTTGAGCGACTAATCCTAAGCCTTTGTAAATCAACTGTAACAGCCACTCACATCCGTTAACTACTAGATTGCTAACAGGTAACATCACACTCGCTACAATCACCAAACCTAGCACAACTGGTAGATAGATAGGCGTTACTAAGGCATTCATCATTATCGTCAGCACGTGCCAGCGATAATTAAAGCGTAAGCAAACCGGCAAACTCAATAAACTTAGCCAGTAAGCAACTTTAAACGTGCTACCCTCACCAATATAAATGAGCGCAAAGGCCATCAAATAACTTAAAATCCCGCCCATACTATGTAGCAAATAAGGCTGCCAGAATAAATTGACCAGTAATACTAAACTCCAACTATCTAATCTTGATTGCCGAATGCCCAACTGTTCGCAAAGTAACCGGCATAAAATAAGCGCAATCGCGCGACTAATGCTTGTCGTACCACCAACCAGTAAGGCATATACCGGCAATAGCCCAAATAACATACAGTTTAACCACTCACGCGGTATACGGCAATAAGTCGCACACCACCGAATGACTTGCACTAAATAAAACACGTGCAACCCTGATAGACTTAATAGATGAATAATCCCTAAGCGGCCCAAAACAACCTGGTAATGGTCAACTTGCGCTTCCCGCAAACCTAATAGTAACGTCTGCGCATGAAACCGTAGTGCTGTTGGTAACTTACGTAAATACAGCGCACACGTTTGGCGCCAATAATGTAGCCAATCCAAACCGCTACTAGGACGTCTCAGCGCAAAAGTTGTTTCTTTGGCTAACGTCAGTTGGTAAAAGCAGCGCTTCTGTTGCGCTAAAAAACGGGCATAATCAAACTCATTTTGATTGGTAGCTCCTTGTATACGTTCAAAATCTTTTGCGCCATAGAACAAAACGGGGTGTCGTACTTGTTGCCACTGCCTCTTCTCGGCGAACGTTTGGCAGCGATAATAAGCCTTAATAGTCTGACCATCTTGTTGGCCGATTGCCGTTAATTGAACACTGTCGCCCGCGACTTGAATCGCATCGGGTTGCACTTTAAAATACTGTGCTACCGGTTGTTGTGGTTGTGTCATACTATGATAGCTTATCCAAAAACGGCCCCCATAAACAAGGCATAAGCCGATCGTCATAATCGTTATCTGAGTTTGTCTGAGACTTATTAATTTGACAAAAGCCAATAATAATAAGCTCCAGGTTAACCAAGATTGGCCCCCAAGCATTAAGCTATTTAAACTGATTAAACAAATAACTGGATAAATCCAGTTGTTTTTCATTCAGTTGCTTGTTCGTTCTCCAAGAAATTAACGAGTGTGTGCGCATCATCAACTGATAAATTAACTTGATCAAGTTCAATCCCTGATTTTTCAATTAATTTTAGCGCGTAAGGATCATTATGATAATCTTTTTGGTAATGAATCTTACTGATACCCGCTTGAATAATTAGTTTTGTACATTGTAAACAAGGAAAATGCGTTACATAAATTTCGGCGCCTTCAGTTTGAACGCCAAATTTGGCACATTGCGTTAGAGCATTCATCTCAGCGTGAATGGTTCTGAGACAATGACCATCCCGCATTAAACAGCCAACGTCAATACAATGATCTTCGTGAGCCACCGAGCCGTTATAACCCCCGGCAATAATCCGCCGATTACGAATGACGAGCGCCCCCACAAATAGACGTGGACAGGTACTGCGCATCGATAATAAAACCGACTGTAACATAAAATACTGATTCCAAGGCATTCTCTTATTGGCCATCATCATGCTCCCTTTAATTGTTTCTTTCTAGTATAGCAAAAATACTACTTGATAAAACTAATTCACACAAATTTGTGATTGCAATTGTTCAAACGTCTTCGGACCAATCCCGCCGACTTTTTGTAGATCTTCAATCTGTTTAAATTTTCCTTGTTCATCACGATAAGCAATTATTTGTTCAGCTTTCTTGGGGCCAATGCCATTGAGGGTCTGAAGCTGCGTACTATCAGCCTGATTCAAATCGATTTTAGCAGTGTCACTCGCGCTCGATGCATTCGCACTTGTCCCAGTTGATGCTTGTTCTGGCGTACGCTCACTGGTCGTTGCAATTTGTTGTGGCGCTTGAATGAGTTCTTGATCAGTAACCACCTCTCCTTTTTTCGGAATATAAATAATCAGTTGATCGGTTAATTTTTGGGCTAAATTAAGCCGCTTGGTATCAGCCGCATCAGTCGGACCACCTGCATTTTTGAGCACCTCAAATAAGCGCGTTTCAGAGACTGTGATCGGATAAATTCCCGGATAAGCCACAGCACCTTTTATATCGACAAAACCGCCTTTTTTCTTGGTTGCCGCTTGGTGTGTTTTCTTAGTAGCAGGTTTTATTTTAGACGCACTGGTTGCTAGCAGTTGCTCATTATGCGTTACTTTTTGTTTTTGTTGCGTTTGATGCCAATAAAAGCCACCCGTGATGATCCCCAATAGCACTAAGCAAGGCACCCACCAAAAACGCCGATATCGCTGCCAATAATCTTGCCACATCATCGTCACCTCCTTACTCTTATATACCCCTAAACGCACAAAAAAGTTTGCCGATTTTTATCTTCGGCAAACTTTTTTAATGATTTTTCAAATAAGTTAACGCATCATCTAAGGTTTTGACCGGTACGATCTTCATCTTAGTATGAATTTTTTTAGCGGCATTTTTAGCGATTGTATAATTATTTTGATAATCAGGATCAACCTTTAAAATTGCCTTTGTTACAGGATCATTAGGTGCAAAAAAGACGGTTGCGCCTTCTTGACTAGCGACCAGTACCTTTTTATCAATCCCACCAATAGCACCTACAGTGCCATCAGCAGCCATTGTGCCGGTCCCCGCAATTTTACGACCCTTTTGGAGATTTTGCTTCGTTAATTGATTATAAACTTGCAACGTAAACATCAAGCCTGCAGATGGGCCCCCAATATCACCGGCATCAATTTTAACCGGGATATCGGTTTCGATTTTAGAATGATCTGTTAACGTAATCCCGAGGCCCGGATGATGCGTCCTTAGTAATTTAATCAAACGATGCGTTGCCGTTTGATGTTTTTGACCATGATCGTAACTAACCGTGACCTTTTGACCAACTTTCAAACCTTGGACATACTTTACAAAAGCATTGGCATTTTTAAATTGATGATGATCAATCGCGGTAATCGTATCACCGACTGCTAAATCATCTTTAAAAGTGGAGTTGCCTAACATCGACATCACATAAACGCCCAGATACTTCGTATTGTAGGCCTTATCAGCTTTTTTATAGGCGGCTTCAACGGCAGCGTTAATTGAACTATCCATATAGTACTTTTGAATCTGTTCGTAAGCTTCGGTATCTTCATTGCCCATCAATTCGTCACGACTTTCAATTTCCGTAAAAGGTTGCGTCTTGGACAATAATAATTGCAACGGTGTTACTGGACCTCTGACACCAACAGTTGTCAGCATAAAATGGCCTTTTTGATGATCATGTTTACCGTCGACCTTAACATATTGGCTGGTATTTTCTGCGGTCCCGGCACCTTCAATATAATAGCCAGTGGGCATTAAACAAACAACTGCAACAATGATTAAAACCACAATTACAATTAATCGTTTTGTCAGTTTCTTATTTTTTGGCATGCTAATCTCTTCCGTGTTTTAATTTTTCTTGAAGTGCAACTGCGACTGCTGGTGGCACTAATTGATCAACTTGACCACCAAAAGCAGCGATTTCCTTAACCATACTAGATGAAATAAACGACAATTCTTGTTTTGCTAATAACAACACGGTTTCTAATTGTGCATCTTGCGTTTGATTGAGCGCTGCAATATCCCGTTCGTATTCGAAATCATTAGCATTCCGAATGCCCCGAATCAGATAGCGGGCCCCAACTGCTTGCGCAAAATTAGCGGTCAACGTTTTAGGTTGCGCTACCACACTCACATTGTCCAAATCGGCAATGACGGTTTCAATCAATGCGACTTTAGTGGGACCATCAAATAATGGCTTCTTCGCTGCGTTAGTCATGACTGCAATAATCACGCGGTCAAATAACCGACTTGCCCGTTCAACTGTATCTAGATGTCCTTTGGTAAAAGGATCAAAACTGCCTGGAAATAATGCGATTCTTTCAGTCATCCGACCACTTCCTTAACCGATAAATTCGAAAATTGCCACTTCAGTAATCCCATAGTTTTGTTGGCGTTTCAATGTATAATGTGGGATTTCTTCAGGGTACGTTAAACTCGTGTCTGTTTCACAAAGAATAATCGCCCCTGGTTTTAAGAGATCCATCTTCACAAATTGTTGTAATTCGACTAACATTTGTTGTTGTTTATAGGGTGGGTCTAACAAAATTAAGTCAAACTGTTCTTTTGCATCTGCTAGTTTTAACAGTGCTTTTTCAGCTGGCATCTTCCAGATTGTGAAACATTCAGGCATCTTTGTCACTGCTACGTTATCTTGAATCGTTTGAATTGCCGCGTATTGGCGATCAATTAAATAAGCATGGTCCATACCACGCGAAACAGCCTCAATCGCGAGGCCACCGCTACCAGCGTATAAATCAAGCGCTTGACCACCATCAAAAAATTGCCCCAGCATACTGAACATGGCTTCTTTCACTTTATCCGTTGTGGGTCTGGTCTTCATTCCGGGGACCGCCTTTAAGCGACGGCCACCAAATTCTCCTGCAATAATCCGCATCTCTTTACTCCTTTAATGCCGCTTTAGTAGCGGTCTCTTGATTCGCTAATTCGGCTAATGCGCCAAATTCCATATCGAGCATGGGGCGTTGCGAACGCGTTACTCGTTTAACATAGTGTAGTTTCTTTAATCGTTCGATAACCGCCGGTGCTTGGTCCGCATCAACGTATAAATAAACGTATTTCATTCGTTTAGACGTATAATACACAAGTCCGTAACGTCGCAATTGTTTGACTTGCCGTAATGAATACAGCCAAACAACAATGCCTTGTCGTTGCGTCATTTCTAATGCCATTTTATCAGTCCTTATCTTGTAATTTATTCACCAATCACAACCAAGGTATGACCCTCTGTACAGATAATTTGAATCCGCTGGTAGGCTTGGTCGTGAATTGCTCGGTAAAATGCTGGATTGGTCTGCCGTTCAAAAATGAGCTGTTGCACACTGACTGGCTGCTCAAAATAAAAGAACTGTTGGTTAGTCAGTTGATAATCTTCTAAAGCCTTGGTGGTAAAATCCGCTTCAGTTAATTTTTGCGGTAAAGCCATTTGGCGTTGTTGCTTGGCACGCTTCAATCGCTGCTCCCCAGCATCAGTTAGCAACGTCTTAGGCGCACCTTTCAGCGTCGCCAAAAATAATTGATCCGCTTCAAGTAATACGTCGCTCCGCAACTCAGGTAACTTGGCATTGAGTCGCAATGTCTGACAATACTGTAATAATGCCAATTGCCGCTCATCATCAACTTGTTGTGATTGACCTGTTGCGACTTCTGGCACCGGTACTGGCGTCATTGAGGTTACTGGATATAAGTTCGATTGCAACAAGCAATTGGCATTTAAATAAACCACCGTCGCCACGCCACCTTTTTGCATTACCAAAATCGCATAGGTTTTATTCTTAAATGCAATCAGTGGTCGCTGCCGTTGTTGCGTTTCGTTCAACTCAATTTGAAATTTTTGTTCATGTAAATTAAGCTCATAATTGGCTGGAATCGTCGTAATCTGAGTAATTGCCTTTAACGACTGCCCAAATTCAAACGGCTTAATCGCGTTATCTTGACCAATTACCACTAATTGTTGCGTTGTCCCTGTTTGATCGTCAATCGTTGCTTCAACATAATGCCGGCTATTTAATTGAAATAACCATCGGCTCTGCAGGCCATCTTCTACCGACTGTTTAACAGGTTGCCCATATTGCGCTACCAATTTCGTCGCAGGTTGATTAATAAACTTCGCCGGACCCTGCGTCTTTAATAACGGGTTTTGCGGATGCGTCAATTTTGTATGCCGTTTAACCCGGCTCTGCGTTGAATCAGCTGTTGGCTGAGCATGATGCATAACGGGCCATGCATATAATAAGACTAACCATGCCCCCAATGCGATTAAAAAACGCCCCAAATTTTTCATTTGTGAGTCCTCACGATTGTTTCATTTTAAGCGCCTTTTTTTCCTGAGCACTGACGTTCAAGACTAAGCCCAGGCCTGTCGCTAACACTAGCATGCTTGACCCCCCATAACTAATGAAGGGTAAGGTCACCCCGGTAATTGGTAGCAGGCCTAACAGACCACCAATATTAAACAAACTTTGGACGAAAATAATCGTGCCTATCCCATAACAAATTAAGGCATTATAGGTTTGACGCGCTCTAATTCCGATGGTAAAAATTCTAAAAATCAGTAAAAAGAGTAGCCCTAAAATAAAAAGGGCCCCTATAACGCCGAGTTCTTCAGTTGTAATCGATAAAATAAAATCGGTATAAGGTTCAGGCAAATAGCCTCGTTTTTGAATACTATTACCAAGCCCCATACCAAACCAACCACCGTTATTAATCGCATAATAGGAATTAACGAGTTGACTCCCACCCATATTTTCGAGTTTGAATGGTTCTAAAAAGGCTAGAATTCGGTTGAACCGATAATTGACCCCGGTCGTTAAATTCAAGCGACTCAATCCGGCAATCGCCGCAGTAATAACAGCTAAGGTTGCACTGATGATTGAAATCCCCCACCAAAAAGAGATGCCACTGGCAAATAGTAATACCAATAAAATAATCCCTAGAATTGCCGCACCACCAGTATCAGGTTGTACCAATACAAAGGCGATAATGACGGCCACCAAAATCACGGGTGCGGAAAACAACTTAACATTGTCACGCCAATGCTCCGACAGATTCTTTTCACGTTTGGATAACATGTTAGCCAAGTATAAAACAATTAATAACTTAGCAAATTCTGCTGGTTGAATGCTAAAGGGTCCTAGATTAATCCAAGCAGTTGCCCCATTAATCGCAGCGTCCGGTCTAATCCGACTTAACACCAATAGGTAAAAGAGCGCCAATAAAATGACGACTGTCACACCAATTAAAAACTTAGGTTTCCTTAATAGATTTAACTTTAAAAAGAAGGAAAATAGTAATAATCCAAAGCCAAGGCCGATATAAATTAATTGCTTAGTAAAATAAGCATCCGGCTTAGCACCATGAATCGACATTAAATCCGAACTCGCTGAATAGACCATCAAGGCCCCAATCGCACATAAAATAACGTACGGAATTAATAACCAATAATCTAAATACTGCGCTTTATCTCGAAGCTTATGCCACACACTTACACCTAATTTCTATGAACTTCATTCTGAGCTTGCGTTTGATAAATCTCTAAATAAAGTTGATTAATACGCGTTTCAAGTTCATTTACTAATTGCGATCCTTCTTGGTCACTAATTAACCGAACTCTTTTGGCAAAATCAACTTCTTTTGTAAAACCAAACAGTTGTGTATCAATAATTTCTTCAATGATGGGACATTGACTTAAACAAAGCGCGTCGAATTGCTTCGTCAATAACGCTTCAATTTTAGCTGCGTCTGATTTTAAAGTCATATACCCGGTTGTTTCTTGTTTAATCATCATTTAACGCCCACTTAAACTGTTATAGTAATGCACACTCTGCAGGTTATTATACCATATCTGACACTAAAAAAAGGTAGCCTAAAGTGTCTTAGGCTACCTTTTAATATAGTTTTAAGCTTATTATCCGCGTTTACGCTTCTTGTCAGCTTTAGTACGCATACCTGTGTCAAGAATCTTCTTACGTAAACGAACAGAAGTTGGTGTTACTTCACAGTATTCGTCATCGTTTAAGAATTCAATTGATTCTTCAAGTGACATTTCTTTAGGTGTCTTGATAGCAGCTGAGTGATCTTTACCAGAAGCACGAGTATTCGTTAAGTTTTTACCCTTAGTAACGTTTACGGCGATATCTGTATCACGGCTGTTTTGACCAACGATCATCCCTTCATAAACATCAACGCCAGCGCCGATGAATAATTGGCCACGATCTTCAACTGATTGTAAACTATAAGTTGTTGATGAACCAGCATTGATTGAAACTAATGCACCGTTACGACGGCCTGGTTCCCAGTTTTTAATCACTGGCATGTATTTTTCGAAGGTGTGGTTCATAATCCCGTATCCACCAGTCATCGTTAAGAATTCTGTTGAATAACCGATTAAACCACGTGAAGGTGCTAAGAAAGTCATCCGTGTTTGGTTATTAGCATCACTTTCCATGTTTTGCATTTCACCCTTACGTTGGGCCATTGAATCGATTACTGAGCCTGTATATTGGTCAGGTGTATCGATTTGAACCATTTCAAAAGGTTCGCAAGTAACGCCGTCAATATCACGATAGATAACTTCTGGACGTGATAATTGTAATTCGAAGCCTTCACGACGCATTTCTTCAACCAAGATTGAAAGATGCAATTCACCACGACCTGAAACAATCCAAGCACCGGCTTTATCTGTATCTTCAACACGAAGTGAAACGTCAGTGTGTAATTGATGACGTAAACGTTCTTCAATCTTACGACCAGTAACGAAATCACCTTCACGACCAACAAATGGTGAATCATTAGCAGCAAATGTCATTTGTAAAGTTGGTTCGTCAATCCGTAAAATTGGTAATGCTTCTTGATGGTCAACTGGTGTGACAGTTTCACCAACGTAGATATCTTCCATACCTGAAACAGCGATTAAATCGCCGGCTTTAGCTTCTTGGATTTCAACACGGTCTAAACCGATGAAACCAAAGATCTTAGTAACCCGGAAGTTCTTAGCAGAACCGTCAAGTTTAAGAACAGAAACTTGATCACCGATCTTGATTGTCCCACGAGAAACGCGGCCAATACCGATACGGCCAACATAGTCGTTATAATCCAACATAGCCACTTGGAATTGAAGTGGTTCGTCACTATTATCAACTGGTGCTGGGATTGTATCTAAGATTGTGTCAAAGATAGGAACCATTGTGTGAGCTTGTGTGTCTAAGTCTGATTCAAGACTTGATGTCCCGTTGATAGCACTTGCGTACACAACTGGGAATTCAAGTTGATCTTCGTCAGCACCAAGTTCGATGAATAATTCAAGCACTTCATCAACCACTTCTTCAGGACGTGAGCCTGGGCGGTCAATTTTGTTGATAACAACGATTGGTGTTAAATGTTGGTCTAAAGCTTTTTTCAAAACAAAACGTGTTTGTGGCATTGTACCTTCAAAAGCATCAACGACTAATAATACACCGTCAACCATCTTCATGATACGTTCAACTTCACCACCGAAATCGGCATGTCCTGGTGTATCCAAGATGTTGATTTGTTTGCCGTTATATTTAACAGCAGTATTCTTTGAAAGAATTGTGATCCCACGTTCTTTTTCGATATCATTTGTATCCATTGCACGGTCAGAAATTTCTGCATGGCCATCCAATGTATCTGATTGTTTTAACATTTCGTTAACTAAGGTTGTTTTACCATGATCAACGTGGGCGATAATTGCGATATTGCGAATGTCTTCTCTTTTTTTCAAGTGTTTCAGCTTCCTCTCGCTAGTGACTTAACTAGTGTTGTTTGTCTCATGTATACAAGCTATTATTTTACCATAATAAACAGGGCTATGCTTCTTATATTAGCGATTTTTTGAAAATACGCAAGACTTTTTCATGAAAATCTAATTATTCGGCCGTTTTTGAATGGGCCATAATGGCGATAATTTCTTGCATCGCTTGCTTTGGTGCAATAATCATCCCTTCTTTGGCAACCATTGAAATTGGTTGACCATCGAAATTTAAAATCTGAAAACCAAGTGTCTCGGCTAAAACGCGTCCCGCAGCAATATCCCATGGTGCTAACTTTGAAATATAAGCTTGCGCATTCCCTCTTAACAATTGCGCAAAGGCAATGCCGGCACTGCCATAAATACGCACACCTGAACTTTGAACGAAGACCTGTTGTAATTGTCGTTCATTCGTCACCAACATGCGTGTATTAACGCAGATTAAGCCTTCTGATAGCGGTTGATCCGCTGCCTGTTCTAAGGCTTGTTCATTGCGGAAAATTCCTAATTGCGGACCACCCCAGAAAAGTTGATCAGCCATCACATCGTAAATAATCCCGAATAAGGCTTGTCCATCTTCGTAGACCCCAATCATAATCGCAAAATTTTCCTGTTGCTTAACAAAATTCATTGTGCCATCAATTGGATCAACGAAAAAAGTTAGACCGTTATGCCAATCGCCAGCACCGACATTGGCCCCTTCTTCTCCGACTAATTGCGCCATTGGATATTCCGCTTTGATTTGTTCTGCGAAAAAGGCTTGGTTCGCGCAGTCGACGTTGGTCACTAAATCATTACGACTTGATTTAGTCATAATTTCTAAAGGTTGTGTCATCTTTTTGCGTGTTTCAGCGGCTGCTTCAAGTACCCACTTTTGTAATGAACGACTTAATTGATATAGCGCCTCTTGTTCCATCTTTTTTCATCTACTTTCAATTATTAGTCGTCATCTTAATTTGTGCCCGGCCACTCTTTTGAGCAGTTTGCATACAACGGTAGATTGAATAACCAGAAGCTTCCGTAAAAGCTTTATCAAGTTGTTTTTCAATCATCTTGCTTCGAACGACTTGTTTAAAATCACGGTAGGCCGCGTTTAAATCTTCAACTTTAGCGCCAAATTCATAAGCTTGTTCAACAAGATTATATAAATGCATGACTTGAACCACTTCTTCTGGTGTCCAATCTGATTCTAAAGGATAGCTATAGTTAGTTTGCATAAGTACTCCTAAATTTAAGTCAATTTAAGCAAAATTGACGTTTTTAATATCAATCATTATAGCGCATTTTTTTAGGAACTGTCGAATCGTTTTAGCAAGTGTATACAAAAAGGGCCGTCACAATTCATGACGAACCCTCCAGTGTTAGATGTGAATTGGTAAGCCTAATGCTAATTCAGCATCATCCATAATTGCTTCACTCAATGTTGGATGTGGGTGAATTGTTAAGGCTAAATCTTCCGCATTCATCCCTGATTCAATTGCTAAGGTTAATTCTGAGATTAAGTCGCTAGCACCAACGCCTGCTACTTGTGCACCAAGCAACGTATTATCGTCAACATTCGTTACTAAGCGTACAAAACCTTCAGTATCCGCTAATGATAAAGCACGACCGTTAGCAGCAAATGGGAACTTAAAGCCTTTGGCGTTATAGCCTTTTTCTTTTGCTTCAGCAACCGTTAAACCAGTGGTTGCCAATTCTGGATCGGTATAACAAACTGCTGGCATTGCTTTGTAGTCCACAATCACTTTTTTACCAGCGATTGCTTCTGCAGCAATTTTAGCTTCATAGCTCGCTTTATGAGCCAACGCAGCACCGGCAACAATATCACCAATAGCATAGATGCCTTTGATATTAGTTTGACCTTGTTGATCAACTTCGATTAAACCACGATCAGCCATCTTGATACCAGCTTGTTCCAAGCCCATATCATCAGTATTAGGACGACGACCAACAGTTACCATGACATAATCGGCAACCAATTGTTCTTCCTTGCCGCCAACTTCGTATTTAACAGTCACGTTTTGATCTGTTTCGATTGATTCTTTAGCCATAGCACCGGTAATCACATCGACACCCTTAGTCTTGAAGTTCTTCGTTACAAGTTGCACCATGTCTTTTTCGAAGTTTGGCAAAATTGAATCCGTTCCTTCAAGAATGGTGACGTGGGCACCCAAGTTAGCGTAAGCACCTGCTAATTCAGAACCGATGTAACCCCCGCCAATCACAACTAATTCCTTAGGCACTTCCGTTAAGTTTAAACCACCAGTTGAATCAATCACGCGTTTGTTGAACTTGAAGCCCTTAATTTCAATTGGGCGACTACCAGTTGCGATGATTAAGTTCTTGAAACTATAAGTTTGTGCACTTTCTTCTTTAATGACCCGTAAGCTATGTTCATCAACTAAAAAGGCAGAACCGTCTAAGACATCAATTTTGTGTTTTTTAAACAATATTGAAATGCCGCCCGTTAATTTTTCGACAACTTGGTGTTGTTTCCAGTCTTGCGTCTTTGCAAAATCAAGCGTTGCACCCGTTGTTGAAACACCGAAAACTTCGGAATTCTTAGCTTCTTGCAAACGATGACCTGCAGAGATTAACGCTTTAGAAGGGATACAGCCGACGTTCAAACAAATCCCACCGATATTTTCACGTTCAATAACCGTTACTTTTTGACCCATTTCAGCTGCTCGAATGGCAGCAACGTAGCCCCCAGGTCCAGAACCAATAACGACAGTTTCTAATTCAATTGCAAAATCACCTACAACCATTTTTAAATCATCCTTCCATCAATAGTAGCTCTGGATCAGCTAATAATTCTTTTAATTCGTTCATCGCACGTTGCGCAGTCCCACCATCAATTAAACGGTGATCAAATGATAATGATAATTTCAAGACTTTACCAACTGCAAGTTCGCCATCTTCGTTAACAATTGGTTCTGTGCCGATACGGCCAACCCCTAGGATAGCCACTTCAGGGTAGTTAACAACTGGTGTAAACCAACCACCACCGATTGACCCGATGTTACTAATCGTCATTGAACCGCCACTCATTTCAGCAGGTTTTAACTTATTATCCAAAGCTTTTTGAGTGTTTTCGCCAATTTCCTTAGCGATGGCAAAGATACTCTTGCTGTCGGCATCTTTAATGTTTGGTACATAAAGGCCGTGATCAGTATCGGTTGCGATGCCGACATTAATGTAGTGTTTATAAACAATTTCGCTTGTTGTGTCGTCAATTGAGGCGTTCAACGTTGGGAAATCACGTAAAACAGTTACTAAAGCCTTAACAATGTATGGTAAGAAGGTTAACTTAATATCTTTCTTAGCAGCAACATCCTTAAATTTCTTACGATGGGTCATTAATTTAGAAACTTCAACTTCATCAAATAATGTCACGTGCGGTGCAATATGCTTGCTTGTCACCATTGCTTTAGCAATTGCTTTTCGTGTTGGTGACATCTTTTCACGTGTTTCAAGTTCTGGTGTTGCTGATTCATAAGGTTTAACGGCTACTGCTGGTTCAGGTGTCGCTGTGGTTACAGGGGCACTCTTAGTGTCAGTGGTTGTCGTTGAAGCAACTAGTGCAGTACCATTTTGCATGAAGTTTTGAATATCTTCTTTCGTCGTACGACCGTGTTTACCAGTCGCTGGCACTTGGCTAATATCCACGTTATTCTCACGCGCAAACTGACGGACAGATGGCATTGCCAATACTTTCCGATTTGGATCACTAATGGCAACCACGCTTGTGTCACTACTATTATTAGTTGCTACTGGTGTTTCTGCCGCCTGAGGTGCTGGCGTTGTTGCTACGGGCGCTGAAGCTGTTGCAGTATTGTGGCCTGGTGCATCAATCTCAACAAGCACTTGCCCGACTGTTGCAACTTCGCCTTCACCGACTAAGATTTTAACAATCTTACCGCTAACAGGTGATGGGATTTCTTCAACTGATTTATCGTTTTGGACTTCTAATAAGGTATCGTCTTCTGCAATTGTATCGCCTTCTGCGACTGCCCATTTTTGGATTTCGCCTTCTGCAATCCCTTCACCAATATCTGGTAACTTAAATTGATAAACACCTTCACTGGCTGCTGGCGCTGCAGGTTGTTCTGCTGCTGGCGTAGTTGTTTCTGCTGTTGGTGCATCGTTACCTTCAACCCCTGGCGCATCGATTTCAACGAGCACTTGACCGACTGTTGCGACTTCGCCTTCACCCACTAAGATTTTAACAATCTTACCACTAACAGGTGATGGGATTTCTTCAACTGATTTATCATTTTGGACTTCTAGTAATGTATCGTCTTCCGCAATTGTATCGCCTTCTGCGACTGCCCATTTTTGGATTTCGCCTTCTGCAATACCTTCACCGATATCTGGTAATTTAAATTGATATGCCATGCTTATGTCGTCCCTTCCTTCGTTATCGACTAAAAGTTAATAACTTCTTTAACTTTATTTTCAATATCAGTTGCGTTTGGTAACCATGTTGATTCAGCTTGCCCAAATGGGAATGGTGTATCTGGTGCTGAAACGCGACCAATTGGTGCTTCTAATGAAAGGACAGCGCGTTCTGAAATTTCAGAAGCCACTTGTGCCCCAACACCCGCTTGTTTTTGTGCTTCTTGCACAATGACAACGCGACCGGTTTTTTCAACTGATGCAATAATGGTTTTAATATCTAATGGGGCGATGGTCCGCAAATCGATGATTTCTACTGAAATATTATCTTTAGCTAAATTTTCAGCCGCTTTCTTAGCCTCGCGAACCATTGCGCCGTAAGTGATGATTGAAACATCTGAACCTTCCAATGTGACAGCAGCTTTATCAAGTGGCACTGTGTAAGATTCGTCTGGCACTTCCTCACGGAATGAGCGATAAAGTTTCATATGTTCCAAATATAAAACAGGATCATTTGAACGAATCGCCGCAATCAATAAGCCTTTAGCGTCGTATGGATTGCTTGGGACAACTACTCGAATCCCAGGAATTTGGGTAATCATACCCTCAAAGTTATCTGAATGCATTTCAGGAGTATGCACACCGCCACCAAATGGTGCCCGAATTGTAATCGGCATATTGCGTGTGCCACCCATCCGATAACGAGTCCGTGACATTTGACCGGCGATTGAATCTAATGTTTCAAAAACAAAACCAAAGAATTGAATTTCCGGAACGGGTCTAAAACCTTCCAAAGCTAACCCGATTGATAAACCACCAATCCCAGATTCAGCTAAAGGTGTATCGAAAACGCGTTCTTCGCCATGTTTAGCTTGCAAGCCTTCAGTCGCACGGAAAACACCACCATTTTTGCCGACATCTTCCCCGAAAATTAAGACATTTTCATCACTTGCTAGTTCTAAATCCAGCGCATTTGTAATTGCTTGAATCATTGTTTTTTGTGCCATCTTAATTCGACTCCTTTGCACTGTATTCTGTGATTTGTTCTTGAATATTTTGTGGTTGTTCTTCAAACGTTACTTTTAAGAAGTCAGTTACCTTTTGTTTAGGAATAGCATCTGCTTCATTGATTGCTTCTTTAATAGCTGCTTTAACTTGATCAATTAATTCATTTTCTTGATCTTCTGACCAGAGGCCCTTATTCGTTAAGAAACGACGCATCCTAACTAGTGGATCACGTTTCAACCAAATATCATCTGTTTCTTTTGTCCGATAACGAGTTGGGTCATCCCCGGAGAGTGTATGGGGTCCATAACGATAAGTTAAGGTTTCAATTAAAACAGGTCCGTTGCCAGCGGTTGTGAAATCTCTAGCTTCTTTCATGACTTCATAAACGGCTAGTGGATCCATCCCATCTACTTGGATAGCAGGAATCCCGGCAGCAACCCCCTTTTGGGCTAATGTCACTGCAGCTGTTTGTTTTTCACGCGGTACTGAAATCGCAAAACCGTTATTTTGAACAACGAAGATTGCAGGGGCTTTAAAAGCACCAGCAAAGTTAATGCCTTCATAGAAATCACCCTGTGAAGTACCGCCATCACCCGTATAAACATAAACGGCATTCTTGGACTGACGTTTCTTCATCCCGACAGCAACACCCATTGCTTGAATGTATTGTGCCCCGATAATAATTTGTGGTGGCATTGCTTTGAGTGATTCTGGATACTTGTTACCTTCAATATGACCACGTGACCATAAGAAAGCTTGTGATAGAGGTAAGCCATGTTGCACCAATTGTGGTACATCACGATAACCAGGGAATAAGAAATCATCCTTGTTCATCGCAAAATTGCTTGCTAATTGACTCGCTTCTTGTCCGGCAGTTGGTGCGTAAAAACCTAAACGGCCTTGACGATTTAAGGCAGTTGCACGTTGATCTAACACACGTGACCAAACCATCTGTTTCATCAATTCAACAAGTTGTTCATCACTTAGATCTGGCATGATATCAGGATTTACAACTTGGCCAGTTTCATCTAGAATCTGAACTGTTTTAAAATCTTGGCTTTCATCGCCGAGTAGTTTATCAAAATTAACTGCAGCTTTATTATTGGCCATAATATTCATTCTCCTCTTCACTAAACTGTTTTAATGTTTGCTTATATCTGTATCAATTAAGCTTCTTCACAAATATAATTTAGCATTTTACAGCACTAAATGCAAGCGTTTTACATAACTAATCATCAAACACCTTGCGCTTATCGTTTTATGTATATGTGAATTTAGTCACCAACTGATTAGCATCCGCTAAAAGCTTCCTCTGTTATATAATATATTTAAATTCTGTTATATAATAACAACCGGATCAATGCACAAAAAAAGCGCTAGTACAAACCATCGTCTGTACTAAACGCTTGTTAATTATATTTGTTGGGGTACTTCACGCCAAGACCGGTTGGGGAATTTCAGCGTTCCCAGCATGTACTAGGAAGCGTTGAACATCCGCCCAAACTGGTTCAACTCTTAAATGAGTCATTAGACGGTGAAGATTAACTAGTAGGCGCATCCGTAATTGACCGATACTTACAAAAACAAGTAAATTTTTGAATTGCCCTGTTTTTGTAACACGCATCATCATAACTGCAGTACAAATTGCTAAGCCAATTGTCACACCAACAAAAGCAAATTCGTTGACTGCAAGGACCGCAAAGAATGATACAAGTGCTGCCACTGCCATTAAGAAGGCATTTCCTAGGCGAACCTTAGCGATATCATCCTTAGGTGATAGTGTTTCATTCAACACGACACCTCTGGTACCAGTTTTAACAACTGTACCAGCTTTGATGACCGCCATTTCTTTATCAATTGTCGCTACGGCAACTGGTGCTTTTTCTGTCGCATTTAATACTAAGATGTCACCTGCTACAATTTGATCAACACCAATTTCACGTAGAAAACCATCACGCACAACACTTGCCATCTGATTTGAATCGGCAACTAACGATGCGCGTTTTGCAGCTTCAATCGTTGTTAACCCGCTTGGACGAGTTGCCAACAAACGCATTAACATCCCGCTGCTTGTGATTGCGTTTAACGTTGTTTCTTGCTTTAAATTCTTGTGCATCGCGTTCGACACTCCTTCCCTTTTGAGGAAGTCGTCGTAACACTGCTAGCCTAAAACTGCTGGCAGTAAAAAGACAGACCACCTCGGATGATCACTATCGCTACTACTTAACGGACCTTCAGCTGTTTGCAACATTTTACTCACCAGACTTTCTAATTAGTTTTAGAGGTCGCACTTAGTTGTACAAAAAAAGACGCACAACAATTGAGCGTCATCCACAACATCATGGCGTTCCCAATCGTTCAGTTTTAGCACTATATGACGTAGAAACCATGTTCAGCTACGTTAGAAAAAGCCTTCATTGGCAGTTTCTGTTGACTCAATTGGCATCTCTCGATGTTTCTGAGTAGCAGCGTATGTTCATATAGGAGCCTCACCTAACGGAAAAGCGATATCTCTATATACTCATTCTACTGGTTATCGATAAGTGGGTCAACCCATTTGTTCCGTTTTTTTTAATTCTGTGCTAGAATAATCTATGATGAATTAATCGGAGGTCTTAACTGTGATATTAATGAAAGATATTATCCGCGAGGGTAATCCTACACTTAGAGAAATTGCACAACCTGTTTCATTCCCACTATCTGACGAAGATCGGCAACTTGCCGCTGACATGATGACATTCTTGGAAAATAGCCAAGATCCAGAAATTGCTGCGAAATATCAATTACGCGCTGGTGTTGGCTTAGCCGCACCTCAAGTAGATGTTTCAAAACAGATGTCAGCTGTTTTAGTCCCTGGCCCTGAAGGCGAAGCCCCAATCTTGAAGGACGTAATTATTAATCCTAAGATTATTAGCCACTCTGTTCAAGACGCTGCTTTAGCCGAAGGTGAAGGTTGCCTATCAGTCGACCGCGAAGTCCCCGGTTATGTGCCCCGGCACGACAGAATTACATTACGTTATCAAGACGTTGAAGGTGTTAGTCATAAGATTCGTCTTAAAAACTATCCCGCAATTGTTTGCCAACACGAAATCGATCATTTAAACGGTATTCTTTTCTTTGACCACATCAACAAAGAAAATCCATTTGCCGCACCAGACGATATGATTATTCTTGAATAATGAACGAACGAAAAAGGGTTAAGCCAAATTTTGGCTTAACCCTTTTTATTATGCATTTAATTTTGTTTCTGCAAATTGACTGTTATAAAGCTTAGCGTAAACACCATTAGCAGCTAATAAGTCGTCATGTGTTCCCTTTTCAACAATTTGACCGTGATCCATCACTAAAATTAAGTTAGCATCCCGAATTGTTGATAAGCGATGGGCAATCACAAAGCTTGTTCGTCCTTGCATCACTTTTTCCATCGCCTTTTGTAATAAGCTTTCTAAGCGCGTATCGACTGAACTGGTTGCTTCATCTAAAATCAAAATTTTAGGATTAGCAATCACTGCCCGAGCAATCGTTAAGAGTTGCTTTTGTCCTAACGACACGTTATCCGCTTCTTCATCAATTGTCATCTGATAGCCATTTGGCAATGTATGGATAAAGTGATCAACATTAGCCGTTTTGGCAGCATCCACGACTTCATATTCAGTGGCATCTAGCTTCCCAAAGCGAATATTTTCCGTAATCGTTGTGTGATACAACCAAGCATCCTGAAGAACCATCCCAAAGAGTGAGCGAACTGTTTGTTTACTCAACTGGCGTGTATCGACGCCATCAATTAGGATTTGACCAGAACTAACATCGTAAAAACGCATCAATAAATTAATCATGGTCGTCTTCCCAGCACCGGTTGGCCCAACAATCGCAATTTTATCACCCGGATTGGCGGTGAAACTTAGATCCCGAATCAATGGTTTGGCTGGATCATAGCTAAAGCTGACATCTTTAAATTCAACTTTTCCCTGAACGTCAGCCGGTAATTCAGCTGTTTCTTGATCAGTGGGTTCAATAGGTTCATCCAAGATTTCAAAAACCCGTTGTGTCGCAGCGGCAGCCGCTTGCATGACACCAGATAACTGCGTAATTTGCGAAATTGGTTGATTAATCTGCCAAATATATTGAATAAAGGCCTGTAAATTACCAACCGTAATGACCCCGTGCAAGACATAGTAACCACCCAAGGTTGCCATCCCAGCATAGGTTAGATTAGTGGTTAGACCCACTAACGGCATCATGATTCCTGAAATAAAGGCCGCTTTGAAGCCAAATTCAGTCAATCGATCGGTAATCGCTGCAAATTCATCAACCGCTCTGTCTTCTTGACCATACAACTTCAAGACACTGAAGCCACCGTAGTTTTCCTGAACATAACCATTCATTTCACCCAAGGTATTTTGTTGCCCCTGGAAGTAAACCTGTGACTTTTTGATGATTGCTTTGGAAATCAAAAGTGAGGCCGGAATCATAATTAAAGATAGTAAAGCCATCCATAAATTAATCGTCAACATCATGATAACCGCCATAATGATTCCCAAAATTGAGGTCACAACTTGAATTAAACTCTGTTGCAAGGCATTCGTGATTGCATCGACATCATTGGTAACTCGCGACAAGATATTACCTTGTTGTTGTGAATCAAAGAAACGGACTGGCAAAGCGTTCATCTGTAGATTGATATCCCGCCGTAAATCACGCATTGCGTGTTGCACTGCACGCGTCATTAAAAACGATCCCAAAAACATCATTGTTTGATAAAGTAACGCAAAGCTGAGAATCATCGCGATGACTTTAGTAATGTAACTAAAGTTAACGGCGACGTGTTGCGCTAAGTTTTGACTAATTTCAGTCACTGCTAGTCCCATGATAAATGGCCACAACGCATTCGCTAAAACGGAAATCACCGTTGCGGTAATTGCTGACCAGAACGTTATTTTATAAGGCCCAATATAGCGCATCAGGCGTTTGAGCACCTTAATATTCTTCATTGAGCTCCTCCTTTGACAACTGTGAGGCGGCAATGGCCCGGTAAACCTCATTTGTTTTAAGTAATTCTTTGTGGGTACCGATGCCCACAACTTGTCCTTCATTTAAGACGACAATCCGATCTGCATTCATAATCGTCCCCACACGTTGGGCGACAATTAAGACGGTTGCCTCTTTCGTAATCGATTTTAAAGCGCCTCGTAATGCTGCGTCTGTTTGGTAATCCAAGGCTGAAAAGCTATCGTCAAAGACGTAGATGTCTGGGCGACGAACAATTGCTCTGGCAATCGCTAGTCGTTGCTTTTGACCACCTGATAAGTTGTTACCACCTTCAGCCAAATAAGTTTGGAGACCGTCTGGTTTTTCCGCCACGAATGTTTTGGATTGAGCAATCGTTAAAGCATCCCATAACTCAGCATCCGTCGCTTCCGGATTACCATAGCGCAAGTTATCCGCAATCGTGCCGGTAAAGAGGACCGCCTTTTGGGGAATAAAACCAATTTTTTGGCGTAATGCTTTCAATTGGTAATCACGAACATCGTAACCATCAATCATCACTTGCCCCCGCGTCACATCGAAAAAGCGTGGAATCAACTGAATTAAGGTTGATTTACCACTCCCTGTACTACCGATGAAGGCGACAGTTTCACCAGGATGGGCTTTAAAACTGACATCCCGAATGACCGGACTTTCTGTCGGACCAGGATAAGCAAACGACACATTTTCAAAAGCCAATTCGCCTTGGGTAGTCGTAGTTTGAATCCCCTGATCATCATCCGTAATATCTACGGGTGAATTAAGGACTTTTTCAATCCGTTCAGCTGAAACAGCCGCTCTAGGGTACATCATGAAGACACTCGCAAAGAGCATGAATGAAAATAGTACATGGAAAATGTATTCAATAAAGGCGATTAACGTCCCCACTGCTAAGTGACCGGTATTAATTTGAACCGCCCCTTGCCAAATGATTAACACGAACACAATATTGAAGATAAATGAAAAGCCAGGTTGTGCGAGGGCTACTAATGTAAAGAGTTTGATTGAACTCTGACTGTAGGCTTCATTAACTTTTCTAAAACGCATACTCTGGAATTTTTCACGCACAAATGCGCGAATAACCCGAATCCCAGTTAAATTTTCACGTAAGTTTAAATTGATTGCATCTAAGTTTTTTTGTTGTTCTGCAGACATTGGTTCGGATAACCAACCAATGATAACCACCCCAACTAATAAAATCGGAATGGCTGCAAAAACAATCCATGATAATGACAGACTCGTCCGCACAATCATGAACGCACTGGCAACGATCATCATCGGGGTCATAAAACCCGTTCGTAACACTTGCACCATGAATTGCGTCACTTGAAACGCATCGTTGGTCGTCCGAGTAATTAAGGAAGACACGCCAAACTCACCATATTCATGATGTGAAAATTGCATCGTTTTTTTAAAGATATCGTTCCGGATATCACGCGTTAAATTAGTGGTTAAGCGACTCCCCGTGTAGGCTAAGCCGATCAAACCCACTAGGCCAATCAGGGAAATGACGACCATTAAAGTCCCATATTGCCAAACCGGCCCGACCGTATGGCGGTTGATACCTTTATCGATAATTTGTCCTAATAATGTTGGTAATCCCAGTTCAATTAAAATAAACCCAAATACGCAGATAAAATTCCAAAATAACAGTTTTTTATAGCGAATGGTATAGCGCCACATTAATTTCATAGGTGCTAACTCCTTCTTGTTTCAAATTTAGTCCATTACTCGTGCCATATCCTTGACGTATTCAATCGTTTCTCGATTGACAATAAATGCCACGTCAAAATGGTAATCCTGATCCAATAACCAAGCGTCTGTAATGACTAACGCTGGGTATTTAGGATTAACGGAGGCAATTCGTCGTTCGTCGGCAACCTCATTTAAGGTCTGTTCTAACGTTTCCGTAATTGGCTTCAACGACATATCCGTTCGTAAAACGTTTACGCGATACTCAAACAACATCACATTCCCACCCCAAACTTCTGTCGGTGAATTAGCAATTAACGTTGCTTGTTGTGTATAAAATTGCGGTTGTGCAGTCAATAGCCTTTGATAAGCAATATTGACAATCTCGTCTACCGTTTCTTGACTACTACTTTGTAAAATCCGCATGGCTCTTTGCCGACGAATCCGGTGAATAAACCAAGCCAGACCGCCCGCCAATCCAATTAAGACTAGTAGTAATAACCAAATTAACATGGCAACCCCCTCTTTCTAATTGTAACGGTTGTCATAATTATAGCCGAATTAGACTAAACTCGCTATTACGAGGCCGTTGCCCAATGTATACTTTAATTAAAAGATATGCTAAAATATTCTTAAATGTTGAGTAATCAACCTCTGGACGGTTAAACTTTCGTTTAAAAATAAGATGAATATCAAAGGAGTTTTACAATTGATTTATAAAGTACTTTTCCAAGCAGACAAAACACAAAGTCCTCTACGCGAGGCAACTAAATCACTCTATCTTGAAGCTAACAGTGCCGTTGAAGCACGTCAACTTGTTGAAGACAATACACCCTACAATATTGAATTTGTACAAGAACTTACTGGTGAACATTTAGCTTACGAACAAGAATCAGAAGACTTCAAATTAACGGAGTTCTAAGTAAATGAAACTCAATATAAAAAACAATGAAACAGCCGTTTTTGCCGTAGGGGGTCTTGGCGAAATTGGTAAGAACATGTACGGTGTTCAATTCCAAGATGAAATTATCGTTATTGACGCCGGCATCAAGTTTCCAGAAGATGAATTATTAGGCATTGACTATGTCATTTCCGATTATCAATATCTTCAAAAGAATCAACAAAAAATCAAAGCCCTTGTCATCACCCATGGTCATGAAGATCATATTGGTGGGTTGCCTTTCTTCTTACAACAAGTGCCAAACGTCCCTGTTTATGCAGGTCCTTTAGCCCTTGCTTTAATTCGTGGCAAGTTGGAAGAACACGGTCTTTTGCGGTCTACTGAACTACATGAAATAAACGAAGATACCGTCCTTAAATTCCGCAAAACAAGTGTTGATTTCTTCCGAACAACCCATTCAATTCCTGATACATTAGGGGTTGCGATTCATACACCTCAAGGGGTTGTTGTTGAAACTGGTGATTTTAAGTTTGACTTAACACCTGTTGGTAATCAACCTTCTCCTAATCTTCAAAAGATGGCACGTCTCGGCGAAGAAGGCGTCCTCTGCCTAATGTCTGATAGTACCAACGCTGAAGTACCTAACTTCACGAAATCAGAACGTTTTGTTGGCAATTCAATCCGCCACATTGTAGAACGGATTGAAGGCCGGATTATCTTCGCAACTTTCGCTTCTAATATTTCACGGGTCTCACAAGCAACAGATGCAGCGATTGCTAATGGTCGTAAGATTGCGGTCTTCGGTCGTAGTATGGAAGCTGCCGTTGTTAATGGTCGTGAATTAGGTTATTTAAATATTCCTGATGAAGCACTTGTTGATGCAAGTCAACTTAACTCATTACCTGCTGATAAAGTGATGATTATCTGTACCGGTTCTCAAGGTGAACCAATGGCTGCTTTAAGCCGGATTGCTAATGGTACTCACCGTCAGATTTCAATCCAACCTGGCGATACAGTTGTTTTCTCAAGTAATCCAATTCCTGGGAATACAACGAGTGTTAACCACGTTATCAATAAGCTTTCTGAAGCAGGCGCTGAAGTTATCCATGGTAAAGTCAACAACATTCATACTTCTGGTCATGGTGGCCAAGAAGAACAAAAATTGATGTTACGTTTGATGAAACCTAAGTTCTTCATGCCTTGTCATGGTGAATACCGGATGCAAAAGATTCATACCGAACTCGCCCAACAATGTGGCGTTGAACCGGACAATTGTTTCATCCTTGAAAATGGTGATGTCTTAGCCTTAACTGCTGACTCAGCACATGTTGCTGGCCATTTCAGTGCCGACGACGTTTATGTTGATGGTAACGGGATTGGTGATATCGGTAATGTTGTCCTTCGCGATCGTAAAATGCTTTCTGAAGAAGGCTTGGTCGTGGTTGTCGCAACCATTAACTTCGGTGAGAAAAATATTCTTGCCGGTCCTGATATTCTTTCACGGGGCTTTGTCTATATGCGTGAATCTGGTGAATTGATCAGCGAAGCCCAACGACGGGTTTTCAGAATGATCGTCAACACGTTCAATGCTAACGACAAGGTCACTGAAAGCCAAGTCCGAGAAGCAATTATTGATGGCCTTCAAGATTTCCTATTTGAAAAGACGGAACGCCATCCAATGATTTTACCAATGATCATTCAAAGTAACGAATAAAACCTTTAAGGGCGGGACAAACTAACGTTTGTCCCGCCCTTTTTTAGATTCTTATCAAAAATTTAGGTAGTAAAACTTGTCATTTCCCGCTATAATATACACCGAATATCTTTTCTGAAAGGGGGAATCCGAATGGCTGATACGCCTCATTTTTATATTATTTTAAACCAAGTTGCTGGTACTGGCCGAGCTCAGAAGATTTGGCCGCAGATTGAAACCGTCCTCAAGCAACGCGGCATTTCATACGAACTACAAATTTCTAGCTATCCCGGCCATACCACTCGGATTGCCTACCAATTTGCTCGCTTTAAACGAACCAATCAAGTTTTACTAATTATCGGTGGTGATGGTACTTTAAACCAAGCAATTAACGGTGTTCAGAACGCCGGCAAAACCGACATTCCCATCGCTTATTTACCTTGTGGTTCCGGCAATGACTTCGCCCGCGGAATTGGCTTAAATAGTGATCCACTACAAGCCCTTGAACAGATTCTTGCAACTAGCGCCCCCGTCAATATCGATTTGGGTGTTTATCATGATGCCCTTAAGGACGAGACCGGTTATTTCGTCAACAATGTCGGTATTGGTTTTGACGCTTCCGTCGTCAGCATCACCAATAACTCTAAAAGCAAACGTTTTTTAAATAAGTTTCATATTGGCTCCCTGTCTTACGTCTTCTCACTAATCCAAGCCTTTACGTCACAAGATGCTTTCCAAGTGACCGTCAAGGCTAATGGCACTGTTAAAAATTTCAGCCGAGGTTTTCTAGTCACAACGACGAATCATCCTTACTTTGGCGGTGGTGTTCCCATTATGCCTTCTGCACGCGTCGATGATCAAAAACTGGACCTTGTGGTGATAGAGAAGTTGAACGTTTTCTTTTTCTGCTACCTATTTATTATGATGTTAATGGGTAAGCACACTCGCTACAAAGCTGTTCATCATTTTAGAGCCGACGATCTTGTTGTTCGAACCCAAACGTTAGAATTCGGCCAGGTCGATGGCGAAGAAATGGGTAGTCGCGCATTTGACATGCACTTTAACGTCACTTCTCAACCCTTCTGGCTAACAACAGACCAAACTGAACAATTCAAATAAACCGCTACAATCTAAAAAAGAGCAACGCATTTAGCGTTGCTCTTTTTTATTATTTGTAAAAATCAGCTTGAACTCGTTTAAAAATCGTTGTTTCCTTTAATTTAAACAAGAATAACCAAGCGATTAGGCTGCCCGAAATGGCACCGCCAAAAAAGCGTGGTGTGTAAACGAACCAAAATAAACCGTTAGCACTACCCGTAAACCAAATCATGATTGGATAAGAAAGTAATGAGCCAATTAAACCCGTTCCTAGAATTTCACCCGCAATTGCCCAACCAATATGACCACCATACCGATAACCAAGACCAGCTAATAAAGCACCAAAAAGAGCCCCCGTTAAGGCTAAAGGCGGAATCCCCAGTAACATCATTCTTAAAATAGCAGTCACCAACGCCATTACGATTGCATAAACCGGGCCCATTAACACCGCCGCAGTAACGTTCAGAACACTCGACATCGGCGCCATCCCCTCAATACGAAATAATGGCGACAAGATGACATCTAGTGCAATCATCATCGCAAGGATGGTTAATCGCTTCGTTCGGCTATTGTTCATCGTATTCGTCCCCACGCAACCATTGTTCCTTGCGATAAGCCATCTCCCAGAAGTGGTATTCCAATTGGCTGCTACGAACAAACGCCTGCACCATTTTAACCTGATCATCAGCTGAACTCGATGCATACAAGCGATTTAAAACAATACCCGTCATTTGAATTTCATCCTGCAGTTCAGCCTTCGTATAGGTTTCAATCCAGCGTTGATAGTATGGATTGGGTGAAGCTGGCTGTTGACTTAAAGCCATTCCGATATCACTGTATAACCAAGCACAAGGGTATAGGCCAGCCGCCGCGATTGCGGGATTATCCGCAAATAATTGTCGATACATATGAGCAATATAGTGATCAGTTGTCGGCGCAACGGGTGTTTCTTGAACCTCATCAGCCGTTATTTTTAAGGCTTCAAAAAATTGTTCCCGAACGATCATTTCACCATCTTTCAAACCAGTTGCACTTAGTGTCATCAACGCTTTTAATTCTTGATCTTGACATCGATCGGAGACGATTTGATGTAATTTTCTGAAATAACGAAGATAATAATGATCTTGAATCAAATAATACCGGAATATTTCTTCTGGCAACGTCCCCGCTTGCAGTTGAACGATAAACGGATGACGTAAACTACCTTCCCAATATGGTGCGACTTTCTCTTGAACAATACTTGTAAATGACATGTTGCCCCTCCTATTAATTCACCTCTGGGGCCGCTTTACAAGCACTCAAAATACCCGCCAATTAAGAATTGACGGGTAGCACGTTTAATAAACAAACGACACGACATTTCCCTGCGCTAGTACTAACTATATCAGGTTCAATGGGTATAATCTCAGCTCTTAGGCACCCCAGATGCGTTATTCAATTGTGGCTTTATTATAGCATGGATGTAAGCGGTTGTTCATTAGAATTATCATAGAAAACTAAAAACTATTGATTACCTATTTTTCTCCATAACGAAGTTGGTCAATAAAACACCTTGCCGTGCTACTTGTTGTTCTCGAATCACTTGATAGCCCCGACTTTCAAAGAACGGTCTGGCCGTAATCGAAGCATGTGTGACAACTCGGCATGCAACAGCTTGCTCGAGCTGATGACAGATAGCAGTCGCAACGCCTCTTCTTTGATAATCGGCATGGACAAATAACCGATCGAGATAGCCAGCTTGATCAATATCTCCAAAACCAATCAGGTTATCATTTTCAAGTGCGACAACACTGAAATGTGATTGCAGCGATTGATCCCACTGCTTTAAATCAGGCTCACCAGTGGCCCATACAGCCAACTGCGCTTTCGTATAATCGCCAGCATTCACTGTATGCACTGTCTTATAAAACAGTTCTGCCACTGCTTGACAATCCGCCTGCTGATAGCGTCTAATCTCCAATTATTCAGCCCCTCTTTAATCTTTTTCTTCTTCATGTCTAATTGTAATCGCCATTTGTTTCTCCTAGTAATAATTCCTTTAATTTTTAAAAAATATCTGGCTTATCGGTAAAGATAAGCCCTCACCTTATTAAAGTTTAAAATAGGGTTGGAATTCCGCCGGTGCTTTATCTTGTGAAAACCAATGATTGGGTAGCTCGGCTGGTGCGCTTACCTGCTCTTTTGCAGTGATTAAGTAACGGCAATCAATGTGCATATGGGCTGCTTGCTTTTTCAATGGATTGTCCGGGATCTTGATCAAATTGGCATCCACCAATTGTGCTTGCTCCCCGACTAGCCCAGTTTCCTCCAATAACTCGCGTAGTGCCGTTTGAACTGGCATTTCAGACGGTTCAACATGGCCCGCCGGTAACAACCATTGATGCAGGTATGGATGCCGAACCATCAATAGCTGATTATTTTTAAATACGAGGGCACTAGCGGATAAATGATATTGATCGTTGACCGCCCGATAAAGGGGCCGTTTTTGTTGGGCCATCAATTCACTAATCATCTGATATTTTTGTCGGTCATTAAACGCTGCTGATTGCTCAGCTAGCCGCTGAATTTGCGTTAACAAATCGTTCATGAGCGGACCGCCATTAATAGATCTGCTTGCTGATAACCTTTGAATAAATTGATCATTTTATGCGTTGCCAAAACATCGTGCACGCGCAGAATACGGGCCCCCTGCTCAACCATCAATTGTTCCAATAACAGCGTTGAGGTTAAGCGTTCTGCCATCGGATAATCAAATTTGCTTTCCATAAAGCTTTTCCGAGAAATCCCCGCCATAATTGGCGCACGATACTTCATTGTTGGTTGAATGCTATTGAGTTTAAACAGATCCAGAGACGCTGTATTTTTAGCGTGTGAAAAACCAACCCCAGGATCCAAAGCGATTTGTTGGCGCGTTAAACCGGCCGCTTCCAAACTTGCTAACGTCTCTTGGTAAAATTGATCGAGCGTTTCAAAAACGTCATTTTGATAATGGCGGCCATTATACATCGTGACCACTGCGGGTCGATGGTTGGCGACGACCTCGAGCTTAGCCGCGTTATCGAAACCATCGATATCATTCAGAATTGGTACGCCGCTTGCGACTGCCCGTTGCATAACATCCGCATTATTGGTATCAACTGCCAACACCGCGCTGGGCCATTCCTGTTGCACTGCCGCAATCACGGGTGCAATCCGTTGCCATTCTTCATCAGGCGTAATTTCTTGATAACCTGGGCGCGTCGATTTGCCACCGACTTCAATCACCACTGCACCATTGGCCAAATCAGCTTCGATTTTCGTCATAATCTGACCCAGCGCTTGACTCGGTTGACCATCATAAAAAGAATCTGGTGTACAGTTAATAATCGCGTAGACAATCGGATCAACCGTTAAATCGAACTTGAAACCAGGGCCGGTCCATAAAATTTGCTTGGCGTGCCAAATTTGTGTTAACTGCGCATTTGGCTGACCAAAATATTGCGACCAATTTTGCTGTAACGCCGCTAGTTGAAAAAGACTAAACTGACCAAGCCATTGTTGGTCCAATTGTTGAATTAAACAATGATTGGCTAAACAAAGTCGCTGTAATTTTTCGATTTCAACTGCATCCCCACTAAATTTCAAAAGGATGGCGTTCAATTGACTGGGTTGTGCTTCGCTAATTTGCATATGATCCTCCCTAGCTCAAAAAGTGTTGCCGAACTGTCTTTAATAAATAAAATGACCCTACAACTAAGATGACTTGCGGTTTATTCCCCGTTGCAGGTTGACTAGCCGCCTTTAAAGCCGCTTCAATTGCTGGATATTCAGGTGCTGTTTGGCCTGTTATCTGCGTGTATAGCGCCCCTAATTCAGCAACTGGTAATTGTCGGTCATCTTGATTGATGGGGGTCGTTAAAATAAACCGCGCTGGTAGTTGCGTTAAAAGCTGCAAGCATTCAGCAACCGCCTTATCTTTTAAAAAGCCAGTTACAATCGTTAAATCGTAACCACCATAGCGTTCTTGGACACTCCGGACAAACTGCCGAATGCCATCCGGATTATGGGCACCATCAATCACGACTAGCGGTTCCGTTGCCAGGCACTCAAAGCGGCCTGGTAAGCGGACCTGCCCCAAAGCACGTTGTAAGACGATTTCGTCTACCGCGTGCCCTTGATCACGACAAAACTGCCGATACCACGTCAATACCGTTAGCAGGTTCTCTAATTGATAGGTCCCCGCCAATGCCAAAGAAACCGTTAATGGTTCACGCTCTGGTAATTTAACCGTCACTTCTTGGCCAGCACTGGTTGGATGACTTGTCACGAACCAATCACGAGGGGCAATCTGAAGCAGTGCTGATTGCCGCTTAGCTTCAGCCTCTAAAACGTGCAAAGCCGTTTTCGTTTGTTCGGGAGCCACAATAACCGGTGTCTGTGGCCGGATAATTTTGGATTTAGTCGTAGCGATTGCTTCAATCGTATCGCCCAATAGCGCCATATGATCGAGACTGATCTTCGTAAATAGCGTGTAGGCCACTCGATCAACCGCATTGGTTGCATCTAACTCGCCACCCAAGCCACATTCCCACAGGACATAATCGACTTGTTGCTGCTTAAAATAGACCAACGCCACCAATACTAATGTTTCAAAGTACGATAAGTCCGTCGTCGGATCAAAGCCAAGTTTTTTTAAAACGGTTTGGACCGTCGCCAATAATCGCTCAAACTACGCTTTTGAAATCAACTGCCGGTTAATCTGAATACTTTCCTCGACTGCCATGATGTGCGGACTCGTAAATAACCCCACGGAGTAGCCGGATGCTTGCAGAATTGCCGCAATCATAGCACTCGTTGAGCCCTTGCCATTCGTTCCGCACACATGAATAATCGAAAAAGCATGATCTGGCTGCCCCATCGCTTTTAAAATCTGGCGCAAGAGCGTCACCCGCTCGTCTTCACCATATAACATCCCTGGTAATTGTGTGACCATTTCCTCATCTTGCATACTAAAATCCCCTATTTCAATAGTTGTAGAAATTCGCTGCGTAATTGGCGGTCGGTTTTAAAATTGCCGCTGTAAAAAGTCGTATGGGTCTGACTATTGGCCTTCTTAATGCCGCGCATCTCAACACACATATGGCGCGCCGTCACTTGAACCGCAACCCCGTGTGGCTTTAATATTTGATTTAAAATTTGTCCGATATCACGCGTTAAATTCTCCTGAACACTCAATCTTTTTGAAACGAAATCCACTAACCGGGGAATTTTACTCAAGCCGATAATCTGCCCATTGGCTGGCAAATAGGCCACACTGACCTGACCAAAAAAGGGCAACATGTGGTGCTCACACATTGAATAAAACGGAATGTCCTGCATCATCACCATCTGATCATCGTCGGTCTCTTCAGTTTCGAACAACTTATAGTCTTTAAAGATGGTTTCTCCTTGATACGCCAAAACTTCTCCGTACATTTTAGCGACTCGTTGTGGGGTTTCTAACACGCCAGCACGCTCAGGATCATCGCCAACTTGCTTTAAAATATCACGCACATCTTTTTCAATTTGCTGATTTGCTTGTTCTATCATCGTTTACCTCTTCTAATCGTTTAATCGTCTGGGTTTGATCCTGCTTCAAGACATCAATCTGGATTTCAATCGCAGCTTTTTGATAAAAGTCGGCCCCACAGATTTCTAGGATTGGCACTAGCACAAATAGTCGCTTGAAAGCTTCTGGATGGGGAATCACTAACGTATCACTTTGTAAGACCAGCTCATTAAAGAAAATAATATCTAGGTCCAACGTCCGCGGTCCCCAGTGAATTGTTCGTTCACGCCGACACGCCCGCTCAATTTGATGTAAGACAACCAACAACTGATCCGGCGTATAATCGGTACTGATTTTTAAAGCGCCGTTGATAAAATCGGCCTGTTCAACTGGACCCACCGGCGCGGTTTGGTAAAAGGCTGACCGGCGTTCAATTTGAATTTTCGAATCGACTGTCAAAAGGGCTAGCGCCTGGTTAATATTCGCCTTTAAATCACCCATATTACTGCCGTAACTAATATAAACTTGATTGCTCAAACTCAACCCTCCATCTCGATTTCGACATGGTCAAAAATACCTTCAATTGGCACCGCAATCTTGCGCACCTTAACCGCAACTAAGCCAATCCGATCAGGATCAAGGGCGTGAATTGCCTGGATAATCTCATGAGCGATTGTTTCGACCAAATTAGCGCGTGATTTGGCGATTAATTGGGCAATCACTTCATAAAAATCAGCATAACTGACCGTATCCGTTAATTCGTCTCCTTGATAAGGCGTCATAATTGCCACCTTTAAATCAATTTCAATACGCTGACCTAGATCCTTCTCAGCTTGAAAAACACCAATATGCGAATGAAACTGCATATTATTAATTTTAATATGATACATCAGACCGCCTCCTAATAACCGTTCATTTGCTAATATTTTATCACAAATATACGTAATTCGTTCGGATATCGACGCTAAATATTTAAATTATCTAAATTCAGTTCACAATTTTCATCATTTTATCACAATTCGTAAAGTTGATATTATTAAATAAAACCGCATAAAATGATGTCGATCTCTCATCATTATATATCAGCGCATTTCCCCAATAAAAAAATACTGCCTAACCGAAAGGGTTAAACAGCATTCATATCTTTAAAAATGACTAAAAAGGACATTATTAATCACTTAATTGACTTCGAGAACCATTTAATTTAATCTATTAATAAACTGAAAGTAGGTCATAAAATGTTATCGAATCAATTAGCAACCACCTCAGACTATGCGCTAGTCCTCGATATTTGGGAACAGTCCGTTTTAGCGACGCATAATTTCTTACAACCTGAAGACGTAACCTTTTATAAAACACAAATCCCCCAATTCCTGGATCAAACGGTTCTCAGAATCTGGTCACTAGATAACCAACCTATTGGTTTTAGTGGTACCAACGGTCAAGAATTAGAGATGCTATTTCTCGACCCTCATTACATTGGTGGCGGGTATGGCCATCAAATCTTAGACTGGCTAATCAATAATCAACGGATTAATAAAATTGATGTAAACGAACAAAATCAACGTGCCAAAGCGTTCTACTTAAAGCACGGTTTTACAGTTGTATCACGGAGTCAGCGAGATGGCTTTGATAAACCATATCCGATTTTACATTTGACAAGATAAATAGCTTTCTACAAAAGAAGCCACACTATCCATTAGATAGCGTGGCTTCTTTTAATTAGACCGTTCTACATTGCAGTGCCACGTTCTGACCACCAACCATTAAACAGCCGCAACCGACCATTTCTGCCAGCTGGGCGTCCAATTGAACCATCACATCATGAATTGTTCTTAGATCCGCACGTGGTTCGTGACGACAAATAAACAACGGTAAATCGTTACGCGTGTAATAATAACTCATCTGTCCCACAATACCAACGCCTACTTTAGACAACATGACGTTCCCAGTCTCATTTAACGTTAAAGAATACTGATCATTAATCCGTGCTGGTTCAAATTGTTTCATTCAACTCGCTCCTGACATTTTATTACTGCTAATATCTTACAACAGAAAAAAATTAAATAACATTCTTGACATGCATCTTAATCACACTAGATTTCTAAAATCGCTCCAATAAACATTGTGAGCAATTACATTGTCCCGACTTCTTGAAGATGTTATTTTTAAGTTAAAGAAGGAGGTGTTGAATATGAAGACTTTAGACAATATCGCTCTTGCCTTATTAATCGTAGGCGGTTTAAACTGGCTACTTGTTGGTTTATTTAAATTCGACCTTGTGGCTATGCTATTTGGCGGCCAAGCAGCTATTATTTCACGAATTGTTTATGTCCTAGTTGGACTAAGTGCGCTCTACTGTATTAAATTATTTGCTAATATCAATAACATGGCACGTTAATAACATGAAAAAAGCCCTCATTTGAGGGCTTTTTTTGATGGCTATATTTTAAAAGTTTTAGGTCACTAGCCTTAGGTAAAGTAAATAAGAAAAAAACTAACGCGTGAGGTTCATTCTATTGTATTTAGGCTTTTTAAATTACTTAAATTAAGATCGTACTTGCAGATGAGTAGCCGTAAATCATTCTGCGAATTCTGCACAGAACAAAAGATGGTCTTAAAATGTTATCGCATTGACGGCCAATACAGTTACCCGTTGAGGTCGTCGCCAAAAATATGACTGTTCTAGAAGACCTCATTAACGAAACAATGCAATTTGAAACCTCATCGACACATATTGCATTCTCGGTAGCCAATGATGTGCTGGTGTAATACAAGAAAATCGATTTCTATTCTTTGCATTCAACTTATTTTGAAAGTCATTTAATTAAATCTAAGAATAAATAGACGATAGATTAACAAAATTGACTAAACGAACAAAAAAAATGCGTCAAAGTGTTCACTTAACTTATAATTTTAGCTTTACACTTGTATCATAAAATGAAAAGGATATTTTAAGAAAATTTTATATTCAGAAGAAAAATAAAACTATATAGAAATATCCATTCACTATTGTAATAGTTAAAAAGAATCTTCACATATTATTTATATAAATTTACTTTACTAAGCAACTATAAAATTCTCTTCCCATAAACTCTATATTCTCCATCTTCTTCATGGATTCTATTAATATAATTTCTATCTAAATACGTATCTAAAATTAGTTTGTTTATTTTATTAACTTCAAATTTAGGTCTTTTCCCCTTGAGTACATTAATAAACTCAATAGGAAAGTCTAACTTTTTAATGAAAACTAACAGTTCATTAAAAGTCATCATTTCAACATTGACAGCAAATAACAACTTCTTATTTTCAGTTTGCTCATCTAATAATAGTCGTACCAATAATGCCTTATCTACTACATACTCATTTTCAATGATTATATTTATATTCTCTAAAGCTCTATCATATATAGCCTGTTGTAATTTCGTATTTACGTTAGCGTATGAACTTATTAACTCAGGTAAATCACTTTCTTTGAACTTATGCTGAACTATATAAGCCTTAATATCCTTAGGATAGCTACTATTTAAAATTGATATATTTTCCTTTGAAGTATCAATTAACCCTTTCTTTTCTTTTTCAGTTAGGTTTTCATTTGCTATTAATTTAATTAATACCGATTGATTGTAACAATCCTCTTGACCAAAAACATCTATAAAAGTATTCATATCACGTTTTACAAACGCGTATACGACCTCCTCATATTTTTTCATAATAGCTACAATATTTGGCATAGTAACTTCTATTATTCCGGCTAGAATTAGTTCTTTTATTTTCTCTATCTGGATACCTTCTTTATTAAATCCATCCTTATATACTAATTCAAAAGATTTCAAAATCGATATATATTTATGCGTATCTATACTATTCTTAATAACCAGGTTATCGTAGAGACTTGATAATATTTCTTCGGCATATCTACCTTTAATCGTTTGAAAATTTAATTCAATATTATTCGTATTTATTTTATCAACAAGACTATCATTCACTTGATTTTCACTAAGAAGAAAATATTCAATAATATTCTCTTCGCTAACTAAGATATTTCCTGAGTCAAATAGCATTTTTCTCTGTGACAAATCTTTTACAGAGTTAATCTCATTTATTTTTTTAGGTAATTCTAATCGATCAATAACACCACTGCTATTTTCACTAGATAAACTAGGATTATTCATTAATTCCACTATTATTTCTGGAGTTTCACGTAATAATTCGTTAGATAAACTTAAATATAGATTAATGTATTCATTTAATTGATTTTCATATATGTTTACCTTAAGAATTTCTTCTGATAATAATAGAGATATATTATCAGAATAAAATCTTTTGTTAATATCCAGTTCATAAACCATAAAAGCATTTTTCAGATTATTTTCTGAAAGTTGAAACATATTTAGTTCTACTATTTTTTTCGTTTGAATTTTTGTTGCATTTATTTCCATGAATTTTATATTTAATTTACTTAACCTTTTTAAATAGTCCTCTGAAGGTATATCACTTACTTTTAAATATTCTTCAAAATCACTAGATTGCTCAATAAAATCTTTAATCTTAATTGTTGAATCATTATCCTTAACACTCGAATCAGAAAAATAGAATATAGCAATATAAATAAATTCCTCTATTTTTAATCTTTTTTCTAAATTTAATGAAATTAAATCTTTAAGAACTAAATTCCACTTAGACTCCAATATTCCGAAGAAGTTCAAAAGTTTCTTTTCCTCTTTAAATCGTTCATAGATATCTAGTATATATACACTAGATTCACTATTTCTAATAACATTAAATATCGCTGTAACCTCGGAGTCATATTTATCCATATTTTCAATATAAAATATAGATAAGTCTAAATTCAATACTTTAAATCTAATTAATTCTTCAACTGATAATTCAGTCGTTATTCTGTCAAAATTAGTTAGACTATAAGTCCATTCCTTCGGTCTTCTATCATAGATTCCTCTTAAAAATTCTTTGTCCTCAATATTTAAGTTATTTTCATAAAAATACGTTAAATAATCTGTATAATTTTCATCAATTAACCCTTCTCTAACGATAAATATAATCAAATCAAAATATGGACTTTTAATAAGATTTTCATCGCATTCAAGTTTATTGATAAAGTCGTTAAGATCAATCTCTGAAGAAAGCAATACATCAGACATGGATTCACTATATACTTTCTCCATTCTTAATTTTAGTTCTTCTTTTTTATTAATTAGATTTGTTCTTTTGGTGCTTTCCTTATTATTCAGATTATTTAACTTAACAAGATATTCCTTTTTATCTTTTAATTCTTCAAATATCCCTGAAATATTCTTAGCCGATAGTGTAGTTTTGAGCTCTGACGAGTAGTATCCGGATGTATATGTTGCTTGTTTAACGTCAAAACTATTATTCTTAATTGCTGCAATGAAATCTGACCGATTTTCAAAGTCTGATTCTTTTTTTTCATTAACTGTATAGAATCCGTCTGTAGGATTCTTTAAAAATAAAGCATCTAACTCATTGACCGAATTTAATGTCTCAATCTCAGAATCTTCTAATTGCTTTTCTAGGTTACTAATTTGCTTTTCTATCTTTTCTATTATATCTTGAATTAAACTACTCTTTTTTGAAAATATTTCATTAATAAACCCAATCCCTAATTGAAATTTAGAAAAGTCTTTTGGAAATAAATTTTTATAAATAATTGTAGCGAGTAATTTATTATTATCCAAAGTAATTTCTGAAAGCCTATCCTTATAAATTAAATATTCATTACTGATATTTTTTAGTAGTCTCATATCATCGATATAAAGAGACAGTTTTCTTAAAACCTTAATATCAAAATCGTTAGATATTCCAGCATCTTTAAAAGTCTGTATGAATTGTTCAAAAGAGTTTGACGAATCTATAACTGGAATTATTGGAATTATAAAATCAAATAACTTAGTTCTATCTTTTGAAGTAAATGCATCATCCTTAATTAGATAAATAAACTTAATCTGATTCTTTTTCTTATTAACAGCTAATCTCTTATTAACTAATAAATTAATTTCATAAAGGCGTTCATAAATCGTTGGATTATTAAATCTATCTAAATCTTCAAAAATGACTACGTTCTTTCCAGAACTCGTAAAAAGGTATATTACATCATTCATAAATTTATCAAAATATGATTCATTTTGATCTTGAAATATTTCAATTTCATTTCCTTTTATCGTTATTTTTTTTAAAAATTGCTTGTTTATTTGGAATTTAATAATACTATACATAAAAAATACGATACTCCCAGTAAATATACACAATACTATTAAATTAAACTGCTCACTAGATAAAAATTTCACTAGGTTCATAACTAACTTACCAGAATTTTTATTAGTAAACGAACCATTTAGATATCTTGTCCAGTTTTTAAATTTGACAACCAACAGTGCACTGCATATAAATACTAATATTAGTATCGTATATTTCCATAATGTCGATTTTTTAGTATTATTCTTTATTTTAAATATGGTTTGAGGAATTTTGTTATAATCAATTTGATGTAACAACTGATTTATTATCTTACCTTCTAAAATATTTGTCCCAGTTGCTTCATTCCCTTCAAAATGCGTTAAGGAAATATTCATAAAGCCCTTTTCCGGATGTTTCATTTTGTAAGATTCAATAACAGAGCTTTTACCTGCACCATATGGACCTGTCAACGCAATATTCGTAATTGTCTTTTCGGCTAGGGCAAAACTTAAAGCCTCCTCATATGTTGATATATCAATATCATTTTTCGGTGTTAACGATTCAAAATTCTTCTCCAAAAAATACTCCCCCCACAATTAATTTTAATATACATTTACCTTACTCGATAAAACCTAACATTCCCTACACTTAATTATTTTTAATAATGATTAACTTACCAATATACATTAGTTAATGCATAGTATATTATATGCATTAAATTTTCTTTAAATTATCACCTAGTCGATGTACCATACATCTTTAATCGATACTGACACAGTACCGATTAAGTAGTAACAAGTTTCTATTAGTTAGACAGCCTTTATAATATCTTTTTTGTATAGATTCCCAACTGCATCCATATAAACTAAACAAATCTCTCTATCTTTAGACCAATTATTATTAATATATTCTAAAGGTATAGAAATTTCACTAGAAACGCAATGCGGTTCTATTAACTCAAATTTTCTTTCTTCTAATCCTATAACCACTTCAAGAACGGGATCAATAATATAGTTATCTATATTTTTACTTTTTAAGTTATCATGTTCGGAATTGATTATTTCTAAATATTGTTTCTTAGTGCATATCCCGATAAATTTAAATGATCCTGCTGTATTTCCATCGTTTGTTCCCCAGAACAACAATTCTTCTTTACTAGTAGTTATCTCTATTCCATTTTCATCAGTGTTCTTTATTTTCCTTATACCTGAAGCAATAAGTAAATTCGATTGTTTATCCAAGCGATACTGCTTATCAGATTGTTTTATCTGTTGATATACAGCCACAATCGCAAAAATAGATCCTACACCGCTTACCCAATCAGCAACACTCCCAAAATCCCCTTTATTAAACGAAAGTCCCATTAAAGTTAAAGATATGCCGACAAAAAAAGCTATCATTGCCACTATTACCGTTCTAAAATTCATTTAATCACCCCAATAATTCATTATATGAAAATTGCCTTTATACATATCATATCAATTTTTTGAGTTTGGCGGCTACTCATTATAGATATTTCACTTCTATTTTCAAATACAAATAATTTTATACTATATCTCCATCTGGCAAAAATAAAAAATAAATCTATAATAAAAAGACTGTACCCCTGATAGATAAGGAGTTACAGCCTTTTTTCTAGCCCACGGACCCTTCCATTTCATAGCTAATCAATCTATTCAATTCCACCGCGTATTCCATTGGGAGTTCCTTGGTGAATGGTTCGACGAAGCCCATGATGATCATTTCGGTTGCTTTGGCTTCCGAGATGCCACGGCTCATCAAGTAATAGAGTTGTTCTTCTGAAATTTTGGAGACTTTGGCTTCATGTTCCATTGAGACGTTCCCGTTTAAGATTGTATTATACGGAATCGTGTCGGAACTGGATTTATCATCCATAATAATCGTATCACATTCGACGTGGGCAAAAGAACCGTCACTGTCTCGTTCAAAACGAACAGTCCCTCGGTAATCAACTGCGCCCCCGTCTTTGGCAATCGATTTTGAAACGATTGATGAAGACGTATTTGGTGCGGCGTGAATCATCCGGGCACCACTGTCTTGGTCAACGCCTTCGCCGGCAACAGCGATTGACAGCATTGTCCCCCGTGCGCCTTCACCATCGAGGTAGACACTTGGGTATTTCATGGTCATTTTAGAACCGAGATTCCCATCAACCCATTCCATTGTCGCGTTTTCCATGGCTTGGGCCCGTTTGGTTTCCAAACTATAAACATTCTTCGACCAGTTTTGAATCGTTGTGTATCGACAGTAAGCATCCCGTTTAACGAAGACTTCAACGACCGCAGCGTGCAAGCTATCACTTGAATAACTTGGTGCGGTACAGCCTTCGACATAGTTAACACTGGCGCCTTCATCAACAACGATCAATGTCCGTTCGAATTGGCCTGAATTTTCAGCATTAATCCGGAAGTATGATTGGATTGGAATATCCGTCCGCACGCCTTTTGGTACGTAGATGAAAGTCCCACCAGACCAGACAGCCGAGTTGAGCGCTGAGAATTTATTGTCGGTTGGTTTAACCAAAGTACTGAAGTATTCCTTCACAATATCGGGATATTCGCGCAAGGCAGTATCCATATCGGTAAAGATAATCCCCAGCTTTTCAAATTCATCGCGCATATTGTGGTAAACCACTTCTGATTCATATTGCGCACTTGAACCAGCTAAGTATTTCCGTTCAGCCTCTGGAACCCCTAAGCGGTCAAAAGTATCCTTGATTTTATCAGGGACATCTTCCCAATCGCGGTATTGTTTATCAGTTGCCTTTTGGTAATACAACATATGCTCTAAATCAAGACCGGATAAATCTGGGCCAAAATCGGGCATTGGCATTTTTTCGTAAGCATGGAATGATTTTAAACGGAAGTCTAACATCCATTGGGGTTCTTTTTTCTCGTGCGAAATTGCGCGCACAACATCTTCAGTTAAGCCCCGGCCGGTTGAAAAGACGGGTTCAACATCATCGCTAAAGCCGTAATCATAGTTCTCAAATTGGGGCATCGTCGTCTCTTCTGTCATTAATCTGTTCCCTCCGTTTCTGCATGGTTCACAATTTGACCCGTTGTCGCTGTGTTGGTATCGCTATTGAGCGCTTTGTGGAGCGCCTTCCAAGCAAGCGTGGCACATTTAATCCGCGCTGGAAATTGTTGAACGCCCTGCAAGATGGCCGCATCTTCTAGAATTGTCCAATCTTCATCGCGATCACCAATCACCATGTCCGAAAAGCGTTCGATCATTACTTCAGCTTCAGTAGGTGTCTTATGCAAGACCGCATCGGTCATCATGCTGGCAGAGGCTTGGCTGATTGTGCAGCCTTCCCCTGAAAAAGCAATCTGGCTAATCCGGTTATCTTCAAGCGCAATCTCCAACTGCAACACATCGCCACAAGTTGGGTTACGTAATTCAATTTCATGATCGACAGTGTCTAAATGACCATGATGGTGCGGATGTTGCGAATGGTCTAAGATGACCTGTCGATATAAGTTATCTAATTTAGAGAGTGCCATTTTGGAAAAACTCCTTTGCTGCTTGAATCGCGGCCACTAAGGCTTGTACGTCTTCTGACGTATTGTAGAGGTAGAAACTCGCGCGAGCCGTTGCCGCAACGTTTAGCCACTGCATCAGTGGTTGTGCGCAATGATGCCCCGCGCGAACAGCGACCCCTTCCATATCGAGGGCTGTTGCTAAATCGTGCGGATGGAGATTGTCGAGGTTAAAAGCAATCACACCGGTTCGCTGACTAGCTTCTTGCGGGCCATAAATCGTCAACCCGTCAATCGCTTGTAAGGCCGGTAATGCCTCGGCGACTAAAGCCTGCTCATGTGCCTGGATGTTGGTCATCCCAATCTGATTCAGATAATCAATCGCAGCTCCTAATCCAATCGCGCCAGCAATATTGGGGGTTCCACCTTCTAAGCGCCAAGGCAGTTCTTTGAAGGTCGATTCTTGTAAGCCAACAAAATCGATCATCTCACCACCATATTCAACGGGTGATAACTGCTCAAGCAAAGCCTGCTTACCATACAAGACACCAATTCCTGTTGGCCCCAACATTTTATGCCCTGAAAAAGCATAAAAATCTGCATCGAGCGCCTGCACATTAACTGGCATATGCGGGACAGCTTGTGCGCCATCAACCACCATATAACCACCTTGTGCGTGGACTAGTGCCGCAATCGTCTTCACCGGATTGACAACACCTAAAACGTTAGAAGCATGCGCTAAACTGACGATTTTAGTCCGTGGACCAATAACCTGCTTGGCGACGTCTAAATCTAACTGACCATCTGGTAATAGATCGATGTAGCGTAGTTTGGCGCCCGTCTTTTTAGCAAGTTGTTGCCAAGGGACTAGGTTGCTGTGGTGTTCCATATAGCTGATGACGATTTCATCGCCAGCTTGGACAACTGTTGGTCCAAAACTGCCGGCGATCCAGTTTAAACTCTGCGTGGTCCCTTTTGTGAAGACAACTTCCGCTGAAGAAGCGGCATTGATAAATTGTTGGACTTTAACTCTAGCAGCTTCGTATTGAGCAGTCGCCCGTTCCGCCAACGTATGCACGCCCCGGTGAACATTGGCATTATCATGTTGATAGTAATTCACTATTTGGTCAATCACCGCTTGTGGCTTTTGCGTTGTCGCTGCGTTATCCAAATAAACCAAGGATTCGTCATTAACCAATTGTTCTAAAATAGGAAAATCTTGCCGACTAGTGTTCAGACTTTTGCCCATCGATTAACTTCCTCTCGATTGTGTCCGTTAATTGTTGACGAACATTTTTGTCCGGAATTTCAGTCAGGACGGCGCCTAAGAACCCACGAATAACTAAGCGTTGTGCGACTTCTTTAGACAAGCCCCGACTCATGAGATAGTACATTTGTTGTTCATTAACACGGCCAACACTGGCAGCATGACCGGCTTGAACGTCATTTTCATCGATTAATAATAGCGGATTGGCATCCCCACGGGCCGTCCGTGATAACATCAAGACCCGGTTTTCTTGTTGTGCATCGGCACCTTTAGCACCTTTGATGATGTGCCCAATCCCGTTAAAAGTTAGGGTCGCATCTTCTAAAATAACGCCATGTTGCAAGATATGGCCGATTGAACGAGGGCCAATATTCGTCACCCGCGTATCGATTCCTTGAATTTGTTTCCCAGTTGAAATGGCGACCACTTTCGTTTCAGCATGCGAACCATCGCCGACCAAATCAGAATCAAAGTCGCCAATGATATTGCCGTCATTCATGAAGCCCAATGCCCAATCAATCCGGGCATCACGCATTAAGTGCCCCCGACGATTCAGATAAGTCGTGACAGACTTACCAAACGCATCAACAGCTGAGAAATGCACGTGACTATTATCCTTGGCAATCACTTCAACCACCATATTAGCTAGGTTCTTGTGATCACCCATTGTTTGTAGGTTTTCTAGATAGCTAAACTCACTATTTTGTTCCGCCACAATTAAAACGTGATGGATAAAATCAGTGGCTTGCGTGCTATCTTGTACATAATAAGCCGTAATCGGTTGTTTAATCACCACATTTTTCGGTACGTACAAGAACATCCCACTGTTCATCAAGGCTGTGTGAAAGGCTGTCAAACGATCCTCGTCCGGTTTAACCGTCACTTGCATATAGTATTCATGAACTAATTCAGGATAGTCTTGTAAAGCAGTGAAGATATCGGTAAAGATGACCCCTTGTTCTGCCAATTCACTAGGCAGATTTAATTTAGCAATCGTTTGCCCAACTTGAATCACATAAGGTTGATCCGCCGTTAAATCAGCGACCATTTCTGGTAATGTATCAGTCACAGAAGTTGTCAAAGTTGGCGCATTCGCAGCCATAATTGGCCAATGTTTGTAATTAATCTTTTCGAAAATAGGTAAGTCGAGCTTTTCAATTTGGCCTAAGGCTGTTTGGCGTAAGGCTGCAAACCAATCTGGTTCTTGATGGACAATTGAAAAAGCCGCAACTTGTTCAGGTGTGATGGCTAATTTCTTTTTCATCAAAGCCGCCCCCTATTTACTTTCATCGTCAGTTAATTTAATGTCTAACCCTAATTCATCACGAATACCGGCGTAACCTTCGTCTTCTAGACGTTTGGCCAATGATGCATCACCAGTCGTCACGATTTTACCGCCCATCATGATGTGCACGAAATCAGGCACAATGTAGTTCAATAAACGTTGATAATGCGTGATAATCAATGAACCGAAGTTATCGCCGCGCATTTCATTGACCCCTTTAGAAACAACTTGAAGGGCATCGATATCTAAACCAGAATCAATTTCATCTAAAATAGCAAATTTAGGTTCAATCATCATTAATTGTAGAATTTCATTCCGTTTCTTTTCACCACCAGAAAAGCCTTCGTTTAAGTAACGTTCAGACATTTCTTCTGTCATATCTAAGACAGCCATGCGTTGATCTAATTTTTTCAAGAAGGCCATGATCGAGATTTGATCATCTTCAGCCCGGCGCGCATTGATAGCAGCTCGCATAAATTCAGCGTTCGTAACACCTTGAATTTCAGATGGATATTGCATCGCTAAGAATAAGCCAGCGCGTGCTCGTTCATCAACTGGCATTTCAAGAATATTTTGACCGTCTAATTTAATTTCACCTTGAAGCACTTCATATTTAGGATTACCCATGATGGTTTCTGAAAGGGTTGATTTCCCGGTCCCATTTGGTCCCATGATGGCGTGAATCTCACCCGTATTCATTTCTAAGTTAACACCTTTTAAAATTTCTTTACCGTCAATTCCGACGTGTAAATCGATAATTTCTAATTTAGACATTACTGACCCTCCAAAAATCGCATTATAGCACGTTGTTGCTGACTTAATTCTAAGCTAAATGAGAACGCTTTTCAATAGAAGAATGATTGTAAAAAAGAATCAATTCTTATCTATCTCCCAAAAATATGTTAATAAAAAAGCCCTATCCTTCGATAAGACTTTTCCTTCATTATTTAACGGGTAATACCGCCCCGTGCCATTGCTTTTTAATCCAGGCTTGGGTTGATTTTGATTTGAGTGCTTTGATTAACTTCTTGATTGCGGGTTTGTTTTCGTCGCCTTTATTAACAGCGACGACGTTCACGTATGGTGATGAGAGGCTTTCGATTGCCACTGCATCTTTTTCCGGTGTGAAGCCGGCTTGAACCGCATAGTTTGAATTGATGGCAACCAGTGTACCTTCATCATTTTTCAACAATTCAGGCATCAATTTCGGTTCAAATGTGTACTTAAATTTGAGCTTCTTCGGATTTTTGGCGATATCATTAAAGGTTGCATTTTCAACTTTGACCCCTGGTTTCAAGGTGATCAAGCCGCCTGCTTTTAGAATCGAGAGGACCCGGCCCCAGTCAGTTTGACTATTTGAAACTAGAACGGTAGCGCCGGTTTTGACGGCACTCAATTTTTTAACTCGCTTACTATAAAGACCTAGTGGTTCCAGATGAATCCCACCGGCACTCACTAAGTGATAACCATTATCGTGGTTAGCCTTTTTCATAAACGGAATGTGTTGGTAATAGTTGGCGGTCAATTCACCGCTTGCTAAAGCCTTATTAGGTAATACATAATCACTGAACGCTTTGACATCCAATGTGATGCCTTCTTTTTTTAATTCGGGTTTAATGTGTCTTAAAATGGCGGCATGCGGAATGGTTGATGCGCCAATCACAATCGTATTGGGATCTGCTTTTTTAGCGCGACAGCCAGTTAACAGTAAGCCAACAATTAAAAGCCCAGCGAGTACGCTTAAATATCTTTTTTGCATCTACTTTTCTCCCTCTGTTTTAACGATGATCAATTTTAGCGATGATAATGTCACCGGCTTTTTGACAAATGAACACGATGATTAAAATAATGATTGTCGCCACTAACGTAATTGTATTTTGGTTTGCTTGAAAGCCTTCAGTGTAGGCTAAGTTCCCCAAGCCACCGGCCCCAATCACACCAGCCATTGCCGTGTAACCAAGTAATGAAATCGCAGTGACGGTTAATCCGGAAACCAGTGCGGGCATGCTTTCTGGTAAAAGAACTTGCCAGATAATTTGCCATTTTGAAGCGCCTAGTGCGCGGGTCGCTTCAATCACCCCGCTATCAACTTCACGAAAGGCTAATTCTACTAACCGCGCATAAAATGGTGCTGCCGAAACGATTAATGCTGGAATTGCAGCTTTGGGACCAATCATGGTACCCATCAATTCCTTAGTCATGGGAATCAAAAGCACGATTAAGATGATGAACGGCACTGAACGGAAAACGTTGACGAATAAAGCGACAATCCCATTTAACAACCGACTCATAAAATCCGTTTTACCATTCGTTTGATATAAGACTAATCCCAATAAGAAACCGAGAATCGCCACTAGCAAGACACTAACCGCCGTTAGCCAAACCGTTTCGCCTGTCGCTTCCCACATCGTTGGCCAGTCGATTTGTTTAAATTGAAAATAAGATTGAAACCCGTTGATATTAGCCATGTCTTAACACCTCTACTTCGATAGTTTGTTGACTTAAGTCGGATAATGCTTGTTTTAAATCGTCTGGACTAGCTTGAATCTGAATGTATAAATACCCCAGGGCGCCATTAATCGTTTGTTGTAAACTCCCACTAATCACGCTGACTTCAACACTTGGGTAGCGGCGCATTAATTGGCCAATAACTGGCTGACTCGATTGTTCTTCGTTAAACCGGAGCTTGACGATCGTGCCCTCTGGTACCCGCGTCAACAACTGTTCGATTGAAGCGGCTGTTTCGCTAGGCGTAATCACCAATGATTCTGAAACAAAGGCTTTCGTCACTTCTGCCTGTGGCGTTTCGAAAATCGCTTGTGTCGTCCCTTCTTCAATCACCCGACCGGCTGCCATCACTGCGATTCGTTGGCAGATCCGGCGTACCGCATCCATTTCGTGGGTTACCAGCACAATCGTGATGCCCATTTCCTGATTAATCTTAGCTAAAAGACTTAAAATTGAATTCGTTGTTTTAGGATCCAAAGCACTGGTTGCTTCATCACATAACAAGATGGCCGGTTCGCTGATTAATGCACGGGCAATCGCGACCCGTTGCTTTTGGCCCCCTGAAAGTTCGCTAGGATAAGCGGCGCCCAAGTCTGTTAGCTCAACTAATGCCAACATCTCTTTGGCCTTAGCTAAGCGTTCCTTCTTGCCAACCCCCGCTAATTTAAGCGGTAAGGCGATATTTTCAAGAATTGTTTTTGACCAGAGTAGATTGAAGTGTTGAAAAATCATGCCAATCTTTTGCCGAATTGGTCGCATTGCTTGTTCGCTCAAACCAACGATTGATTGACCGTTGACCAAGACATCCCCGCTAGTTGGTTTTTCCAAACCGTTTAATAATCGAATTAACGTACTCTTACCAGCGCCTGAATAACCGATAATGCCATAAATTTCACCCGCTTCAATTTTCAATGAAATATCGCTGAGTGCTGTAAATGTCTGTTGTTCTCGTTGGTAAACCTTACCAACTTGCTTTAGTTCTAACATTGCATTCTCTCCCTTTGACTAAAAATGTACAAAAAAAGTCCTCCCTCTCAAATAAATAAATGAGAGAAAGGACGCCAATTTGCGTGTTACCACCTTAATTTCACGACTACTTCACAATAATCGCCTTACAAAGTACCAGGATCGATACTCGTTCGCTATATCGGGCAACCCCCGCATTCGGCTCAGTTAAACCTTACCAAATGAATTTGCTCAAAGACCATATTCGAAAATCGTTCGCATTATCCGCTTGCACCTGACCGGACTCTCTTAAAATGCTACTAAATCATCTACTCATCTTTTCATCGCTTGTATTAAGTAATTCTTATCTTAATTAATCAGACGCCAGATGTCAAGTCTAATTATCAGAAATTCGAATATCGGCAATCCACGCATCTTTTTCATTATCCGCATTTAATAATTCGGGATTATCGGCTAAATCAGTATTGACATTGACTAATTCACCCGCTAAAGGACTATCCAACTCTTGAACCATTTTTTCAGCTTCAATCGCAACAAGTGGCATATCAAGTGCCATCTTTTGCCCTTCAACTGGGACATCTACAAATTTAATTAACCCAAATTCATTTTGCGCACCCTTAGTCAAACCAATTCGTCTGATTGAAGCTGCGATTTCTTCTGTCCAAAAATAATCATTGTTACTCATTGTCAATTGTTTTCACTCCTAGAAAGTATCTTCAGATTCGCTGAACATATAACTCTTATAATGGTACCGCATCGACATGATAAAGCCAATCCCCATCATGTTCCCCAATAGCGATGAACCACCTTGTGAAATAAATGGTAATGGAATACCGGTCAATGGTAATAGACCAACACTCATCCCAATATTTTCAAAAACATGGAAAAGAATCATCATGATAACACCCGTTGAAACATAGGCATAAAACTCATTTTTGGTATCAAATGTGACCCGAATCATTTGGTAGATCAACAAGAAATACAACAAAATGACTAAACAAGAACCGATGAAGCCGAAGTTTTCACCAATTACGGAGAAAATCATATCAGATTCACGAACCGGTACATTAACCTGAATTTGATTGAAGCCTTTACCAAATAATTGACCAGACCCGATGGCCTTTAAACTTTGAGATAATTGCAAACTTGTGCTGGCCGTATTATCAAACGGATGTAACCAGGCATCAATTCGGTTAAATTGATAGGTTTTAAAGCCTAAGTGGGTTAAAATCGCCCGCCCTGGGGTTGTTGCAGCCAAGGTCAAAGCCGTCCCACCAATGGCCGCCATTATAGCCATTGCAGGTGCTAAAATCTTCCAAGTAATCCCAGATACTAAGATAATGCCACCCAAAATTGCGACGAACACCAATAATGTCCCAAAATCATTTTGTAATTTCAAAAGTACCATAACTGGTAATGTCCAAATTAATAATCGGCCTAACAATAACCAATCCGTATTAATCGTGTGTTCTGGATACTCGGTATTGTGCTTAGTGACAACCCGACTCATCATTAAGATATAAGCCGGCTTCATCACTTCGGAAGGCTGGAACGAAATCGGCCCTAGCGCGAACCAACTCTTAGCACCAGTTTGAATCGCAACCGATTTATTATAAAAGAATAAAACGGCAACTAAGAGGAAAATCCCAATGCCATAAGCAATCGGCGCAACTCGCCAGAGCTGTTCCGAATCAAACTGCATGATGGCCACAATTGCGATCCCACCAATGACGTACCAAGCCGCCTGCATCAGCACAGCTCGCGTTGAGCTGGCACTACTTGTATCATGCGTTACCGCGACATAAATCGACATTAAACCCACTAACGCTAACATGAAGACGGAAAAAACAATCCCGTAATCTACACGCGAAGTATCGTCGACTTTTTCTAATTCCTTTGGCATGTTAAGTCTCCTTCAACTAAAAACTGTCTTAATTATAAAATAACCCGGCCAAAAATCTGCCGGGTTACTCTAAAGCTAATTAATTCTTAAGAATTAACCTTGGTGTAAGTGATACTCCCGTAGTAATTCGTTAACAGCATCGTCGTGTGTTTTAGTAATGATGCTTTGGCCAGTACCTTCGACAGTTGCTTCGAACCGTTTTTTAGCACTATCTTCGATAATAACACCGACTTCGTTTTTGCCAACTTTGACACTCGTCATTGCCTGGCCGTTACGGTTAATATCATCAATTGTGACTTCTACGCGTTGTTCTTTTTTAGACATATTTTTTGAAACTCCTTATTTTGTAACATTAGTCATTAACAGACTTATTCCGAAACACTGTGAAGTGGTCCGGAACGGGATCATAACCACCCTTTACAAACGGATGACACCGCAAAATACGGCCGATTCCCATAATCAGTCCCTTAATAGCGCCATGTTTTTGAATGGCTTGAATCATATAACTAGAGCAAGTCGGATAATACCGACAGCTCGGTGGTAAGAATGGCGAAATACCAGTTTGGTAAAACCGCACAAGTGCAATTAATATCTTTTGCATGCAATCACCACTTATCCTGACCTACTGCAAGAAATTAATAATGTGACTCCAGGTACTTGGTAAAAAGACGGCAAATGGGTTTTGACCACCCATTGCAAAACCAATCATTTGACCAATTAACCCAGCGAAAATCATTAAAACAATGACTAGTAAGATCTTTTTAAGAACTGGTTTGACGTGCTCTTCAAAATTTGATCGATACACAATATTCACAATCCCTTACTTCTGATTTAGTGTGCTCGTTTTTGGGCAATATTTTCTAATAAAACACCCGTACCTAAGGCAACTGCGTCCAATGGCTTTTCAGCTAAGACAACTGGGACCTTAAGGTGTTCAGAAAAGAGGTTGGCAATATTGCGTAATAGCGCGCCACCACCGGTTAACATAATCCCGCGATCAATAATATCACCGGCTAATTCTGGTGGTGTCACTTCAAGCACTTCTTTAGCAGCGGCAACAATGGCCATCATTGTTTCGTGCAAGGCAAGCTCAACTTCATCCGCACCAATCGTGATTGACACTGGTAAACCACCGACAATATCACGGCCACGGACTTCTAGTTGTTCACTTGCATCAGCATGCCAAACACTACCAATCTTCAACTTGATTGTTTCGGCAGTATGTTCACCGATTAATAAGTTATGTTTACGTTTAACGTATGCTGCGATTTCAGCATTCATGCGATCACCAGCAAGCCGTAATGAACGACTTGTCACAACTTCACCCATTGATAGTACGGCGATATCACTCGTCCCACCACCAATATCGATCACCATGTTACCGCGTGGTTGGAAAATATCCATCCCAGCACCCACGGCCGCAACCTTAGGTTCAAATTCTAAGAAAACTTTACCGCCGCCAGATTTTTCTGCAGCTTCTACAATTGCTTTTTGTTCAATCGATGTAATATTTGTTGGACAACAAATTAAGATGTTTGGTTTTGATAGAAAACCTTTGACGTTTAATTTATTAATGAAATAAGCAAGCATTGCTTCGGTCATATCAAAATCAGCAATCACACCATCTTTAAGTGGGCGCACTGCCAAAATATTGCCGGGTGTCCGACCGACCATGCTGTATGCTTCAGAACCAACTGCTAATACTTTTTTTGTTTTAGTATCGATCGCAACGACTGAAGGTTCATTAAGAACAATGCCTTTGTCCATAACGTTAATTAAGACGTTGGCTGTCCCTAAATCAATTCCGATATCTTTAGCCATTTAGTGTTGCTCCTTCCAGAAACCATATTCAATAGTCAATTATACCACAAGCCTAATATCAATAAAATATAAGTTTCGTTTACGAAATTAACACTAAAAAAGAATGACGTCCGTCTAAAAACGAATATCATTCTTTAATAACTGCTAATTAAGCTAATTTTTGAGTTGTTTTACGATGACCGGCTTCATCAAAATCAGCACGACTGATATGTGCGCCTAAGGCACGTAATTTTTGATGGAAGTGATAATAACCACGATCCATGTATTGTAGGTTTGTGACAAGTGTCTCACCATTGGCCACTAAACCAGCAATCACTAATGCTGCTGCTGCTCGTAAATCAGAAGCGGCCACTTCAGCACCCGTTAATTCAGTAGGACCGTATAAGATGACAGATTGGCCTTCGATTTGGTAATCGGCATTCATACGTCGTAATTCTTCTAAGTGCATGAAACGATTCTCGAAGACTGTTTCAGTCATGACACTCGTCCCATGAGCCATCAATTGTAAAGCGGTCATTTGTGCTTGCATATCCGTTGGGAAACCAGGATATGGCAAGGTTTTGATATTACTTGGTTTCAATTCATCAGGGCCGATAATCCGGATGCCATTTTCTTCCTCGATGACTTGTGCGCCCATTTCAGCTAGTTTAGACAATAAAGGTTTATTATGTTCAGAAATAGCTTCTTCAACTAAAACATTACCCTTAGTAGCTGCTGCGGCAATCATGAAGGTCCCTGCTTCAATTCGATCTTGCACAATACTGTGTTCGGTCCCCTTTAATTCAGTAACCCCTTCAATCCGAATTTCTTCAGTCCCAGCACCGAAAACTTTGGCGCCCATCTTATTCAAGACGTTAGCTAAATCAACGATTTCTGGTTCGCGGGCAACGTTTTCGATGACTGTTGTGCCCTTAGCTAAGGTTGCTGCCATCATGATATTTTGCGTTGCACCAACACTTGGAAAGTCTAAATAGATGTTTGCACCAACTAATTGGTCGGCCTTGGCTTCTATGTAACCATGACTTTGTGTAATCGTTGCGCCGAGTGCTTCAAAACCCTTGAGGTGTAAGTCAACTGGTCTTGAACCAATTGCACAGCCACCTGGCATGGCAACTCGGGCATGACCCAATCTTGCTAATAATGGTCCCATGACAACAATTGAGGCCCGCATCTTTGAAACATATTCGAATGCCGCTTCAAAGTTTAGTGGTTGATTGGCATCAATCATTAGATAGTTACGTTGTTCATCAAATTTAACACGTGCATCCAGACTCTTCAAAACATCTTGCATCATAAAAACATCTGATAAGATTGGCACGTTCGTTAATTCAACTGGTCCTTTAGAGGCTAAAAGTGCCGCTGCCATGATTGGTAAGACTGCATTTTTAGCACCTTCGATGTGGACATCACCAACTAATGGTTGTCCGCCTTGTATGATCAATTTTTCCAAGAGTTTCCCTCCGATATGACTGCTAATTTATTGGACTAAAAAAATGATATTGCGCGCTTGCGCGATAATTTCTAAAAAGAATTGACTCACTAAATAACCCATTACGATGGCTGTAAACATGAGAACAATCTGAATCTGTCGAATATGATTCGGTTTAAAAAGCTGTTCAAGTCGTAAAGACTGTAGACCGTAAAAACTAAGAACGATAAAGCCGATATGACTAATAATGGTAACAACTGCTTGTGATCCAATTGATTGCACTTCAATAACGCCCCTCTATGAATGGATATAGGGACATTGTAACACACAGAAAAGTCCCTTGTCTGTATTTAGCTGTTTTCTTAATAAAAGAAGATTGGATTGTATTATAACACAACAAAAAAAGCCCCCACGACTTTTGCCGTGAGGGCTTCTTGCAATAACTATTGTAAATGATTTTTGACGTCAATCCGGTTCATCGCGCGTTGAAGTGCGATTTGAGCCCGACGTAATTCGTCTGAATCATGTTTTTCTGAAGCCGTCTTAATAGCGTCTTCAGCACGTTGTTTAGCACGTTGGGCACGTGATAAGTTAATATCGCGCGCACGTTCGGCACCATCAGCAACGATTGAAGCGATGTTATGACTAACTTCCATAAAGCCGCCAGTAATTGCAATGGCGTCTTCATGCCCTGGGTTATCCGTCCGCTTAACACGAATTTCACCAATTTCTAGAGGGGTAATAATTGGCTCATGATTAGCCATAATACCGAGTTGTCCTGCCATTGCTGGTACAACCAACATTGAAGCATGGTGATCATAAACGACACCATCAGGAGTTACGATATTAACGGTTAATACCTTTTGCTCTTCTGCCATCATTAACGCCCCTTTCTAGTCTTGATCGACAGCCTTTTCAGACTGTGTATAGCCCATTTCTTTTGCCTTTGCTAATGCAGCGTCAATGTTCCCAACAAGACGGAATGCTTCTTCTGGGACATCATCGTAGTCACCCGCAAGGATGGCTTTGAAACCAGAAACAGTATCCTTAACTGGCACGTATGAACCGGCTTGGCCTGTGAAGGCTTCGGCAACGTGGAAGTTTTGTGATAGGAAGAATTGAATCCGACGAGCACGTGCAACGATAATCTTTTCATCATCAGATAATTCATCCATACCTAAGATAGAGATGATATCTTGTAATTCACGATAACGTTGTAAGACGTGTTGTACTTCAGAAGCAACTTCATAATGTTCTTGGCCAACAATTTCAGGATCAAGCGCACTAGAAGATGATTCTAGTGGGTTAACAGCAGGGTAAATACCTTGTTGTGTTAACTTACGATCCAAGTTAGTTGTGGCATCCAAATGCGCGAAAGTTGTCGCAGGCGCAGGATCAGTATAATCATCGGCAGGCACATAAATGGCTTGGATAGATGTAACTGAACCTTTTTTAGTTGATGTGATTCGTTCTTGTAATTGACCCATTTCTGTTGCCAATGTTGGTTGGTACCCAACGGCTGAAGGCATCCGTCCTAATAGGGCAGAAACTTCTGAACCAGCTTGCGTGAAACGGAAGATATTATCAATGAACAATAGCACATCTTGGCCTTCAACATCACGGAAGTATTCAGCAATTGTTAAACCAGTCAAGGCAACACGCATACGTGCACCAGGTGATTCATTCATTTGACCGAAAACCATGGCTGTCTTTTCCAAAACGCCTGATTCTTTCATTTCAAAGTATAAGTCATTACCTTCACGTGTTCGTTCACCAACACCAGTAAAGACAGAAATACCACCATGTTCTTCAGCGATATTATGGATTAATTCTTGGATTAAGACGGTTTTACCAACACCGGCACCACCGAACAAACCGATTTTACCACCACGCACATAAGGGGCAAGTAAATCGATAACCTTAATCCCTGTTTCTAGAATTTCTGAACTTGTATTTAATTCCTCAAATTTAGGCGCAGAACGGTGAATACTGTCGCGTCTAAAATCTGCAGGAAATTCTTCGCCGCCATCGATTGTTTCGCCTAAGACGTTGAAAACACGTCCTAGAGTTTCTTTACCGACTGGTACGTTAATTGCACGTCCAGCATCTTCAACAGGCATGCCACGACGTAAACCGTCAGTAGATTCCATTGAAATTGTACGCATTACCCCGTCGCCTAATTCTAGAGCAACCTCTAAAACGACAGTTTCATCATTACCTTTATCGACTGTTAAGGCATTATTGATATCTGGTAAATCCGTATCTAAAGAAAATTCGACATCGACAACGGGACCAATAACTTGGACAACTTTTCCCATACTCATAGTTGTTTCTTCCTCCCGCATTTTTATTCTAATGCTGCCGCACCACCGACGATTTCGGTGATTTCAGTTGTAATTTGAGCTTGACGTGCACGGTTATATTTAATTGATAATTCTGAAATTAAATTATTCGCGTTATCGGTCGCACTCTTCATTGCTGCCATTGAAGCAGCATGTTCTGCTGTTTTAGAATCTAACATTGCGCCATAAATTAAGCTTTCGGCGTATTGCGGTAGAATTGCGTCTAAGGCATCATCCACGGAAGGTTCCGTAATGTATTCTAGATTTTGATCAGCAACTTCTGAAACATCTAAGTCGGTAATTGGTAACATTTTTTCAGCTCTAAAGCCAGATGTTAATGAGTTAACATGGTGGTTGTAACAAACGTACAACTCATCGTAAACACCATTATCATACATCGCAACGGCCGTTTTAATAATTTGTTTAACTTCTTCAAAAGAAGGGACATCACTGACACCACGATATTCGTAAGTTAAGTTCATGCCACGTGCTTTAAAGAAATCAGCACCAGTCCCGCCGACCGCAAGAATTGCGTATTCGTCAGGTGATTGATGCGTTTCTGAAATCATTTGGACCATTGCTTTTAGGATTGAGCTGTTATATGCACCAACTAAGCCTCGATCACTTGTAATAACTAAGTAACCAGTTTTCTTAATTGGTCTTTCCACTAACAAATTACTCAACGTTACTTCGTGCTTGATCGCCTTTTTAATAGTTGAATCAGCAGGTTCTGCTTGTAAACTACTCTTTTGACGAGCAATGTCAATTAATTGACTTGCAGCTAGATGCGTCACGATTTCTCGAATCTTATCAGTATAAACTTGGTAAGCAACTGAGTTCTTTTCGATTTGAGAAAGCTTAGCACCAGAAACCATTTGCATAGCACTTGTAATTTGCCCAGTTTTTTTAGTAGAGGCGATTCTTCGTTTGATATCCATTAAAGATTCAGCCAATTAATTCACCCCTTACTTATCTGAGTCTTTGTCATCGACAGCTTGTTCTGGTACAAAACCTTCTGTGAAGGCTTTAATAGCAGCATCAAGTTTGTCTGTGTCTGGCAATTTAGTTGTTTGACGGATTTCATCCATCAAGTCTTTAGCGTTACTTTCTAGATAATCATTTAAACCACTTTCATAACGCATGATGTCATCAACAGGTACATCATCGATGAAACCGTGTGTTAAGGCATATAGGATTACCGTTTGTTGTTCAAATGGTAATGGTTTATGCAATGGTTGTTTCAAGACTTCAACAGTCCGTTTACCACGATTTAGTTTGGCTTGTGTTGCGGCATCTAAATCAGAACCGAATTGCGTAAAGGCTTCTAGTTCACGGTATGATGAAAGGTCAAGACGTAATGTCCCAGAAACTTTCTTCATAGCCTTGGTTTGAGCTGCCCCACCAACACGAGAAACAGATGAACCAGCATCGATAGCTGGACGTGTTCCTGAATAGAATAAATCACTTTCCAAGAAGATTTGACCATCTGTGATCGAGATAACGTTAGTTGGGATATAAGCTGAAATATCACCAGCTTGTGTTTCGATGATAGGTAAAGCAGTCATTGAACCGCCACCTAATTCATCACTTAACTTAGCAGCACGTTCTAGTAAACGTGAATGTAAGTAGAAGATATCACCAGGGTAAGCTTCACGGCCTGGAGGTCTTCTTAAAAGTAATGAGATTTCACGATAAGCAGCAGCTTGTTTACTTAAATCATCATAGACGATTAAAACGTGCTTGCCGTTATACATGAATTCTTCACCCATTGCTGCACCAGCATAAGGGGCAATGTACAAGAGTGGTGCGGGTTGGCTAGGGCCAGCTTCGACAACAATTGTATAATCCATTGCACCATAACGCCGTAAGGTTTCAACTTGTGTTCTAACAGTTGATTCCTTTTGACCAATGGCAACGTAGATACAAATCATATCTTGACCTTTTTGGTTAATAATCGTATCGATCGCAACAGATGTTTTACCAGTCTTACGATCCCCGATGATTAATTCACGTTGGCCACGACCAATTGGCACCAAGGCATCAATCGCTTTTAAACCTGTTTGTAAAGGTTCTGAAACAGATTGACGAGCCATAACGCCAGGTGCTTTCTTTTCGATAGGACGTGTTTTGTCTGTTTTAATTTCGCCGCGTCCATCCACTGGTTGACCCAAAGGATTAACAACACGACCGATTAAAGCATCGCCAACAGGTACTTCCATGATCCGACCTGTCCGTTTAACTTGGTCCCCTTCACGAATATTTTCGTATTCGCCGAGGATGATGATACCAACATCATTTGTTTCCAAGTTTTGTGCCACACCGTATGAACCGTTAGAGAATTCTAACAATTCACTTGAGAGGGCATTTTCTAAACCGTGAGCACGTGCGATCCCATCACCAACATAAGTGACAGTACCGACTTCTTCAACGGCTAATTCTTCATTATAATTTGCTAGTTGTTGTTTAATTAATGCACTGATTTCCTCAGTTTTAATGCTCATCAGGTTCACCTCTTTATCAACGATTGACTATTTCAATAATAACGACTTAATTTGGTCTAAGCCGTGTTTGACACTTCCATCGATTACCTTATGGTTCGATTCAAGCACGATACCACCAATAATATCTGGATCAACGACACTTTCGATTAACACTTCGTTTAAACCTTCGCGTTTAGCGAAAGATTGACTGATCTTAGCTAATTGATCATCGTCTAAAGCAACTGCTGAAGTCACCTTAGCGTGTGCAATCCCCTTATGTTGATCGTAAAGATCTTCATAAGCTGCGATAATATAAGGCATTTCAGCCATTCTTTGATAGTCAAAAACTAAGCTCAAAAAGTGTTGCATTAAAGTACTAAAATCATTACTCAACGATTCTAATAAGTTACGCTGTTTCAACCCAGATAAGGTTGTATCTGTTAAAACTGTGCCTAATTTTGGATTGTCATTGAAAATGGTCTCGAGTGCTTGTATCTCATCATGGATACTTTCAAATTGTTGCTCTTGTTCTGCAAGGGAAAATAAGGCCTTTGCATAGCGTTGTCCGACTGCATACTTATCTAGTTTCATTTTGCTTGTCCAACCCTTCAATATAGGAATTGATCAATGACTTTTGATCAGTGACTGACAATTCTTTCTTAATGAGTTTAGAAGCAATTTCAATAGATAATTGAGCAACATCATCTCTCGCACTGTTTAACGCATCTAAACGAGATTGTTCGATGTCTTTTTTAGCATTTTGTTTTAAAGTTTGGACTTCTTCTTGAGCGAGGGTAACCATACCTTCGCGTTGTTTTTCACCGTTTTGTTTAGCTGTGTTAACAATCTCAACGGCTTCTGATTTAGAGCTCTTCAACTCTGTTGCACGTTGTGCGGCCAATTTGGCAGCATCTTCGCGTGATTGAGCGGCGCTATCTAAATCATTTGTGATTTTATTTGAACGTTCCTGCATCATTTTTGAAACAGGTCCGAAAGCAAATTTACCCACTAAAGCGACTAAGATGATGAAGACAACAAGTACAAATAGTGAATCTCCAAGGTAAGATGCAGAAGCACCAACGATTAAATTACTAAACATCTATTGACACTCCTTCCTTGACTTACTGTCTAATTTTTAAAGTGAAACGTTGTTCACTCGGATTAACTAAATAAGATCAAGAAAGAAACGACGATTGATAAAATTGGAACAGCTTCAATTAAACCAACACCGATAAACATTGTTGATCTTAATTGTGCTGACAATTCTGGTTGGCGTGCCATACTTTCGATTGTCTTAGAAATTACCTTACCATTACCGTATGATGCTGCGAATGCTGCAAGTCCTGCTGCGATAGCTGCTGCTAAAAAGTTCATATTTTTTTCCTCCTGATTTTAGTCTTCCATTTCGACTTTCTCTGAAATGTAGACCATTGATAATGTTACAAATACAAAGGCTTGAATTGATCCGATAAAGACGGAGAAGCCTTGCCATACCATTTGAATTGGTGCTGTGACAAGCATTGTGGCTGGGCCATGCGAGAAAGCCATCTTAACTAAAAGATTCAATAAAACTTCCCCGGCAAAAATGTTCCCATACAAACGCAATGACAGCGTCAAGAAATTGGTAAATTGTTCGATGATATTAATCGGTAAGAAAAATCCTACTGGTTTAATATAACTCTTCAAATAATTACCAAATCCTAGTCGTTCAATACTGAAATAATGCGAAAGGACTAATACAATCATCGCTAAGGACATTGTAATAATCGGATCCGCAGTTGGACTCTTCAGCCAAACCACTTCGTCCACCTTCATCTGGAAAATCAAACCGAACTGATTACTAATGAATACGAAAAGAAACATAACAAAGGCAAATAGGTAGAATTGCTTCCCTTCTTCGCCCGGCATAGCACTCTTAACGATACCATTAGTAAAATCGATCATCCATTCCAGGACGTTCTGCCGCTTGGTTGGTTTCAACGCAATCTTTCTTGATAAGAAGAAGACGAGCGCGAAAACAATTGCTGCACTTAATAATACCGAAAGGCAGTTCGCTAAATTAAAACGAATTCCCAAAATGCTAATAATGGGATATTTATCACCCACAAGATTCCCTCCTTCCCTAGGCTTATTTAATAGTTAACGCGAGTTTTCCGATTAACAACTACGTACAACCAATTAACCTAAAAAACAGTAACATTTATGTAAAGAGACGCATAAATTATTACCGCAACACAATTAAGATAATACCACCATTAATTTGAAAGTACAAAGTAATTAGTGATTAATTTGTAATTATTTTTTGTTGAGTCGGTTAAGCGTTAAATAAAGCGTTAGCATGTTCAAAATGTAACGTTGGGTATCAAAAAAGCGTCCGCCAAATCGCCGAACGCCTCCTATTATATGTGCATTAATTATTTAGTCCCGAATAAGCGATCACCGGCATCGCCCAAACCAGGATAAATGTAGCCTTCTTCATTCAATCCATCATCTAAACCAGCTGCATAAATATCAACATCTGGATGTGCTTCTTGCACAGCTTTAACGCCTTCAGGTGCTGCTACTAAAACAACTAAACGCATTGATGTTGCGCCACGTTTTTTAAGGGCATCAATTGCCATAATAGCAGAACCACCAGTTGCCAACATTGGATCAACGATGAATAATTGACGTTGGTCAATATCTGTTGGTAATTTAACGAAATATTCGTGTGGTTGAAGCGTCTTTTCATCACGATACATTCCGATATGACCGACCTTAGCAGCTGGAATCAATTCTAAAACGCCGTCGACCATGCCTAAACCGGCACGTAAAATTGGGACAACTGCTAATTTTTTACCGCTCAGTTGCTTTTCAATAGCTGGGCCCATTGGTGTTTCAACTTCAACGTCTTCCATTGCTAGATCGCGCGTAATTTCGTAAACCATTAATTCGGCAATTTCATTCGCCACTTCACGGAACACTTTAGTCCCCGTATTCTTGTTACGAATAATTGTTAATTTGTGTTGAATTAACGGATGATTTAAAACTGTGAACTTTGCCATTACCTTTTGCCCCTATTCTATTCAATTTGATGGAAAGAATTTCAACAAAAAAGAGTGACTCCAAAGAAAACATCCTCTGAGCCACTCTCCTTTCCGCTTAAAATTCTGTTTACTATTGTAGCGTATATCACAGTAAAAAACTAGCGGTATTCCTAAATTAATCTAAAAACTTTGCTTGTGTGATTGGGAATTGGTCGGTTAATTTCAAGACCGCTTCACTAATTGCTGTCATCGCTTCTAGTTGATCATGTTTTTCGATCACTTCTAGAATTAAATTGGCAATTTGTTCACAATCCGTTTCTTTAAAGCCACGCGATGTAATGGCCGGTGTGCCAATTCGAATCCCGCTTGTCTTAAACGGACTTAATTTTTCAAACGGAATTGTATTTTTATTAACCGTAATATGCACGCTATCCAATAGATTTTGCAGTTCTTTTCCATTTAGGCCACTATTGGTCAAGTCCAATAGCATCAAATGGTTGTCCGTCCCCCCCGAAACGACCCGGACTAAATCTGATTGGTCAAAGACAGCTGCCATTGCTTGCGCATTTGCAACAATTTGTTTTGTATAAGCTGTAAATTCTGGTTGGAGCGCTTCACCAAATGCAACTGCTTTAGCAGCAATCACGTGTTCTAGTGGTCCACCTTGAATCCCTGGGAAAATGGCAGAGTCAATTGCCTTAGCATATTCTGCTTTGCAAAGAATCATCCCACCACGCGGGCCCCGCAATGTCTTATGAGTGGTCGTTGTGACAACATCGGCATATGGCACTGGACTCGGATGAACACCCGTTGCGACTAAACCGGCAATATGGGCCATGTCAATCATCAAATAGGCACCAACCTGATCGGCAATTTCACGTAACCGCGGAAAATCAATTGTGCGACTATAAGCTGAAGCACCAGCAACAATCATCTTAGGATGCACTTCTTGCGCCTTAGCAGCTAAGCTAGCATAATCCAATTGTTCGTTGGTATCAGCAACGCCATAGCTATAAAAGTCATAGAGTTGGCCACTAAAGTTGAACGGTGACCCATGCGTTAAATGGCCGCCATCAGTTAGATTCATCCCTAGAATCTTATCGCCAGATTCTAATAGCGCTTGATAAACCGCCATGTTAGCTTGTGAACCAGAGTGAGGTTGGACGTTGACGTGATCGGCACCAAATAATTCTTTAGCCCGTTCAATTGCAAGTGTTTCGATTTGATCGATATACTCGCAACCACCGTAAAACCGCTTGTTGGGATAACCTTCCGCATATTTATTCGTTAGCACACTGCCCTGTGCCTCTTGAACAGCACCCGAAACAATATTTTCAGACGCAATTAATTCAATATTATGACGTTGCCGATTTTCTTCTTGCTTAATTAAATCATTAATCACTGGATCTGTCTTAGCTAACATGCACAACACTCCTTAGGGGGATTATTGGGTCAAAAGTGCTCACTTGCAATTCACGATCACTGGTCATTAGGCAATTACTTAACCATTAATCGGCTTGTTGCTTGCTAAAATACTTTTGCCCTGCTGATTTTTCGAGACGGTTCATATACGCTAAACCAACACCTTCCTTGGCAAAGCCTTGGACAAGGATTAGTTTAACTTCCGGATTCAAATCAAAATACCGTAGTCCTTCAAATAAATGCTGGCTCGCTGTGACAACCGATTCACCTAATGAGAATTGGTCCTTGAAGCGGACTTTTGCTTGCTTTTCCAAAATCGTATCGACGGCCATCACACCAAATGGGACAGCTTGTTGGCTAGCCCAGTCAATCGCAGCATCAAAGTCATCCGGATTAGCGACAATATAAACCTGTGCGTTAGGCGCATAATGCTTATACTTCATCCCGGGTGCTTTCGGTGTTTCTGCTGCTCCGACTTTGTGCTTATTGGTCATAATTGGACCAATGACGCGTTCAATAGCTTCTTGTGTTACCACGCCTGGTCGTAAAATAACTGGGGTTGCGACACTTAAGTCAATAACCGTTGATTCCAAGCCAACACCGGTAGGCCCGTCATCAATGACGCCGGCAATCTTCCCTGTCAAATCATGTAATACATGATCAGCAAGCGTTGGACTTGGTTTCCCAGAAGTATTAGCTGATGGACCAACGATTGGTACCCCAGCGGCTTTAATCAATGACAATGTCACTTGATTGTCTGGCATTCTAAAAGCAGCGGTTTTCAAACCACCCGTCACAACGGCATCAAATGCCCCATGCTTCAAGGGCAAGATAATCGTTAATGAACCAGGCCAAAAAGCTTTGACTAATTGCCCAAAAGCCGGGTTTGACGTCACTGCGTAATGTTCAACCGTTTCAACCGAAGCAACATGGACAATCAATGGATTATCGCTAGGACGTCCTTTGGCAGCGTAGACCTTCTTAACGGCTGCTGGATTAGTCGCATCTGCCCCTAAGCCATAAACCGTTTCGGTTGGAAAAGAAACTAATTCGCCCGCATTTAAAGCAGCGGCTGCTTGTTCAATTTGGTTGACTGTGTATCGTTTTGTTTCCATTGTATGCCTTCCTTAATCAACATCTTATTCTATAATAACAAATTCCGATTAAAATCGTAACTCACACGCATCATTCTAGACCAATTTGCCATATCCTTTTGTACTTCTAAGCTAAACAGAGGATCTTTTTGTTCAAAAATCCGAACAATCGCTTCTTTTTGTTGATAACCGAACTCTAAAAAGAGTGCGCCATCTGGTTCTAAAAATGCGGGGACTTCCTGCGCAAAGCGTTCATAAAAGGCTAACCCATTATTAGGCGCGAATAACGCTAAATCCGGTTCGTGCTTAAGTACCGAAGCATCCATGACAGAGCGTTCGTCTTCTGCAATATATGGCGGGTTCGAAACAATCACGTCAAATTGTTGCCCCATAACAGGCGTCAAGAAATCACCTTCGATGAAGTCAACCTTTGCACCTAATGTTTGGGCATTTTGTTGAGCCACGGCAATTGCTGCCGGTGAAATATCAACCGCAGCCACTTGCCAATCAGGGCGTTCACAGGCCAAGGTAATCGCAATGGCACCAGAACCGGTCCCGACATCTAGCACTTTTAGTGGTCTATCCTTAACAGGGGCTACTGACAATACCCATTCTACCAATTCCTCGGTCTCAAGTCGCGGAATAAGCGTTGCGGGCGTCACCTTAAAATCACGTCCGTAAAAATTGGCATAACCTAAAATATATTGTGCCGGTTGGTCCTCCGCAAATGCCGCCAAATCGGCTTGATATTGTTCATACTCGTTTGCGGGCATTTCATCTCTGTAATGCAATACTAATTGAGTGGTCGTCCAATGATGACGTCCTAATAATAGGAAACGCGCTGCTTCACGTTCCTTATTGCGTTCTTCTAAAAATAAAAAAGCCCAATTCAGGGCTTTAAGATAAGTGAGCTGTGCCATCTTGTAATTGCTCCAATTTCTCTGTTTGATCGAAGAGGATTAAGGCATCGATTACGTCGCCTAATTCACCATTCATAATGCGATCTAACTTATTGAGCGTCAAACCAATTCGATGATCAGTCACACGGTTTTGTGGATAATTATACGTTCTGATTCGTTCTGAACGGTCCCCAGAACCAACGGCTGATTTACGACTTGAGTCATATTCACTCTGGTTTTGTGATTCATAATAATCATAAACACGTGCTTGTAAAATCTTCATTGCTTTAACACGGTTTTGTTGTTGTGAACGTTGATCTTGCATTGCAACGACAATCCCAGTTGGAATATGGGTCATCCGAACAGCTGAAGAGGTCTTATTAATATGTTGACCACCAGCACCAGAAGCACGGTAAACATCAACCCGAATATCTTTTGCTTCTAATTCGACATCAACACCATCGTATTCAGGCATAACAGCAACGGTTGCTGTTGACGTATGAACACGGCCTTGTGATTCCGTCTTTGGGATCCGTTGAACACGGTGTGCACCATTTTCATATTTTAGTTTAGAATAAACATTCTTACCGGTAATCATCATCGCAACTTCTTTGAAGCCGCCGACTTCAGTAGCCGTTTCATCGATGATTTCTGTTTGCCAGTTTTGTGATTCAGCGTAACGTTGGTACATGTTGAGGAGGTCACCCGCAAAGAGACTTGCTTCGTCCCCACCAGCAGCGCCCCGAATTTCCATGATGATATTTTTTTCATCGTTAGGGTCAGTTGGTAACATTAAAATCTTAATTTCTTGTTCTAATTGGGCTTTTTCAGTTTGGAGTTCTTCTAAATCAGCCTTAACTAATTCTGTCATTTCAGAATCGGTTGTTTCTCGCAAAAGTTCTTCATTTTCAGTCACTTCGCTTAAAACTTCCTTCAAACGCGTATACTTGCCCACAATTTCGCGCAAGCCCGCTTCTTCCTTAGAAAGTTCCATGTAGCGACTGGTTTCATTAATCACTTCTGGATCAGACATTAATTCCTGTAATTCTGCATAGCGGTCTAATAAACCATCGAGTTGTTCAAACATTTTATCCATGAATGATTAGCCTTCCTTTTCAATCTCTTCTTGTATTGGTGGGTTAAAATAGTGCTTCCGGCATACTGGATAGTAAGCTTCATTGCCACCGATTTGAATCTGTTCACCTGTATAAACAGGCAAGCCGTTATTCATTCGCAAGTTCATAATCGCCTTTTTACGGCAGAACCAACAAATGGTCTTCATTTCTTCTATCTTATTGGCAAACAATAAGAGGTATTTCGAGCCTTCAAATAATTCATTCTTAAAATCATTTTTAAGACCAAACGCCATCACCGGGATATTCAAATCATCAACGACTTTGGCAGCTTCGATAACATGGTGCCGTTCTAAAAATTGTGATTCATCAATTAAAACACAAGCGGCATCTGGATTAGTTGCTTCAACCAATTCGTAAATATTCGTGTCCGAAAAAATTGGTGTTGCTTCGCGTTTCAAACCAATTCGACTTGAAACGATTCCCACGCCGTCACGATTATCAATCCCACTGGTTAAGATAATCACTGATTTATTCTGTTCTTCATAATTATGAGCAACTTTTAGAATTTCAATTGATTTACCACTGTTCATTGCACCATATCGAAAAAATAATTGCGCCATTTCCAAACACCCCTATATCAAAGCACATTTTAATCTAGTATACCTGAAAATAGGAATCGCAACAATATCGGCCCCGATAAAAACTAAAGTTTCTATAAATTTTGCCCCTTCATGACTTCCCTATCGTCGTTTTCCAGAAAATATGCTATTATTATGAACATTGAAAGGGTGGCTTGCATGACAATTAAAAGTTCATTTGCAACAACAACGGGACGTTTTTCATACTGGTTCTTACATACCTTTATGAAAGGCGGCAGCTCTTTACCTGGTCAGATTGCAACAAATCTAGACCCCGCTGTTTTGAAAAACTTAACTAAAAACTACGACGTGATTATCATCACTGGGACTAATGGTAAAACGTTGACGACGGCTTTGACGGTTCAAACGCTCAAGCAAAAATACGACAACATCATGACCAATTCAACAGGATCAAACATGATGCAAGGAATTACGACGGCCTTTTTGGCCCATCATCCTAAAAAAGGTCAAAAACAACTTGCAATTCTTGAAGTTGACGAAGCCAACGTCGAACCACTTTGCCGCTACGTTGAACCTAAGGCAATTGTGATGACTAACATCTTTAGAGATCAAATGGATCGTTTTGGTGAAATTTATACCACTTATAATAAGATTTTGGCTGGCGTTAAGCTCGTGCCTAATACAACCTTAATTATGAATGGTGATGTGCCACTTTTCTCATCGGTTGAATTACCTAATCCTAAAATTTACTACGGTTTTAATCATCAACCAGATGGCGAAATGCTCGCACCAAGCAATACAGACGGCGTTTTGTGTCCTGTTTGCCAACATATCATTCACTACAAGTTCATCAGTTATAGTAGCCAAGGCAAATTCTACTGCCCAAATTGCGGCTTCAAACGCCCTGAACTAACGGATCAAGTGACGGCCATCAACGAAATGCGCCCAACAAGTTCTCAATTTGAAATTAACCAAGCACCTTTTGAAATCTCAATCGGTGGTATGTACAACATCTATAATGCTCTCGCAGCTTACAGCGTTGGCCGCTTCTTGGATGTCCCTGTTTCGGATATTCAAAAAGCCTTCACGCAAAATAAAAAAGTTTTCGGTCGCCAAGAAGTGATTCAATTGAAGGACAAGGCGGTCACATTGGTGCTTGTTAAAAACCCAGTTGGCTTAAACCAAGTCCTCCAAATGATTAGCTCTGATCCAGAAGATTTCTCATTGGCAATGTTACTGAACGCTAACTACGCTGATGGTATTGATACAAGTTGGATTTGGGACGGTGAATTCGAAGACCTCTTGAAACACCACATTCCAACGGTTATCACTGGTGGCGAACGTCGCGATGATATCACTTTCCGCTTGAAAGTAGCTGGCGTTACTGACGAACAACTACACGAAACAGCCGACTTAGATGCGACATTAGCAGCGATTGAAGCAGCCCCTACGAAACATGTTTACGTACTTGCTACCTACACGGCAGTCTTACAATTACGTAAAAAAATGGCAGAGGCCAACTACATTAAGAAAGGACTATCAGTATGACCCAAACTTTAAAAATTTGTCATCTTTATGGCAACTTAATGAATACTTATGGGGATCTCGGCAATATTTTAGTCCTCGATTATTACGCTAAAAAGATTGGTTTAAAAACTGAAACAGAAGTCATTAGTATCGGCCAAGATTTCGATGCTAGCCGCTATGACATCGTCCTCTTCGGTGGTGGCCAAGATTTCGAACAAAAAATCATTTCAGAAGATCTTAACAGTAAAAAAGCTGCACTCACAGCATACATCGAAAATGGCGGCGTAATGCTTGCCATTTGTGGTGGTTACCAATTATTGGGCCACTACTACATCGGTGCGAACGGTGATAAAATTCCTGGGATTGGTGCCCTTGATCACTATACACTCAGCCAAGATAACAGCCGTTTTATTGGCGATATCGTGATTGAAAATCGTGAATTTAACGAAACTTACCTCGGCTTTGAAAATCATAACGGTCGGACTTTCTTAGGAAAAGATGAAAAACCACTTGGTTATGTTAACCGTGGTCATGGTAACAATGGCGAAGATGGTACTGAAGGTTGTGTTTATAAAAACACCTTTGGTTCTTACTTCCACGGCCCAATCTTAACCCATAACGGTGTCTTAGCTAAACGCCTCTTAACAACAGCGATTAGCCGCCGTTTCCCAGAGTTTGATCTTCAACCACTAGCGGACCTTCCAATCGAAGAATCCCGCTACCAAGTCGACGCAGCTGGTGTCAAAAAGGTGCAAAATTAAAAATTAAGTACTCCCAAAAGAACCCCGACAATATCTTTTTCGATATGTACTAGGCCCTGTCAAGTTGACGGATGAAATAATATAAAATTTAATATGTTTC